>JAABUL010000473.1_pt1 | contig 85813 bp, 96 predicted proteins | sample 5559151 | NCBI WGS metagenome assembly JAABUL01 (sample SAMN10711876, study PRJNA513368) | rock metagenome | isolation source: Antarctica rocks | place: Antarctica: Victoria Land, Pudding Butte sud
CTGAAACCCCCCCTCCCCACACCCGCGTTCACATTCCCTCGTTCCCTAAACTCAAGCACCTCCACCGCGCCCTTCGCCACCACAACCCTCTTCGCCTCCAACGCCTTCCGCAACCCTTCCCCATCCTTGAACACCGCAATCGCAGTACCCTTCCTAGGGTCGATGGTCACGTGGCCCATCTCGCCGTACTGCGCGAGCGCTTGCTGGATGAGGATCTCTGTCATGCCTTGCGAGGGGTTGGCGTGTTTGAGGTAGGCTTTTGGGGATGTGGGGGAGGGTTTGGGTGCTGGGACTTTTGGAGGGGGTGCGGTGGTGGCGGGGGTTGAGGTTGTTGGGGGTGGGGAGGTTGTTGTTGCTGCTGGAGAGGCGGCGGGTTGAGTTGGAGGTGTGGGTTTTGGTCGGATGCCTAGGTCTTTTTGTAGCATCTTTTTGATGCCGTCGGCGTTGGCTCTCTGTCTTGGACCTGCTGATACACGCTGCGCGGCTGGACTCGTTGGCGCCGAGCCTGTGGTAGACGCATTTGATGCCACTCTCTGAGGCTTCGAAGTTGGTGCTGGCTTCTTCGACGGCGCCGTCGGAGCAACCTTCGTCTGCTGGGCTTGTTTCGCGGCAGCTTGCTTGGTAGCCACCTTCCCAAGTTCCTTCGCAGCTTGCTCAACCTTCTGTTGCTGAATGGCAGTACTGTCCTTGTCGGTCGCCGGTTTCGCATCGTTACTCTTCACAGCCTTCTTGTCCTTCTCCGTCTTATCAGCCTTGGCGTGAGCTGCCTTTGCCTTGATTGCCTTCTTCTCCCGCAAGTCCTCAATCAATGGCGTCGTCCTGACCACCACCTTCTCGCTCTTCTGCTCCTGGTGAGCAATGTCCACCGCCGTTGCCTTTACTATGGGCTGGGTCTCCGCCTCCAGGAATGCAATGAACTCTGCATCCTGGTCGATGGTGCCTTGTCTGTTGTCGGTCCGCTGTTTCTGCTGCTGTAATGGTGTGCGCTGGTTTGGTGCGTACCCCAATGTCGGCGCGAGATGCTTCAGATCTGGGTTCTTGTGCGTGCCAGCTTTGTCTGGAAATGCCACCTCCAAGAAGCGTCTCTCGAACTCCCTCACATATGTTTCGTTTGAGACGTGTAGGTAGCATCTACTTTGCTCTGGCACCTTGCCCGACCCTGGGAGCCGTGTCTTGCCCTGTCGATACTCTCTCCAGTCGACCTTGCCATTGTTGAGCTTCCACTCATCGCCCAACGTCTCCTCGAACTCGGTCAATGTGAGTCCTGGAGGAAGCCTGCGGACTTCGAGCTTCAGTCGTGGAGCCACTGCCTTTCCTGGTGAAGCTCGCGCGGCCGCACTAACTGGCAGGACACCACCCTGCCGGTCCGCATTCCTGGCGATCACCTTGGGTGGCATCTTGACTGTGCTGTCAATGATACCAGGTCTGTTTCTGATCAAGGGTGCAAACAGGTGGGGTTGTTGAAAGTGGTAAGGGCAAGCATGGTGAAGGTTCGGTGCGGGCCGACAGCCTTAACCCTAAAATACCTGGAAAGTGAATGCGACCTTGAATTGCATGTGACTTCCAGCAACCAAAAAGTCATCGATGCTCTTTGCTTGTAGAGCCACCTTCCTCCGGCCATTCACTTCTACACTGTCACGAGCAGCGTACGGAATGGCGCAGAAGCGATCCTTCAACGAAGGCAAGCGACACTTCAAGAAGAACAAGAAGCAGAAGAAGTCAACCACAGCCAGCGATGGCTCGAACGAGGATATCCTGCTGGCAGATGTAAGGAGACTACTGGCGAACACACGGCTTGGGACTATCAAGAACGAGGAGGAGGAGGAGAAGAAGTTACCCGACCAGTTCTCTGAAGTCGACCTGGAGATATCCGAGTTGTCTTCAACAGGAGATGGGCTGGCACAGAAGGATGGCCAAGTATACGTTGTCCCTTTCGCAGCGCCTGGCGATACCATTCGCGCAAAAATCTACAGGCATGTAGAGGAGGAGTCGTACTTTCTTGCAGATTTCGTCGAAGTTCTCTCACCGTCTGAACACCGCACCGAGACTCCTAAGTGCCCTTACTTTACGCAATGCTCTGGTTGTCAGTTCCAGCATCTTCCCTATGCGTTTCAGCTTGCACATAAGCGTCGGGTCGTGGAGCAGGCGTACCAGAATTTCTCCAATCTATCGCCGAAAGCGGTACCTGAAGTTGGCGACACGATCGGCTCGCCGCTTCAGTATGGCTATCGGACGAAGCTTACGCCGCACTTTGATGGGCCACCGGGTGGGCGCAGAGATAAAAGGCAGGGAAAGCAAGTGACGTGGCCGGAGGTGCCACCTATAGGATATATGAAGAAGGGCACGAAGAAGACGATGGACATTGAAGACTGTCCGATCGGGACGGAGGCTGTTCGCGGTGGAATGAAGAGAGAGCGCAAGAGAGTGTCAGATGAGATCGACAAGTACCAGAGAGGCGCTACCTTGTTGCTGCGAGAGAGCACAGAGAGAATAAAGAAGAGCGACAATGGCCAACAACTCAACGGCGACGGAGAGAAACCAGAGCACGACGCCGTACTCGAAGACCGCGGAGACTACATCCACCGCAAAACCTGCATCACCGACTCCAAAGCCATCTCGACCGAGTACGTCGACTCCTTCCGCTTCGACAACCCCGCCGGCGCCTTCTTCCAGAACAACAACTCCATCCTCCCCCTAATCACCCAATACATCCGCGACAACATCCTGGGCACTTCACCCCCAACCAACTCCACCCCATCCAGACCAACCAAACCACGAATCAAAAACCTAGTAGACGCCTACTCCGGCTCCGGCTTCTTCACCATCACCCTCTCCTCCCTCTTCCAAAAATCAATCGGAATAGACATAAGCCCCCAATCCATCGCCTCCGCCTCCATGAACGCTAAACTCAATAACCTACCTGAGGGCGCTACGCGGTTCATCGCTGCGGATGCTGCGAAGCTTTTCGAGAGTCTGGATGTGGAGACGTACAAACCAGAGGAAACGGTTGTAGTGCTCGATCCGCCGAGGAAGGGGTGCGATGAGGGGTTTATCAGGCAGTTGTTGGGGTTTGCGCCGGAGAGGATCTGTTATGTTAGTTGTAATGTGCATACGCAGGCGAGGGATGTTGGGTGGTTGGTTGGTGGGATTGCAGGGGAAGGAAAAGAGGAGGGCGAGGGTAAGGGGGTGGATGGGTTGTATGAGATTGAGAGTTTGAGGGGGTTTGATTTCTTTCCGCAGACGGGGCATGTGGAGGGTGTGGCTATTCTGCGGAAGAAGAAGAACGGCGTTGAAGACCAAAGGGCAGATGAGCCCGCTGTGAAAGTCGAGTCTGAAACAGCAGCCAAGACTCCTGATCCAAAGGTGGAGGAGGACGTCAAACAGCAGCCAGACGCCGAACGATGAAGAAGAACAAGAGACCTGATATTCTCAGGTCCGCTGATGCGGTACCAAGCCGACGGCAGCGGCAGAGATGGACTCGTCGGGACGGGCACGACCGAAGCTGCAGAAGCTGTGGCGGGTGACGAAGGGCCGAACAACGATGCTTTGGAAGCAGCAGATGCGTAAAAAGAACATACCAAGATTCGAAACCCCAGCACTGGAGGCGCACTGGGCACACTCTCCCTTTGATGCGGTGCAAAGCCGACAGTGGTGGGTCTCATCAAGCTCTCCCCGCATCTGTTCTTCACTTATGCATTTTCGTAGGTAGGTACCTAGGTCTAGCCAGCATCTTGGCCTTCAACATACAGACGTATTTACGATTGGTCGTTCATACAAATCACTTGAATCGTTGTATCAACTTACATTACTCTTTTCTATCCGCAAATTTTCACACCTCGCCGACGCAAGATGGCAAACGAAGGCGAAACCGCTTTCCTCACAGGTCCGTCTCCCCATCCCATATTCCACAACCACACCACTAACACTCCCACCAGGCGGCGCAAGCGGCATAGGCTTCGCAGTCACCGAGATGCTCGTCAAGCGCGGGTTCGTTGTCCCTCCCACCAACCCATCCCTCTCATCAAAGCAATCACCATGGCTGACCAATCCCAGCATGAAAGTCTTCGTCGCCGACTCCGACGTCCAAGGCCTTCGCGCCTTGGGCCGCAAACTCAACACCGACTCCCACAACCAATCCGTCTATACGACCGAGGTGGATGTCGCGGAGTGGGACTCGATCGAGCGGGCGTTTCGGTATGCGGTGGGTGCGTTTGGGAGGGTGGATTATGTGTTTCCTATTGCTGGTACGTCCTCCCGTCCTCATAATTGATGGGTTGGTGAAACGAAGGGTGCTGTTGCTGTTACTGATGTGGTGGGTGTAGGGATTGGAGAGAAGAGGAGCTTTCCGAATAAGCCGAAGTCAGATGAATTTAAGAAACCTGATCTCAGTGTTATTGAGGTGAACGAGATTGGGGTTATTTATACTGTCAGTTTGGCTGTGCAGCATTTTCGGCGGTTGGAGAAGAATAAACTGGGGTTCAAGGGAAGAAGTAAGTCTTGATCTCGCTGCTATGAGATATTCTGCTAACATTGTTTGTAGTTATTGCCGTGGCTTCGGTATGTGGTTTCTATATTCACACCACGATCCCGTTGTATACGGCGGCGAAGCAGTACGTATCGCCTTACCATTGACAGTCAGATATCTGCTAAACTATATCGTAGCGCTGTCGTAGGCCTCACCCGCTCCTACGGCAAGATCCTCGCCGAAGAGGGCATCACGTTCAACGCCGTCTGCCCGAACAAAATCCGCACGAACATCGGGAACGCAGCTGGTTATGAAGCAGCCGAGAAGGCCGGGGTCCTGGTGCCTATGGAGAAACTGGTTGAGTGCTTTGAGAGCTTACTTTCGAATGGCGAGCATAAGGACTTGTCCGGCGAGTGCTTTGAGGTAGCGCCGAACTTGGGGGCACGGATTGTGCCCAAGACGGAGTTTGTGAATGAGGAGAGCAAGATCAGTGCGGACATTACTTATGAGAGAAGTCATTATTTGCATGAGGTTGTTGAGTAGAGGATGGTGGGGCATGGCACAGCTGATATGCTACATTGGTGGTGCTTGGGGCTAGATGCTGGTATGTCAAACGTATGTCTTGCAGCCTTGACGCTCTCGCTGACCTCTAGAAACCAGGCAGAGAAGGTTATGCAACCCGCCTCTCCTGACAGCGTTCACGGCAACATGAGACTACCAAGAAAGAAGCCAGGGAGCCAAATCACTCCCTACGGATGAGCTAGGCGATACAGCATTAACGGAGCTCGTTTGCTAACATCGAGACACCTCCTGCATCATACCTTTGGCGTGATCCCTCTGGCAAGTATCATGATCATCTCCTTTCTTCGATTCATTGGCAAATAAAGACATGGCCCCTTGTCTCAATTGTTAACACGAACTTGTCTCATAACTTTTCTTTGTCCGATTCAAGATTACCCTGTTTTGCACTCAGTGGTGATTGCATCTGCCATGCTGCAGCCTACTTCCGTTCAATTCAACGTGCATAACACTAAACTACGGCTTTCCGGCAAAGCTGTACGCACATGCCAGCAATGCACAGCGACCCTCGCGAAGATGCAGCCAGGGGCCGCACTCTCGAAAAGAAGGCACCAAGCAGCAACAGGGGCACGGCACAAAGGACCCCAACGGAACGCACCTCACCAAAGCGCCGCAGCTCGCCCAGCATCAGCATCGTCGACGAACGCCCTGCCAAGAAACAACGCCACCTGGAACACGGCGTCATCTCAATCCCCTACAACGATGCACTACAGTTTTATGAAGAAGAACAGGCACAGTCCTTCTTCATCTTCTGCCCATTAGACAAGACAAACCTCCTCAACGCCAAGCGCAAGCGATTCATGGACCGTGTTGTGTACGGTATGAATGGGAACAAGGTGGTCGAGAACATGGTTCTTGACAAAGCGACGAAGGTTCCGTGGACGGTGCCGAAGGTTACGATTGAGTTCGGGCGGATTGACTGGGCGACGGAGTGTCAGGAGTATAGTGAATGGGCGAAGCATAGCGATGGCAAGCCGGTTGGTCCGAAGAAGTTGCCACGGGTTGAGGAGATGACCGGTGATGAGTATGAGGATGCGGTTGAGAAGGGGGATGGGAGGGTGGCGCCGGATCATGCGGAGACGTACGGGTATTGTTTGGACATGGGTGTGGGGTGGTTGGGGTATCGGGAGAGGTGAGAGGGCTTTACATTCATGATCGCTTGGGTGGCTGATGATGAAGACATTGGTGGAAGATCTGGCACAGCGGAATGGCATTGTGGCGTGACCAGCCCGTTCACTCCGAGGGCACTGCTCGATCTAGGTTGCCAGCGTTTGCTCGAGAAGCCCTACTAGATCACTCCCAACCATTCTCAGAATGAACAGCTAGTCCAATGTGACGCCCTCCTGACCACGTCCGCAGTCCGCAAATCGGCGCGCACGTCAACATCAGATCGTCAATTCGTCTCACGTCCGTCCTTGCGACCATTTCGGCTCGACCGTGCGGGAGACAACGGCCCCATCCACTCCGGAGAGGTGGCTGTATTGGGGGTCTGCACCGAGTCGAAGAGAAGTGTCGATGGCAGTCATAGCGCGTTCACCGCCGCTTCGTCGAACTCCAGCGACATATCGTAGTACGGTTGGCGATTACGAGAAGGGAGGAGTCGTCCGCCGTGAGCCAGCTTGCAGAATAGTGGTGAAGAAGATGGTTCCGTAGCGAGTCAACGCTATCAGAATTCAAGAAGATTTAAAAGAAGGTCCGGTAACAGATTCGAGGGAGACATCATGTTTTGCCCTTCTTGAGCGAGAAGCCACGCAGTCTGGTCTTGGCCGGCGCGCTGATCGTTGGGCTTTGGTCCCGTGTTGGTGATTTGTCTGTTGACGGACTGATGGTGCTGTCCGTTGATGATGAGCGGTGGCGAGTGTCGCTGAGGATATCATCTAAGCTGACGTTGTCGTGCGAATACGGGACAGCGGTGGTATCCAGTATTTCAACGAATTTCGACGCCATGGTTGAGGATGTCGAGGTGGGAACTGAGTGTAGAGTTCGTGATGTACAACAGAAGGTCCACGGTTTGAAGTAGGTAGACAGTCGATTGAACGGACGAGACGGAATAAAACGCTATTGACAGGCAGGGAGCAAAGCCAGATATGCTGAGTGAAACGCAAACACCGTTCGTCGTCCTCCGCGCAAACACCGAGCCACCGTTACCATTTAAGCTTCCCAGAGACGTGCTGTGGCGCATCAAGATCTGCAGACCCTGGAGAAGGAAGCCTGCGCGTGCCTCTGAATCGAGACGTAGAAGGCTATATTAGACGGCGCTATTGCTCAAATTAGCGCTTGTTCTAGACCACGGGACTTCATTTCTGCAAGTGGGACCGCTGGATCGACGACCCGAGCCTCAGGTTTCGCAAGGTACCGACTGCAGGGCTTCGGGAAGTTGCTTGAACGTTGTTTGCCGGCCAAGTACGCTCCCGATCAATAACTGCGGACAACGGCTTGCGACGTATGCTTCCCGATATCATCCGCGAATAATTTGGAGATGCGTTGACGCAAGCAAAATTGTGAAGCCGCCTGCGTCACGCCAACCAAGCAAGTCGGTGCCGGGGCCCTAGCATACGCGCCTCTCGCCTCGGCATAGCAGGAAAGAGGAAAGTTTGCCACCGGCGTGCTCTGATTCGAAGTATATTCGCACCACGAGCCCAAGGAAGAGGTCGCGTGAGGATATCACACAGCACTCTCGGTATTAAGACCGTTCCCGAAAAGGCTCCAGGATCACAAGCGCGAACGTCCCGTTCTTATCCTCGTTCTCTCGGTCTATTCTCGCCGCAGTACCTTGTTCTATTGACTAGCATCGGGTGCCGAACAGTATCGCCGGGCTAAGGATAAAATGTCGACTGCCGTTGAGACCCACGCATAATAGTCGAGAATGCGTAGGCCTGTTTGACAAGTCTTCCAAATGGAGGATAACGAGGTTGCCCTCCAGCGATGTCGGTAAACGAACTCGCGCTTCGAGCCGGTCGACAGTCGGATCAACGTGCGGGACTCTGGAGACAGACCAAAGAAGGCAAACAATCCCCAAGCAATAACGGCCTACCGGCTGCGTCTTGTCTCGGTTGGCAACCGTTCGGATCGTACAGTACTTCAAGAAGTCGACACTGCCAAAGGGCGACAAGAAAAAAAATGATGATGCCTCAGGCTTCACAAACTCCTCCGGCTGTGAGCCTCGGCTCTCTGTTTAAACTCCTCCAGCTGTGAGCCTCGGCTCTCTGTTTCCAGACCTCACCTCGGACACGACCGATGAGTGTACATAGGCGTAGCGTTTGAGAACTGATAGATCTTCCATCAACATCATGACTTCCTCACCCAAAGCCAGAGCCCAGCAGCTGAGCGAGCAACTTGTAGCTCCTCGTCAGGACCCCGGAACGTTCGAGGGTATACCTAGAATACCAACGATTGCCGGAAACAGTGCTGGACCGTAAGACTTCCATCTCGTAACATTACCGTGGCGCTGTATATCTTGTCGTCTCCCACATTTCTCCTCACAGGCCATCCCATTGACAATCGTTCACAGCCGCGTGAAGGGCAAGGTCATCATCATAACTGGCTGCAACTCTCCTATCGGCATCGGACGAGCTACCGCCCACCAGTTTGCGAACAACGGCGCGAAAGCCATATTCATCTCAGACTACAACACCGAGCATCTCGAGACTCACAAGCGGGAGATCGAGTCTCTGTACCCTGGAGTAGCAATTCATACGAGCAAAGTCGACGCCGGAGACGAGAACGATGTTAAGCGTGTCGTCGACGAAGCGTTGGAGAAATACGGCCGACTCGATGTCTTCTTTGCCAACGCCGGAATCTCTATCACCACCGAGCGGATCACTGATGCATCAGCCGAGAAGTTTATGACCAACATGCGGACGAATGCTTTGAGGTGAGCGCCCCGTTGTGGCTTGAGGGTCGGGAACTCCCGCCCAGTTAGATTGTACTGACAGAGTCACCAGCGTTTTTCTCGCTGTCAAGCACGGTGCCCGCGGCATGCTCCAGACCTCCGAATCAAAACCCTATCCATCTGGTTCTCTCTTGGCCACAGCTTCGAGTGCTGGTCTCCGCAGCAATGCCGGGCCCACAGACTACTCCGCTGCCAAAGCGGCCGTGATCAGCATCATGCAAACGTCCTGCTACCAGCTTGTCGGTACCGGTATCCGTTGTAACGCCCTCTGCCCAGGCGTAATCGAGACGGGCATGACTAGCCGCATGTATGATGCCGCGAGGGCGCGAGGGACCGAGAAGAAGATCGGGCAGCTGAATCCGTTGATGCGAGGCGCCGTGGCGGATGAGGTTGCGAGAGTGGCATTGTTCCTGGGCAGCGATGAGGCCAGTTATGTCAACGGGTACAGCTTCCTCGTGCCTCCTGATTTCCGACACCCTGCTAACATCATTTGTAGGCAAGCAATCCCAGTGTGTGGTGGACTAACAGCAGGGCATCCATTCGTGCCTGGGAAGATGGCTTAGACAGTGGCCTCATATCGACCTCACACACCCTGCTCATGTCGTGAAATCTAAAGTAGTGAACTGGTGACTCATATCACAGACATTAGAGACTCGCAACGTAACATTAGCCAGGTGAAAGTGTACCGTCTCACCTCTGCTTAGCTCTTCGATCTCACAGCGTGGCGTTCATCTTTCGTTGCCCCTATCTCCATCTTCTTCACGACGACATTGGCACTTTCTCAAGCCGCAGAGAGCCTCCCAACCTCGAGCAGATCGTCGAGATGGCGTTCGATCCGATGAGAAAAGGCCTTTCCGAGTATGCTCCCTTCCTGTCACTTATGGTCGTTACGACTAGGCTGACTTCTATACCAGGCTCTTCAACTCTCCCAAGTGGTCTGACCTGACTATTCGTTGTGGTGAACGCGAGTGGGCCGTCCATAAGATTGTTCTGTCCACGCAGTCAGAATTCTTCAATCGTGCGATCAACGGCGGCTTCAAGGAACCAAACAGCAACGTCATCGAGCTCCACGACGATGACCCCGACACTGTCTGTCAACTACTGTAGTGGCTATACACCTACGATTATGCTCACATCGACCTCCCCTCCTCACTGTCGGGACCTGAGAACGACGTCCGCGTCTACGAGATCGCCGAAAAGTACATGTTAGACCAGCTAAAGTCAGACGTACTGTCGTATATGACAGGTCGTGCGGACTGGGAAACGGAGGGGTACGCGAGAGCTATCTACTACGCCTACCACATGGCCTCCCCTGCTTGAGAGGTTCTGCGAGAGCGGCTGGTGGACGAAGTCTGGACAGATCTTCGACAGCAGCTGTTCAGCAGGTCACCATATCGGGAAAGCGCTGAGAGAGGCTCCCGCCGATTTCGCGGCAGACGTTGCGGACATCATGGCTTCACGAGTGAACGGTACGGAAGAAGGAACATGCGGTAACTGCAGCTGCTGTGACGCGCGTAAGCCTTGGTGGAGTCACTATTCTCGACGAAGAGAGCGGCTGGCGAAGACCTCATGGCACGCAGTAGGCTTGCACATCACACGAAAGGAAGTGCGAGAGGCGGCTACACGACGAGCTATACATCCACGGTGATGTGACCATGCTCGATGATCGGTGGTTGTTACTGAAGTCTCTTGAAGTGAAAGGTGGTCACACCACCACGACAAGGAATGGGAGGGGCGGCGGCGAACATGAACGCACTCATCGTCGACTGCAGCCGATGCATCATCTCGAGATCACATGAGCACACGTTTTGCTTTTCAGTAGGAGAATGCACTTATTCAGACACTCGATGCCAATCGCTGAATTGCTCTGAGCATATCATATAAACCCGCCAGCGCCATGCTCGAAATGCAGCAGCAAACAGTCATCGTTCTTCACCAGCCGACCAATAATCCTGCTTCCGCCTCTTCGGCTCGCTTTCAGCTCGAACCCGAGTTTAGCTCATACACTCACTTCCCCAGCGTCCTCCATAATACTATCGCCCCACCCACGACTCGTGACCGCGCCCGATATGCCACGTCTATCCACCGCCATACCCTCGCCCTCCCCTCTCTCCACATACCGCTGATAATGCAGCTCCTCCCAGATCTTCTGGAAATACATCCTCAGAGTCCGCAGTCCTCGCAGATACCCACGATCCATATCGCCAGGGTGCTGCGGTGGCGCCGGTCGGTCACGCACACTATCTGCCGCTTCGGCGGTGACGCAGTTGGCGAAATCGACGATCTTGAGCTTGATATCTGGATACGGATCGGGTTTGGAGCTGGAGTCTTTGGGATTATGTTGGCCGGGACGGAGTTTGCCGCTCGTATCAGCGTCGCCGCGGTCGTAGATCATGAGGAGGCTGCTGGCGTAGAGACGGTAGCCGGGTAGTTCGCGAATGTTTCTATCAAGCGCGGTGATTTTCTCCAAGATAGCAGGAATATGCTTGAGCGCTTGCGCATGACCAATACCGTCGAAGAAGAATCGTGTCAAAGCGTCACGGAACTCGCGGCCGGCTTTGAGGTCGCGGCCGTAGTACTTGTCTTGGAATAGGTAGTTCTGCTCGCGGACGTTGTAGACTTGCATGCCGCAGATCCGGACGCCCAGCTCGCGAGAGGTGGTGGTCTTGCACTTCCGGCGTTGAGAAGCTTGTTTCTTGTCGTTGGCGTCGACGCCGTATTGGCGGGTGCCCATCTTCAAGTCTAGGACGCAGGGCTTCTGCATGCCCGCTGTGAGGTCTTCGAGCAAGAGGAAGTGCTCCACGCGCTCATCTTGCTGGACCAAGGAAACCTCGGGATTGCGTGGTTCCGGTTCGCCAGCGAACTCTACTGGAGGTGCTAGACTCGGCACAGGCAGATCCTTGAAGGTTACACGAGCTGACCTTTCCTTGCCATCTGCCTTGACAACTGCATGACTACCTGGAAGCTTAGGCCGGGTCTCGGAGAGGGTTTTCTTGACATCGTCCATAGCGAAGACTTCGTCCTCAGCATCGGCACCATAGGCTTCGTCTTCGTGGTATTCGAGATCCCCCCTTGCGCCTTCGACATCCGTGGGCTTTCGTACCAAGCCGCTGCCGGAGTGTCTTCGCCGATGCTGCTTACCGCTTGTTGGCGGAAGTGCGGGTGCTGTTGAGTCGCCCATGGACATGTCCGCGCTCCTGCTAAAAGTGTCGGATTCGTCCTTGATGGGCTGAACTACTTGACTCGCATCGGCTGGTGGGCGGTCGAGCTTTTCTTTCCGAATGACCTTGGGTTTCGCTGGACTGCCTTTCCCCTTCAAAGTGGCTGGAGAAACATCGTGGCTGTTGAATCTTTCCAAGCTAGGCATGTCGTCTCGTATCGACTTCGTCTTGTGTAATGTTCGAGTAGCGTGATGCGCTCGATCTTTCCGGTCGTGTCGATGTATGATGGGAGGCATGAACACTTCTCGAAGCACTCTATCACGCAAGTGCTCGTTGACGGTGGTGTAACCCCAGCTTGAATGTGCTTTAGCTCTCAGGTACGGACGATAGCCACTGCCGGAAGCCTCATCATCGCTTCCACCACCACGTCGGGATTGCGGTGACGTATTCGTGCGCTGGAGGTCAGGTGTCTGTGAGCGCCGCGGCAAGCCGAACAAGTCTTCTGGTATGAGATGTCTGTTGTTCTCGAGTATGACCTGTGGTATAGCAGTGGGAGCCTGCTGAGAGTGACTGACGATTCGCGGTTGCTCCGGGTTAGTTTTAGCTTTCTCTGTCTGGTCATCAGTCTTGCTATCGGTCGCCGACAGCCCATTGCCATCGTTCTGCGTATGCGCTCCATCTTCTGCTGCTATCTCCTTTCGCTTCTTTGGTGCCTTCCGATAAGTGACATTCAAAACACCGATGTACTTCGGCATAAAGCCGAGCAGTTCCGGATGTCGCTTTTCGATCGTCTCATAGAACATGTTCTCCTTGCTGTTCAGTTGCTTGCACACAGCTCTCCGAGAAAAGCGGTAGATGGTAGTATGGCCGCCTACCTGATGGTTGTATGGCTTCAGCTCTACGGCACCGATTGGTGGTGGCGGTAGATGCGAGCGCTTCCGCTCAGGAGAGATCGTTTTGACCTGACCAAGCATCATCGGCGTTGCTGTCGGCGTGGTCTCTTCGGCTTCGGAAGTCAGGGTGTCATAGCCTTCCGACAGTGACTCATACTCGGAATCCGAAGGCAGCTCTTCGTTATCAATCAGTGGCTTCGGAAGCTGCTCAAAGTCGGCCGTCGACGGTGCTCGGGAAAGCGATATATCGCCATGGAGGTATTCTCTGGTGTCAAGGGAATGGAGTGATATGTCGACATCATCCCGTGACTCCTTCTGCTGAGGCGTTCGTGTGGGTTCAATCGGTTCATGCTGGACCATCTGTTCATCTGTGGGAGAGTCGCCGGTAGGAACACCTTTGTGAGGAAAGTAGGTTGCGGACGAGATGTGTTCGCGATCGGAGTCTTCGTCTGGTTCAGCCTTGGGTAATCGTTTCTGTACTTTCCTGTCCTTGACATCGTGATCCGGGACGGTTTTATGGTACGATCGTAGCCAAGCAGTTCCTGGAGCCAGATGATGGTGGTTGCGAATCTCTTCCAGCAGATCGAGCGGCAGATTGTGTGCTTGTCGGGCTTTGGCCGTTGCAGTGTTGTCAGCCTTGGGTGTAGAATTCGTGTGCTCCAGGTTAGCATCACTGTCCTCTTCAGGTTGCTGCTTTTTAATACCCTCCTCAGATCGCGGTCGTACATCTCTACTGGCCTTCTCCACCCTCCGCTCATCACCGTTGCGCCGATCTGCTGTGTCATGGTCCCTGAACAGCCCCAGATAGTGGCTCGTCTTCCGGCTCCTTGCGTTAGCCGTCGATTGTCCTTGTCTGGGTAACTGAGCATCGATAATCTGTTCCACGCCATGCTCGAACTTGCTTTTTCGCATCTGTGATTCCGCAATGGTCATGCCATTGAGTTTTGCTTTGCCCTGCCGCCACGACCGATATTGTTGTCTCTCAGCGCTTCTTGCTAGATCTTGGTCGGGCTCGGGAGCAAGATCACGGGTGGGTGGTGTTGCGGGAGAATCTATTGTTGTAGGATTGGAGGTCGGAGGTAATTCATGCGTGTCACGCAGGACATGACTGCTAAGCAGATCATTGAGATCATACAGAGATCTTCGATTGTGTTTGCGTAGGCTTGATCTACTGATCCTCCGCCGGCCCACGCCATTGTTCTGCGCCTGCCATAGCCTCGCAGACTCAGGTACGTCTTTGTGATATGCCAGGTTATGGTCGACCATGCCTCCCTGGGGCGCTGACAACGCCATGCTCGCAGCGGAGCTGTTCAACACCTCGCCCTCCACCTTGACTTCTCTCGTGGGTCGCAGGACAGGCGAGGTCACCGGACTGGTGCTCTGCATATAATGGGTAGCGTAGATACTGTCCCTTTCGGATAGCGGAGGCCCGACATATTGCAGAGCCAACCCTGAGTGCAGAGCCGAAGGACTGGTCTTGGTGCGAAGCTTCTGCTTCGGTGGAGCTCGGGGGGGTGTCACAGCGTTCTTGCCCTTCGCCGCCCGGTCCTGTCCCGGAGCCGTAGAAAGTGATGTGGTAAGATCGTGTCTGGAATCATTGTTCTGCTTGGCCGGTGAAGGGGAAAGCCTGCTTGGATTGTACCACGCAGGCTGAGTGGAAGCCGGTGGCATGAGAGGCGGACATTGGACCTCGCTCGTTGGGCCGCAAATGCCGTCCGTGGGTGATCGGTACGCTGCACTAAAGACAGCGGTCTGCGTTCCGGAATAGCAGCCGGCAAGGGTCCCGAGGGTGTCGAAAACGTTTCAGAGTTGGTTGTTCGGGGCACGTTGTAGACGTCGAAGAATCCGACTGGAGGAAGTTCGAAGTCGTGCGCGAATGACGGAATGAGATTCGACAAGCTGCAAGATCGAGCTCGGGACTTCAAACTCTCGCACGACGACGGCACTACGGCGGACTGAGCCGACCATTCACGATCGCCACCGAGAACAACGTCGAATCAAAGACGAAGGCGTGCACAATTCACATCCAACCACCTGGTACGCAGCCGGATCTTCGTCACGATCACATTGCGGTGTTTCACGATTGCTCCCTGCGCCGTTATCCAACCTCGATCGCGCAAAGATAAGGTCACCTGATATCAACCTATGCGACATATCCTCAACCTATCTAGCGAACTTACCACTAATGATACCGCATCTTCAGATCACTCGAGTGGTTCTCAAATTTCGTGGTCTTGGATCTCACGCAAGGAATTCGGGCCTGCCATCCTTGCGACTCTGGGACGACTCCAGCACCAATCACTTGGGCACGAGGCTGGCACATCACTCTGCTCGCAATGGACAACTCATCATCGAGCAGAAGCTCTCACCGCCTTCAAGCGACATCGAGGAGCCGTGAGTAGAAGACCTTGTCCCGGTAGCTCGCCACTCCATTCGACGACGAGTGCATATGGAAAGAGCAGCCATTGGCGCGCACCATGTGGGCAGACGAGACTTCGAGCCCTCTTCCCCACGGGCCGTGGCTAGGGTGAGATCGGAACGTCGTCCTGATCTTTCAATTGCCGTGCATATGCGCGTAGCCGACTGTCTTCACAATAGCCTGCGAGGGCAACGCCGCGAGGACAGCCCTACAGTGAAGTATGATAGGACCTTAGGCCTCTCTGGGCCCATGGCTCTCTATACGTCCACACCAGTCTGCATGTCTGTGCTTCAAGTTAAATCTGGTCTCGGAGAAACAGTCGGAGCCGTTTCCATCGTTTCTTCTCGAAAACATGGCACATGAGCTTCTGAGTCGTGGGTATCCATCTTATCAACTTCGTTCATATATGTCATACTAGAACACCTCTCCTATACCACCCCCCAGGCCCCCTCCAAGCCCATCCCCACAACCCGCAAGCCACCCACACACTCACCGCCATAGCCCAGAAGGTCGGCGCATAGCATCCCGTCCCATAGCACAGCACATCCTCTTTCACCTCTCCCAGCGCAGCCACCCCTCGTTCCGCGGCAGTCTGGTACACCCCCGAATACACCAATCCCCAAACCGTAGCACCCACCGCAGGTACGGTCGCCACGATACCCCAATTCGTGCCAAAGTTCTCCACGCCCCAGATCACACTGACACAGATGGGCGTGAGACTGAACACCGCACCATAGCCTGCGCCAATGGAGGCAGAGACAAGCCAGAAGAGGTCGCCACGTCCTTGGATTAATCCAGAGGCAAGGATGACTTGGCCTAGGGACATGAGGAGCGAGAAAGTGATGAGGAAGATGATGCGGGAAAGCTCGAAACGGCCGGAGGGTTCTGCGGGTGGGAGGGAGGCCAGACTGTTGGCCATGCTGTGCGGGCCGCGGCGGTGTTGATGTGGCGAGGAGGTGGGAGCGAGGACGTCCGTGAGTGTGCCCGTGAGGATGCGGGCAATGGTGGAGGTGATGGCCACGATTGAGACGTGGGTTGCTGCGCTTGTTTGACCCGTAGTCGAATTTTCGGCTTGTGAGGTTGGAGGAGGATACAGAGTCCCGATGACTGTGCCCAGGTTGTTAATAAAAGCTTCGCCGGGTCCTGTGACAAGGAAGAAGCCTGCAGCAAGCCACCACATCGTTCTATCCGACAAGAAACGCCTCGTCTCTTCGTTCAACAACCACGTCTTCTTCCTCTGCTCCTCCAGCCGACGTGCCTTCTTCTCCTCTGCTTCCCGAAGCATCTCATCGACCTCCTCTGCGCTCAGCCGCCGATCGGTCGTCATAGTCCCGTACTCCATGTGTCCACTGCTCGTCATCCGCTGCAAGAACTGGCTGCTGTCCAGCAACCCGCTCTGCTCCAGCTCATCCACCGCTTCGTCAATTAGTTGTTCCTCATTCACCACCTTCAGCGCAAAGAACCCAACAATGCCCACTGCAAGGCAAAAGAGCCCCAGAAACAAGAAGTACCGATACACATCTACATCTCCCCTCCCACCATCCGTTTTCCGTTCGTATAGCAGCTGACTCCCAACCTGGCTCTGCCACATCCCGCTGAGCCCGAAACACGCAATGGGCAGAGCCAGCGCTATACCCTTGTACTTCCCTCTGCCAAAATTCTTCGCACAGGTCGTGACAGCGGCTAGGTACATGCAGCTCGTTGCCATCCCAATTGGCACGAATGCAAGCACCATCACCCAGTATGGCCATCCGTCTCCGCCTCGATCTGGTGGTGGGCCGCTCTTGTACGCGAACGCTGCAAGCAGATATCCCAGGCCAAAGAACACTCCAGATAGCAGGGAAGGGATTCCAGGGCCGTAGCGATCACACATATATCCCCATATCGGCACAGGTAGATACAGCGACAACTCCGCTGCAATCGAAACGCCATTGACCTGCAGTTGTGTATAATGCAACCGCCGTTGGAACAGTGGACCGTATAAGCTATACGCCGTGATACCTCCAGCACCCAAGCAGTTAATGATAGCCCATGTGAAGCTCAGGTAGCGCGTGAACTGTGTGTTGATTCGTTCCTTGTCCTGAGCGGCAATGCCTTCGGCGACCTCTTCGAAGAAACTACCTGCGTAGCTGTGCTCTTCGCTTTGCCGGGAGTGTGGTTCGGCGGAGTGGTCGCGGAGGAGGGGGCGGCCGCCGGGGACGTAGTCGAGTTTGTCGATGGTGTTGTTCTCGCGGGAGGAGCTGCTTGTGGGTCTGCTGGGAGGCATGGTGAGTGCGAGACGAATTGTGAGATGGCTATGTTATCGCAGCGTCATATTGATCTGATGTTGTCCGGCCTAGCTGAAGATTGAGCCTAGTAGGATGTTGGAGGAAGAAGTAGAGCTGCCTGATACCATGGTCCTGCTGGCAGGCATGTCGCGTGGCCGGGTGACGTGGATGACGATCCCGAGGTGTCCAAGCTCGGACCTCACTTCTATAGTTCGTTTCCCTTTCTCCAACCACATCGTTCATAAGGCCGCATAAGGTCTGCGATGATGGCCGAAGATGTCGTTGGATGGGACATCAGACCGGATTAAAGCCTTGCTTACAACTGCGGATGCAGCAATCAAGGACAATCAACTCCAGAAGGCTGCCGAGGCTTTGAGAGAAGCTTCCCACCTCGACTCTGGCGATGCTCAGGTCAAGGAGAGATGGGCGGCGCTGCAGAGGGTAGATGCTGGCAGTGATGTCGTGGACACATTGCGAAACTACCTCAGTGGTCACAGCGATGAAGATGGGCAGAAAGTTCTGCAAGCATTGAAGGCTAAACAACTACCTTCAAAGGATGGATCGCAGGCCGCTGAGTTGCTTCTTACCACGACGTCACCCTCGCCACTCCTGGACTCCTTGACCGGAACTCTGCTCTCTCGCAATGTGGAGGCTCGCAAGCTCGTCGCTTCGAACTTCGCGGAGCATGCCACTGAGCTCTTTCAGCAGTTGTTCGAGCGCGGCGAGGAGTCAATCAATGGCCTTGCCACGATCCCTTTGGACGATGCGGTATGGACTTCCAAAGAGCAACAGGACACAGCTCAGAAGGACCTCTTCCGACTTTGCGTGGCCACTCTTATCCAAGCAGGCGCGGACCACCTCGAGCGGATTATGCGTGCCATCGCCCGCCTCTTGACATTAGCGCCTGACACAGTCGCGAATCTAGTAGACGAAGAAGTTCTCGATGCCATTCTGTCGTGCCTGGACCTTCGTCTTCCGGCGTCTCTTCGAAGTCAGGCCATTCTAGCTACCTCTAAGTTTCTAGAAGCTACCAAGCAGCAAGGTGAAGAGCTCTTCTCACATTTCATCACCGAGCGAGCAGCGAAGCAGACGAATAACGATCTTATCATTGCTTTCTCTGCGGCTGCAGCCATATTTCCAATCATCCCTGCGGTGGCAGCTCGACTGTTCCTTATCGATGGTTTTGTTCAACAGCTCGTCCCGAACCTGGAAAGAAACTGGGATGATGGAGCTGCTGGGATGAGGTAGGTGCTCACGTTTGCAATTGAACCTGTCCCGTTTCATCTGCATTGCTACATACATGACCGGGACTGATGATTTGCAGAAAAAGCCATATGCTAGAAACGGCGGCGCTAGAACTACTGAGTGCAGCTTGTGTTGACAAAGCATGCCGTGAAGCGATCGAACGATATTGCTCACATTGGCTACAAAACCTGACCGACGAACGGGAGGGCACTCACAAAGCTCTATCAGCGCTGGTACTCGCCAAAATCAGTGCCGACTCTGGAGAAAGCGTCACGTCAAAGCTCGAGCAGTTGGTTCTCGCCGGAGACCCGGAGGCAGACCAGGCCGTAGAGGGTCTAGCATATACCTCGCTGCAGCCAAAGATCAAAGAGGAAATCACATCGAATGCTAAATTGATCCAGCAGCTAACCAAATCGCTACGAGATCGACCCGCAGCAATGTTTGGGTGCCTGACCGTCTTTGCGAACCTAACAGCTTATCGGCCCAGCTTGTCGGAAGAACAGAAGAAGATGACACAACTCAAAGCCTACGCGAACTCCGAAAAGCCTGCGGCCGAGGATCCACTGGATGATGAAGCGCACGTTACAAAACGTTGCCGCACCCTCTTGGATGCTGAAATTGTGCCCAGCTTGGTTGTATGTTGCAAGCAGAATACCTCGCCGACGAGTGTCGCCCTCATCGTCCGGATCCTGCTAGCTCTGGCAAGAGAGCAGAAGCATCGTTCAAAGATGGCACAGCAGGGCGCTGTAAAGCTCCTTCTCCAGATCAAAGACCGGATCACCAAGACAGATAAGTCCACCGCCGACGCCGCAACTATCTCGCACGATAGCTCGCATGCTCTTGCCCGCATCCTCATCTCTATCAACCCATCCCACGTCTTCTCCTCGAGTCTACCGGCCTCATCAGCGGTGTCTGCCCTTGGCCCCCTCCTCTCGCAAGATCGTTCCTCGGAATCTCGCTCCTTACTGCCTGTCTTCGAATCACTCCTGGCTCTGACAAACCTTGCCTCCCTTCCCGACCCTGGCATTCTAGATCTCCAACTCCGCCTCTGCTGGCCAGACCTTGAAGACCATCTCCTCTTCTCGCCCAACACCCTTGTCCAACGCGCCTCCGTCGAGCTCGTCTGCAACCTCATGGCTTCCGCCGCTTGTGTCGCCAAGTTCGTCGGCGACGGCTCAAAGCGTGAGAGCGCGCGGATGCAGATCATACTTGCACTGGCGGACGTAGAGGATATGGCCACTCGCCGCGCAGCCGGTGGTGCGTTGGCAATGCTGACAGAATGGGATGCAGCGGTGGAAAAGGTGCTGGAGGTGAAGAGTCCAGACGGTGTGAAAACGGTGCTGAAGATGTGTGGCGATGCGAACGAGGAGGTTAGACATAGAGGGTTTGCTTGTCTGGGTAATATAGTGAATGCGCCTGGAGAGGTGGGAATCAAGGGTGTGAAGGCGGTCAAGGAGAAGGATGGAATGAACGTCGTGAGCGAGGCGTTGAAGAGCACGAAGAGTAGGGAGGTCATGGAGATCGGGGTCGGCGTGCTGAAGAAGATTATGTGAAGTCGTTCCGGTGTGCCATGCGGCATTGGCATGTGATCACGCTTGGACCAGTGATTGTGCTTTCCGCGTCTAACTTGATCCTCTGATACATTTACCTCCGCATTATGAATACGGACCACATTCGGGCGAGGATAGTGTTTGTTATAATTCACTTCTTCCTTATTCACAATCGTCATATCGCACCTCCACCTTGCCCAGAGTCTCATCCACCAGTCTCCAACTTCTCATAACATCCTGCAGTGATACATCGTCAACTGCTCAAGCATGGCCGACATTATCGTCGGCGAGACCGCGCAGGCAGCCACCGAAGATGACCTTGTCGACAGAGTGCAAAGTTGGCTGAGATGATCTACAACTTCACCTTCATCGCTCCCGAAGAAGCCGTTCTCAAGGTCCGCAGAGCCTACCGACCACCCATCCAACTCCATATCAATAGGTCTCTGAGGTTCGTCGCGCGCGATAGCCCTGATGTCATTGAGCTCTTACTCACCATCAAACAGGAAGCAACTCGGCACCAGCTACCACCGCAAAACAACCCTCTCCTTCTGCGACATCAACGTCTTGAACAAGTGGTTGGAAGCTCTCGCCCCAGACGCCCGCGACATGCTGCGGTCCATCAACTACGAACACGACCCTAGCCGCTCCAGCTCTTGCGATGGTGCAGACAGGATCTCGCGTTTCTCAATAGAGCAAAGGATTTGGCAACTCCTGATTGAGAAAGGGGTGCCGTCGCCATCCGAGGTGATGAGCACCAAGGATTATGTTCTGTTCAAGTTGTGTAGGGGGCGCTAGGTCGTGGTGGCGGAACAGGGGAGAAGATGGGATCATTCTGCTCGTGTAGAGATTCTGGAACCGGAGAAGAAACGGTGGTGCGAGCATGGGCTGGCAGATGCAAATAGCAGGAACAGTGAATGCGATGAGATTGCATTACTTGGAATGATTCACCTTTTCTTTGTTGAATTCACGTCGGTCGCAGAACCCCTTGCCTTCAAACTTCCGTCTCTCCACCATCGTTCTCTCGACACCCACCTGATCTCATCACTTCAAGCCCGAAGAGAAACATCGACGATACAAGTCCAGCATGGCGGACAAGACTCTCGACGAAAGGGTACAGGACCTTCCACCCGAGCTCTTTAACATCATATACCAACACATTTTCACCGCCGCAGAGGGCAGCAGGGCCAAACCCACCTTCGCTGCCGACGGCGGAACAGTGAAGACCGACAGGGTCATAGGCGAAAGACCTTCCATCAACCTACAGATGGTTGACAAGGCATCTCGGTGCGTAAAACAACAACCTACCTCAGGAGGTCATCAGCTGCTAACCCTTCCGTTAGCGACCAGTACAAGAAGCAGTACTACGGCAAGACCGACTCCGTCTTCGAGAACGGGGAGGTCATGGTCAAATGGGTCCGTGACCTGACGCCAGCTACCTGGGACATGGTCCGCTCGGTGAAGCTCTTCAGTCGGAATACTCAGCACGACTCCCCGCGTGACGTGCAAGCTGCTATGATAATCGTGCGCGATGGCCTGCTGCGTGAAGGAACCCTGAGTTGGACTTACACCTCTGGGACTGAGCGGTTTTGCTTTGAGCTTTGAATGGTGGGAAGATCTGGGCAGTATCAGACGTGTCGATGGTCAGGGTTTGAAGGGTTCTCGATCATTCATCAGCGGTGACGAGCAGCGTAGCTCGTGGGAGAGAGGGGAGAAGGATACTGGCACTACATGGTGGCGTGTGAGCTTGTGGTGAAGCCTACCGTCTGAGATTGACACTGGCGAAGATTAGTCAGTTAAAGGTAACACCCTCGTCCGAAGAGTGTAAAGCTTCATGAACTCTGTGATCAGGTTAATTTTGTCTCTCGCCATCAAAGCACATCATCTCAGATCGAAGTCAATGAGCGCTCTGCAGGCGAGCAAGGACGATATATCGTCCTCGTGGGGTTTGCTCTCCGCTCTCTGTTTAACTCAGACAGCCAGAGAGGATGGGCTGCAGAGTAGATAAAATAGCGGGTGGGTGTGCGTGGTCACTCATGGAGACCGCTCCGAGAGAGGAAACTTGACAGAGTGGCACTCTGGCACTATTGTGAACAATTGAGATTTTGCTGTCCGTATCGCTATCCGCGAATGCGCCGTAGCCCACGACAAGCAAGCCACTGAGTTGTGCTCACGTAGCCCAGCTCAAGCATGCAAAACGTTCCTCATGATATCCACGCTCAGCTGTCTCTACGCCTTCGTCTTCTCCTTGTTGGCCACCCGCCCGTGCGCGATCCGCTCCAGAATGCTCTCCCGATCCTTGTCCAGCTTCAGCTTGGTGATCTCGACCTTGCTGGGTGCGATGCCGATGGGTACGCTCTGGCCGTTGCTCTTCTCGCGGGTGACACGCTCGATGTGGATGACGTATTTGAGGCGGTAGACGGAGACGACCTTGCCCTCGCGGCCCTTGTTGGTGCCGCGCTTGATGGTGACTTCGTCGTCTTTGCGGATGGGGATTGCGCGGACCTAGATACGAATGTTTTAGGATAGAGATGTTTCTGGGAGGTGTAGCGGTAAGTTCGTACGTTGTGCTTTTCTCGGAGGTCTGTGTCTGTGTCAGCATAGATCTTCAGTCAGTCCATAGCGCAATGATATACCTTTTGATAGAGGCGCGCTCATGATGACTCTGCGGACGCTCGAGGGGGCCTGGAAGTGAGCCTTGCGGCTCTTCCTCCGGCTAGAGTGCAGGCTGGTGTTGATCTTCGTCATTTCGTCGGCGACTCGGGGTAGGGAGAGGTGTAGTCGTCGCTGTCAGTGCACCGCGAACTTTCAACAATCGTCGTGTGAGGTCCGTCCATTTCGAATTGGTGTGTCTTGGCGAGCGGCGGGTAGTTCCGCACCTCCGACCACTAGCGTGGTTCTCCTCCGAGCTCCGCCCACCACTCCACTCCAACCACACGCCCACTCCGGCAAACGCGACAGCGGTGGATTTGCGCGTCGTAGGAGTTGAAGACCGCGTCAGAGTGTGGCTACAATCAGCCTACGATCAGTGTGGACCCAAAGAAACTCCGGACGGCTCACAAAACGATGCGCGCATTCGACCAGCCACGAAACGGTTGAAGCACTTCACCTCCGCATCACCTTTTACCAGCGAGTTCGTACGAAGTCGGCATCATGTCGCGCTACAACCAATACGGAAACTACTACGACCCGGTCGGTAGTCAGGCGAACCAACCCACGGGCTACACATACCGGGGTTCCGCCTCCCACTCTGCCTATGCGAACCCGCCGACATCGACCGGACATACTTCCTCCAACTACCAGAGCTACGGCACACAGCAATACGGATCGACTGCGCAGCCATCGAATAGTAGTACGACTCACGCTGCGGCTGCGTTGAGCGCTCTGAGTGGTTCAAACTACAACCAGACACCCGCAGCGAACACGGCAAGCTCGAGCAGCCGCTATGACAACTCAAATTGGTCGAGCGCAGGTGCAAACTCGACTGCCTACAGCACAACGCCATTGTCTGCCGTGCCGAACCGTAATCAAAGTAATAATTCGCCACTCTACGCGAGCACCCAATCTTCCAATACATACGGACGGCGCAGTGCCGCAGAACAATCGCAGAGTTCCATGAGCACGTACGGTAACTCGCAGATGACGTACCAGAATGCTCCGTCAAGTGCGGGCGTGGGAGGCAGCTCATACCACAGTGCTCATAGCCAACAGCCGGCTCAGCCCCCACGATACAGCAGCCCTCTGCACGCAGTTCAGCCTCAGCAACAAACACAGCAGAATTGGCGGACGACGAACCAGACTCAGTCTCCGCAGCTGAGCAACGCGAGCCAGACTCAGCACAACCGGCAGCAGAGCGCATCCGTTGAGCCTTCGACTACGGTGGATCCGTCTCAAGTATATGATAATCGCGCAGAGCTCCAGCGTAAGGCGCAGATCGAAGCCGAGAAGCGGAAGAAGTTCGAAGCAGAGCAGGCTGCTCGAAAGGCCGAAGAGGACCGGATAGCGGAGGAGACGCGGAAGCAGGAGGCGGCGAAGAAAGCGGAGGAGGATGCGGCAAAGAAGGCGGAGGCGCAAAAGCGGAAGAATGAGCAGAAGAAAAAGGCAAGGGAGGAGAAGAAGCAAAATAAGGATGCGGCTACTGTCTTGCAGCGCATGTCTTCGGGTACAGCTAACGAGTCTGCCGGCCCAGCTGCAAATCCGGAGGAGGAAGAGATGAGGGCGATGTTCCAGAAAATGCGGGAATTCAATGCTAAGAATCCGGCCATGCTTGCTAAACTGTGGGATGAGGAAAGGAAGTCGCACGAGTCCACCAAGACTACGCCGACACCAGGCCAGCAGAAGGCTGTAAAAGCCACCTCTCCGACCGGGGTCCGCCCTTTCGCCAAGCCATCTGCGCCTGCAAAATCTTCGAAAGCCGGCTCTGAAACCAAGCAGAAGACACCACAACAAGCTGTGCCTCAGCAAGCTAATTCTCAGCCGCCCGGGCCTTTCCCAGGTCAAGCCAATACGACTTCACTGTGGCCGCCTCATAAGAAAGGTGCACTTGCAGAAGTGACCGCGAACTGGCTGATCTCCTTACCGCCGAACGAGGGCAAGTCGATACTAGCGAAGAATGTTCTGGACATCTTAGACCAGAATCCGTCATATGTGCAGCTGTGCGAAGCGTTGGAAGGATACGGCATGGCTTTTGACCGTTCCACACTAGCGAGGGAGCTGCTCAAAGCAGTGCCTGACGGACTGAAGGCACAAGGAGCACCGAAAGCTTCAACGCCGCTGGGTGGACTGAGTGGTGCTGCAGCGCAGAGTCTCGGTGCATCTACGGGTTCACCAAGTGTGTTGAAAGGCAAGGGCAAGCAAAGGAAGGACGATTCACTCACGGGATCAAGGACGAGTACCACAGTGAACTACGAAGCGCCAATATCTCTATCGGCTGTGGCACGTGAACTCAACACCACGGGCAGGCAATCAGTACCACCCATGATGTCACAAGCCAGTCCGCCTCAGATGTCGCAGAGTCCATACTTCGCATCTGCCGCGCCATTCACCAACGGAAGCCGTCCAGCCTCACAAGCCGGAGCGTCAGAAACGAAGCCTGAGCAGAAACCCGAACCGCCACCGAGGCCGCCGGCTGACAAGGAGGAGGCTGCTCGAAAGCGCACGTTTGGCGATCTGGTCGACCTCACTGCTGAAGACTCGGACGATGAAGGCCCGCCACCCAAGAGAATTATGATGCCTCCAGCTGTGCCCGCTCCTGGTCTCCCACCACAAGGTCGCGATCCGTTGGCGTACATTGCACAACCCGTGAGCTTCAAGCAGTTCATGTATGGGCCACGGCAGGATGGGCAGGTCAAGTCAATGCATGGCCCGCCTGGCTTCAACGTGCAGACACAGAAAGGAATGACATCGATGGCAGGGCAGTCAACAAAGCAAGCAAACGGTGTGCCTTCGCCATATGGTTCACAGCCGAAACAGCCTGTCGCTTCCGTGCAGCAGGCCGCACCGCCTCGACCAAAGGGCCCCGCCCCGGAGCATTTGCAGCTTGCACGTATCAAGGGCAAGATGCTTGTCGAGCCTATCATGCGCGATCGTGTGACGCGCAAGTCGAAGTACGACAGTCGTACGATTGCCAGGGATGTTCTTCTCGCTACAGGGCGCCATCCAGACATGCGTGCTTTGAACGCGCATCTGTTGGTGATGCAGAAGCTGCTCGGACAGCATGGCGTTGATTCGGAAGGCGGCAATAAGTCTGATCTGGCGACTATCAGGTGGGATGCCATCGACCCAGACCAGCCGAAGGGGGACAAGAAGGAGGAATCACTCGCTCCCAAGAAAGACGATGAAGCAGAGTACGAGCGCGAGCGTGACAACGTGCCAAAACCACGCACCGCGCAAATCTCCATCACCAGACCCGCTTCACCACCCGCTCTTCCACCGAAAAAGAAGAAGCCTGGCCGTCCACGAAAAAGTGAAAACATCACTTCAACAAATGCGGGGCTGACTAATCCCGAGCTTGACAACCCCGAATCTCAAACGCGTCGCTCGCTCCCCGCAACACCTTCACTCCCCCACCCCGTCGAAATGGCCGCCTCCGGCGCACCAGCGACCGGCTACTCCGCTTTCCAGCAAATCGACCCTCTCACCGGCAAGAAGAAAAAGGGCCGCCCCTTCGGCTGGAAGAAATCGGTCCATTCACGTGAAGCGCAGGGTTTGACACCCGCCGTCTCGCACACGAAACCGAAGGCGAGCCCTGCTGTCCTGCACGCGGAGCCCGAGTATCAGGTTTATCGCTGTGAATGGCAGGGTTGCAAGAGCGAGCTGCATAATTTGGACACGTTGAAGAAGCATTTGGTGAAGGTGCATGGGAAGAGGAATGAGGAGGGGGGGTGGGAGTGTCGGTGGAAGGGGTGTGAGCTTGCCGAGGGGGAGTTGGGGGGGATAGAGGGCTGGTTGGGGCATGTGGATGAGGTGCATTTGGGGCCTGTGAGGTGGAGGTTGGGGGATGGGCCGGTGGTTGGTGGTGAGTTTGACATCGCTTGAGGGACAGGCTTTGAGGGGAAAGAGAGGTGTGGTTTTGTAGTTTATGAGCGTGGTGCGATGCACTGAGACAGCAGATGTGACTAACAACCGACGAATGATTATTAGACGTGTCCACATATCGCCCATCTTCGGGATTACCGTTCTACCTCAAAGACGCTTACGGTCGGGCCGTCACGCCGGTTATATCGCCACCTACACCTGCCGCGTCTACCACCGAGGACACACAACAGCAAGATCCAGCACAACAACTAGCGACCGAGACCAAGCCAGGACAAGACCCGCCGCCCATGAACACGACACAAGACGAAGACAGCAAAACGAAGCCGGCACGTCCGACAGCGGCTGTGGTGCTGGACGCCGAGCTTAAGAAGCTAGAGCATCACCTGAAGATTGTTGGGCCGACTATGGGGAAGATGGGGTGTGTGCTTGTGGACGAGGGGCGGAGAAGGACGTTCTTGGATGACGAGGATTTTGAGGGTGAGGTGGCGGGGAGTGAGCATGAGGATGAGGGATGAACATCGGCCTGATCTGCGAGCGGGCGGGTACGAAATGATATAAGCTTCGATGTGTGGCATGAGAGATATGGCCAATCTCGGGTTACATGCCCTTGCAGACAATGCCTCTGATGGTTATAGCCCCGTCAGATGTGCAGGCTGCAATGGCACCTGTTTGAGGTATCTCAATGCTCGATCAAGCTTGACCTGAACAGATATCCATCCTCTCGCGAGCGCTCCGTCCCACTGATTCCTCGTCTCTGCCTCTGGGCCTCTCCTCGTCCTTCAACGCCACGAAGCACGCCACGAAGCACCCTTCCTCCCATTGCTGCAATCCTGCCCATCATCTGGCTCTAATCGTCCTCCATCCGCATCATCGCGCAGCTTTCGCAGGCAAAGCATCCGCCCTCCTCTCCGCGCTCAATGGTGAAGTGTCCTTGCTGTCTTTGGCGTTGATCTCGAGGAAGTGGTAGAGGACGATCAGAAGCATGGCGGCGCTGCCGAGGAAGACTGCCAGGCTGTAGAGCGCATTGTCGGAAATCCTAATTGTCGTTCGATCAGTATAACGTATCTTGTTACTCCTGCTGAAGGCTTGCTTACATTGTGGCCGTTGGTTCTTCAATCAGCAATGAGAATCTGTTCGCGGTGCTTGCGATCCACTAACATCCAATCTAGGGCAGCTCAAAGACGTCTTGATGTTGGAAACAGCAACGTGCGATTGTCTTGCAATCTGTCCTCCAATGTAATGTCATTTTGTTAGTGCTGAGATGTACTCATGCGCTCGACATACGGACTCAGATATACCCCTAGCGTTTTCGCGACCCCACAACGTCACATCGACTCAACTTCTTCCCTCAAAACAGCCTCCCACCTCCGCCGACGCCTCCCACAGATCAGTCACTTGTGATTGCAGTCGCCCACTCGCCGATGGAGAGCTTTCCCTCGCCTGCAGTCTGACTCACCCTGCGCCTAGCGAACACTCGCCACATATCTCTACACAAATCTACACAACCAGCTACACCAGCACAACCCGATCACACGACCGCCCACGATGCCTCCCAAAAAAGCCCAAAATGAGCCCGCCAAGAAGAAAATGTCCGTCGAGGACAAGACCTTCGGCATGAAGAACAAAAAAGGCGCCACCGCCCAAAAACAAATCAAGCAAATTGCCCAAGCGACCGCCACAGCCAAAACCCCGGAGCAGAAGAAGAAGGAAGCCGAGAAAGTGCAGCGCGAGAAAGACAAGTTAGCTGCGGACCAAGCGAAGCGCGAGACCGCGGAGCTTTTGGGGAAGCCGATCCAGACGCAGAAGGTACCGTTCGGGGTTGATCCGAAGACGGTGCTGTGTGAGTTTTTCAGGAAGGGGATGTGTGACAAGGGGCGGAAGTGCAAGTTTAGCCACGACTTGGACGCCGGGCGGAAGACGATGAAGAAGGGTTTGTATACGGATATGCGGGACGGAGATGAGGAGGAGGGCGAGGAGGAGGAGGAGGGCAAGAAGAAGGATGATATGGCTGATTGGGATGAGGAGAAGTTGCGGCAGGTTGTTATGAGTAAGCATGGGAATCCGAAGACGACGACGGATAAGGTGTGCATGTTTTTTATTGAGGCGGTGGAGAATGGGAAATATGGATGGCGGTGGGTTTGTCCGAATGGAGGCGATCAGTGCAAGTACCGACATTCGCTGCCACCTGGGTTCGTGTTGAAGACGAAGGAGCAGCGGGCGGCGGAGAAGGCGTTGATGGATAAGAGTCCGCTTGCGACCCTGACGCTGGAGGATTTCTTGGAGAGCGAGAGGCATAAGTTGACCGGGACTTTGACGCCTGTGACGCCGGAGTCTTTTGCGAAATGGAAGCAGGAGCGGTTGGACAAGAAGCAAGCGGAGGCGGAGGCGCAGAAGATGAAGGAGGCGACGGGCAGGGCGTTGTTTGAGAAGGGCGACTGGGAGCTCAGTGATGTGGATAGTGACGATGAGGACGAGAACGATCCGTGGAATCTGGAGGCGCTGCGGAGGGAGACAGAAGAGGCGAGGGTGAAGAGGGAGGAGGAGCGGTTGGGTATAGCAGGGACAAATGGTACCGCGGAATGAGAGTTGTGAGTGGGATTTTAATGATCTCTTCTGCTGTTTTGGCGTTGCTGAGCGGTATCTTGTTTGCACGACTTGCAATGATGAATGGCTATGGATGGTTGAATGATGATGCTAGCTAGATCCAACACGACGGCAGTCTCTCCCACTCGGGACCATCAGGAAAGCCTTTCACAACCCTCGTGTTCCTTTCCCGCTCTCGTCTCTATATCTTCCGTCACTGCTGTGTAGACACGCTCACAGACATCTCCCTCGTCGGCGACCGGCATTCGCTCGCAGGATAATTCTCCGCACCACCGGATCCGACAATCGCCTGAGCTTCTTGAGTACGAGAAGTCTGTCTCCGCTGTTGAAGATGTTGATGGCTCAGTGATTGCGCTACTAAAAGAGCAGACACATGAGATGACTTGCAGAGCGTGTGGCACGGGTAGTGTGAAAAGGTGTGTTACGACATCGAAACCGTTCCACACAGTGTTAGTTTGTATGGATCTCGCTAGTAAAGGCGTCAAACCAACAAAAGCCATGCCAAGACCAGTATTCTAGCCTATCTAAAGCTCGGACCAAAACAACAGGTCCCGTACTAATGAGATCCATACCAACAAGATCTCTGCACGCTGCACTACGTATGGAATGCGCCGATGGCTCTCGAAGTACCGCAACGGACGGCCACTCCTCCAGATCATCCCGCCTATGGCATCAACTTGACAGACGAGGCCATTGAAAACATTATAGCTAAATGCATTCCAGATCTGGCGGGACCTCTGACCGTCGAGAAGCTGCATCACGACAAGTCATGGAACAACCGCATCTATTTCATTTCTGGCGAGCCATCAGCTCCCCGGTATGTTTTGAAACTCGCCGGTCGACCTTTTGTACCTGCAAAGATCGAGAACGAGGTAGCTTGCCTTTCACTCCTCGGTCGGTTTTGCCCGAATGTGCCCACACCTCGAGTAATTGCGTGGACTACAGATGGCCGTAGTATCTATCGAAGCCGTCCGAACGATGATGTATCCGCTGCGCGACCAACCATTATGATAGAGGGTCCTGCCTACGGCTGGATACTCATGACAAGGCTCCCAGGCGAAGCACTTGAACCATCTGAGCTCGCTTCAGGGGATCGCCAGGAGATAGCGAGGGAGCTCGCCGCGATCATTTTGACGTGGCGAGGTAGTATTCCGCCTTCCACACATTGCGGTAATCTGCACATTCGATCAGCAGCAAGAGTAGAGGAATCCACTCAGGTTGCAGACGAGCCCATGCAAGCACACTCGACGTACGATGTTCACGGTATACTGGAAATCGATTCACAGTACAGCGAACCTTTGACCTCAACACTTGGCTTTTGGAAGCATCGACTCTCGTGGGCTCTGGATACTCTTGCAACGTCAAGAGTATATGCACCAAACCGCGAAGAGGAACGAGTTGTACGCCTCCAACTGTTCATCGATTCCGTGTTGCCAGACTTACTCCCGCCCTTTCCGGAGACAGGCGAAATTCTTCCAGTGGAAAGCTTCGTCTTCACCCATACTGATCTCTCTCCACGAAACATCCTAGTTAGCGGACGCCCACCGCGGATGACAGGCATCGTGGACTTTGAATATTCCGGCTTCTTCCCTATCCTGCAGGAGTTCATGGGCAAGTCCGTCGTTTCACTGGAGGAGGATGACGAAGGATGGCCAGTCGATATGCACTCTGCTATCCTGCAAGGTTTCGAGGACCACTTAGCGAACGGGACCATGACCGGTCGGGCATGCGATGACAGAGAGTGGAAGCTTACGAGGACGCTCATGGAGATGGAGACGCACATTGCGCCGTGGTGGCTTTCAGAACATACACCGGATGGAGAACTGGAATCAGAACTTCTAAAGGCGAGAGGAACGGTCGATCGCTGCTTGTCGAGTCTTGAAGCAGGGCTTAAGTGAGAACCAAGCTTAGAAATACCAGGCCGACGGAGGAATGGGCGCATGGCTCTGCTTGCCTCTTTCATTTGTTCTTCGATTTGTTTCTCGTTGGTGGCATGGACGTTTCCGCCCTGGACACCCGCTCAACACGAGTGTACAACTCTCGAAGATCATTCGATCCGCTCCCATGGAGGACGGTACACCTCGTTCTCGCACACGGTTCATCGTCATGCAGCACCATCCACTACAGCGTTACCATTCGCCAATTGCCGACGCGACCTAAGGAATTCTTGTCAATGACCGGGTTTCCTTGATCCCTGTATTTCGACCGGGCATTGAAGTGGATAGTGCAACAGATACATGCACCGTAACGAGGAGGAACACACTGCATCATCACGTGTTCCATACTTGTATACAAACATAGCTCGCCAGCACCACCCACGACACTAGCGAGACGCACGTCCGCCTGACAGAAACACGCTCACAGGCATCCAGCAGAAGTCCATTCAAACCTTCACACCAGCGGGATGAGGACATCCGGCAGCCCTCCCCTGCAAAGCATTGAGATCACTTGTAAGGCCACGTCTCCGCTTAGATCACCACCATCCCCCGAGATCTGGGAGGCTCAAGCAATCCCTTGGTACCATTAGCGATTATTCCGGTAGAACCGATACAGTCCGTAACTTACGGTTCTACCAAAATTACCCGGCAAAAGGATTACACCCCGTTCCACTGCCATTGTCTAGGATCGGGCAATCCGCGTCTTGAGAGTCGTTGTTCGAAAATCGAAGGTAGCTCGACGATCCCTCGAAGTCGACGCTGACTGCTGCAGAGTCGCAGACGGATGCTCGAATGTCCATGCCACTTATCGCCGAGCATGTGCCTTTCGCGAGACAGTTGGAGACTCCTGTGCAGCGGTAGATGTCGTTGACTTGAACTGCGCAACACATGGAGAGGTTGCCCGGATCGGTCACCACGGTCAGGTAAAGGCCTTGGCCAGCACGCTTCAGGTGCTCGACTGGGGCGCACAGCGCGACAGTGCTCAACAGGATTGCGTCCACGACAGCGATGGAGCTGAACTGCATTGTGTAAAAGATATGAATAAAGGACCTTGATCTGTCACGTCTCGAAAGGTTCTGCTTCTTGCATTCCTGTCTGGTGTGGACTGGACGCTCTCCTTATATGGCTTCTCGTGGTTCGCCATCGTCGCCTCTCCTGGCATATGGGTAGCGCGAGACAGAAACGTCATCTTCATAGCTACGTGGTCGCAGCTTGGTCGATCCAAGTGTCGAGCCGTGTCCGACCTATCCTCGAGATACCCATAACGCTGGTTGTTGGCAATGCGGCAAGCTTGCATGTAGACTGAATCCTCCGACAGCTAGTATCTTGTCACAAAAGTCGTCGATCTGTGTCCGACCTGTCCGTCCCGCGCCAGATAGTCAATGTTTGGGAGAGTTTCTCGTCACACGATCTCGTACGGGCAGACCTCTAGCCTGTTAGGAGCGGCCTGTCGAGGTACTGGTTGTGCAATGCGGCAGGCTTGCGTTTAAATTAGATCCTCCAACAGCCAGCATCTGGTCACGATGTCGACGATCCGTGGCCGAGGTAATCATCCGACAGATATTTTCTGGTGAAACACCCGGTATCATAACTGGTCCTTGTTTTCGGGTGGTCCGACTCGTCGGAGTCAGGCGTTGGTGCACAACCCGCTGAAGGAGCCTCCAAGTAACCTTCAATGTACATCTTGTTGCCGCGTTTCCCGGAAAAACGTGCAGCATTGGAGCGAGACTGCATGCAGCAGCAGCAGCATCAGAACTAGCAGACGCGAAGTCGATGGACTGGGCCAATTGAAACTCTCCCAAGGTGTCTGCAGAATGATCGACTCGAACATTGCTCGCGAAATCTTTCCCATCCCTCCCCGCAAGGCTGTACAGTATATCAAGCACGTGCCAAGCGACAACCCAAGCTTTGCGGGGCTCCATTTCCGTGCTACCCGTTATGCGTTTGGCGATCCCGTCTCGGCGGCGCTAATCGAAGCTAAGACGAGTCGTCCGTGTCCGCATCACCATCGTTGCCAACACCACCGTCGTGCACACCACCATCGTGTCGCTTGAAAAGGCCCGTGCAATTCGTCAACTAGGTGTTGCCCGCTTGAAGGAACGGCGTCCCTGTTGAAGGATGAGATTGTTGAATGCAACGCCGTCGAAGGTGCTTCCTATTACCAGCAGAGGATCAACAATAAACACTCTGCGTTCAGCTTCAAAGACGGCAGGACGGCAAGACGGCAAAACCTCATGACCACTCACGCCTACGCCAGGGGATGGGTGTCAGGATGACACCTCTTTCAGCTTTCCTGGGTCCGGCGCATAGATTTGTTCAAGTGGTATAAAGTTGCTGGATCATACCCACAGACAAAGTTCCTCACCATCACTCAAACTGCTATTCACATTGCAGACCACCGATTTTACTTCGGTCGACTCAACTCCCACTCGACACATAACGCACACCAAGACTTCGCCAATCTACCATCATGCGATTCTTCAGGACCATCCAATTTCTCGCAATCGCCAGCCTGGCTGCTGCAGACACCTGCGCTTGGGACGCTGGGACTCCAATTGGGGGACCTGAGGGTGGCAACTCCGATTGCCATAACGACTCAGGTTCGGATGACGCATCGGATGTTCTAGCATGCCCGCTTTCGCCAGGATCGGTCGACATCATCTGTCCGAATTCAACTTGCGGACCCATCGTAGGGACTGGAACCTACTGCTATCAACACAACTCGGTTGGGGCGGATGGGCCGGGCATTTAATGTTGGTGTGTCAACGGAAACTTTTGCTGCGTGCAAGGTTCTGAGGTCGATGGAGGAGAATAGCACGATCAATTACTACAGCGGTGCCGGCTACAATTGCAATGGCTAAGCAGATTTCATTGCACATAGTCCGGGATGGGCAGTTGACGGAGGCAGGGACGGTGTGTGGCAGTCTGGCAATCTGTCCCCGGTTGGGGTAGTCGGATGAGATTTAACGTTGAGGCATTCTAGCCCTACATGTAGTTGTAGAAATCGATACCATCTGTCATCTGTAACATTTTGATTTTGTCCTACGCATATGACAACTGCATTCGCGGAGATATTTTACCGACCACGGCTTTCCATTCTCACCTCCCTTAATTGCAAAGGGCCAGCGAGTCACCGCTCGTTTGCTACACTCGGTTCTGCAACAAATGGTCGACGTATCTTCCCCTGGCTCTGTCCTTTCTTCCCGTATAAGCCATGCAGTCATCCAGCCCTGGACCTCCTTGCTGACAACCTTCTCCTTGTACCCCGTGTATCCTGACTGGTTCAGACTCCAGAGAAGGCGGTAGGAGATGTTTGCGAAGAACAATCCATGTCTTTGCCCAGTATGGTTCCCACAGTGCCGATTTTGGCATTCCATGTGCTTTGGCGGCAGACATTATATGCGCCATGCAATGCTCGGGAGGAATCGGGTTCCTCAGGTTGCAGACCAAGCATTTCTCCACCAGTCTGTAGTCTGCGGACCAGGCGGAGGCAGAGTACACGAAGATAAGGAGAACTTGCTAGCAGGCTCTGTAGTCATTCCTGTGGCAGTGGTCTCGACAGAGGTTGCGGACACGATCAGCTTTGCAGCAGCTTCTGAAGGCGCCGCGTACTCTACTCGCGAAAGGAACTACCGAATCTGTTCGGACAAGCGGTGGCCGAAGTCCTTCTGAGCGCGAACGATGTTGACCTCTCATCACCGCAAGTCCAGCAACGCTACGAGGGCATAGCTGGAGCGATTGCCAATCAGATCGTCAGTGAATGAGGCGACGAGGCTCCCGTCGATGCGGAGGATCTAAAGCAGAAGGTCGAGAATATTCCTTCGGATTCTTTGGAGGCGGTGTCATTCTAGAAATAATGAAGGTTCATGGTGTTCTCCGCCAGACGGACTTTCTGCTACCTGCGACGAACGCTTCCTGTATATCACTTTCACAACCTGGCTTCTTCCCTCTTAAGCTTTGCAGTCCATATCACAGCCTCAACCCGGTGTCCTCGTCATGTCAATTTGTGAAACCTGGTGATGTCGAAGCATGCCGCCGTTGTTGGCTGCCGAAGTATCGAATGGCCCTTATGAGTCAGAATGTTTCGATATCGACATGCTCTGAGCGACTACCCTAGGCGGACGGCCTCGAGTATTGATAGCGCCAGTGGCATCGGCCCATTGCACACTCGCATCGAACCCCCAGTTCCTATCTTGTCTCCTGACATGCATAGGTTCGTGCCATACGACGAGTCTGACACTCATCTGATCAGCGAGGGACACCATGGGTCCGAGAATCGCTCGACGTCGAGTTGACGATGGGTGGGCGGACGAGAACGCAGGGTCGTTGATCTCCATGTCGATCCTCACCAGGCTCGGGAATGAGGTTGCGTGTTCAACTAGATGCATCACGGCCGCGCAAGTGCGCTCCAGGTGGCGATCGCAATGTGTGATGGTTAGGAACTCGATGTGAGGTGGTAGTATGTCCAACAGCATCGCCTTGGTGATCTCAGGTGATTGAGGATCCAGATCAGGAGGCCAGGGATCATCTGGAACCGCAAATATGAAGTAGGTCGCAAGCCGCAACTTGGTCAGCTTCTTGAACTCCAGGAGGCTTCCAATCAACACGCTTTCGTCGAGCGTGTCGAAGAGCTCTCATCGTCGGAAGCTAGGCACAGCGTCTCAAGGCTGGCCTTATGTAGGTCTAGACCTTGGCGAATAGTGCCGACAGACGAAGTCTCTTCTAGAAGGTTTGCCTCGGCCATGTCGTAGATGAAACTTGTAAGTGATCGAGGGACTCGCAGGATATCACTCATATCGTGGTCGTTCAACCGAGAACGGCGTAGCTCGATCTGCTCGATACTAGACGACCTCGATGGCAAGTCATGTAGGACTGATACTCCATCAGGTTGACTTTCGGCGTAGTGGAAAAAGGCTCGCCTTGCGGCTGGGAGTGTAAACATGACTTTCTCCGTAGTTTGAGATAAGTCTTCGGTCCCGAACCAGCAGATATCCTGGAGCTCCCTGAATGACTGCGGGCTACTCGACGACAGGACATGAAGCACCGATGGTACACTAGAGCCGGGCTCGAGGTCCAGGGATCGAAGACGGGGTAGCAAGCACAACAAAACTCCCACGGCTGCGTCGTCACTGCCTTCAGCGTATCCATCAAGCCACACGGTCTTTTCATCTTTACTCAGGCGTCTATCTGGATGGTCAACGATTGCTTTGACCTCAGGTGGTAATTCTTCAGGAATCACCTCGTCAAAGACGCAATCGTCGAACCTTGGCCCGATACTAAGATGCCGGACGTAGTCAGCCAGTGCAGGCCGACGCATGAAGACTGTAATCAGATGTTGGAGGCGAGGGTACAGATCCCTGTTAGTCTGCGGCCGGATACCCAGTCTCCGATACAGAAATGGCGTGGCTTCATCATAGAAAAGTCGTGAACACCTCGATATGTGAGATAAGGTTGATCTTGAGTCGACGAAAGAGAAGATGTGGGAGAGCAGCTCCGGGGGAAGGATGGGGACCGGAACTCCAGTTTGTGTTCGTTCACGAAGCATGGTTGTTTGTCACCACCAGTGGGCGAGCAACCTGATCAATTCGTTTTTGATAGACGGATCTGAGCTGGATACGGTTGCTGAGAGGCCAACAGTAGACTGCTCGGACGTCAATGACAGTGACGAGTCGGGAGGAGTCAGAGAGTTCAGTGCCAGTTTTAAGATGGTCGTGCGGATAGCAACGAAATAGCGTGAGGGTGGAAGAGTCTCCGTCTTGCCGTCGTCTTGAAGCACTCTCGCCGTGGTCAGAGCGATACGAAAGATTACCTAGTTACACAGAGAACGGGGAGGTGAAGTCATGGAAGGCTTCTCATCGTATTTGTCAGACCAGCTGCTTATATGTCGTTTTTGCCCCTAGTTGCCTTGCGGTTTCTATTTCGATGGGAAGGAGCGAGCGAGGTAGGTGCGAAGGGACTCACGTTCACAACGGAAGTGAGGCATTCGTACTACTTGTAACAATCAATCGACTACGCAGAACGGGGTATCTAGCCATGAAATCAACAGCACAACCGCAATGAGCAACAGAACTCCTTCAACCCCCTCAGTAAGCAACAGTGCCATGCAAGCCTGGACGTAACAACAGTCCTCAGAGATCCGGGTCATCAACCTCCACCTTTACCTCCGGCCCCTTCACTCCAAGCCCAGTCTCCTCCGCGATCCTGATCTGTATGTTCCGCACGTGGCAAATGATGATAGCAAGTGCCAATGCGTTCCACACATCGTACGCTGTGTCGTTCATCTGGAAGAAGGCGATGGGTTTCACATCCGGGTTCTCATCGGCAGGGTTGTACGCCACCAGCGCCACGAGCGTGCCGGAAGCGACGATCGCATACAGTGTCGGGATCGGGTGCGCCAGCACAGTCGAGGCTCGCGAGGTAGGGGATCTTTCGATAGACTGGTTGACACGGAACGCGGTTCTGTATCTGGCGGCGAGTTTGTCGAGCTTGGCGCGCGCTTTCTCCTGTAGTCTCGCAGCTGGAATGGACGAGGGTTGGCATTCGATAGCGAGCATCGGGATCGCGGAGGTGGTGTCGAGATTAGCGTCCGCGTCCGCCCACTTAATATACTCTTTCACCATCTTCTTGGTCTGCTGCTCCGGCGTCGTCCGGCCGTTCAGGAGTACACAGTCCCGGACCCTACCGCCGAGCTCGAAGAGGCGCCCGAGCGCTTTGCTGCCGCGGAAGAAGCGACCGCTGAGGGTGGTGAGGAATGCATTGTCATCGTCTGCGAAGAGCGCATCGGGGTAGAAGGGCCATTCGAATTTGTAGTGGTGTGGTAGGAGTGGTTCGTACCCGCGCATCGCGATCTTCTGCACGAGGACGATGTGGTCGTCATCCCAGCCCTGCTCTCGCAGCTCCGCGTCTGTGATGCCACGGTCAAAGGCTTCTTGTGTTGGTGAGATGATCTTCTTTCGGCGTGGTGATGCGTAGTCTTGCTCGGAGACCAGGAGGGAGGTGTCGCCTTCCGCATACTCGTCGTAGAAGGACTCGTGGTCTGCTGGAGTAGACGATCTGGCGAGGTCGATTTCATCAGCACCGTCGTATCCGTCCTCCGCCATCTCCTCGTCACTCGCGCCTTCCTCGCCTTCATCGTGCATGGCTTCTAACTCCACCTCGTCTTCCTCGACTTCCGACCCCTCTTCGTCTTCCTCAACATCATGCTCCTCGACATCCGACACATCGTCCGAGTACTCCTCCTGCAAACGTGGCGCTTTCCTCCGTCCTCCACTCGAGGTGCTCGGCGTCATTGGCGCCTTGCGCTTCCTGCCGACACCACTATTCACACTCGATGATGACCCCACGCGCCAGCTGTCCACGCGCTCGACTGGGCTCATGGATTTGGTCTGCCTCACGACATTATCGATTGAGGTTTTCCGAGGTCCTGGCGGCCTGCCGCGCTTTCTAACAGGTGGTGCAGTCTGCGGTGTCGCGGTTGGTGGCACTTCCGGCTTACGCGGTGACAGATACGACCATAAGCCGCCTGACAAGCGGTTGAAGAGGCCCATCTTTGCTGGTAAGGTTTCTCAACCTCTTGACGCGTCTTCAATTAATTGTGGCAAACTGCAGTTGGCGGTGGAGAAGCATCAATGAGGAGGAAGTGATATTGCGATGCCGAATTGAGACACAGGAATGCGACAAGACCATTGACTCGCCGGATGAGGTAAGTCACCTGTTCATTGTTGCACTGTCTCGCTGTTCATGCACGAGGGAGTCTAATCCAGGGGGCTGGGACAAAAGGTGATGATCCGTCCGGAAAATTGATCCGCGATTCTGCACGCAGGTCTGTGGCCCTCATAAGGCTGACTTTCTGGGCTTTTGCGACGTGTCCAAAACACCGACAACAAACCCATCCAGCTCGTCACAACCCATCAGAACGCACACTTCTACACCCAATTCCATCACCAAACCTCATTGCAATCATCACACCAATTCACAGAAAGATTAACCGGAGAAAGAAGCGACGATGGACGACGCGATGGAGATCGACGGTCGGGAGTACGAGCTCCAAGTGAGACAAGGTAGGCGCCTCCACCCCCTTGCGTCGCACCATCTGCATGCTTAATCTGCATGCTTAATCCCAATCCGTCACTCGCGTGCACCTTCCGTCTCTATTCTATCTCCATTCCATCACTGCCGCTACCGCCCAATGCTGACTCGCGCCTACCTCATCAGGTGCCCACCTCCACAACGAGATCAGAGCAGGCGCGACGCCGCGTCGTCGATATCAACGGCAGCGCTTTAGACCCCAAGTGAGCCCCGTGCAGGACACCTCCATGACCGGTACGTCATCGCGCCTTCCCTCTCCCCTCCCCACGCTCTGTTTGCCGGCTTCGAGTCCAGATCATAGCACACGCACGCACCAGTACTGTGATCAACGCGGAGACTAACATGGCGTCCAGACATCACCCCTCAAAGGAGCAGCGGCAAGAAGCGCAAGCACGGCGAACTCTCCCTCAAAGAACGCATGGAGCCTTATGCCGACTCACCTCCCACCATCTCCCACGCGCCAGTTCTCGAAGAACACGAGGACGTACGCGATCCAGTAGCCAATGGCGCTGGTAATGGCATGTACGCCTCCATCTACACCAGAGCCGCCGGATTCTTCAACACGATCTGGAACTTCCTCACCGGCACGAAAGAGCCGCAACCTCAACAGTCTCAGCAAGCCCAACAAATCAAAGCAGTACAGACTACCCCTGCTGGCAACAAGAGACGGGGGGTAACCGTCGAGATGACGGACGCCGAGATCGCTGTCGCACTGTCAAAAATGCCCGGGTCGTTCTCCGTGGCAACATCGCCGAAAGCGCAGCTCCCCACACCGCCGACGTCACGACCCACCACTTCAGACGGTGAAAAGCATGACAGCCCAATGGCCACAGAGCCATCTCCAAAACCAGCTCCAACATCATCTCCAAAATCATCTCCGGTGTGCCAAGAGCAGGCTGATCACCAGACCGCGTCCGTTCCCATCTCGGAGAACAACGTGGACAACCCGATCACAGGCTGGCGCAGCATAAGGAGAAGACGCGAATTCCGTCAAAAGATGGACAGGAACAACGGCCGCATTCCTACCCCGGAGACCATCGAGGACGAACCCGAACCGATGCCTTCACCTGCCAAGCCCGTCACGCGTAATGCGCAGAGGGATTCCGAGCTGGCGAAGCGCCTTAAGAAGGTGCACATTTCTATCGACAGCCCGCAGAAGCAGGAGGTCACGAAGAGCTGGAACGAGCGCAAGCAGCAAAAGCGAGACGCCGAAGAAGCCGCGAAGCAGAAGGTGCGAGACGCCGAGGAAGCCGTGAAGCAGAAGGCAGAATTTGAAGAGGCCGCAAGGCAGCAACTCATCGAGGGGGCAGAAGCCGCGCTCCAGAGAGAGCAGGAGGAAGCAGAAGCAGCGCTTCAGAGGGAGCAGGAGGAGGCAGTGAAGCAGCGCATCATTCGCGAACTGCCATCGCAATGGAAGGAAAGGGTGGACAGCGCCATGGCGACGGCGAACACATCCAAAAAGCTGGCTACAGTCGACGGCGTCGAGCTCTCCAGGCACGACTTGGGTTGCCTGCTACCACAGGACAAGATCGACTCACCGGACGGCTGGCTCAACGACGAGATCGTTAACGCGTGGTTCACAGCCATCGTTGCGGCCAAGGCCGAGCAGGCGGGTGCCAGAGCCTCTCAGGGACCTTACGTGGCCTATTCAAGCGCATGGTGGACATCATACCAGCGTGGCGGCATGTCCTCAATTTCGAGATGGTCCAAACGGTACTGGAAGAAGGACCCCAGCAAGCTTTTACAGTGCGAGAAGGTCTTCCTCCCAATCAACACTGGCGCTCACTGGACTTTACTGGTAATATCGCCCAAGAATCGAATAATCGAGTACTTCGACAGCATGGGAGGCCCAAAGGGCAGATTTTTCAAGATTGCACGCGAATGGCTGCTGATGGAACTGGGGGAGAAGTACGTGGGCGTGGACTGGACGGATCTCGACAGCAGGAGCGCGTTTCAGAGCAACAGTAATGATTGTGGATGCTTCGTATGCTTTAACGGCCTAATGAACGCGAAAGGCGATCAATGCTACGAGATGCTGGGGCGGGAGGGCTACAGCATTGGTATGGGACGGCGATTGATGGCAGCGATCCTGCTCAATGGAGGGTTCGCTGGGGAGTGGATGCTCTAGTACGTGAGCATATTGGGACTTTTTGTTTTGGAGAACAGGCGTTTTGGACCGGGCGGGCGTTTTAGTATTGGGAAAGCGGCGCGGCGACGCCTGGGAGACGTGCGATGGTCTCGAATATCCGGATGGGACGTAGATACCCACAGAGCGCTCCGAAGCGCATTGTCACTATAGCGGAGAACAGGGGCCTCGCACCAAACGCTGGCTGGACTCAAGGCCGGAGGGAAACCTCCTGGCCGGGGTATACAGCCGCGGGAGGTCGGGGCGTCCTGTGTCTCGAAAATCAAAAATTTCGAAATGCTCACGTATTCACTTTTATGACCACACGGCCACCTGTTCTGATTTCGGAGAACAGGCGGATCGACGATGGCCTTGAGATTCGTGGATCAGATAGCGTAGTATTTCGACCCGGCCAATGTGTTCGTTCTCCTGGATAAAATATTTCCATATGCTCACGTATTCAGTTTCATGACCATACGGCTACTTGTTTTGGTTTTGGAGAACAGGCGGATCGACGGATTCGTCGGTATCACTGACCCAAATCGTCCAAGATCTCGAGGCGGCGGTTGCACTTGTTCTCCTGGATAAAAATTGCAATATGCTCACTTACTCACTCCTATGACCACATCGTGGTTGGTTTCGATCTTCGAGAACAGGCTAATCGACAGGGTCGAGTTTGGAGAACGCACGAATTCAGGATAGTTTCGACCGGGCCGATCCGCCCTGTCTCCGAGATCCAATTCTCTGATATGCTCATGTACTCGTCTTTTATGGCCATATGAGGTTGCTGTTTCGATTTTGGGGAACGGGCAGGCCAGCCCTGTCGAGGTTGGAGAACGGGTGGAACCAATCTAATTTCAACCTGGCCAATCCGCCCTGTCTCCGACATCAAATTTCCTGATATGGGTATGACATGGTGTACGTTATGGCAGCGTTGGATGGTCAGTATCGAATGTCGTGTAAAGACATCGCGCAACGTCTCGGTACATATACCACGGTAGTTGGAGGCCTAAGGAAGTGCAACGCTTCGTCTGCAATCAGACGGAAACCCGTCCCAAAGAGGCAGGAGCTGAGCGGTCCGAGCCGCGTGAGCAGCAAGTCTAAACTTCATTCGTTTGCCTGCTAACATTCTCCTTGCATATCCTCCGACTCGCACAATGACCAGCGTCGACGACCTCTTCAAGAAGCCGAATCTTCCTTCTGGCTCAACGAAGCGCAAGTTCGAGGCTCCGGATGCGCAAGAAGTGTACAAGGCCACGAAACTTTCAGCGAGCAGTTCTCCGAATGGCACAGCACATATCAACGGCGCGACGGTAGAAGACGACAACGAAGACGATGATACAGAAGCGGGTCCGCAGCTACCTCCGGACGACGAAGACGACGATAAGGAAGGGCGATTCTTCGGAGGAGGTGTCACCAAAGGGACTGCAGAAGCTCTCGACTACCTCGATCAGCAGGATGAGGATGGCTACAAGGAAGAAAAGATCGACTCGGCATGGCTAAGGAGGCTGGCTGTGAGCTTTGAGAAGAAGGTGACCAAGAACTCGCAGCTGAGAGCGCGGTATGATGGCGAGCCGGAGAAGTTCATGGCCAGCGAGGCAGATTTGGATGCAGAGGTAAAGAGCTGGAGTCTGGTGAGCGAGCACCCTGAGCTGTACAAGGAGTTTGCGGAGAGTGATAGCCTCGCTCTTCTTGTGGGACTTCTGGCGCATGAGAACACGGACATTGCGATTGGGGCTATCGAGATCATATCAGAGCTGCTCGACGAGGATGTACAAGCTGAGCAAGACCAATGGGATGCTCTGGTTGGAGCGCTACTGGACGCAGATCTACTCGAGCTGTTGATGAGCAATCTGGCGCGACTAGACGAAGCAAACGAAAGTGACCGAAGCGGTGTCTACCACAGCCTGGCAGTCCTGGAAAGTCTGGCCGACCAGCAGACGATTGCCGAGAGGATAGGGCAGGAGAAGGTGCTGATGTGGCTTTGCAATCGCATCAAGCAGCCTGAGAAGCCACTGGGACAAAACAAGCAATATGCGGCAGAGGTTCTGCAGGTGCTATTGCAGTCATCGCCTTTACCACGGAAGCGGTTGGCTATCGACATTGAAGGCGTGGACCTGTTCTTGCAGTTGCTCGCAGCATACCGGAAACGAGATCCACTGAAAGAAAGCCAAGAAGAAGAATACGCCGAGAACATCTTCGATGCCTTGACATGCGTGGCAGACGAGGCAGACGGCAAGCGAAAGTTCATCGAAGCGGAGGGCATCGAGCTCTGCCTCATCATGCTGAAGGAAAGCACATTCAGCAAGATACGTGCTCTTCGTCTCCTCGATCATGCAGCCGCTGGGCAGGGAGCAGCACCGGCAGAGGTCTGTGAGAAGCTCGTGGACGCAGGCGGTCTGAAGATCTTGTTCAGCATGTTCATGAAGAAGGTTGACAACACCACCATCGAGCACCTTCTCGGTATCTTTTCAGCACTTCTACGATTGCTACCGGGGGAGTCTGCAGCACGAATACGCACGCTGGCGAAGTTTCTGGAGAAGGACAACGAGAAGATTACGAAACTCGCCCAATTGCGCAAGGACTACGCGCGCAGGGTCGCTTCGGTGGACGAAGGCATTCAAGTGGAGCAAAGAATGATTGACGACGAAGAACGAGAAGAGCGAGCTGATGAGTTCTTCTCTCGACGACTGGACGGAGGCCTGTTTTGCTTGCAGACGATTGATGTCGTGCTGGCCTGGCTTATCGCCGAGGATGCTGGAGCCAAGGATCATATCAGCAGCCACCTGGATGGCTTGACTGATATCCAAAAGTCGCTGCAGGATCAGCTAGCACTCTTAGACCCTCAGGCGGTCGATGATGAGGACGTGAGGGATATGCTTAGTACATTGGTAGACTTTCTTGACTAGCACGAGGGAATCCAAGGAGCTGCCTGACCGGACCCACAACCTATCTGTGCCTTCCGTCTCGTTTCACTCACTTACTAGCACTCGTATACGCTACGCTTCCTGTCTCCGCGTTGCGAGGTACTCTACAGGCATCTCGACCTTCGGCCCATGGAGATCAAAGGAGGGATGAAATATGCAAACGAACGATTTCGTTTCGAGCGTCTTACTACTCTATTCATGAGTAGACCAAGGCTGGCCGTACTGGTTCGACATCTCAGCCTCAGACCTACGTTCACAACCGAGCAGTCACGGTTGCGAAAGGTACCAGCTGCAGTCAGGCGCCTTATAGAGTGTGCAACTGACAATATCAGAGATACGTCTGACTGGCTGGGGGATTACGCCTACGGTTCTGAGGATGCCATGCTGGCTGTTCTGTTGTGTCTATTTCCGAAGCTCAAGTCTCTGGACATCTCTGTACCGGATGATGCGAAGTGGACAATTCATGTCCTGTCAGTAGGTAAGGGATACCATGAGCTATTGGGCATCTCTGAGCAAAAGCTTGCACAGAGTCTCCCACCTCAAGAGCGGTACCTCATTGATCGTCCAGTCCTATCGGAGCTCCAGGAACTATGCTGGTTCTGTACGGGTGATCATGGCAGCAGTCTACCTACCGGGGTATTCGCCCTCCCTTCCGCACGGCGGGCTTATCTCTATCATGTGGAACATGAACTGGAGGATTGGGAAGTAGATCTGGAACGAGACGAGAACACGCTTCAGTTTAAGACACTGCCGTCCTCGAGCTCTAGCATCGAACAGATTGAGCTACGTAATTGTGCGCCGAACGACGATAACGCGGGTCACATCCTCCGGGTTCCTAAGGCTTTGACAAGCTTCATCTACGAGATGGGCCCGATTGATCCGTCTCAATTCTTCACAGAAGGGTCCTGCCGCATAATTCGTCAGGGTCTAGAGCGACACACGACAAGCCTGCATACTCTTTCGCTGACGTATGCGGAGAATGACGCTCCGGAGCCAGAGGTAGAAGCGAAAGCAATTGGAAGTCTGCAGGCTTTCACGAGTCTGACTAACCTGCGCCTAGCTACCATATTTGTATTCGGCGGCGTATACACTGATCTAGGAAACGACCATTGGGATCCCTTGAATCCAAACGACTCAAAGCCCGTTGAAACGGGACTGATGGACATATTGCCACCTAACGTCAGGTCTTTGGAGCTCACACGATGCGAGGATCACTTTACGAGGACCTGTGCGGCGGTGAAATATCTACTGACACAGAGGATAGCGTTGCCTGCGCTGTCGAGCATTAGTCTCGAAATCAGCGAGTCTGCCTCGGAGCATCTTTGTGTTGACACTTTCTACGCATCGCTCAAGGAGCTGGCCACCCAGAGTGGGATATGGCTTGGTCTGTCTCAGGACTTTGAGGTGCCCGAAGAAGAGATGGGATGGGGCTTCGATGAGGACGTCAAGTGGGCCAAGCAAGAAGGCGACGACACTGAACAGAACAAACAGCGAGTTCACATGTCTATCTCGGACGCCCGAAGGAACGGCTAGAGATCAGCGAAATGGTAGCAGCTGCATCCACATACCTTAGTCTGCCAAGATGATCGACTCTGGCGTGGACAGCAGGTTATGGGCTGCATGGCAGTGTCGAAGTCTGCACAAGATCTCATCAGTGCGCTTAGCTACGGAGCGCGCATGCTGCTTAGCTTGGCCATGCCACATCTTTCTTGGTCAGGAGCGAATCATGATTCCCTAGCAAACGGACGAAAGGTTGCATTTAAGTTGCGCTACACAACAGGTCGAACCCAGCTTAGGCTTGCAGAGTCAGTCAAATTCGTCATCACACGCTCATTCAGATGTACAAGATGCCACTGAAAGGACGTTTCGCCCCTATACCACCCAAACTTGACGGATTGGAACCCTTCTCCGGCCACAGGGTGTCGACCGTATATGGACCGAAACCATTGAAGGTAGCGTACGCTTCAAAAGTCGGGAAGTCGTCCACCTTGCCTGAATACGTTACCGTCTTAGCAAGGCGGTCGACTGTCAATGTCCCAACAAGGTTGATTTCTGGAGCAAAGGCGTCGAATGGGTTGCCTGCACCGGCGGTGTAATCTAGCACTACCCTGCTAGAAGAGCCTTCCCGAGGAGTGAACTTCATGCCCTTGATATCAGCGGTCTTCTTTTCTCTTACGGAGCCGTCATCGCAGTCCAGCTTGATCGTCGAATCGCAGTGATGCGCCTGCGACCAGTCATAACTGTTCGTATCGATATGGACCGGTGCCTCGGAGTGCATTCGTGCAGACGAGGCTTTGCTGCTACTGTACGATCGTTGGTCTGTGGCAAAGCAGCCGGCGATAGCCAGAACGGATTCGAGGTTCTCTGCCAGAGCAACTACCATCGACCGGTCTCCATGGTTTGGCACGAGCTTTGTGACGCCCTCAATGTAGAGTGGGATGAATGCGTTGATCCAGAAGACGACTTCGATATCGTTCAGATCATCCGAGCCCTCGCTATCCTCTGCGATGCAGCATTGAACGTCACTCGGTCCGGGGCATCTGTTCTTGACGAAAGTCCCATCACAGCCCGATCCAGTGTTCAGGCACAGTCCCTTCGATCCGGCCGTACTCGTGCATGCTTTGGACAGACAACACTTCACATTGGCGGGGTCGTCTGGACAGTATCCAGTGACCACGAAACCTATCGTGGCAGTCAGATACGTGCGTTGAAACCACCACGTTGCTTGACAATACCTTACCGCTAGTGCAAGAGCTGCTTGTAACGCATTTCCCTTTGATCCCGTCATACGTGCACGAGTCACCGATCTTAGCTGCAGCTAAAGTTACGAGGAGCAGCTGACAGATGATGGCGGTCTGCATAGTAGCCAATGTTTGGGTCAAGCCTGCACGTTTCCTGAGCAAGACTGCTTGCGGCCTGCCTACGAGGATATTATGCGTTCTCTTTGAAGGGGTTGCTGTAATGCTCGCAGCATTCCACACAGCCTTGGTACGCAATTTGGTCTCCTAATCGCGCTGCGCATGAACTTAGCACCGCCCCCGATTGCACAATTGAGTCATCTGTTTGCAAGCCCATCGATCCTGGTCGATTTGGCAACGCAGGCCCTCAGGTGGCCTGAGGATTGTGCGAGGTCTCATCATCTATACTAGGCTTTCTGCGCCTAGATTCGATAACGGGGAGAGGTTCGCAGGAGATAGTATGGAACTGAAAGGGAGTGGGAGCAGGGGCGACGGCAGAGCGGAAGTGCACGGATCGCTTCCACATGTTAACAGCATCATCAAGTACCCCATCATGGGACTTACGGGACACCAGACTGCATTCGTCAACTCGACATCACCCACGCAGACGCCCGCGATCGCTCCACGTACCACATATGGGTCTCTACGTGGGCCAAACGTCGTCTATACCAAGCTTCCTCCATCTTCACTCGTACCCTGCCAGCTTCACGGCCACGTCCACCGCGAAGTCGATGGAGCTGTTCCTCATCATCCGTATGAAGTTGTGGCTACCCGATCCCCCGAACTCCGCCTCCTTGTTGTCCATCACATGTGTCAAGATAGCGTAACGCAGAGGCCCGCTGAGGGTCCGGTCCATCTTGTAGACGTATGTCATAGCTTTGACAAACGCCCCATTACCACATGGCTGGAGGAGGGAGTAGAAGCGACCGACCACGAGCATCTTGAAGGCGTCAAGAAGGTACTTGTCGGCAAGTTCGAAGAGGAGCACATGGATCTCGGGCTTGGAGAGGTGAGTAGGCTTGAGGGCGTCTTTGTCCTTGCTCTGGTAGTCGCCTGTGTAGAACCAACGCAGCATGTGATCCACAATATCCGGGTCGTCTTCTTGCAAGTCGATGACACCATCGTGCGACTCCTATCGAGGTTTAATGGCTTGTACTGAGGAAAGTCGTGACTTGACTTGACTGACCTTCATCCCGCTTTTAACAGCGCGGTCAAAATACGTCGACTGAGTGCAAAGGACAAGCTTATGTACCAGCCATTCGCGGTCGGCACATCGAATCTTGAGGTCTGATAGGTCCGGTACGTTGAGTTGACTGCAATCATCAGCTTCGAGATCACATTCGGAAACCAACAGGTTATGAAGGTTCCTTACTTGGCGATGCCGAGTCTGAAAGTAGTGTCTGCCATGTTTGCGGAGCCTTCCTTTGGCAGAGCGTTGCACGAGCCGTGCGGTGGTATGCCGAAAGCACGACGAACATTCATTGTCGCGTGGGGTGCCAGTATGGTGGAAACAAGTGTGAAGAAAGTGAGAAGCGCTTTCACGTGCCCTTGTCAACGACCTCACTACATCACGTTCTAGTAACTTGAACTTACGAAGTACGTCACCGCATCCCTCAATTCACTCGCCACCAGCCTTCACATCCATCACTCCCCTCCCCAACCAATCACTTATGGTGCCAAACTTATCGCTGCTCCTATTCAACGCATCCGCAAACAACTCATGCCTCGTAGCACTTTCCTCCTGCGCCCTTCGAATCTGCCTCACCGTCTGGTTCTGCGGCGAGCAAATCGGACACTCCACATCGTCCGCCGCATGACCATCTGGAATGTTCAAGCAGCGCTGGTGGAAGCTGTGCTTGCACAGGAAGTGCACCGTAGGCAGATCGAGCGTCATACCACAAGTCGAGCACCTCGTTGCGCTGAACGAAGTAGGTTTCGTGGCTAGCTCCTCGATCTCGCTGAGCTTTTGTGTGGTGTCGGCTCGGTAGGAAGAGATGAGACGGCGGTTCGCTGCGATCTCCGCTCGCTCGCGTTCGACTGTTGAGGAGAGGTACTTCTTAACGAGACCCATGGTTGCGACGGCGTTGGAGCTGAGTGTTTGGATGACTTGAAGTGGTGCCATGAGACCATCCTCATCGATCTTTTGCAGCACGGCTTCGACTTCGGACCCAGCTTCGTCTAGGATCTCCGGCGAGCTGGTGAAGTACGCGAGTGCTGCTGGGTATAGCTGTGGCTCCTCGGGACCGTATTTGTGCAAAGCTCGTATGGCTCCTTGGGTATCTTGTGCAGCTGTGTAGGATCTGAAGACATCAAATCGTAGACCCTGTCGTTCGCTGACAAGTATGGTGCCCTCTCGGAACTTCTCTAGGTCTGATAGCAGCAGGACATTCGCCGTGTCGATCGGGATCTGCTTCGACTCGATCAGCGACTTTGCTTTCCGTTCCCAGTCTGATTTCTCCTCCTTCTCGGTCGTGGTAGCCTTGTGGAGATACATTTCAAACAGCGTGGTGTAGAGATCGGTCTTCGATTCATCGCTCACATCTTGGCTGGCAATGCAAGACTCCAGGAAGACGATGAATTCATCCGCGTGGTCGATGAAGGCCGAGAATGCGACTCTAGGTTTCGGCACTTCATAAGGAATGAAGTCAGCTTCTGTTGTCGTCTCGATGACCTGGTTGATGGTCTGCTTCTGGCCATCCGCAGAAGGCGGAGGCTGTGCAGTACTTGTGCTCATATAAGGCAGAGGTATGAGTGCCGCGAGATTTTGTACTGCAGATTGCGCGGTCTGTGCCATGTTGCCGAAGCGGCCACTCTCTTGCTGCACTGGTACTTCCTGAACGATCACTGCATCCTTCTTAGGTCGGAATACACCGGTAAAGTAGTCAATGAAGAGCTGCGTTGCATCTCCGGAGCAATGCTCGAGGAGCACAGTTCCGTACTTCATAAAGTTTGGATAGGCTTCTTTCGGCTCAAGTCGCACGACATATGCCAGTGCTTCGGCATACTTCTTGAGGTTCTCGACCAGGATGTCAACCACCAGACCGTGTTCGTTATGCCGCCGGGCCAAGAATGCAGCTTGGTCGTAGTAGCCACCTTGCCGACACATCAAGATTGCGGTGTCGAGATCGAATGTCAAGTCGCCAGGTTGCCGTATGAACTGCTCGAGCTTGTCTACGTCCTTCAGCTTCGCGTAACAGTTCAACAGCAACGTCGTATGGTTTGAGGTCGCTTTGTGGTGCTCATGAAGTTCTTCGAGATACTCAATCAGGTTTTGTATCCGCTGGTGATCCAAGAACTTCCGAATGATCTGTGAAGGCTCGGTGTTGTCGATTGCCCGTAGATACTGCTGCATGGCTATGTCGTATTCGCCCTTGTGGTACAGAAAGTCACCGTATTTGCGGTATATGACGTTCTGCTGTACCGCATCAACATTGTACTTCCGTGCCATGCTGATGGCAAGCACGAAGAGATTGCGTTGATACAAAATATCGAGCTTTTGCTGGAACGTCTTCTCGTGATATCGAAACAGTTTGCCGTCGATAGTGAGAAGGTATATGTCGCCCCAGATGCTGAAAAGCGTTCGGACTTGGCTGGGCAGAGACTCCTGATGCGCCAGGAACTTCAGATCGGTGTTCAGTATCGTGAAAGTAGACGTGTTGAAGATTTCGGTAGCTTGCGCGCCTCCAAACGCGCGAAGTGGTGCTGATCGGCCAAGATTATTGCCCGGAGGTGAAACGAGTAAAACGTAGTCTTTGCTAACACTAATGAGCTTCTTTGCACCTTCGTATGCATACGAGGCTGCTTTGCCTCTTGTGTTGTAGGTGTAGATTGCATCGTCGCGCGCGATAACGATCTCGTTCAACTCTGGGTCCAGTGTCATGCAGGCCACATCACAGCCATTTTCATCGAGTGTCCGGGCAGGGGTGCCTTGACGATTGCCAGTGATTGCAAGAGCCAAGACGCGCGCAGTGGTGGCAATGTAGAGGGCAGTCGTGTTGGCTTCTCGAAATTCGAGGCCGGTGATGGGCTCCTCTGACTCGAACACAGTACGCTGCTTCGTCCCTCGATCATGTACGAAGTCTCCGCGCACAACCGTAACAGCGCCATTGCCGAAGCCGACTGCAAGCTGTGTCAAGTCGCTCGTCACCGTGAAAGCAGTGATGGGGAAGTTCTTCCGGCCATTCTGCACAGTCAGAGTACAGAGGCATTTCGGGTGGCCAGTCCTTTTCTCGATCTGGTCCAAGTTCCACACTTTGAGCTCAGGCTCGTGTGATAGATCCTCGGCCAGTGTGAGTAGATACGACGTGCTTGGAATCTGGCTGATGTGGTTTACGTCGCCTCGTTCGTGAGCTTTCCACGAGCGGGTCGACTTGAAGTTTTGGTCCAGAAGCTGGACGATGCCGCCATTTGTGCTCACGAAGATGTACTGTGCCCCGGCGGCTACGCAGTGGGTATTGCTTTGCTACAGTCTCACATTAGTAGTCAACGGGTATGGCGAGATGGGCTGCCTACATCGAGCGCTACTGAGGCCTCGCCATCTTGAAGCCTAACTTGGGAGACATCGAAGAAGCGAAAAGACTTCCACTGTTGCGAGTCAGTTGATCGTATTGCAATACTCTGGCGATTGCTTACAGATGTCAGCGCCATGCTATCGTGCCATATCTGGTTGACAGGATGGCGTGCAAGAGCAAGTGAACGCGATGCTCTAGGACGTGGTCCAAGCTCACTTCACGTCTTCCTTGATTCGACGTGCCTGGAGTAACAAGCAACTAAAAACTTTCGCTCACGTACACACACCGTTCCCTGGATATCTGAAGATGGAGGAAGAAGACGACGATTTCTACGGCGGTGCAGGGGCGAACGCGCAAGAATACGAGACACTTCCCGATCATGGAAACATCGAAGAAGAGCAGAAGATGGACGTGAGCGCAGAACAGGACGATGATGAAGAGGACAGTGATGATGTACGGGTCCTAGACAGAATACCTATGCAGACTTGTATTGATATATTCTACGTAGGATGTTCAATTCACCCTTGAGAAGCCGAAAGGCGACAAGACCGAGTCGAGGTAGGTCGCATTCCACGTCTCTTCTCACATATCACTAGTCTAACCCGCAGAAGCGCGCCAGCGAAGAAGCAGAAAGTAGACTCAAGCGACCACGCAGCTTCTACGGACATCAAAGCAGCTCGGAGTGGCACACCTATAAAACAGGAACAACCCCAATCAGGCTCAGCACAACCCACCGCGATCAAGAGCACACTCACACACGACGGCAAAGAAGGCAAAGACTTCCCAGAAGTACGAAGTAGCAAAGTAGAGGTCGACAGCATACCCACATGGCCCGCCAACGGCAAGCCGATAACCGAGGTGGATATCGATGCAGATTTGGCGGAGCATTCGAAGCCGTGGCGGTTACCCGGAACGGACCAAACAGATTTTTTCAATTATGGCTTTGATGAGTATACCTGGGCACAGTACTGTATTAGGCAGCAGACTATGGCTGGCAACATCTCGGACATGAAACAGCAAGATGCGCAGATGAAGGCAATGTTTGGTGGTGGGCCAGGTGGAGGGCAAGGCGGAGGTCCTCCTGGGATGCCACAGATGCCGGGTATGCCTGGGATGCCTAGTCCGGAAGAGAGTAAGTCGTACTTATCAAGAGTTTGAAGACCACATAAGCTAACTACAGTTCTTTACTTCAGTGATGCAGCAGATGATGCAATCCGGAATGGACCCTTCAGACCCCAACGCCTTCATGCAGATGATGATGGGCGGCGGCATGCCTGGCGGCGGCGGTGGGCCGGGTCAGCAAAACCAACAAGGGGGTGGTGGATTCAATCAGCAACGCGGGCCATCAGGAGGCTTTGGCGGCTCAAACCCCAACAGTGTCTCACCTCACCCACAAGGCGGGCAAGGCTTTCAGCCACCGACCGGGCCTTCAGCACAGAATCAGCAAGGAGACCAGGGAGGGTTTGGAGGTGGTATGGATGGCTACAGCCCGCAGCAGCTTGCGATCATGCAGCAAGGGCAGGGGGGCGGGAGAGGACGCGGTCGCGGCAGAGGGCGGTATTACTGAACGACGAAGGAACTGATGTGGGTTTGTGCGTTCTGGTGCGAATTTGGCTAGTGATCGGGCCGACGAAAGTTGAACGCGTGCGAGGCTCATGCCGTAACCACCACCCAGTGGACCCATAGCTACGACGGACACCTAAGTCAAATTGAGGTTTCTACCTTGCGTCCTAAACGTTCGGTCGCTTGATCCTACACAAGGATAGCATTATAGGTTCTTCGACAGGCCGTTAACACCATCGCTGCAACGGTAAACACGATTCACGTCCACGATTAGCGACCTCACACCAAATTCCGCAAGCCCTTCAGACGACTCGACTTCTTACCGCCCGAACTCTCCGACTTCTGCGAATCTTTCGCCTTGAGCTTGATGTTCTGCGCGCCGCCTGTCACACAGTCAGCCATCGTCTTCAAAGATTATCGCTAATGTTGTTCAACGTACCTCTGCCATAGACCCGCACACTACTATCAGGCTGGATCTTCTCCTTCTTGCCTTGACTGCCAGAGCCACTATAGTCGCTAAAAGCGCTCGTATCCTCATCCTGACCCAACGGCGCCGACTGGTTGAACGCAGCTGGCTGACTGGAAGTCCCGGAAATCGTACTGTTCTTCCTGCTTGCCCTTGGGTCAAACATGAGCCCTGCAAATTCATTCACACTAGTCTGACCAGAGCCGGACGTCATTGATGGTGTAGGTAATAGTGGCCGGAAACAGCGGGGCGGCGGTTCACTGGTGCTGATTCGCGTGAGACTGGCGTCTCGGTAGTCGTCGATGATGTCGTAGTCGAAGCTATTCCTCGCCACGCTGTAGACTGATGGAGCTGAGGCGCCTCCGTGTAGTACTTCTAGGCGGGTTCGGAGGGATTGGTATTCTAATTCGAGATCTGTGTGGTCCGCGACGAGCTTGGAGTAGGATTTCTTCAGTTGCGCAAGTTTGCCTTCACTCTCAGCGATGGCTTGCCTGACCACTACCTGGATGTCTGCTCCGTATTGCGCACTTGAGCGTCGTGTCGACGAGCCAGGAATTCCAAGCTGAGTCTCCAGTTCGGCGATTTTGGTGGCGTATGCGTGCCGCATTCGCGCATGTTCTTGCTCAAGTGAGTGCATCTGATTTTGCATTTTGTTGTGCTCGTCGTCCATCAGCTCGTTTTCTTTCTTCTTGATGGCGTACTCTGACTGTTCATACTTCAGCGTACGCAACTCTTGCCGTGTTGTCTTCAGCTGATCCGTGAGTTTCTGCATCTTCTCGAGCTCCTGCTCGGAAATTTGCACCTGGAAGGACTTCTTCAATTCGCGCGCTTCGGATGCCACCAGCAGATCACGATACTCATGCATCTCGGAGCGCAGTCTTTGAAGCTCATCGGCATCGGCTTTCCACGTAGCCTGCTCGATCCTCATCTTGTTGAAGCGCTCCATCATGTTGGCTTCCAGAGTGTTGGCTTGCTTCCTTGTCAGAGCGGCATCCTTTTGTGTTGCTTCACGAGCTTCGCGCATGCGCTCAAGTTGCTTCTGCAGCGCTCGATTGGCCATAATCAAGTTCAGCGTCTCTGCCTCTCGAGTCGCCTCCTTGATATTGCGTTGAAAGATCTTCGAAATATGCGACGAATATTGTGCTTTATGCCATCTTTCGAAATTCAGGTCGCTTTGCAGTAAAGCCATCTCTCGTTGTAGGTATGCAAGATTGTCACGCGGTGGAGAGGTATGCTCGTGATCTAGACTAGATACGTCGGCGCCAGTGACGTGGGGTCTGAGAACTGGACTGTGGGCATCCCCTGTAGTAGAGGTCGTTGTCGACTTTGTGTCTCGCCAGCTCGTTCCTGAGCGCAAGCTGATATGACTCGCAGCGGGAGATAGTTCACCTCCACTTGGTGCTTTTCGCGGCCGCGTGTAAGGGATGGCTGGAAGCTTCTTCGTTGGTGGAGGTCCAGGCATGTCTTGCGGCGCCTTCTCGTACATACACAAACTGTGGCATTCGCCAACGACATCAGCCGGATCCATCTTGGGCCACTTAGGATCCGTGAGCTCTTCGTCGATCGTCATGTTATAAAAGTTCGGATGCAAGAAATGTACTGCTCGGAACTGGTCGGTTCGGCTACGAATCACCGCCTGATCCAAGTCGAAGGAATCTGCTGATGGGAATTCGATGTCCTTCAGGTAGCGTCTTGGCTTGCGGATGTAATTGGCAAGATTTAGGGGGTACAGACCGTAGAGGAACGTGAAATATGTCATGACTTCAGGAGTGGCAGACTCGACAGTGCTTTCTGCTGGCCGCACTTTCTCCCAGTTAGAGTCAAGCCCGACGTCTCTCGCATAATCGTCCTCATCCTCTTCCGTGAGTGAGATGCGATTGTCTGTAACAACACTCCGCTGAGCTTCGGTATTGAACTCGCTGAACTTCTCCCAGCATAAAAGCCTGCTGTAAATAAGGAATAGCCGTGGTAGATAGGGGCTGAGAGAACCAGGGATATGTGGCAGCAGCATAATCAGTGACTTCAGGGACACAGATAAGACTTCCGTTGCTGTATCATTCATTAAGCATTTGAGGAGGTCTTCCACCAAAGGTGTATTGATGACAAGATAGAGATGTGGCGTGTCGATGCGAACAAATGAGCTGAGGAGCTTCAAGGCGATCAGGCGAGTCGCCGCACGTCTCACCAAGTCATCGATCCAGTGAAACAAGGTCCTTGGTCGCTTTCTCCCGAACGAGATCAGTATGTCCTCGACCTGCGTTGCGACCTGGGCATTGTCGGCAGCAGAACCCTCCTCGTCTTCTTCAGTAAGTGGCCGGTTCCGAGCAACGTATGTATTCAGCATCTCTCTGCAAATGCGATCTGAAGATGCGATGTGTTCTGCTGTATCGTCCTCGTCGTCATCCTTCACCATCACCCCAATTGAGAACTCGCGAGCATCACTCTGTGCATCTTTGTTGTACTCCGTGCTGTCAATGACTGGCTTGACGATCGCAACCCACCACGCGAGCAGATCTGCCTCGCTAATGGCAGGTCTAAGCTCTCTGATGATGCCGACGAATGCACCTCGTGCCCGTGGGTGTCTGTCCACATGCTTCCGCCAGAAGCTTTTCAGTTCCTCATTGGCGCTGGCATACTCTTCCTCAGTCGGCTCGCCGTCGTGTTCCTCTATGAACTGCTGTAGTAACCTACGGCCCTCTGGAGGTAGTGATAATGGGGTGTTTGCTGCAGCGAAGTGGACCTGAAGATTACTGGTGACTGATTTGAGGGACCTAGGGAGTCGTCGGTCAGCTTTGTTTCCGTCTCCTCGGCCTTTTCAGGGCATTTCTGTAGCTTGTCGAAAGGGCAGACTAACCTCGGAGCCATATCGCCGGCAAAGGCTGCTTAGTGCTTCAGCGCGTGATAAGCCTAAACGTGAATGTCGGATCAATCAGATTCGTTACAATCGCGACATGATGTGGCACTCCTGCAATCTCCAATGCGGTGGTATGTTCCACTATGAAATCGTAAGGCAGACTGGTGCACAGAAAGGAACAATCAGACATGGCAAGCTGGAGAGCTCACAGCCCGTCACACCTACCGGACGTTCAGGGACGGTCAGCAAACATCATTATGCTGGTATTGTCAAAACGATCACTATCGTCGACTCTTATCACAGCAACATCCCGCATCCCGCCTCGTGGATCTGGGGCTCAAAAGAATGGCTTTGATTGAAGTTCGTGTGGGTACGGAACACCTTCCGATGGGAGCGCTTGTCCTCTTTGGATATGACTTGCATTTGGAACGTGGCGGGCAGCAAGGATGTTCCCACCTCACCCCACGCTCCTATATCATTGCCGCTAGACAAGGCTGAGAACGACCCAAGTCATCACTCGATACGCGAGACGAGTCGTTGCTCCTCTAGCACACGCAGCTGTAGAGCACATCCTTTCCCAGATACGGTATCGAGCTGACAATACAGTGACATGACTAGGGCGACAGTACCAACGTCCACCTGTTAGGATCTCGGCCCAGGATGAAGCATCAAGCAAGCATCGCGTGTACGAGGTCCGACGAATGCACTCGCACGCGGTCCGCATCTCGAACAAATCAGAGTACTGACCGAGAACAGCCGTCGTGGTGTTAGGTCCTACCTTCCGTCCGATATCCGGAGATGATCTGGCCTGAGATCTGGTACGCTGGCTGCAATACCCCATGGCTACGCTCAGGCTCGATGTGAGACCCGATGTCTTTACCAAATCGTCGCCCGGCCCTCGCCATGTCAGCACGACCGAGCTGTTGTGCTTTTGCCATTCGAGATGCTCTTAATGACTGTATCGGACTTAGAAGGCATGAGAACAATATGCTACCTGATATAAGGACCTTGTACTCTTACTCAGATAGGCATGAAATATATAAGCCTATGGGTAAGAGCTTTTGTTCTGTCTCAGTCTTTCAACACAAGAAGAGGTCGAAAAATGAGCTCTTTCGGAAGCACTTCAATAAACGCTTCGGGAGCCACGAGCGCTATCATCCACATGGACAACACCCGTCGGCGACCTCCTCGCATAAACACACAGAAGGAGTTCAACCAGAATTCGGAATCCACGTCACTCTGGTTCCCTTCTCAAGGTTCCAAGCTTTACGAACGCATAAATACTGGCTCGGAAAAGTACTTCAGCTGACCCCGTACCAAGATCTCCTCATGCCAAGTAGGGAGCAGCTTTCTGGCAGCGGTAAATACGACTATGCGAACACTGTGGAGCCTTTGTTACAGCCTGCACGCCTAGAGCTGTCCTGAACGGATGCGGAGAGAAAGAGAACTGGCGTATGCGTGTCGAGATCGATGCAATGCCAATGGACTTCATATGCAGCGGACTTTCTGCGTTGGGACAGTTGCTTAGCTGCTCACTATAGCTAAGTCCAACGGCTGCTACTGGTCCCTTGGCCCGTTGACGAAGCTCGCCAACTCCGTAAATTGCTCCGGGATCTGTGAGTCGTCTTGCGTTGACAGTTTCGAGGGCTTGATACACGGCGGTAGCACCCTGAAGATGATACGTCCCCTTCTAGTACTGGCAAGCGAGGCAAGACCAGTATTGCATCCACGATGTGTATGTCAGTAATGGACCAGAACTTGACCCGTGACGTTATGGGCGACAAATAGACGGTCCAATTGCGTAAAGACCATGCTGACGATGCAGGCTGATGGAGCAGACTGTACCTTCGTTAGCACGAAGTCGTACAAGTGACACGAGACAAACAAAGTATCGTCCGAACTACTCGAAACGGCATACAGTGCGAACCGGGTATTTTATCTATGCTCCGCATCGTCCGCGAATTACGGCCGACTTGCGATTTTACCTAAGCGAGTCAGGCCATGCTTTGCCATGCTTGACGCTCTTTGTCACTAACCTTACGCGCGAAATGCAGCCACATTTGGCGTTTGCGGATGAACGATCCGCTGCTTCGAACGTCCACACAACATGTGCGCACGTATGGTACTCTGGTAAAGTTCATCTCCGCTCGATTCACGATGGTGTATACTTAAGGTGGGCTGTCGCAGTAAGTATCAACTCGTTGTTTTCATCGAGCGGTCAAGAACAACATCCAGTTCACAACAACGATCAAGTCCAACAATCGTTCTCAGTAATTGAGACTGTCAATCGCAAATCCAACACTACCTCTTCTCGAACAATATGTCGGCTCGAGGCAAAGAGTTCGTTGGCATCATACCACCAACAGAAAAGCGGCCAAAGAGTCAATTTCACAGCGTATGGGGAGGAGTCAATGTAAGCGACAGACGGTTGATGCTTGAAACCTGACAAGCACTAAACGATGTACAGATTCTCCGGGACAGCTTCGAACTCACAACATGGCTGTGCTTAGCCGCCCTCGTACAAGGTCTACTGATGCTGGGCGCTGGTCGACTTGCAATCATGCCAGTAGCAGCGATTTCGATCTACAAGGTGTTAGATATCGCGCTCCAGTCGACCGGAATCATAAGGAACAGGTATGTGTGGACGAAGATCAAACCAAGTGAACGTGACATGCTGACATCCGCCACGGATACCTGGACGGCGTCATCTGGAAAAAGACGTCCACTGTCATTCCCGACTCTGAAGGCAAATACGGATCCAAGCCCTCAAACCAGGACCTCGTTGTGTTCTTGATTGGTGCTCGCTACAACCATCCTCTGGGGCTGTTCTCTCCGCACGCATTCACAGTGGGCAACGCATTCGTTGACATGGTCACAAACTTGGATAAGCACGCGGAAGAATTCGGCTATCTTGGTGCCACGAGCTGGCAAAGCACAAGTGCGGCTGCCAACAACGAGCTGATGATTGTCTGCTACTTCAAGAACGTGGAAGGCCTGCACAAGTTTGCTCTTTCGGACTATCATATGCCGACGTGGAACTGGTGGAATAGCAAAGTCAGGGAGATGCCGCATATCTCTATCTACCACGAAACATACCACGTTCCGGCTGGCAACTGGGAGAGCATACATATCAACAGCAAGCTATCTGGTCTTGGGTCGGTTTCCTTTAAGATGCCTGAGGAGGGCACTGGGAAGGAGGTGTACCAGCACCCGATTGTGGATGCTAGCAAAGGACTTCTCAAGACTTCTGCTGGTCGGATGGCGAGGAGTGACGCTAAGGAGCACGAGAATAAGATTGACGTTGATCCGTACGACATGTGATGCGGGCTTGAGACTTCAGGAAGTGGTTTTCAAAAGGCGTTGCATCGCTTAAGGGTCTTGGTAATGCCACGTTGTGTGCACCATGTTGGAACATGGACGTCCCTGCCGACATTTGGGAGGATTCAGGATAAGCGTCGGAGTTTGGTGACAAGCATGATAGTCTTCCGTACGTATGCATACGCTCTATGCCGCTGTACAGACTCTCCGTATTGTGGCTGCAATAATCATGATCGTCCGCTCTCACATCAAGCCCTCAACGCCGCCCATACACGATTGGGTATTTCCGCATAATGATCAGTCGCTGCTACATCCGTAACACCCACAACGCCTGAACAGCCTCCCGAACTTGGGCCGCTCATCCAACGCCATCATCAAAAACCTTCTGCACTCCTAACGCAGCACCTTGGTCTCGGGGTTGCCAAATCCGTAGATGGGAGTGCCCTTCCTGCGAAGTACGAACACAATATCGGTAGTGGCGACGGTCTTGCGCTTGGGATGTGAACCTTCCACAATAGCGCAGATGTCTTTGAGCAGCTCCTCGAGGCGTGACTTAAGCGCTTGCCTGATGGTAGGGTAGATCCCTCCTGAGATCCGTTTGACACCGCCACGGCGAGCCTAGCGTGAGAGAAGACATGTCAGTAGTGTTCATAACGTCCAATATCTGTTGGGAATGGCACTCACGAGTCGCCTAATTGTTGAACAGATAGCTATCATACGTGCAGAACTAACTACCTACGGAGTATAGTTCTGATATATATAGACCCTTTTAGACAAAGGGTCTTTCATTCCCTTAGGAATGGCCGTTTGCGGCTATGTCAAGAGGTGTGAAAGAGTCTCATCCTTTGACACTAATGTCGCCCTTCGTGACACCTTGGATGTTGTCGCGCAAGATCTTCTGAGAACATGTGTTAGTATCACAAATCTGGTAAACCACTTTCATATTGAACCTACGCGATGCCTCTTCGCAGTCTTCGATTTGCCCAGGCCCAACCCGATACCCTTCTTGCCGCGCCCGATGTCCGAGTGACGGACTGTCGAAGCCTTGATTCGCGCCATCGTGGGTGGAGGTGCGATTTGAGGGATGGGAATATGATACAAATAATACAGCACAACTAGTCGATACGGCGAGTAGGACTTGGATTATTGCATGGCGAAAGGTGGTGCAGATGTTATTGCAATTGTCAACAAATCGAAGGTTGGAAGGTGGAGGTTGAAAGCAGTGGCGCGGCGCATCCAACCTAAGGCATCACGTCACGTGCAAGAACGCTGTCGTAAAGGTGAAGGTGATGTGAGAGAATGTGGTTATATAGATGTCAGCAGTATCTTCGAGGTAATATCAGCGACGATTGATTTCTGCGAGGGACCATGAAAACGAGACGACGAGGCAACTTCATGAATTCATGACCGTCATTACAATTACTATCCTGTACGAGCCGATCATAACACGATCCACTGGCAAGATGCCATCACGAGATGAATGTAGCCTCAGTGAACATCAGCCCTTCCTCCTCCGTGATCTCCCCACCAATATCCAACTTCAGCGTCATCTTCGGCGTGTACTGGTAAATATACGCCTTCACCCCCGATGCACCCTGGACAATCTGCTTCACAAACTTCGGCAGCTCACCCATGACATCGATCCGGTCTGCTCGTTGGCCCAAGCTGCCCTCAATCACAGCCTTAGCGTCCTTCCCATCGCTCGTCTTGCCGACCCAGGTGAAGCGGACGGCGGCGGGCTCCGGCCAGTCGCTGTCGGGATCGCTCTTGGTCTCGGTGTGCTCGGGCTTCGTGTCCGGCGAAGAGCCAGTGAAGATGACCTCACCGTCTTTCGTGATGCTTCCCACCGTGACCTGAGTCTCACCATAGGACGGTGGCGTCGTGAAGTTCATCATCATCGCGGAGAAATTGGGCGAGTGGAAGTTGGCGAACTTCCATCTGGCAGCTAAATACCACCATTAGCGAAATTAAAACCACTCACTCTGCTGAATCAAACCCACCAGCAAAATGCGGCTTCATGCCCTGCAAAGCATGCACAAACAGGCCCTTGCCCTTGAAATCCACCGGGCCTCCAGGCGACAAGATCTGCCCTTCCACCTGACACCTCGGCCAGAACTTATGTATCTCCCTGCCCCAATACTTCTCCGGATCGGTGCCGAAGTAGCTGGTCCCGTTCTTCCCGATCACAATGCCAGGACATGCCTGCGTGAACTTCAAATCGACGATGTGTTTCGGATCTGCACTCGCTTTGATAGCGTAGCTCTTTCCATCCTCGCTGATGGTGAAGGAACAGCCGTCGGCCGAGAAGTCGTTCTTATCGTTGGGGAACTGTAAGTTCGATAGGTTCGTGGAGCTCCAGAGATGAGGCTTGTTCGGATCGAGGGAGAAGACCTTTGAGGTGAACTGGGCTGTTGTTCGTACGCCTCTGCCTCATCGTCAGCATTGTTCTCTCGCCCAGTGCATGCGAGTCTCGTACAAGACGTTGCTGTATATGACCTGCGCCATCCCGACATGCCCTTCATCGCTCAGCATGTAGAACGTCTTCGTCTCAACATTCGTCGAGTCCATGCACTCCCATCGCAAGTCTTCCTTCTTGAGCTCGGTGTACGGTGTTTCTTTCGTTTGCTCGGCGACCGATCGGATCGCTGAAGGGCCGTATATGGGTTCCGTGATACCCACGCTGTGGTTCAGTCAGCGCTTGCACAGACTCTGCGGTAAGAGGTGGACATGCGCGTTTTTGGCCCAGTTCAGCATGTTGAGTTGATTTTGTAGTGCTCGGGGATGTTATAGAAATATCGCAGGAGGCTCAAGTGTTACAAGAACCGTGGATGCTATCGCGTGCAGGCACGTTGGACCCATGTCAAAAGCGGCAGTAGCGGATCCCGCCTTGTGACGTAGTTGTGCAGCGCATGTGAACGCGAAGGTATATTTATGCAGTTCTCGAAAGGCGTTGAAAGAACTGGTGTATCTGTATGTGTCTATGGGGTATCATGCAAGAACAAAACTCGCCGAGAGCATCACAGCATACCCTCGTCAAACCACCAAATACGAATCCATCAACTCTGCACCGCCTTCTTCTTCTCAGCCCTCAACCCCAGAAACGTCCCCTCCCGCCCCTTCTCCCTCCCCGTCTCCGTAACAATCATCCGTACAAAGTCCTTCAGCAGCCAGTACGAGCTGTGCGCCCCAAGCATAGTGATATACTGTATATCGAACGTCCCACCGCCGTACCTCAGGAAGAAATCAATCTGCCCGTTGTCGTTCAGCAGCGCCATCCGCTTCTCCGCGATCTCCTCCCGGGAGAAATTGTGGATCTCCATCTCCACGTTCGACGGCAGACGAGGTAGCGTGGGCATCTGGTTGCCAGCAGGTTTGGAGGCGCCACTCCAGGCAGCGGACTTCGTGCCGACGCCGAACCAGCCTGGTGTCGCGGACGGAATGAACGCTTGTTTTAGCGTAGCGGAGTACGTGGCATCCACGGCTGCGTTCATGCGGTACGCCACTGGATCGTAGGGATTGATGATGTTGTAAATGTTGTCTACGGCTGCGCAGCCATATTGACCTCGCTCGCCGCACACCGTGAGAGTGTTCGATATCGGGTCGTCCGTGGCGGTTGCGGACGAAGAGTCAATACGTGGAAGCAATTGAGATTGCTTGAGAAGCAGGAAGAAGCCGGCTGGCGAGCCTACGTTGTAGAGATTCGTAGTCTCGAAGAGGAAATGCCCGAGCTGCTCTGCATCCAAGTCAAGTGATGTTGGATCCGCGAGGTGCTGCGGGAGAGTTGTTGGCTGGTTCGAGAGGATGTCGAGGGCCATGACGCCTTCGAGATGTTAGCATACTAGGCCTTGATGGTGCAAATGAGTGAAGACTTGCTGCCCAGCGAGTGTGCAATAATATGAACACGTCCCTTTTCCGCAAACCCGGCATTGTTCCGACACCAAAGCTGGTACACTCTGTTGGCCTCTCGAATCACAGCAGCAACCATCTTTGGCTGATGATGCGACATATAATACGGGATATCAGCCATAACGTCGTTCACGATGTTCCGCACTGAAGGCAATGTCTCAGGCGTGATGTCGGCCAGCGTGAACTCGTTGCGAGCAAGATTCTCCGTGCCATCACGATACCCACCCTCTTCGAAGGATAGTGAGTGCCTCCAGTTGATAGGCAGAACCATGATACCGCCCATGTTCCTCCGAAATCGTGCTCTGACCTCCTTGCTGCCGACCTCGACATTGATCTCGCGACGGAAGGCGTTGATGGCGTGTGTGAAGCTGAAGCTTTCCATTCCTATGCAAAGTCAGCCTCTCCCGTTACGTGCAAATGTGTCATACCTACGGTGAGAAAGCTGTTGACCGATCCCGTGAATCACGAATATGAGATCGGTCACTTTCGTATTCTCACGGGCATCACCAACGTTATCCTTTGGCCGATTGTTAGGTGGCAAATTCGAGGCTGAGGCCGCAGCGCCCTTGTGTGCTTTGGCAGCGGTGGGTATTGACCTGGGCGGATGAAGCTTGTCCCATACTCGCTGATCGAAACCCCGGACCACAGCAATGCCTAGCTTATGCCCTTTACGAATGTAGTTTGCGAGAGGTCTGCGCCCATAGTACCTCGAGGGCAGGAGGCTCGGCTTTAGTAGTCGTGCTTCTTTCACGTTCGCATAGATGACTCCAAAGGACGAGTAGCTTCGAACGGCGCCATTATATCCGTACGTCGAAGTCCCGGAAGCCTTATTATCTGCGCCTCCCGGACCTGTCGAGATGTCGATGATGTCGCACGCAGCTTCGACAGCTTTTTCTCTCATCTCCTCGGCTGTTTGCGGCTCTCCTGCGGCTAACGTCGACGTCACGGCGCGGAGAAGGTCCTCCCTGTCACTCCTGGTCATAGCACCTTGCCTACTTATCGGTCTACTATCGGGCACCTTCGGTAGCTTGTCGGGCCATAGCTTGTGCACGATCTTCTCTTCGCCTGATGCGCCCACCTCTACTGCCTGTTCGAAAAGTCTCGATTAGCATGTTGAGTGATCGCATCGTCGGGATGTGTTTCGATAGCACAAGGACGCTCGATGTGTACTCCGAGATAGTCGGAACAACAAGAATGGAAATAAATTGAATGACATACGCTGTCGAGCTCATCCTTCCAGGTCTCAGTCCACACCTGAAGATCAACGTAGCCAGCTTCAAGCATATTCGCCACCGCGGTCTCAACTGGAAGCATAGTGTCTTGGTAGAACCAGGTACCTCGCACCACAACGGCTTCATCGTGCACCGGGGTCCAATAGATAGGCGTCATCTGTAGATTCGGCATCTCAACCTGGTGCAATCGTGATACGCCCACAGCAACACTCTTTTCAGGAGCGCTGTTGGGCTTCGTCGTCTTCGCTTCATCTGCTACTGGACTCTGGTCGACCAGATGGGATGAATCATCCCAGTCATACGTATCGTGTGCCTTGATCGGTGGACGTGCTGGTGTTGCCTCTCTAGAAAATGCCGTGACCTGCTTCCTCGAAGGTGCTCTTACAAACGGTGTCCCCGTCGTGTCTGGCACATGTGCTGCTTCGCCGAATGGTTCCGCGGTATCGTCTACCTCAATCCGTGGTCCTTCAGACCGACTCAACCCCGACGCCGGCAGCTTCGTCTGCTTCGAGCGTGGTGTCGCTGGTCGAGGACTGGACTCTCGCCTTCCCCCTTGAACACCCGAAGAGCCTGCTCTCGACCTGCTGCCATCATTGCTTGCGCTCTTCTCGCCCTGTTCTTCCTGGTATTTCAATATCTTTCGTCTTAACTCATGCCAAGCTTTGTCCAGGTCTGCATTGTCGTACTCGGAGAAGGTTTTCGGCGGATGATTTGTGGTAGAAGAGCTTGTAGTTGGAGGCGGAAGAGGCGAGAGCGGATCGTCGAGGGTTACTGGGCTCGTATAGTAGAATCGTGCACTAACCGGAGGAGGAGGCTCAGTGTGGTGCAAGACCTGCCTTATGTACTGGTTCGCTCCACTCATGTTTGCTGGTTGAGTGTGATTGTGACCACGTTGGGCCTCAAGGCATATACACAATTGTCTTTGGTGCCTTCGCCAACGACTGCCTACACCAAATCTGCAGGTCTACGTGGCAACAAGCGTCTGGCTGTTACCGCATATGCAGACCTTTGTGTACGAGAGATCTGGCATATATGCGGCGAATGGGCGATCGGGCCATGCTGGCAGGAAATGCGGTGTTTTCTCGATCAAGATGTTCCATATTTACGACCCACAAACCACGCGACGCGCATGGAGGTGCATGTGCGTGTGACGTAGCAACTGATCGACAATCACATGCAACGAGATAGCATCACCAAGTTGACCAATATCTCAGAGTCCAACAAAAAGCGATCAATCTCGTCAACAATACCATCGCATCGCAACCAGCACCAGGACAGGACTCAACCATTGAAGACTTCTGCAACACACAGTCATTGAAGCCAACTACAACACGAACACAACCACCAAGATGTCCTCACCAAACACCTCCATCTTCCGCACCCTCCTCCTCGCCGAGTCAGCCGCAAACATCGGCTCCATCATCCCCGCGCTCTTCGCCCCAGAACTCGCCCTCTCATACCTAGTCCGTGGCCCCTCGCAGATAACCCCCGCAACGAAATCCCTCATGCAACTCTTCGGCGGCCTCGTCGTTCTCGCCACCGCACCGCTCCTCCTCTCCTACCTAGAAGAGCGCCAGTCCGTCGAGCAGGTCATCGCAAAGCGGAGATTGACGTACGCGGTTATGGGGATAAGTGAGTTAGCGATCGGGAGTATTACGTTGGCGCAGTATATGCAGGGCAATAGTGGATTGACAGATCAAGCATTGTTGATGGCGACGGGGGCGATGGCGGTGTTTACGGCGATGAGGGGGTATTTCCTGTTTGTGAGGCCGGAATTGATCATGCCAAGTTCGGGGAAGGGGAGTGGGAAGAAGTTGCAGTGAATCGGAAGAAAGGATGGAAAAGCAGACTTGCTATGAGGTAGATGAGGTATACGAGGTTGATGAAGTATAATGAGGTGATGAGGTATACGAGATGTATGATGATGTCCGAGATGCATGATGGCGTTTCGTTGGATGGGTATCGTACGTATATGTAAAAAGCTTCGTGATCTGTTCCGTTCTTGCATCGTCATTCATAGACAGGTTCGAGAAAACTGTCTCCGACTGTCGATCTTCACAAGGGATCTCAAACCCTCTCATCCGGCTTCACAGGATCCCGAAAAGGACTCGCACCAATATCATCATCCTCCCAGCTCGGCCGTCGTACCATTGCCGGATGCGGTGCTGCAATATTCGGCATATCGTTCTGTTTCAACTCCCAACTCCCCACCCTCTAATGTCCACCGGCGATAGGACTTCCAGGCGTCGTCTCAATTGTAGCTCCCACAATAGCTCCGCCCTTCGGCAGCGTCAAATCCCTGTCTGAAGCCATTTTCTGGCCGCCCTTGAACCCACCAAGCTCGCTCTTGTGACTCTGCACACGGTGGAACCGCATCCCACCCACAAGCATGAGTAGCCCGAAGATCAAGCCAGCGATGACCAACGCGACAATCGCACCAATGACGCCTCCGATAGCGGGACTCACTCCGCGGTGTCCAGAGGGAGAACTGAGCACCGCAGCACCCTCGATCGAATCGGACGCATTCCAGTATGAGCAGAAAATGCGATCAGAGCCCGAGTAGCTCGCACCGCACTGCTGGCACCACTGTCCGAGATCGCCAACGGCAATTTCCAGTATGTTCGTCTGGAAATCGACCCATCTCATCTCGAAATTGTCTGGACCGTAGTTGAACATCGAGTATGCTTGGTATGGTTCGTCGACATCCGTGCCATTGCGGAAATAGAACCGGACCCAGAGATCTTCTTCGCTCGGGAACTCGACCGATGCTGGGTTGGACATTGCGTAGAGCTCGAAGGCACCGACGGATCCGAAGTTCGGCATGCCGTAGAAAGCTGAATCGAGAGGCGGAAGGTCTGCGAGTGCGAAGAGGGAGAGCAGCGGCTCGTAGTCGCCGAAGAGCAAGCTGAGCTGGTAGTACGCACCCTTGTAGCGGATAGCGGTCTGCAGTTGAGCGATCATCTTAGCCGCGAGCATGTTGCCAGCTATGGTCGAAACGCTGCCCTTCACACCACCTTCGAAGCCTTTGCCGGTGAGCTCGTTGTCTGCGTATACGTTGCCGAACCACGCATATTGCTGCTGATTGGCATAGTATCGCAGAGTGTCGAGATAGCTCGTGCCAGTGTTCGGGTCGGTGTACTCGTCACTCGTGAAGAGCGTATTGGCAGTTGTATTGTGCGCATTTTGATAGCTTAGATAGTCGTAGATCGGATATGCGTTGATGAAACCCCACTGGTCGGATGGCAGGACGCCGCTGAGAAACGCTGGACCAATCTTCTGATAGACATCCAGTGTCGAGGCTTGGAGTTCAGCGAATTGCGGCGTGTTGATGTAGTCTTCTACCTGAGGTTTTTGAAGAAGGGTCAGCAAATGCTACACCCTTTGAACGAGCTGGGAATATTTCAATACACTGCAGTGCTTGACTGCGATCGCAAAGGGCCTTTCCATCCATCGGTTTGGCTTACCTCGAAGACAAAGGCCGGGCAGTTAAGACTGCCTGCGATGTACACAGCTTCAGGATCGTACTGCCCAGAAGTATGGATCTGAGCATATCTATACCCGCCCAATGGAGGCGTGACCTGCACACAACCACAGTCAGCGCCGGCCTTACTCATGCCCTCTGCCTTTGGTGGTACTCACATAAGAATCATTAGCCAACCTACTCGTCGGATCAATCATCGCCTGCACCTCCGACTGATTCCCACCAAACGAGACAGGCGGATAGAGCCCCTGCAGAAACGCCTGCGCCGATGCAACCGTGGACTGCGTGTCCAGCGCCTGCACATACAGCTTCTGCACATCTGGCACCTCCGGATTCATGCCCGTTATAGGTGCCGGGCCTATGCCATTGGTCGTGCTGAAGTTGTTGTGCGGCTCGAAGTAGCGTTCGCGGAAGAACTGGCCATTGGCGAACTGCTGCTGCGCGCCGACAGAGGTGAGGACAGTAGGATCGGAGCCGAGGACTTCGGGCGTGCGCTCGCCGGTGCGAGAGAAGATCACGCTGGCCCAGACGGTGTAGCGGGTGGTACCGGTGGTTTGGGCAGCGGCTGAGATGAGATGGAGGGCTGCGATGAGGAGGGGTACCGTGAGGGAGATCATGGTGGCGGTGGTCGCTGCTGGAGCTCGATGGTCGACTCTAGGACTTGTCGTCGCTCCACGCAGACGTACGACACACAAAAGGTGGTCTAGGGCAAGAGAAGAAACAACCTACCTCTCGACCACAATGGTACCTGAGGAAGCTGACGGTCTACAAAAGAGCTCCGCTCACGGCGGCACAGCTGAGAGCTCTTATCGCACAACCAGAAGCTCGTGACCTGCATGGTAGCCGAAGTGTATGCAGTCAAGACGTCTGCCCGCAGCTGAGGCTGCATGGTCGACTGGGGTGAGGTCAAGCTAGAGTGTGGGAATAAAGTAAAGTGGGGTGTGCAACAAAAGGCGGAGAGCTTTCCAGCCCCAAGCTCACATCGAGTAATTCATGTGCATCGTCGAACGACCTGAGGCATTGTCGGTCTGTATGTAGTTAGAGCATTCTGTTAATCGTCGTCAAGACGACGACTTGTGGCGATCTGTTAGCCAACGTAAACGTGGGTTGCATACCGAAGCAGAATCGGTGGTAATAGGGAAGGCTGGGAACAACCGCCAATGGCGTCGATATGCATGCGAGGAAACCCTAAATCCTTGGACTGAAGCGACATCTTGGTATAGAAGGTACAAGTAAAAGTGCAAGTACGAGCGGGCACGGGATTGAGCAAACCCGAAGTGCAACCCATCCTTCAACTGAGTCTTCATAAAAAGACATCCTCCCCCCTAATCCTACCACCCTCAAACGCACCAACTGCGCATCACCATCATTCCTCAGGCCACACACCGACAACAACCGCAGCAATGGTCTCCCTCCCCATCCTCTCCATACCAATCTACTACGCCATAGCAGCCTACCCCCACGCCCACGCCGTCTTCGTCTACGTCGACCCGCGCAAACTCGACAACACCAGCCCCAACGGCACCTACAACAAAGACGGCATCCGCAAGCGCCTCTCGGCCAAGGACTACGCAGCTTGGGAGCGCGCCGAACGATGCCACGTCAATAGCCTCGAGAACATGCCTCTGTTCGTTGGGGCAATCTTAGCGGGGATGCTAGCGGAGCAGAAGATCGGGGTGGGCAGTGTTGGATTGAACGCATTTGCGGTCGGAGGATTGGCGACTAGGGCGGCGTATACGGTGAGCTATCTTACGGTCGGGAGTAGTCAGGGGTGGAGCTATGTAAGGAGTGTGTTGCATAATGTGCAAATGCTCTGGGCGTTTGTGGTGCTTGTGAGGGCGGCCGTGGCGCTGGGATGAGGGTGAGGGTGCGAGGAACGCCTGTGTGGTGTGTCTGTGGTACAATTCGGTGTGGCGCTGGGGCTCAATCGACGGTGGAGAGCTTCGAGCTACAACCCGTGATTCTTCGCTCCTGGAGTCCGATGTGCACAGCGTATGTGCTGGATTGGTGCCGACTCAGATCAAATCGACCTGCCCAAGTAGTTAGCCTCGCCCCTCTCCCCTCAATCAAAACAGGCCAACTTATAAAAAATGCATCCGCGCCATCTCCCTCCCCTTCACAGGATCGGAGACAGCGCACCCCTCCGCCCCTCTTCGACCGTCACCCACCCTCACAGCCTTCTGATCGCTTCCACAAACCCGCAGACTTCAGATCCAGCACACGCGCCTCAGCAAAGCAAGATCCGTCCTCAACAGCCACGTTCATCTACCCTCAGGAACCCGTCCGACAGCAGCAGGAGCAGAACGGCGCAGCCAGACCACCGGCAAGTGCGAGGAGCAGACAAGCCAAAGCTTTGAGCACTCAGAGAGGTCCCGCTCGCTCACACTTGTGCGTCCGGTGTCGAGCATACACCGCTCATACCCAAGCCGCGAAGAACGAGCGCCATGAGAGTAATAAACAGCGTGGCCGTCTCGAAATCTGCCCGCCGTAAACTCGCAAATCGTGCTGTCCCCAGAGCCCAGAGAACAGCGTCCACGACCATCCAGCGCGCAAAGACGAGCTCACAGCGTCCGGAGGACCGTACATCCCACATCCACACATCGCAAGACAACCCAAACAGCAAACCGTCGTCCCTCAAGCCCACACCCAACACCGCACCCATCCCACCAGGTCGCTGCACCAGCACCACCGCTCTCAAAGACATCCAGACCCCGCTTGCGCAGGACAATCCATCACTCTCTGTTCGTAGTCCAGCACTGCCCTTAGAGACAAGTCTTTAGTTTCCGTTCCACCGAAGCGGAAGGCAAGTTCGTCACCCAAGACGCGAACGGACAAAGTACATCTACAAAAACCGCCCGCCTTTCCACTTGTTGTGGGGCTACTCTGCCACCCCAGAAGGGCGCAGGTATTTTGCTTGTGGGTTCGGCGCTCATCGATCGACATCCCTTCGAAGTCCGAGAAGGAAAACAATGGACGGAGATGATTGACGCGGCTGATCGGACAATCGTGCTTGCGCAGCGAACCACGCCTTTAGCTGTATGCTGTGGCGCGGGCTTTGGGGTGTTTGCGTCGTTGTTGGGATTGGGGTGGAGGGTAGGTGGCTTTCTGTCCCCGAGTGGCAGCGTAGCGGGTGTGAGAGTGGTGCAGGACGTCTTCGCTGTGGTGTGGGTGGTGTTTGTAGAGATGGAGGCGGAAGGAGGGCTTTTGTGCGTACCGGAGCCGCGTGCTGTGGTGTGAGGAGGGAGTTGCGAGGCGTCGAGACACCTGCTGCGATGCTTCGAGCGATGGTCGTAGGTTGAGATGGCAAAGACACGGGGAGCTGGCGCTATGACATGCCATGTGTTGACCACGGAGATTGGACGCTTCCGTTTGTGGGCTTGACTACCCTGCTACATGTACGACTGAGCGTGGCATGATTCGGACGAGTGTGGTCGAAGCTGATGATGAAGCGTCGCAACCTCCGCAGTCCGTTTGTAGGCCAAAGTCCTCGTGAAGAGAACACTGTCATGCTCTTCCCGCATCCCATTCAAAACAACCACAAACCAAAGCCTTCCACGCCAGCAGCAGACACCACTGAAGGTGCTAATGCCTCTCAACCAAGCACTCTCATCTCACAAGCATCGCAGAATCCAGCATAGCAGCCACACCAACCACACAACACCCCTCACCAACCCTCTCGCACAGCATATGAAGATCCTCAAGACATTCTCCTAACCAGAGAAGCCCGACACACTCCCTCCCACCCTCTCCCATATAACCCCACAACAGCATATTGTCCTCGCAAAGCTATCCATACCATGATCAGAGCCTCAGTCCAGCCAGCGCGCCTCGACGCGCGCTCTCATATGAGAAGTCTTACCAAACCGACGCATGAGGCCGCTGTATTACCCGCCTACTTTGCACCCCTGCCGGACTGCATTTTGACGCCGGACCACAAACCAACCCCCCCTTTCACCACCCCCATCCCGCATCCCGCTTGCGCAGAACACAAGTCAGAAGGCAAGCTAGTCAGGGAGGCCGGCGGCTTCCACTTCCTTCAAAGCGGACCGCGACACTTGTTGTTAAACCGAGAGAAATCGCTTAGGGTTAAGTTCCACGAGAGACAACCGCATCCGACTTCGTACGCCTCGCCTTTGCAACCATCCAACCCAGACGTCATTGAGACCGTGCTGAGAGGCTCGGAGACTTGGGAAGGGGAGCACGGGGTCCAGCGCAGAAGCGACAGTCGCGAAGACTGCGTCCTGAAGTGACAGGCGATGGGCGCTCGGAGGACTGTGGGGAGGGTATGTGCTGTTGCTGTGTGTTTGTGTCGTCGTGAGAGGATGCGTGGGACTGTCTTCGAGAGAGCGGACTGGATTCGCGACGTTGTGCGGTGGGAAGGTCGAGTGGGTTTGTGGACTGGAGGTCAGGTCAGTGGAGTGAAGCGCTGCGTGGTAGGAGGTTGTGAACGTCTGAGACGATCAGGGATGTTGTTGGAGAAGTCGAATGGGATCGTAATGCCATTGGAATTCGAAGATGGCTGGAACGCGCTAAAACACGTCGGCACGTGACCAGATCTTCATCTTCAAAATACCTTTGCACCTAGGTAGCACTCTCGTCTCACCTCACTCAATTATTATTCCCGTTGTACATGATGGACGTCACACGGTTCGCCAGAGAGCATGTGCCACAGATCACGGCAGTTACCATACTTGTATCCTATGGCGTAGCACGGAACAAGTTCTCGCCTGGAGGTCTGGTTGCGGGAGTACTGGTCTCGGTCGTACATATGTTGCACCCGTGGCCGGCTTTCTTTTGGCTGTTGACTTCGTTTGTGTTTCTCGGTACTTTGATCACTAAGGTAAGCTTCCTATTCTACTTTACTCTCCTTCTCTTGTTCCTCCAGCAAGACCAACTCTCTTACTTGTCAACTTGCTTCGTCGAAAAGACCATTGCTGATGGTACGCAGATTGGTCACAGCGCAAAGGCACATCTTACGCAGTCCTCCGTTGGCGGCTCTGGAGGCGAAGGGGCTCGTACATCTGCACAGGTCCTTGCGAATTCAGGCTTTGCTTGCGTGCTTGTTGGACTCCATCTCTACCTGCTCGCGAGCACACCTTTCATCTCATCGACTCTGCCAATCTCCGCAGGACCCTACGCTCCAACGCTGCAGAAGCTGCTCCCAATCGGCATCATCGCGCAGTATGCTGCAGTAGCCGCCGACACATTCAGCTCTGAGCTCGGGATTCTGGCGAAAAGCAATCCTATCCTGATCACGGCGCCATGGAAACAGGTTCCGAAGGGCACCAACGGCGGTGTCACGATTGAAGGGCTCATCTACGGTGGTCTTGGTAGCTTGTTGATCACGACCGTGGCTATTCTGACGCTGTATGTCTCGCCACCACGAGTAGCCATGAATGCGAAGACTGCTGGGGTGATTACGGTTATCGGGCTTATGGGAAGCGTGATCGACTCGCTTCTTGGTGCGCTGGTGCAGGCTACGGTCACGGATAAGAAGAGCGGTAAGGTGATTGAAGGGCCGGGTGGACAACGGGTGAGAGTCGCGGCTGGTGGTGGTAGAGTGCAGAGCGGAATTGACTTGCTCACTAACAATGGGGTCAACTTCGCTATGGCTACTATCACCAGCATGCTTGCGATGGGTGTTGCGTATGTGCTGGATCTTGATCTTAGCTCTAGAGGATAGTCACGTGTACAACAGCTTGAAGTCATGTATGCCAGACAATACTCCGTGCCCGGGTACCGAGAGAATCGAGAGAGAAAGACATGACGGAGTGACTGGTGATTGAATGTTTTCCGTTGTACCATCACGCGATGTGGATAAGGTATGGAATGTCATGCTACCATTGAGCTTTCTCACCCGTTGTGAGATGCTCCATCAATAAGCCCAGCTCATGTCGCCCACAACCTCAAGGTCATCAGGCCTCAATCACATGGCTTGACATCTTAGTCTCTCCATGCTAACTTGCAATGCACGCCGTTCCGATCCCACCTCAAACCAGGTCATCCATCATGTCGCCCGCGGAGTTCGGCTCCTCAGTCTTGACGACGATGTTGTCGCCATCCTCCTCGCCACCTTGCTCCACGACCGGCTCAGGCTCCGCAGACTTGGCCTTACCGCCCTTCTTCGCGGCCTTCTTCTTGCCTTTCGGCGTCTCCTCATCGTCGCCATCCTCACCTACACCAGTACGTTAGCACAAGCCATCCTTCCAATCTCAGAGAGGATGCAACTGACCTGCAGCCTTGCGCTTACGAGGCGTCGGCGTCTTCTTCGGCTTCGGAGTCGCTGTGGCTTCAGCTTCTCCAGTCTCACCATCCGCGGTCTCCTGGCCAGCGTTCGCTCCGGTGAGCTTCGTACGAAGAATCGCCCAGCGGTCACGCGCATACTTGCTCGTCTTCATTTCTGCGACCTCCTTGACCTTCTCCCAGTCGATCTATGCGATATCAGTGGGTGCTCGTGAGGTGAGGTCTGACTGCTTACCGAGGCTTGCATGACCCCGATCACTGCCTTGAGCAGCTTGGTGTCGTTCTCGGAAAGGTTGATTGGGGCCATGGTGGCTGGTGGTGGGAGTGTGTATGGTTGTGTTGTTGTGGTATGAGAGAACGAAATCAAATGTTTGATGTTCGTGGGAGGTTGGATGTGGAAGAAGTGGTGAGGATGTGGAGGAGTTGTAGCGTGACAGCTGTGGAAGCTCGTCGAAGAGGGCCAACCTCACTTCATCGCCTGGTGATGTGTAGGACCGGGGATAGGTGAGGTCATTTTTGGGGAGCGGGCCATACTAATCCGGCTCACCTCTGCCTGCGTCCTCCACACACTCGTCCCTCACTTCGTCCTTAGACAGTGACGGAGCTGCTTCCTAGCAAGTAGCATGCATGCGGTTGACTGCGATGCCATCATGTGAAGGTATGAGCTGGAATCTAAGACTGGTCGCTTGTATAGAACAGAACTCTTTCCTCATTTGGACCCGGCTCATGGTGGACGACGCTTCGCATTCAAGTGCCATACGGCGGATCGAGCGAGGGCGGTGGGCAGTGAGCGGTGGGCATGCGCATGGGCTGCGGGCGGTATGTGGCGGATGGCGGCACTTCTGTAGGAGATCATTCACGGCACTGTAGGCTCATCAAATGGGGTGGAGAAATTCATGTGGAAGCGAAGTCAAGAGTGATGAGTTGCCTGTATTACAAAGACTACGTACTTCGGCTGCCACTGCTTTGCGCACATGCCATTGCTATCCGTGTCCTCCTGCCATCACAACCGTCTCAACTCTTGTAAGCCCATGTGGAAAGATCCTGTCAGCCTTCCGACACTGCCTTCCCAAGCCAAGCGGGCCGAAGCCACACTCGACCGGGACGAGATCATTGCCAGCTCGGGGCACGAAGCCATGCGAGCATAAACGCGGCATCACTCTGCGGCAGCGCGGATCAACTCATCAGCCAGGATGGGGTCTGTGGCTCATGTAGAGAACACAGTTGCGGATGTTTACTATAGAATAGATTCCATGAAGTAACTGACGCTGTGGTTAGCATGCTGGGGGAGTGTAGGGGGTGGTTTGGTAAAACTCACAATCGCTAAGGAAAGGAAGAGGAGGGCGAGGAATCTGGCTCTTAAGACTACAAAATTTCGCCGGCTGCGCTAGTGGGGCGGCCCGCGCGTGCAGATTTTTCGAGGCAGGTGCGGCTTGTTCGCGGCTTGCACTCCTCGCACTCCCGAAGGTCAGCAATTCCATTCTGCTTTCGCTGTACCGCGATGCGAACATTGGGGCGCGTTCAGCTGGAGGAGATAGCAAGGAGGATGCCGCACGCTTTCATGCTCACGAGCATGGTCTGGGGCGGACGTGATCGTGCGCAGCGTTACGGAGTACTGGTCTTACGTCTCGAACACTGTTAGACTACGTGTCAATGACGATCAACTGGCATACTTCGATCGAGTGGGCGCTACAGAAGTTAGGCACAGTTGACCGAGTAGTATCGGCTGTTGTATATAGGTCGAGTGCACCACGTGTCGGCACACACGTCTTGCTACCAAGGCCTCGACCATCAGCTGAATCTATGTCAACCCTTTACAACGTACACACTCTTCCTCCAGTGCTAAGTTCCACACGTCTTGGTGCTTCGACGTGCTTCCAGCGCTCATACATAAGGTATGCTGAAGATCCTACATGAGGCAGTCGCGACCACCTGAAGCTTATTCGGACCTCACTTCATAAGTTCATTCCTCCGCGCTTCTCGAGACAAGTCTACGAGATGACGCCGCAAAAATGGATGGCGCTGAGATTATCACAGCAGCTGAGGAGTCCACCAGTGGCCTAACGTGGTACAACTCTGGTAGTGGGGAACAGCAGGACTTGTCCAGTATGACCGGAATCGGCGACGGCGACGGCCATGGCGATACAGGCGTCGACTTCCACTTCCACATACCATCAGAAGAAGATTTACCGGACGCTACGGACGATGACATGGACGACGCTGAATCAAGTGACGATGGCGACCTCTGTCCCTTCGAGTACGCACGACTTCACGGCCTGACGACGGACTACACCCTCGAGCATCCTCTAATGGACCTTCTGCCGCCAACGCCTGAGAGCATGAACTCAGATCTAGCTGATCCTCCATCGCTCAATCTCGGGACCTTGGTCAGCCTCGGCGCCTTGCATGGTCAGACGCTGCACGAAACTTGGGATGTCGATAGAGATACTGCTAAGTTCCTCGCGTCTATCATCGATCTCGGACGTGATGATGTTGAAGCTCAGTATGAATGCGCCTACACAACAGGGTCAAGGCAGCTCAAGATCGAGGAGCCTATCCTGGCCAGGGATCCTGCGCTGGAACTGATGCGCCTGAAGGAGCGCAACGCCGTTAAACTCTCTACGAGCCATCTTCAGATCGAAGCAGAGGAGGAGCTTACGCCACTCTGGAGTGCAGAAGACCTGCGTTTACCGTCTCAGATGGATCAGAGGCTCGCACAGGAGAAGCTCGACGTTGGCAAGGACACGATGACGTACCTTGAAGATGTTTTGAGACTATCGACCGGCAAGGAAGATGGCCTTACCGAACTGGAAGGCAAGCAGGTAAGTCGTCTGACATACAGCACCTGTATATAATACTGACTGAATTGAGTCCACCAACCTGCGGCCACTCACTCCTCCACTGCTACCTCTCTCGCCTTCGCCAACTCTGTACGGCATCTCGGACAACGTGGCCGACCTCGATTTTACATCTTCACCAAATGATCTTATTGCTGCGGAGGCCGCAGTACTCGCACAGAACATCGATGAACGTGACATTTCATCACAACCGAATGGCCGCCCATCATCAGTCTACCAAAATGACGACCGCGATGTATTGACCGACTATGGTTCACTGGGTCACAGTACCGAAGGCTCACCATCGCCTGGCCGTCGAAAGCGAATGCAGGACTTGAGGCCCGAAGTTCCACTGCTCCCAATAGATGGCGACCGCCCACCGAAGCGTACAAAGACGGTTCAATTTTCCGACGAACTGCTGGCCGTTATCCCAGATCGCATATACGAGGACCCTACGCAAGACTCCGAATTTCGTGACGATATGGACTTGCTCATGACTGAGGTAAGTCTGCCTGCTCACCAGCAAGATTCTTCAACACCCGGTTCTAAACGATTATGCTGTACCTCCTCTTCGATCGCGGTTTACAACAAAGGCCTGAAATGCCTACTCACATCTGACTTCGTCCTCTCAGGTTCTGGCTCCCAACGCAGCGTCCGCGCTCGAGCAGACTGACAACGAACAGCTAGTCGAGCTCGACACCACGATGCGAGTACCTGTGCCCGAAATCGAAGCAGTTGATTTGTTCAATCCGTGGGAATATCTTCGCGGACAAAAGTCCAGCCCCATGCTGTCTACAAGCCAGAAGGAGTTCATGTCGCGGATGAAAACCGACTTCTGCAGAACGCAACAAAGGTGGGCTGGAGTGTCGAAGATCGAACAAGCACTATCATGGACTGCCTTCCCATCGATTCTGGGTAAGGTTAAGGAGGAGGAATTTGACGACGGCTCTTTTGCTAGGTATATGGCTGGACTTTCACTCGACGACACGATCGACGTTGACGCGTTGATATCATATCAGCCGCGCACCGAAGACCCTGATGATGAGTTAAACGAATTGGAACCTGTTGCGCACGAAGAAGACGAAGAAGAACTGCGCAAGCCAGATATACCAGCTGCACTGGAATCATCATCCTCTACTACCATGGGGATCGAGCCCGAGATGCCCAAGCCCGACACAACGATAAATACCAATCGCGGATTCATAGACATGGCAACGCTGTTGAAGAAGCGTAAGCTAGAGATCGAAGCGGCTGGCGAGCGTGGGAAAAATATAATCCACGCAAGAGACAGAGTACCGGAGCGTGCAGCAGGACCTAGCATATCTGTTGCAAACCCTGCCACGATCGGAGGCTTATCTGGCTTCTTCCGCCTACACGGTGACGCCCCTCAAATACCGCAGCCAGTACTCAACCAAATGCCATCCCAACCGCAGCAGCAGCAGATTGTTCCTCGAGCGCTGATGGTCGATGCGGGAGCAGATCAACCATCGGCCGTGCACGAAGCTCAATCAGCTCGAGTCGTGCCAGACGTTGTATCAATCGACCATGCAGCATCCATCATCGTGTCTTCTGCTCTACTTACAAGGCGCGATCTAATACGCACAGTGCAGTCAATACTTTCGACCATCGAGATGATCGAACGCGCCCTTCTGCCAAATGCTGGGCCGACGACATCTGCAGATGCTTATGAAGCCGATATCACAATATCGCCGACCACTGGTGTCCTTATCACTACTATCCAGAAGCTGAAGCAGAGACCTCTGCCGGGACAGGTGGCATTCTTTGGCGTCCAGGAGCGAATCTCATCAGTCTCAGCTCGCTATGCAAGGCTAATCGTTCTCGTGAGCGAGGGTCAGCAACCTCCTGGTGGTAACAACGGAACGAGCATAACCGCAGAGCTTGACCAGCGAGATTGCAAAGCACTGACGGACCTGTCAGGACTATCAACACAACTTACCGCCGAGCTTGAAGTGGTTTATGTGCCCGGCGACGAAGCAGAAGTCGGGATGTGGATTGCCGCTCTGCTCTCCCAGCATCTACGTACGCCTCAAGCTGCAACACTGCTTCCGGACGAAACGATGTGGGAACGGTTCCTGCGCAGGGCTGGTATGAACGCATTCGCTGCGCAAGCAGTTTTAGCCGCGCTGAAACAGCCAGATGCTAGATCTGAAGGCAGTGCGCCTGGCATGGGCGACACGAATACGGACCAATATGGGCTGGCCGCTTCTGTTCAGATGCTGGCCGATCGTCGTACTGAACGTCTGGACACTGTGGTCAATAGCAGGGATATCATCCAGCGGGTGAGCAACGCCATTGAGGGCGCCTGGAGAACGAACTGAATGGCTTGCTGCAAGATTTGAGGCGGTCACCACCTATCGCATGTTCGCTACCTATCTTGCTGAATCTGTTGCAACCTTGCTTTGCTAGCTTGCTAATGTAGGAGAGCCAATATAGCTGTTCACACGATCATCGCCTCACTCAACGCTGTTCTCCTTTCATCCTCTCAAGACGACCTCCGCTTACATCAAAGTTCGAGTCGGACTCGGCATCCGCTCTCGACTCCAGCACTTTCGTTCTGCCTCGAGGAATCATCTGCTCTTCATATGCTCGCAGTATTGCACTTGTCTCTCGCCCGTCGCCGATACCTTGTATGATGTGTTGTGCGAGATCGCAGGCATCAAGCACCGCAGTATTTGCGCCCATCCCCCTGAACGGAACCTGTTACAACATCAGATGACAGCCTGTGTCACCATGATAACGGCACTTACCATTGAGTGAGCGGCATCTCCGAGGATAGTCACGGGACCGTCAGGGAGTCTGTCGACCTTCAAAACTGTCTCAACAAGCTTGATAGGAGGCTTCTGCATGCCCGCCGGTCCTGTACGCTTGACGGCGTCCGCAAGGTATGACGGCAAATGCACGGTAAGCTGCACCGCCTTGCCATGTAATTCCTCTCGACTGGCCATCTCAGACCATGCATGATTCTGCTCCGGGTCGCCGTCCAACCATGCGCAAGTCCAGTGAAATAATGCCTTGCCTACGTCCAACCACTCTCCGATGAACATGGCGCCTTTAAGTCCGGGCTCACCAAATAGTACGCCGTTGTTGCCCAGGCGGAGTATGGGTTCATACTCGCTCTGCGTAAGCTCGACCTCACCGTTGAGTATAACAGCTTTGCTAGTGACAGCCTGGAACGGATACAGCAGCTGGCTTCGAACTCGCGAGCGAGAGCCGTCCGCACCAACCAGGATGGAGCCACGAGCCATTGTGCCGTCCTGGAAGATAGCCTGAACACCGCTCTGATCTACTTCGTAGCTCGAGAGATACTTGCGGTACTGGACGTTGAGGCCCTTCGATAGTATTCTCCGTAGAGAATTACGATCGATCATGACCATAGGTCTCCCACTAGTATCTGAGCCATACACACCAATGAGATCGTGTGTTCGGCCGTTGATGAACGCCAGACTGTCCGGATGTCCAGACGCCTGATTCGGGCTGGCTTGGGTGAGGTCTGGAAGGTCATCAGGTAGGAGATGAAGGAGGCGAGGAAGACATCTTGCGACTCTATGTCAGTTTGCTATTCTATAATGAAGCTGTAAGTGTACTCGCTCGTCCAAACCCAATGTCCACCCTTGACTGCTTTTCCCATCATCACGTTCAAAGATCTCGAAGTCAATCCCGTGCTTTCGTAGGATTTGAGCAAGCGCGAGTCCTGAGACACCAGCGCCGACGATCAACACCTTTACGGCGGATTGTAACGTGGCCATGCTAAGAGCCCAAAATTCAGAATGTGCGGCAAGACAACGCCTTGCTCGTCAGCATCCCTTCCCTATTTGTATGGACAACGTTTCGAGCACTTGACACTTCCAAACATCCATCATCAGAGCTTGACCATAGCTACATGCACCATGGAGAGGGGGAGGTGCCCGCAACGTTGGGGGCCTGGCATGCCTCGTTGCCCGTCTTTCGAGCTGTGGACAGCATGCGCAAGTGGAAGACTGACAAATCTAAGATGAGAGTTATCGAACAAGCCTAGATACGGCATTCGCGTGTGGGGGCTGAAAGTAGCAGGATCGGTGTTGGAATGCCAGGGAGTTGCAACCTATAGCAAGCGCGGACCATGAAACACGACTGTAAGCCGAGCCTTTCGGGCCCGAAAAGATGGAAGACGTTCGAGCTGAGTGACAACGCGGTTGTATCAACGGCGCTGTTCCGTTCGACGGGCTCGGTAGAGGTGTCTTCCGGTTACCAAGACGTGATGAGTGTTCTTCTCCCGCTGGCGATTGCCCCAACATCCAGATGATTCGTACTGCAGCAGGTCCAAGAAAGCTACTGTTTCAGAGATGTGGCAGCATCTTGTGGCCAGAGGAGGCGTGTCCAGGAGATCAGAGCATCGTCAACGACACGTTCCAAAAGCCCGACTTGTGTCTGGCTGAAAGCGCTTTAGGTCTTTCAGTCCAGTACTGGAATATCGCGAAGCGTTGTCCGGTGTCTAGAGCGCTGGTGAGGAGGATTTGCGTGAGCCTTCTGAATGCCCTGCGGCCGCGTCGCGCTCGAAGCGATGAGACCACCACCAGAAAAGAATGCCGCCAAACAAGGCGTACACGAGACCCACGTACACTCGAAGCGTGGCAAAGGGAACGCCCGGACATTCCCTTTGGCACCGCCTAAGGCGCATACCGAAGGCTTCGTAGACTCCCATCATAACCAAGATCCCCGGAAGTATTACAAGCCAGTCCAGAGAACCGTCGTAATCGGGTTTGCTTCCGTAGATGAAGAAAATGATTAGTGCGGCTATGCATGTGAGGACGGCGGGCAGGACAAGCATGCACTGACGGAGGAAAAAGCGACGGTCTCGACGGAGTCGCTCAACATCATTGCCAGGTTAGTTGACACGGCCGGGTGCCTGGGTATTTCCAGACGGATGAGGATTGTCAGGCGCCTCGACAGCAGGCGCGGTGGCGTAGCTTGGTAGCCTTTCAAGGGCAATATCGGTTGGAGCCATCTTGTAAGACGGGGCGACGTTGTTGATAGGATGGGGCCGGGGGTTGTTGATGAAGCAGTGTGGCAGATGCACGAAGGTATTTTGTACTGTGGGCATCAAGCGGTCTGACCTTTGTCGCTAATGGTATTGGCCATCGCAGACCTTGGTCCGGGTGGTAGGAAGCCAAGGTCGGGATCCAATGGATGCACGTATAGATCGAATGTCATGCTAATCAGCATCATTCCATATCGTGGGCGAGGGTTTACGTGATGAAGCTTCGACTCGTCGATCAAGCCCACCCAGAGTCAGTGTAATTCCGGTCCAAAGCACAATTGTGCAGTTCTGCCCATTGTGTGTGCATCGTGCCGTACTCGAGCGACCAGCACGACCATAAAATCCCAGCCACAAAGAAGAACACGAGACCAACCCACACTCGAAGACTCTCCCAGGGGAAGTCTGGGATTCTCTGTTGAGCCTGCCTCAGGCGCAGGCTAATGACTTCCCAGAAGAGGACCATGACCCCGGCACCTGGGACCAGTAGAAGCCAGTCCAGAAGAAGGACGTCGTTCTTGGGGTTGTCGGCTATGACCAGGAACGCCACGAATGACGCTATACATACGAGTACAGCGGGCAGGATGATCATGCACTGCAATTTGAAGAAGCGGCGTTCTTTCTGCTTCTGGTTGAGGTTTGCCGGTGGTTGTGGGTTGTTGGGCGCCGCAGGATTGACAGATGCCTCGCCGTCGTCAGGTGGTGCCGTAGCGTAGCTTGGTAGTCTTTCGAGGGGAATGCTGTGAGGAGCCATCTTGTAAAGTGGTGCGAAGAGTTATGGGTGGAGTAGGTGATGAAGTTGTAAACGCGAAACTCGAGCAGGTGTGCGACATAAAGGAAAAGGGCGGCCGAGGATGATCCATGGAAAGCATACTCTTCAAGCTAGCAAAGCGCAGGTGATTGCGGTAACCCTCTTACCTTCGTACACGAGACTTCCGTGTCCAGGCTTACACCACTCAGCAATCGTCGAAAGGTCTTTGGTCTTTCTCAATAGCGGACAGTCGCGAGCTACCCAACGGGTATTATTTTGGTAACGCTGGCAGACTGACCGTTGCTGCTCACTCGATTGGCAGAGCAATCGTCCGATACCCTGGGTCCCAGCGGGGCAGTAAGAGGTCGACTTTGGAAGCCAATGACAACCTGGCCAGATTCATTGTCAGATGATGCACGTGATAGCCTGAGTACTGTGGCCCTGATGCTCGTATCGTAAGGTTTTGGGGGTCGTAAGACGGAGAGGACGCGGTTGCACTTTGCTGCTTAATGCCATCTTGCTATCAGGCTACAAATGTGCAAGAGGGAAATAAACGTAGCCGTAATCAGGCCTCCTGTGGGCAAGCAACAGGGAAAGCCTTCCGATGTAGTAGATTTGTTTTGTCAAGGAGCCATCGATCAAGCCAAGTCTAGATTTGCGTGACTAGCACCCTTAGCCATCCAATCCTTCGCTGTAGAATGAAATGCTGTGTCACAGTGCTCCACCCCGTTCAGACCACGAGTAGGCCTAGAAGAACAACGAGGTGGAGTTGCCTGATCCTCCTGTTTGCGCTTCCGCCGTGTGATGCTCGAACCGGCGTTTCCAAATATCCACAAGCATGGCGGCGAACAAGCCAAGCAGCAGTCCCGCATATATCTTGAGCATCTCGAAAGGAAACCCCGGGCACTTCTTCTGCGTGTCCTTGAGGCCTATGCTGATCATCTCGTAGGCGCCGAGCATGCCCAAGGCCAATGGGAACAGCATGAGCCAGTCGTAACGGCCGTCGTACCCAGGTTCTTCGTCGTACTTGATGTTGATGATGAATGCGGCTGTGCATCCGAGCACGGCGCTCAGAGGGATTATAATCTGGAAGAAGATGAGCCAGCCTTGCGGTCCCTTTGGCTTGGCGTTGCGCTGGTGGTGGTGGTGCGGTCGGTGGTGCGGTGGAATTGCTTGGCAGGACGGAGTCGTTTCTGATAGAAGACATCTTGTAGTCGACTTCAGTGAGGCTCGATGGAGTAGGCGTAGTTGTGCGAAAGTGAAATGCGAGAACAGAGAGCCGTTAACTGGAAGGAGTAGCAGTCGAGATTTCTGGGGGATGGCAATGACACTTGGAGCTGATGTAGAATCTGTGATGTGGCACTTTTCCAATGCTGTACATGAAGAGGTCTCGGTTGTCCAAGTCAGTGCTCGCCGTCAGGTGCTGCCCTTCCTGTAGAGTGGCCAGTCGCAATCTATGTTACGGGCATGTTCGCTGGTACTCTGCAAAGAGTCTAACCATTGCTGCGCGCTGGATTGGCGGAGCCACCATTCGGTACCTTTAACAAGACGGATAGGGCGGAGGAGTAAGAAGTCGGCTTCATCAGCCAATGACTGCCGGTACAGTTCTCAGCGAATGATCATCAGCACCGCTCTATCGTGAGGTTGACAGGCTGAGTACCATCGCTCGCCTGGAGAGAGGATTCGAGAACGCCGAGCAGCACGTAGGTGCCATACCCTGCTCGATGTCATCATTGATGTAGTCTATTAGCTTGCGAACATCGTGGAAATAAAAAGAGCGTTCCAATCTTGGAACACGCAATGCTCTCCGCACGCCAACTTGTATAGACCCACATCAGCGTACTTCTTTCTGCGAGATGCACGCAAGGTCGACTGCAAACCTAGAGTCCTCGACCAGTCCGCAATGATGTTGTTGGCAGCTGGTCTTGCAAGCTTGCGAAACGACTGTTCCACGTGTGCTTGCTTGCTTCAGTACTGTGATACTCCGGCGCAGAGTACGCGCGTACAACCTGGATGTCCTCATCAGGCGTTCCTCGAGCTCGACTCAGCCTCCAATCTGTATCCGATACATCGAAGGAGAAGGCATGTCGGGTAGATGGATGAGGCTCTTCAAGGGGCCGGCGACGATCCAGACCACGTCTTCGGCAAAGGTCGCACCGCCACACCTCACCACCCCTGCTGTGCGGTTCCCA
>JAABUL010000474.1_pt1 | contig 85727 bp, 103 predicted proteins | sample 5559151 | NCBI WGS metagenome assembly JAABUL01 (sample SAMN10711876, study PRJNA513368) | rock metagenome | isolation source: Antarctica rocks | place: Antarctica: Victoria Land, Pudding Butte sud
ACCCCTACCCATCTATCCTCTCGCCCCCTTCTCCCAACCCCCCTCCCTCAGCTTCCCAAAAGCAAACCCAAGTAAGAACCAACAGTCGAAGCCCCCCAAAAAAAAGAAAGAAAAAAGAAAAAAAGCGACAGGTTATGTGTATGTGTGTGGATCACGGCTTTTCCCTTCCCGTTCCGAAACAGAAACGGTGGGTGGGTGGGTGGGTTGGTTACCTTACCTTATGTATCGGGGTACAGTACAACAGTATATATATATATATATATGCGTGGGACAAATTTGGATTGTGCCGGGTTTTTTTTGTTATTTCTTTCTTTCGATTGCATGTAGAAGGGGTTTTTTTTGTAAATGGTAAATGTGGGGGGTGAAGACTGAAAGAAGGGTGGGGATATCTGGGAGTTTTCTATGTGTGTGAAAGAGCGTTGACTTATAGAATTGGGGGGGTTTGTTTTTTGGGGATTTTTATGGTTGTTGGAGCTGGGGAAAAATAAGGTAGGTAAGCAAGCATGTTTTTCTTTCGTAGGGCTTTGTCCACATACAAACTCCCTTGGAACGAATTTCAGTGTTACTGCAACGAGGGACTTGGATGTTACTGGAAAACAGCGAGGGACATGAATGTTGTGCGTGTCAGAGGTACGGATTCGTGTGAGAATGACGTGTTTGTGCTGCTGCGTCAAGACCGCCAAATAAAGCGATGCGATGATGGCAGGGTATGGATTGAACACAAGAAGATGTTTAGGAGGTGTTGGTTGTTGTTAGCAAAGGTGCTCCCTGAGAAAGATCAAGCACGGCGAAGGATTGGAGCAGAGGGTCTTGGGAATCTAAGCTATAGATGCACGGGTGCCGGAAGGTGGGTGCTTGGTTGTCAGATTAGGAGAAATGGAGGCGACTCGGGGTGAGCCCCAGTTCGAAGGTGTGGAAGTCGATGGCGGTTGATGGATTCTGGAGACGAATGCTTTGCACATATTCTGGAGCAGGTGCTGAGAGCACCGTCAGTGTATTGGAATAGAAAGCCCGGGAAAGCTCAAGTTAGGGCTTTCCTGAGCCTTCCGTAAAATGTAGCGACACATTCTCGTGGTCCAGTTTCGCGCGGAACATGATAGGGGCAAGGACGGTCCGTTGGAAGCACAGCGTTGGGACGGCTGGTCATTCACGAAAATCCAACCATTGTCGTAAGCCATTTATTCATTAAAAAAAGCCCAATGTCCCCTAACTAAAGCCAGTTCAGACATTCAGTACTTTTGAAGGAAGGTTTCAACCGTAGCTGGACAAATGAGATCTTGACAGCGCGTGCTGGTCCTGGTACAGAAGCACAGCAAATCGCACGTAAGACCAAATGCAGACCGAAACACCCTCTAGCTCCGAATGAGAGCCTGCTAATTGAGTCGGGGGCACCTATTGTTCAGAGTCACCCGTATCTAGGCCTGTTTGTTGTTGATGGCCTTGAGCTCAACCACACTAGATTGTAACATACGTCAGCATCAACAGATATGGTGAGTGATATACTGTGGCGACGAGGGTAGAGAAGACGTCGAAGCCGTTGGGTTACATATAGAGTAGGAATGCTGCTCCGATGCGAGAACTGGAAACGAAGTGTGTGCCGTTGGAGGATAGTGAAGGCCCGGTCAGAGTATGAGGATATGAGATGTAATCCACTTGCTCGTAGAAGAGGGACTTACAAGACAAGGCTGGAATTCGGCGGGATGAGGTTATAAAAGCCTCTATCGTACAAGACGAATCCTAGTCAGTGATTTGTGCAATGACGTGGGCCCCCAATAGTGCCGACACGGTATATTGGCGGCCCCGAGCTATGTCGTGAAGGTTGTGAACTTACTGTTCGCCGTATGCATAGTCTCTGCGTGACACAACAACGATCAGCCTTGTTCTAGGTAGGCAATTGCCATGTTCTGGCTTTTTGAGGCCAGAGTTGGGGAACGTCATACCCTGAGATGGTCAAAACGCTCTTCTCGCCCAAGCTCATCTCCGTCACCCCCTCGTCCCAACCTTATGTCGGTCAGCTAGCTGCCGCCGGTGATAGTATGCAGGAATCTTATGGATCCACGCACCTCGAATAACCTTGCCAACGCCAATCTTTGTCCTGAACAATCCATCCCCGCGGCCTATGGAAGAGTCGAATCTGGGAGACACGAATTAGGGTCAAATGAAGACGGAAAAGGCGTAGATCAGCAAGACGCTTACTGCTTGCCTCTATGGTGGTCGCTTGCTGCTTCGTCGTAGAGGTTGCCAGTGTACTCGATGGAGACTTCATCCCCCTTCTTGGGCTTGTCGGAGCCGTTGCCTTCCTTGAGAATCTCCCTCGTGACTCCCATTGCAATTGTTGACAGGTCTTGGGTGATGTGCCGTAATCGGTGGGTGTTAGTTTGTTGAGGGTACGGGAGACAGTCGAGGAAGATGTTCAGGTACGCAACGGATAGTCGACTTTTGTGCTTCGAGGGTTGAAGCTAGCATGGGAGGAGGGAGGAGGGTGGGGAGGGAAACGGCAGGTTTCGATGAATGCAGCTCGAACATGGAAGTGAAGGCGAATGCCCTGGAGTGTGTCATGGTCCGGTAGCAAGTGGGGGGGGGGGATAGAGTACGTGTGTGATTTATGATTTAATTTGATTAAAGGAAACGGGTGAATGGGTTGATGCTTTTCCCGCGCGGATTCCATTTCCCTAAGTTGAGCAGGTAGGTAGGGTAGATAGTAAAGTAGTATGATAGTATGGATGAATAGCCTTGGCCAATGATCGGACCAGAGGCCCTTCTGGTTCGCTCAACAGCCACGCCATCCATCGCTCGGATTAATGCAAGCTTCCAGTCCAAGCTTGGGGGCTGCCTCGACGGATACTTTCTATCGTACGCAGTATTCCGTACGGAGGTAGTAGTAAAGTAAGGTAGGTAAGGTAAGGTAGTGAGAGGAAGCTTACGGAGAACTTTAGCAATCGAGTAAGGTAGTAAGTAGTAGTTACGGAGTAGTGTTGGTTGGAAAGAGTAATCAGGTCCTACAGCCCACATCGCTCCGAGCTAAAGAAAGGGAAAGGCCAGACGGGAAAAGTACTCCGTACAGTGAGTGAGTACCTTACCACCTCAGTTGAGATGCCAAGAAGGTATCATCCACTACCGATCTTATAACTTTCTTGATTCTGGTGGCGATACGGATATCCGTCTGTTCATAGGTAGATGCTTGGATGGTAACCTTTTGGCTTGCTTTAGGCCGCACCGAGGGTATGGATTGGGATCCTCTGGTGGTGTCGTGGACTGGTCGTGGTTAATTTATTCTTATTCTTTTCTGCAGGTGATGGATGGCCTGAGCGAGAACGCAAGCTCTAGCCCTAACTTTTTGACGGTTACTCTACAGCCGAAAGATGCAGATCCCCTGGGCTTCTTTAAGTACCGACTTAACCTATCCAGAACCGGCATGTTCTTCAACGCCTACCTTAGTCGAAGCATATCAAATGGACCCTCATCGAGCACCTCTCCGGCACATAAACTACCCTAGCCGGCTGCCAACTTCACGAATAGTTTAGATATTTTGATCTTCCGAGAGAAATCGACATGTGTGGCGCAACTACAGTCGTGAGTACCCATCAACCCAATCTGTATAACCTGAGACCCTACAGATCACCATGGCCTTCCAATCTCTTTACACCGCATGCGGCATGTGTGCAGACACTCTGCAGCCACTTCCTTCCGCTGCACCTCCCCCTCACCAGCCCCAAGCTTCCCCGGAAACAGAACCCTAGAGATCCGGCCAGCATAGTGTTCTAAACCTAGATAAATGATGCATGATGAATGACCGATGAGGCTGCAGTGCCGACACTCGCCAATGTTACTCTTTCATCAAGTAATCAGAGCAAGATCACTTCGATGTGTTGGCATTGCAAAAGGCATGCTCAACAACTACGGCCATGCCACACTACTGCAAGAAAACGTGGGGTTGCCGCATTGATCTCAATCTGGCCTGACAGTTCTTAGCCACCTGCAGATGCCGACGACCTCTTTCCATATCTGCTTGGCGCTGGAAATCTTGGATTAGGGATTAAGGCCATAACTTCCAATTCGAGTCAAGTCCAAGTCCCTGGTCGGATGCCACCATTCGCCCATAGAGTCGGATTAGCCTAAGCGTCGGAGCTCGTGGCTGGAGTTGCACGATGCTTAACCAGATGTAGTGGTTGAGCCATAGCGTGCGGAGGAGCCCGTTTCAAGTAAAGGTAGGTAGTAAAACCTTCAGCGTCGATTCGCTTCGATAAGCTTTTGCTTTTCCTTGCACATGCTGGTGGTTGACACTGATGCATGGCCTCTGAAGCCGCCTCGGCTTGCCTGTGCTGGGTGACATGTAATCAGTCTTGCTATGTACTCCTACCAGGTTATCCGCTCTTCTCGGTAACAGAGCAAACCGTAAGCATCCCCGAAGCGATAACGCAATACTTTTCGAGTCGTGGTCACAATATCCAATGCGTACAGGTGGTTTGGAGTTTTGGGCATCGAGATATAGAACAATCTGCTGTGCGAAGTTATTGACATCGGATATTCTGACTTGGACTGCATGGTCCCTTTAGAGCAACATCGTTACCCTCTTCTCTATAACCCCAAGACTGAGGTTTATCCAAAGAATGCGTGATTCTTTAAATCGGTGACGGTGGCTGTGTGCGTCGAAATCCTGGGAAATCGGTCATCTTTGGAAATCCGAGAGTTTTCAAAGTATGTGATGGTGGTAATATTATTCTTCTCTGCGAATTCTAGAACCTCACGGTAATATGTGCCCACTTGATCGACGCCGTGAGAGTCATCGGAAAGAGTGAAATGCCCTCCCTTTGCGAGGAAAGCCTTCGCTTATGTTCAGCAGCCGAACGACTTGTATCACGAGGAGCCCAACTAACCTTACAAATCTCCCCCTCAGGGTAAGGGGCGTTCAAGCCTTTTCTCACGGCAGCCGAACTTAGCTCAATGATACCTCCATATCCCGCTATATAGTCAAGATTTCTCAATATCTTTTGCCAAACACGTTTCCACCGCGTGAGACTGGTGTTTGGCTCACTGCTTTTCAACCGGATCAAATCAAAATGACCCACAATAGGTGGCTTTAATGCTTGTAGCATCTGGTAGTGCGAATCAAAGTAATCTTCAGCAAGTTTTTCCTCGCTACCTTCGGATATTTCACAAGCTTTGGTGTACAGGTTGTGATCAAAGTCGATGGGAATGGCGTGCACGTGGTGGACTGAGCCAACAAAAAGGTCGAATTGGTATTTTTGCAGCAAGTCTTCGATAAACGCTTTTGAGGAAGGCCGGATCCAATCTATCTCGAAGCCAACAAGAATCTTGATCTCAGCGGCGTATAGTTTCTTCATTCGGGTCGCCTCTTGAACATAGTCATGGAATAGCTTTGCTAGTTTAGCTTCCGTCTGCGAAGTAGTGATCTGGATATAATGATGAGCACACCGAACCGTCAAAGTTGATTCAAATCACCTCTTCAGGGTAGAGATCATCTTCTTCGCGAGGCATGTGCTCTGTCAATGCGAAAACTTCCATCTTCCTCTCAATAGCTATTTTAACCACCTCTTCCAGCGTGTTTGTTGCATGACCGCAGAACTCGCCAGAGTGACTGTGATGAGAGTACGGCATAATTTATTTTGGGGTATATGAGTGAAATCTAGGGGGAATAGAACAAGATATTTATAGGATTGAGTTTTCTAAACCTCGATGTAGAGAAGATTTCGGTTAAAATTAAGCAAACCCTGGATTTAACCTATAATATGTAGTAGAGCAAGATAGGAAACCTAAAGGGTTTTATAAAGGATGAAATAGTGATTCTTACAATCAGCGGACTCATCAGTCCGTCGCTGACGTCGTTCATAATGTTGAAAATTTGGTTTCGTCTAATATAACCGAAATTCGGATATTCTCGGCAAATACCCATTTTGACCCACAAAACTTGAGATATTGTCCATCAGCTCTGTACTTCTCGTAAGATAGACTCGTAAGTGAACAGAAATCAAAAAAATGAAGTCGTTTCACAAGGCTATCAAGTAAATTAGTTCAATAGCTCAAAATTCTAAGAATTTAATTGCCACTCACGACTCGAACCCTCAACCTTGTCTTTAACCGTAGCAGCAGCACCTTAGGTAGGCAGCAGTAGGAGAGACACGCGCTACCATTGCGCCAGCGAAACAATTTGTTGTTTTGAGGTCGGAGTAAAAAAGTATAGTATTTTGAATTTTGCCTACTCATTTCGTCCCCTCTGATCTTTCAGCTCATGTTTCTTACGGGCATCACCCCTAGTATACCACACGATACGTAGACGCTAGTCGGCAACACCATACGAGACTTCTCTGCCATCTCAGCGAGGTTTTATATAGCTGAGCCGAAAACAGTGAGATATCTTCATTACCAGGACGGTTCCACTGTGACTTTCTCCTATACACCTTTACGTGATGCTGACTACGAACTTTGTACATGGTTAGAATAGTTCAGAGATATTATGAACTGGTCACTAGTAGCTTTGATCCAAAGTTTCGTTGAATGAATCATGTATTATTTTATACAACAGATAGGAACCACGTATGGGAGGGAGACTGTATTAATCGAAAGACGCAAAGATTTCATTAACACTTGGGCTTCTTGAAGTTGAGCCTCTTGGTGGTGGGCTCCTTGAAGGTGGGCTTCTCGAAGGTGGACTGTTGGGGTTTAACGGTGCTTCGTGTTCATGGAGTGGTTCTGGAAGCCATCCTCTGTCGCCCCACACCGGCTCATGCATAGCATCTCCAGAGCCAACGTCGGCAAGGTAAAGCGGGCTTTCAGATCCCTTGGCCTCTTCATCCACAGCTATGCAAACCGCGATGACATAAGGCCCATCATGACTAATACTCAACTCGGCCATCTGCCTATCCTCCATCTTGACGAGTCGTTTCCTCAAAACAAACCCCTTCGTACCCGGACCTCGTCCGGGTATGAAGGTACCATCGACCAACTGTCCAGAAACTGTCTGTGAGGATCCTGCTGGCATGGCTCCATCTGGTCTTTCTGATGAATATCCCATTAGTCCCCGTGACACGGCCACCTGGGGATCCATTAGGACATATTGCGGCACTGGGTCGACGAGTAAGAAAGGCTTAGGCCCCGGGCTGGGGCTCGGTTCGGACAGTGTACCCGGTGGCGTAACGGGCGGAACGATGGATATATCCCTCAAGTAGAGTTTGCGGTGACGGTGTGCTTTGATCGCAGCTTCTTTCGCGGCCCATCTGGAGTATTGAGATTAGTGATTTCCGGACGGTTGTACCATAAGATAGATGTTAGAAGCAGTGTTCTTACCTTCCTGATAAAAACCGTGCCAAGCTAGTGATCAGAGGTGAAACAAGGCGAGAGTCTGATTGGTCATTCAAACGTGATGGAATCTGCTCCGAAACATTGGGTAACAATAACTTGGGCTCAGATGTGAGCTCGCTTGAGGCTTGCCCTTGGGTGCGTTCGCAAGTCATGTTGACCCTTCTGTAAATCGAGGGCCACTCCAATCGCGTGAAAACCTTTCTCGCCCATTGGTTAAACTGGTCTCCGTCTTCCAAGATTTTCAGTATACGTGTAGATCGACAAGCATCCACGCCGACGCAGAAAGGAAAGGGGAATGGTCTGGGCGGCATTTACGTCTCGGTTTGGGCGGAGTCAACCAAGAAAGCGAGGAGCTACAGTATATGTTTATTCTCATGTGGGGGGGGGGGGGAGTTCTCCGTCTGATATAGCGCAATCGTTCGAGTTGCTGCTGTTGGTGCTAATACTAAATGAGCACGTGCCCTTTTTGAATTCGGGCTTGATATCGAAGGTACCTTATGTTAGTAAGTCTGGAAAGGAGATATGGGTAGTGGCAAACAAAGACTGGCAGACCAATGCGTACACAACACAGGATTGATGGGACTGCACTCTTCCAGTCTAATCAGACACGGTCGAAGAGCGAAAATGAACAGTATTTGTAACGTTTCTCACTTTACTAAGAAATCAAGGTAATAAGTCAAGTGAATGACTTACAGTGCAAGTGGACGCGTTTCTCTGATTTGGATGGTGATGGTCATGAAAGCTCAAGGTTTAAGGTTTTGGATCATGTGATCTGGAGTTACCTTGGCACGTGCCTGGCCTTTTCAGTTCAACAATGGTAGTAGTAGTAGTCAAATTGAACTTTTATGCCTTGTCATGACCAAGGTACAGTAGGGACCATAGACAGAGCTTGTCTCTAGAGCAATTCGGTACATCAGTCTTGGCGAAGGTTTGAGGGATGGCAGCAGCCCCCACAAGGGAGTATTTCGGAAGTCTAGGGTATCAATGTTCCGAAACAAAGGAAAGCAAACGAGAGTGCCCTTCCCCTCTCCCAGGATGTTTCCAGCCTCCGCTATATAGGTCACAGCAGTACTGATCTCACGCACTCCAAGCACCCATCTCCTCCCTTCGCTCTTATTCGTCATCGCAGAGCAAGGGCTGCCGTTCGCTGTCCCAACTCATAACGGAACCTTCGCGCCGGAAGGTCAACTCCTTGCCGAACATGGCCGGAATTGAAACCGCAAGCGAAACCACCATAAGGATCGACATAACAACGAAAGCGAAGATCCACTGAAGAGCAATGGTCTTGATATTCAATTGGTGGACGGCGAGTGCTAGATTTCTTATTATGAGCCAGAAATTCATACTGAGAGCAGAACACCAAGACAAATCTTACCGAGCGAGAGCCACGACATCTCAAACCCAATGGTATAATCCCCAAAAATGACTAAGAAGTACAACCCGTATACCAAGATTGACCAAACGGCTACATTTGCAATGACTTTTGCAGCTACGTCACACGCATTGACCATAGCAGCCCCATTAGATAGCATCGCCACGAAGGTCCAAGCCAGTGGCCCAGAGCTTACGGGGATGTGAATGACTGTGAGATTCGGGATCAGCATTTCCCTTTCGTGGCAGAACGATAGGTCTTGAAACATGTCTCCAGCTTCTCTACATGAGACGAACTTTGCGTGCCAGTAAACCAAGGGAGGATTGACCCGAAATATGCTTACATGGAGGTGTGGCCCGGTGACGGAAGTACAGGATTGTCAGGTTGAGAAAATTCATGACCACCATGATCTCAGCGATCCAGAATTGAGAATTGACCCACAGCATGACGAAGGCTGATTGAAAGAGGTTGTTGACGATGAAGTGACTACCGACATTCGCTGCCGCGTTGGCCCAATCCATGTTACTCGAGAAGAGGTGCCAAATGTAGCCCGCTTGAAGGACTAGGAGAGCAATCCTATGCAGCTTTGATCAGTTTAGGCTATCTCAGACGTACCTGGGTCGTACCAATATATGTTTGTGAGGAGTGGATCGAGAGAGAATGGCGTCGGACGGGCCCTGTTCTGTTGCCATATGGTAGCTTGATTCCAGGGGCCTCCAAAGCAATTCAGAATACTAAGCGCTAGTACCATAAGCCAACTTAGGATTGTGAGTGCTCTGTAGACATTCAGAGAGCGTTTGTCATATTGCTCGCGCTTCAGGAAGGGGTTGTATGTTTGCACCCTTCGGAAAGTCGACGTCCTTTCCATGTTGCCGAGGTTTCGCTGTCTGTTGGGGAGCAGACCCAATTACAAGTCCTCAAGAGGTTCTCCAAAGTACAGCAGAGAGATCGTTCTGGGCTGATTGTTGCAAGAGACGTAGAGGAGGAGTGACGGCCTTGAGGTTGAGTGGTTTCCTGCGCAAGACGGGTTGCGACGTATGGGGACTATAAGTTATAAATCGCTGAAGAGTCGCAAATCCAACGTTCGCGAAGTACACGGCGAGCCTGGGAATCGCCGCTCTCACCAGGCCAGTTTTGAGAAGGACAATGGTATTGAGGGAGAGCAGAAAATCGGCTAATGTTGAGCGCCTTTCACATTTTTCATGAGGAAAGAGGAACCTGCAGAATCGCACCGAGAAGGCAGTCGCTATCGTGTAGTGATCACGTTGCCAGTCTAGACACCTCTATGCTAACTATACAACGATTCCATAGTAGTAAATTGTAAATCTCGGACAGTGCAGCTCTAATCAAATTTGGCAAAGGCTAACTCGTACACCAGACCCAAGGTCAGCCTCGCATGCTGCAACATGTGGTCAAAATCCAAGTACTCGAGCTTGTCTTCCGTGGTGTGGATCTTGTTATCTGAGTACTTGAAATCGGACTCAATAACAAAAGCTGAAGGATAGCCCGCTTTCGAAGCAGAAGCATGATCCGAACAAGCATATCCGCATTTCGTCAGAACGTACGGTATGTCGCAATACTGGTACCTGTCAGCAAGAATCACCATTCACGGCGAACCAAGGTCTCACCTCTGTTATAACTTCTTTGATAAATTCGGTAAGGGCTGGGTTCACATAATCGGTAATTACACCAACACTGACCGGTTCCCCAGCATCAACGGTCTTCTGGACATAACCCGTCATGTCTTGCTGTAGCATAGCTTTGACGTCTCTGCCTTGCTTCTCATACGCAGAGAAGATAGCCTGACTTCCCAGTAATCCGCCTTCTTCTGCAGAGTACCAGTGAAACTCAATGGTATTAGACGCATTGCCTCTAACAATTTCTTCTGACTCAAGCAAAACGCGAAGAGCTTCGAGGATAGTTACGGTGCCGCTACCATCGTCGTCTGCGCCAGGAGCTGCGAGAATTGAAGGCAAAAAGAGATTAATGCTATCTTGATGCGCGCCAATGACGACGGTCTTGTTACTTCGCCCTGGAATGGTCGCAATAACGCTACTTTGGCCCCAGGGATGTTCGAAAGATTTGACATGAGCCCCGTATTTGCCTGCTCCTGAATCATGGATGGTTGCGTTGACCTTGCCATAAAGCCAGGCGGACGACTCCGCGCCGTACGTCGACTTGTAGTATCTAGTATGGAAAGACGTAAATTTCTCTAAGTTCTTATGCATATTTTTCTTCGACAAGTCTTTCATCAGCGGTCTAAGCGTTTTGTTGTACGCAGCCTTCTTCGGATATGTCACAGTGGTTCTCTTTGCAGCCTCCGCATATATCAGCGCGCCTAGATCGGGGGTGTCTGTGATATCCATAAAGTTGATACCATCCTATGGACAATTTAGCATATTAACGGAATAAAGGAAAGCCATAAAGCCTAAAAGCAACGATGACTTCGACCCGGCCTGGCTTACCCGTCTCAATGCCCACTTCTCGTCTTCGGTGATCCATCTTGTGTTACCCGGCCCTAATTCAATGAGATACCTTTCAGCTTCAGCAGCTTCACCGAGAACAGCTTGGCCAGATTGAGCAATAGATAGCGCTGTCGCCGTTGTGGTGAGCAGACCTGCTAGGAGCGAACAGTACTTCATCCTGGGCGGTGATGTGGTGTTCAGCTACGAGGGAAATAGCTAAGGACAATAGTGCAAGTGGCTGTAGCAGTGTTCCTTCCAGAGCTCGATGATGGAAGTGTCACAGGCAGCCATGGTCATAGTCATCCTGCGACGCTAGGCTAAAGGCCGAGGCCCAGATAGCCATGACAGCTCGCCATGTGTATTCCATATAACACTGGAAGTAGAAAGTATTTTGATAGACAGTCATGCCTCTGATACATAACCTGCTCTTTTAGACGATTATCGGATGATAGTTTCATAGTCGTCATCAAATTTGCATTTGTTAGATGCGTCCTTTACAATCAATGGTGAATCTGAGTCACGTTGCCAGCCGGATTCAGACATGCGTGGAGAAATTAGCGTGCCTCATTGGCTGGGATTTCTAGATACGGGATGACTCCATCACTCCTCACAGACGTAAGTAGGTACGCCCCTTTTGGTCCTGTCATCAGGCCAGTAATAGGATTGAGAAGGCCCTTAATAAAGACAAACCCCCAATCTCTTGTACACTCCAGAAGCCAAAGCTCGCCCAGTCCCCTCCAGCTCCATTCGTCTACCTGCAGGAGTTAGCCATCATGGCAATTTATCCCAAAACCAGCGCCTACGCGCAAAGCGATCCTCAACCGATCGGTATAGAAGCTTGGACGGAACAGGCGACCCAGTCGTTGCATGCCGTCTCGCTGGCAACTTCAAGTGGCGTTCGAGGCACTTCAGCTTCCCTAACTATCCCCCTTGATGAACACCGCATCGGAGATCAAATTGCCAACGATGACCTACCTGTCAATCGCCCCCGCCGCGAGCCTCTGCGGCGCGATAGCCTTAAGCGACGTGAAGCCCTTCTGAAGGGCAAGGAAGGAAGTCGCCGGCGTCAGAGATGGGAGAATGGTTGGTCTACCTTCTTCCATAGTACTCGGATGGCGTCGCGTATGAGGTAGTCAAGCCGGGTGATATAATGTTGACGGTTTGGGCTACCACAGATCGTCTCCTGAACAACCCTTGGGCCCAACCACCTCTTCCAATCGATTGGGAGGTGCACCCCACTTACTCTAGGAAGCCTGTGCCATACTATCTTGCGCCGCTTTGGGATGCAAACCTGGCTGCCAGGAACGAGGCGGAGAAGAAGAGACGGGAGGCGGTAAAAAGGCCAACAACGGAGGAAGAAAGCCATGGCAAAGTAGCGAAAGAGCTTAAGCAGAAGCTCAAGAAGGCCAAGGCCGCGAAAGGCCTGCTGCAAGATCTTGAAGAAGAGGTGAGGAAGTTTGTCAAGAAATGGGAGGAGAAGGCGACAAAGCTTGAGCAGCAGGGTTTGCATGATCTGGACTCTGAAGATGAGGAGATTGTCTTTGTCGGCCGTAACGGGCAAATGAATGACATGCCAGCATCTCCACTTTCTAAGGGTGTGGAAGAGGAAGACATAAAGAGGGACAAGCTAGTCTTTGACAGCTTGGTGGACGATCACGGAGCAAGTTTTGGGTAAGTTTTCTCTCGTCTGATGTTCAGAGTAACCCTTTAAACTAATAGCTTCAAGGCGTTGGCTTGTTCACTCCATAGCAACCTACTATGGTCTCCGTACCTGGTCTGTTACCGTGGGCGATCCGGCAAGACGGGAGGCATATGTTGGAATCAAGAGAGTAGAGTCAACCAGCAGGCCTCTCTCTTCTGGTGCAGACTTGCCTCGTCCCCTCTGGGGTATGGTATAATGGCAACGCTTACTTGTGGGCCCAAAACAGTCTCCCAGGCAGGAGATAGTCAGCTTTGCAGATATATTTCTAATATGTTTTCACTTACGGTTACTACACATTTATATGCTTCTTAATAGCTCTTAAGAACGCTGGCAAGCGAGACATTGCTGGATAAGTAGTGCCAGAAACTATTACATATTCATATATCAATGTACTCTCATTACTACCTTTCGATATGAAGTTTTTCGAGGACTGATCCATCCTCTTCTTCATAACTTAGCGCAATGCCGTTTTCGAGATTACTCTCTCAACTGGCAATAAACTACATCTGCTGGGAGGACTTGATGATCTACGGATATATCCCGGCTAGGGCACAGCTGGAACGGTGCCTAATCTCAGCTGACATACTTTCTACAGTTAGCTGAGTCTTTGGAAGCCTGGAATCTTAAGACGAGAGTGTGGGTGAAGGTCGATATACAGGGCTAGGTTGTGGTGCTGCAACTAACGGCGCCGTGCATCCGCTCTCTAACGTTCTTTCAAATGGGCCGTTTGGATTATAAGGACCCGGAGTCCGCATTGGCGAAAGTCTTTCGAAGCTGTCTTGCGTTGCAAATCCGATGAGATGAGAAGGCTTACTTTTACGGCTCCCTATGAGGCGACCCACGGCACTCTAGCGTTGCTCTCTGGTAGCCCCAAAACTCCATAGTCTAAGTAGGTCCCAACTGTTGGTCAGCGCTAGAAAGATACTTGCGGCGCCGTTGTAGTTCGTTATGGTCGGTCACAAACTAGCCAAGAATCATCTCTAGATAAATGTAAAAGAGCTCAGGGTGAAGCGAAGAGTGTTTAGGAGCTTGATAGATTTGGATTTCCTGTCTTTATGCCTTTTTCCTCATCAGCAGGCGCGAACTCTCCCCTCGTACGAACCCGCATCTTACAAACCTTTCAGAATGCCAAGAGAAGAGCAGGAAGCACTTTGCAGTCCCCCAGCTGTCGCAAAAACTCCCAAGCATCTGATGAAGTTTTTTTTAGCAACCGGCCTTTTGACTCGACCAAGGAACGCTGCAGCTTCTTGTGCAGTAGAGGCCACATTTTTATTGCTGGTAGACCAAGCAGCCACAGGCATCGGAGAGCATCGTCCGTTCTATTGATGGCACGAATAATCCAATCGAAGTGCTGCTGTCGGTAAGCGCTAGCTACGCTGAGACTGCTGCGCCCTAAGACAAAGTCTTTAACTCTATCTCTATCTTTGTTTGCTGTGGTTGACTGCGCCTCTCTGGCAACACCACTCATGATTCCTCACCCCAGCCCTATGGGTCTATGATTGGAAGACATCTAATTGTGTTCCTGTGAGGTGGCTCCAACGCACGAGGGCACGTTGCCTAAGGTAGGTAAGAAAGGTCTCTTAGCGCTGTGTCGCTGCGCCTAACCGTTTTGCGTGTGCCCGTTCGGTTTTGATGTTTCACTGTCAACCGTCCTCAGCGCAATCCAAAGTGAGAATATGAGAATAGAAATAGCTGACACTGAGTGACTACGGAATCGATGGCCTATACTTATTCTGTTCACTTTTGGTGACTACTAACACAAGCTCTGACTGTGCTCATTTTAGACAGTGGTTGTTGACTGTAGCTGTGAAGTAATGCATATAAGAATGGCAATCCGATGTGAATGTTTTGTTTACTTCTTCACTCTACACTTCCTATAACCTTCTGATACACTTACGAGCATTTTCCTTTGTATATCATACTCTCTCTTCCTTCCTAGATCCCCTCTTTTAATCAAGATTCCAACAACAGCTGTAATCTTTTTTTCGCACAGACATTTTTCATCTTCAAGCTCACAGCTTTCAACATCCAGCTCCCAAGTTCAAACCGCCAACATCATGCGCTCGGTAGCCATCGCTTCCTTTGCTCTCTTAGCGGCCTCATCGGTGCTTGCAGCACCTGTGCAGGGTAGATCAGACAATGTAGCCGATACTGCTGGCGGTGCTCCACCCAACGGGCCTCCACCACCAAACATCTCGGACGCTGCTATTGCCGACTTCCAAGGTGTTAATTTCCTTGAGAATCTTGAAGCCGCTTTCTTCGAGGAAGGATTAAAGAACCTGACTAAGTGGAACGAGAAAGGCCATCTGGATTTCACTATTGATGTTGTCACCAAGGTCCACGCTGTAAGTTCTTGCAAACGCAAGTTCAGACGAGTGCTCGAAACGTTGCAGCTAATTCTAAGTTTCCTTCTTTAGCAAGAACTCATCCACATCCAGACCGCAGAAAACATTCTCAAACACTTCAATAAGCCCACCTTCGAACCTTGCAAGTACAAGTTCCCTGTAGATAGCGCCGAGCAGTTCCTAGAGCTTTCCAATATCATCACCTCCGTCGGCATCGGCGCCGTCATCAACGTGGTCTCGGGTCTCGCTCTCTCAGACCCTGGATTAGTACAAGGCCCGGCATCTATCTTAGCCGTCGAAGCCCGCCACGATGCTTTCTTTCGCGAGAAAGCCCTCCAACTCGTCCCTAACCCGGCCCCTTTCGACACCCGCATTTCTGCTGCCTACGCCCTCAACCTCGCCAACCCATTCATCGTCCCGGGCTCCTGCAAAGCCACACCCAACTTCCCTCTCATCACTCCTCTGACAGCCGACGTCAAGGGGAAAAAGACAGGCACGAAAGTACTTATCACCTTTTGCTTTGACGCTGCCAAGGTTAGCCATTCTGCCGGAAGCGCTCCCCTCTACATCGGTTGGGTTAACCAGGCGAACGTCGTCAACTACACCCCTGCAAAGCCTGCTGGTGATGGAAAGGTGGAGACTACGATTCCAGATGGATTGGCAGGTATTGCGTTTGCGGCTTTGACGTCGCAGAACAAGGCAGCGGACGTCAACGCTTTGACAGGAGAGACGTTGGCAGGACCCGCACCGGTGCAGATCTCTTGATCTAGTTGGCTACTGCCAGACAGGATGCGGAGCATGTAATAGCGTTGATTAGTGTTTTTTCCCCAGACGACTGGACGGTGTTCGTATCGAGCGTTTTAGCGTGTTCACAATTCTAAGGTGGTCTTTTGTCCTTTTGTTGCTCAACAAGTAATCCGTACACACCGTCATTACCCACTGTGCGATAACAAACCTGCCTTCCACCATGATCCCAAAATTTGATGAGGCATTATGCCAAATCCCACACGAGTATCTGCTTTAGACTGACAATTTGCGAGGACCGTTTTGAGGTGACTAAGATAAGGCCACAATGTTTTCAGTTCAAGCTGTTACTGCCCACCAACAGAGTTCTGGCGAACTCGACGATAGCGATGGTCCGAGCTAAAAGAGTCTTACTACTGTACTGGGTATCCCGTTAAGCCACTGCAGTGGAGAGTCATGTCGGATAAAACACTGAGATCCTTCCACATCTCCAACCTGGCAACCTAAGTTTGCCTTGGGCGGACATTCGGTCATGCTCCTCCACTCCTCATCCGGTACAGTAAGCTTCGACTCTTCGACCTCGGACACCTCAACCTTTCGTTTCCTGCTGCGCGCTGTTCAAAGGGAACGGCAGATGGAACCTGAACGTTTGGCCAGACTAAAAATGACAGCAAGAAGACTGACGGCTCGATTCATATGAAGAGGGATGGGTGTAAGGGATTGCCTGTTTAGGCAATGGAGTTTCTTCATAAATGAGAAACACCAGCACAATTTTTTTTTGCTCGGATAGCTATAAAAAGTAGCTGCATACATATTGATACCGGAATACTCGATATTACCAAGTGGAAATTTCTGCAAAAACTAATGAATGAGCTACAATTGGTTCCACACACCAGCATCTAGCTAGGACACCTTCAGGATCTTGAGATTGCATATACCAAGGAGGATCGAATTACCCCATGACCCCTCGACTAATGTTCGAAGTAAATCTTCCCATGGAAGCCCCTTTTAACGCTCAAGTCCGTAGCGGATACTGAGACTACTGGCACCGATCCCCCCTCGATTATGCTTCTGAATCAGTTCAAGCAAAAAAATTCCTCAGGTACGCCATAATTATTACACAGTTTTGCATGCTGTTGCGCTAGGCAAGCTGGAGGATGTAAGTTACACCGCCACGACCGCCCCTCAACGCGTCTTCCGAGGCATTGACGCGCGACCCGATATCTTCGAGAACTTTTTTCTATACTTATCCACTTCTAGCATCAACAATGGCATCCTCTCCCATACCCATAGAGGTTTCCGCCAGCGGTCCTGTTTTAACAAATGGTACTTCGACAAAAGGTCAAGATGTACCATCACCACATGAAGAATATCAATATCTAGATCTTATAAAAGAGATTCTTGAGCACGGCGAGTTTCGTCCAGATAGGTAAACTATTCTCCACTTCCGGCCAGACAAGACTGTACTGAGCTATGGGCTTTCAGAACAGGTACAGGCACTCAATCCATCTTTGCGCCTTCACCTCTCCGATTCTCACTTTCCCGCCCTTCGAATGACCCCTCACAGCCCCCAACGCCGATCCTGCCACTTCTGACTACTAAACGTGTTTTCCTTCGCGCTGTGATCGCCGAACTTCTCTGGTTCATTTCTGGCAACACATCTTCCATCCCCCTCTCTGACGGGGGGGTTAAGATATGGGATGGTAACGGTAGCCGCGAGTTCCTCGATAGCGTTGGTCTCTCTCACCGAGAGGTAGGAGACCTTGGGCCTGTCTATGGCTTTCAATGGAGGCACTTTGGCGCTGAGTACGTTGATGCAAAGACAGACTACACGGGCAAAGGAGTCGATCAATTGGCGGAGGTCATTGACAAGCTGAAGAACAAGCCGTATGACAGACGAATCATACTCAGCGCATGGAACCCGGCAGACCTCAAAAAGATGGCTCTGCCGCCCTGCCATATGTTTGCACAATTCTATGTTTCATTCCCACAAAGCAAGAATCCATCGATTGCTAATGGCAACCAATCTTCCAAAGCCCGTGGCGTCCTTTCCTGCCAGCTCTATCAGCGCTCATGTGATATGGGCCTAGGGGTTCCGTTTAACATTGCTTCTTATGCTCTTCTCACGCATATGCTAGCTCAAGTGTGTGACTTGACTCCTGGGACATTCATACAGACTATGGGAGACGCACATGTCTATCTAGATCATGTCGATGCGCTGAAGGTGCAGCTGGAGAGAGAACCTAGAGCTTTCCCTGAAATCGTCATTAATAGAGAGCCTAGGGGAGAAATCGACGGATGGAAAGCTGAAAATTTTGAAGTCAAGGGGTACAAGCCACACCCTGGGATTCCCATGAAAATGAGCGTATGATCTTTGAGGGCAACCTCCCGCAATGCCCTGTTATGCAAGGTCGCTGGGGCCCGGTGCTCCTTCAAACTCCGTTGATTGGCAGAGAAGATTGGCAGGTTGGTGGCCATCATGAGAACTCAACCTCACCAGCAAAATCATTTTGTATGCCGTATGGTAGCTCTGGAATAAGACTGTTGTTGGCGCTGATATTGCTCCGGACATAAGCTTCTCATCCGGCGAAGGGCTACGAAAATCTGTCCTTTCGCATTATGCGCACCTCTTGAGCCGTTCATCGTCAGGATGATATGAGAGGGGGACTGGGAACTGTGAGTTTGGATCGGGATCCGAGATATGGCTTTGTTGAAATTAGGAAGACGTGTTGAAAGGGCAAGGGCGAGTGGCGTCGTGTAAACTTAACACCGGGTTCGTGACTTGTCGGTGGTACAGCAAAGCTCCAACGTGATGCACTCTCAAAGCCAACAAAGCCTTGCAGTAGAAATTCCAGGAACACTAAGTAAGTAGTATTCAGTGGCTAATAAAGAAAACTTTGAAAATCATATATCACTCCTGAATCCCGGCGATACATCTCGCTTAAAAGTTTAGGGTTAAAGTTGCTGTTCTTGGATGGCGTCATTCGCGCTAAGCGGCCCAGCGGTGTACTACGTTGTACAGTGAAAGTCGAATCTGGGGAACCCTAGAACAGTCACACTGAGATCTATCCACGTCTCACAAACAAGTAGACGCCGCCACTCCTAAAGATTCATCCTGATGACCAAGGTCTTCGTTGGCAGTTACTTGACAGTCTATCGATCCTATCACTCAGCATTTCCTCTACTATAAAAGCCCACCACCGATACAACGCGTTCAAGCAGCCAAATCCTAACTCCGACTTGGTCTCTCGTACACAATGTCCGGCGCTGAATCTAGCTCTTCTCCCTCCAAAGGGAGATCCTTGAACAAAGCCTTCTCTAAGATCGACTTGGACGGACACGACTTGCCACCGTCACCAGCACCCTCGAGCCCACGCAATGGCAAGAAGTACGCCTTTGCGACAGAATTAGTCTTTACGGAGGGGAACGATCAATACAACGCAAGCAGTACACCCATATATCAGGTAAGAACTCAACTTCCAGCTCGTCTTGGGCAAGATCATGGGTTTTAACGTTCGCTTCTAATCTAACCTCCACATGGGCTGACATCTCTCTAACTACAGTCTGCCACTTTCAAACAAGCACCTGGAGGTGTACCGGGCGAATATGACTATACAAGGTCCGGTAACCCCACGAGAACGCACCTCGAAAGGCATCTCGCCAAGATCATGAATGCCGAACGTGCTCTAGTTGTTTCCTCCGGGATGGGTGCTTTAGACGTAATCACCAGACTCTTGCGTCCAGGCGACGAGGTTGTGACGGGTGACGACCTATACGGGGGAACCAATCGACTCCTAAAGTTTCTCGCAACAAATAACGGAATCATTGTCCACCACGTCGACACAACTACTCCCGAGAAAATACGGCAAGTCTTAGGTCCAAAGACTGCTATGGTACTCCTTGAGAGTCCAACAAACCCTCTAATCAAAATCTGCGACATCCCTACTCTTTCAAAGCTCGCGCACGAAGCAAACCCCAGCGCCCTGGTGGCGGTGGACAATACAATGCTTTCGCCTCTTCTCCAAAATCCTCTGGATTTAGGCGCGGATATAGTCTATGAGAGTGGTACTAAATACCTATCGGGTCACCATGACCTCATGGCCGGCGTAATTGCTATCAACGACAGTACCCTGGGAGAGAAGCTTTATTTTACAATCAACTCTTCTGGCTGCGGTCTCGCGCCGTTTGACTCATGGCTACTGATGCGGGGTATCAAGACGCTCAAAGTTCGGTTTGAACAACAACAATCGAATGCACAGAGAATAGCTGAGTTCCTCGAAACGCATGGTTTCAGGGTCCGATATCCTGGCCTTAAATCACATCCACAATACGCACTCCATAATTCCATGGCCCGGGGCGCTGGCGCTGTGCTTTCGTTTGAGACTGGGGACACCATTGTGAGCGAGCGTATAGTCGAGGCAGCACGGCTATGGGCAATCAGTGTCAGCTTTGGCTGTGTGAATAGTCTGATCAGCATGCCTTGCAGAATGAGTCATGCGAGCATTGACGCGAAGACTAGACAAGAGAGAGCAATGCCCGAGGATATAATAAGATTGTGCGTCGGGATCGAGGATGCGGATGATTTGATTGACGATTTGAGCAGGGCTGTAAGTCTAACCTATTCTCATCTTTGGATTTTTAGCTAACCTAAGCCATGAAGCTCGTCCAAGCCGGAGCTGTGAAGTTGACAACAGATGGTGGATTCCATGCCAATGGTATCCCGGAGATCGTGGGTGAAGAGCCACCATCGACCAAGATCTCCTTTCTACGCGACGACCCAGCTTTATAGAATTAGATAACAATGGAGTGAATGAGTGTTGTTAGTACAATACAAATGGCCCCCATCTTAGCTGATTGAGCGCCTAAACAATGTACAGATTCTGTCGCGTGCCTTATTCCTATATCTGGCTTAGCTCATGGTCGAGCGGAAATCTCGGTAGATCTGCTTACACAAGTACAAGCTCCGTCATCGGCGGCAAGTTCTGTCGCACAGCCGGATTAAACATATTATATTTTCATTTTCTTCCATGGATCGATTTAGCATCACCACCTTACACGAATTACCATGAGTCGCAACGTCTCACAAAACGTTGGTCACGGTCACATAGAAGGCAAACCCGCTTTTGATGGTCCGCCAAACTCCACCGTCACAATGCGAAAAGGCCCTACGAGATCCTTAATCACTCTCGAAGAGGTTAAGTGGAACACTAAAGAGCTTCCCTGGCGAATCACCTCCGACATCACTTCCGCCGCCTGCGCGTCAGGCCTCATCGCACCTTTAATAAGTATCATTGACCGGTACTTTCCCCTAACCTCCAATAAGGTATCTGAAAACATTGCTTTGGACACTTACTTACTTCTCCAGTGCCATAATTGAAAATGCTTCCTCGCGCTCCACCCTCCGGTCCTCCATCCTCAACTCTCTTGGCACCCTCCTCACCTGCCCCCATACCTTCCTCTTCTCCCGCCCCTTCGCCCTAATCTCAACCCTCTACTTCGGCACCTACCTCACCGCGAACACGATCGACACCCTTTCCTCCACCCTCTCAAACAAAACACCCGAAACCACGACCGCAGGGACATCGAAATTCCTCGCCACAAGTGCAGTTAACATGTCCCTCTGCCTTTACAAAGACCAGCACTTTGCGCGCTGCTTTGGCGCTCCAGCCATGGGAAGTGGCGCCGTGCCGAAAGCCAGCTATGCCCTCTTCGCACTACGCGACTCCATGACCATCTTCGCCTCTTTCAACCTCCCGCCCTTGATCGCGCCTCTTCTCCCCCTCTCCACCGAAGCTGAAAAAACCATCTCGAGAGCCAGCGCAGCGCAGTTCTTAGCGCCGGCCGCCATACAAATCTTCAGTACACCGCTGCATCTGTGGGGGTTGGATCTTTATAATCGGCCGGGTGTAGGGGTTACGCAGAGAGTCGCAAGGGTTGTCAGGGACTGGGGGGGAAGTACGGTGGCGAGGATGGGGAGGATTGTGCCGGCGTTTGGTGTGGGTGGGGTTGTGAATGCGAAGGTGAGGAGGGGGATGATGGGTGGAAGCGAGGGGAGGTGAGAATGGAGGTATGGGTAATTTCTTCTGCGCACCAGCATCAACGTCGATCCGATCCGCAACAGCACTTGGAATTCGGGATGGAGATTCGAACCCACGAACGAAACGGTCCGCTAGCACTTGTACTTGTACCTTCATCGTCGCTGAGCCATTCCACAGGCGTTACGGGGAGAAACTTACTCAAAAGCATAGCGTGGGACGTTCGGGATGGCATACACACACTCATACACACAAGCGTAGAAAATAGAAATAACATTAGAGAAACAAACATTTCCTCGATACAGCAATAAAAGTCCATAGATGGTAACCAACAGCAACAACCATGCCATCAACCGCTCTGAAAAAATACCTTTTTCGTCACCGGGATTTTCATATCCACTTCCCTTTATCGATTACCCCATCCTCTCATCCTCGCAATCCCCATGTACGTGCTCCATCCTCCCACATTCCCCATCCCCATCCCCGGACCTCCATCTCCTTCCCTCACCACCTCACGCCGCACTAACCCACCAACCGTGATATATAAAAAAAAACCCCGACTCGCGAAAACGTATAATGCTATGCTGCATATTTATCCGGTTTAATCAGTGGGATGCTTGGGGATTTGGGTCCTTTGGCTGTGGTTGTGGTGGTGGGGGATGGTGGGAGGGGTTGATTAAAGTAGGAGCGCAAGAAGAGGGGGGGGGGAAGGGGGATAGAGAGTTGGGTTTGCGGAAGGATCCAAGGAAGAGATTGGAGAGGTATGGGAAGGGTGGGGATGTCAAGTGACTGTAGTACCTACCATAGGTGAAGTTTATATTTGTTCGATAGGGGTTTCGTGGTTTGGTGATATTGCTTTATTCTATGGAGATGTGGAGGCTATAAGAGATGCGGTGGATGTTTGTAGAGTTAGTTAGCGTATTGAGAGGATGGTGATGGTGCTTGAGTGCCAATGGTCTTTGAGGTTGTAAGATATGCTTGGTTCTTTAGGTGTGTAGAGTTTGAAGGAACGAGTCGGAGGATGTTCGGTGACATGGAAAATAGATCGAGAGGTGATGAGGTTAGTGTTAACTATTGAGGCTGGGGTTTTGAAAAGGCCACAAGAACGTTCCACAAGGACAAGCCAGTGAACACGCTTAGACATGGTGATAGATGATGATGCGACTTGATCCTCGGAATCTTGGGGTTGGAAAGCAAGATTGATCTTTGAGCTTGTAAATTGTGAACCCGCAAATCAAATAACAAGTCCCGGTGCATGCAAGATGAAATCTGCCATCGTTCCGAATACCCTAGGGTAAGAGGTTGTCATCGAAATGCCAACGCCCCAGATTGACCCGATAGCTTGCAACTGCTGAAAGCTCCCGAAGCGCTGCTTCAAGGTATAGCGTAGCAGTTTGGTCAAGTACTTCATTTGCTCTCTTACATCCGCGGGAGTGGCGAAATGCGGCCAAGACATCTCTGACAAGATTGCTGTTGTCGAGCAGTAGTTTAATCGAGTTCGACCAAGATCGGTCTTGGAGTACGTATTTATTGTAGACCATAGCAGATGTGCCCATGAAAACCCTGTCCATATTTTTGGCCGCGGATAATGTTTCTAACATGGACTTGAGATCATACGGATTGCCTTTCCTCTTCATGTCCTCGATTTTGACGCAGTGAAGATGATTAAGTAAGTCTGGATATTGGAAAAGCTGGCCGACCTGTTCAGTGTTGAAACGGAATGTACGCTTGGTATAGAATTCTTTGCATGCTTCATTGTAGATTTGCTTGTTGATTGCTAGGGCAGTGAGATCAGGAGTACTGAGAGCCTCCGTGACTTGTCATCGGTGACTGTACAGATTGGTCTCGAAGAATATTCCGAGTGCAGATTGCCATGTACAAATGACCGAACCGCTCCGTCCTTCGAGGAGGATGAAGTTGTAGATACGGATGCGTAATTCTGCAGGAAGTTTTAGGAATGGCGATTCTGATGCAGAGTTAGCTTTGCATTCGATCTGATTGTACTTGTCTTGTACCTTGACGATGACCCAAGTTATTGGAAGTAGTGCAACCTAAAAGGTCAAGAAGCTGGTTTGGTGATATGTTATCGACATCGTTGATGGAGGTGGAGAACTAACGGTCCGTAATTTTCGTTGATGGGTTGGAGGGTTTATGTGAAATGCTTGAAGAATTGGTTTCCGCTGATATGATAAAGTAGATGAGGAAGCAAGAGATTCAAAGTATGAAAACATAGATATGTGAGACCGTGACTAAGATACCACAGCCGTGTCTGATGCCGGAAATAATATGAGCCGTTAGTCTATGGCCAGGCTTTCAGGTCCGGTATCTTGGAGATGTGAACATTTACAATGACTATGTAGTGGCGGATGTCCGAGGCCGTGGAGATACGTAATTCTAGTCGTGACCTAAAAGAGTAAAGAGTACGCCGGGAAATCTTACATTATTATCGTACAGCTGCCGCTTCCCTACAACTCCTTCTCTTTGGAAGCCCTTGTCTGACTTTCCATTTGCAGAGCCTGCTCCCTGCCCGTTTCAGGGCGGTGTCCTACAGCGTTTGGTCCTCCAAAGGTCTCGAAGGCCTTGTGGAAAGTCCACTCTACCGCAGTTTCAACGGGCTTGTCGAACACAAAGGGCAAGAATGGGACCGCTGCCAGACCAAGCTATTGTGTGAATGTCAGCTCAACAACTTAGGTTCACATAACAGTTGAGCGAAGAATATGTCAGATCAAAGAGTAACGCATCCATGATGTGATGACATAGCAACCGTGCGGGAGTGGAAAAGTACGTACACCTATGGGTCCATACGTCCTGATCGTCCGGTTCTTAGCATCCTTCAATGCCTTGCCCGAGTACCTTACAATGCTATGAATTGTAAATGCCGGCAATCCCATACTCGCCACACTCTGAAAGACTGCTCTCTGCACCATCACGCTCCTGAAGTCTTCAATTGCAGGAACATGCCCAGGCTTTTCACTACTATGGCTTTCCTCTCTTTGCTGTGGGGTCTGGTCTCTGGCATCCGTCGCTGTCACGGCTGTAACGCCGGGGACACCTGGATGTAAGATGCGCTGGTTCCGTAGATATGCCTTGTAACCTTCATACCCAACGTCACCAGCTAGGTAGGCCCATGATATACCGTATGCTCCCCTGATGAGCCATGGGTGTGCAACGGGGCGAAAACTCTCGCCAACGTCGGATGTGTAAGCAACCTAGAACAAATGTTACTTGAAACTCCAGAAGATGACCCAGACTGTTTTCGGAGACGGACGTATCTTTGAGCACTAAGTAGAATCGTTCGTAGTCGGGTTGCATATGCGGCGTAACGGATATTGGAGTCGGTTGACTCGTTGGCCCTGAAATATGGTCAAAATGAGATTCGACACCATCAATCATTTCTATCACTCACCTCCCGTCGTAGATTTGGTCGAATAGAGTCTCTTCATCGTCTATGATCTTTTGCAGGTCCTTGGGAAGCTTTGCCCGGGGAAGTTTTGAGTTAAGCGGAGGTCTTCGTTGCACTGCTTCGCTGGAGTTGTCTCTGCCCGACATGATGGTTTTCCACGATCTCGAGGATTTAGGTTGTCATCGCTACTTTAGGGCTGACGTCAGGTACTCGCGCTGGCGGGGAAATATAACGTTGCCTTTCCGCTTCAGACTAGCGCTCTTGCCGAGAGCCTCAGGGCCCAGGGTATCTCAAGCAGTACATCTTCACTGTTGATTGTCTCTTTGATCACATCGTTCGATCCAAACCATCGAACCTCCCCTATTCTCTTCAAGCTACTCTATTCATCATGGTTGCCATGTACACTGTCTTCGGCCGCCAGGTCGGCTCGCATGTCGTAAGCCGGCCCTCGAGATCCTCCTTTGCAGAACCATCTGGAGCAGATTGAAAGCTATGAACATCTATATTGACTATCTACTGTATCGCAGTTGGCAATGGCTACTCTGAGTACCACGTTCGTAGTTGCTGCTCTCTCCATAGGAGGCAAGGAGAAAAGCAAGGAGCAAGGGCCACCGATCAATGCCACGAGCAAAGACGAAGAGCAATTCATACAGTATGCATACTCATGAGATAGCACCGGTTCTGAATGGTTGCCCTCTGCCGGATACTGACTGAATTTTCTTCCTAGGGAGTTCTTGAAAGCAGCGAATGCGGAGGAGCAAAAGGCGAAGCACTAGACGAAGGGTAAATAATATGGGAATGAGTTACACTACGGCGCAGATCTGGCCTTTTGTTCGATCGGACGTGAAGTATTCACTGCCCTTTGCGGAAAGACACAAGTCGTCACGTGTAGCATAGACCGATCTGAAGACTTCTCAAAAACGTTCCTAATCACTCTTCGATCGAATTATTCCTTGATCGTCTTGTCCTTTTCATCAACGAACCCTTATGCTATTCAGTTCGTTTGAAGTGAGTCTGGCGCAAGCTTCAAATGCTCTTCCGGCTGGATTGGTCGCCCTACAGTTACCTCCGCAATGCGCGTTCCTAAGTCCATCCTTATACTGAACAATGTGGCCACTGTGCTGTCATGCGTCTTATCTCTACATATAGCAGTTGGTAAACCAGATTCATCCTTGAGTAGGGAAGCAACGTTCTCCAGTGAAGGTTCAGTGGTCTCCATAAGCTTTCCAATGCGGGTTAGTCTTAGTAGGGAATCTTGCCATTGTAGCTTTTCTTCCACGCCAGGATGTTGTTTGACGAAATGATTCGTATGCGTGAGTATACCGCTAGACGGCATGGGCAATAGGACAATGTCTGCATGACTGCATTCAAGTCCAATTCCGCCGCTTGGATCGGCCACGGTAATGTGGCCTGCGCTTGCTACGCCAGCCTTTGTTAACGTATTCACAGCTTCCTCCCTAGATGAGCTGTCGAGGCATGCTCTCAATGCCAAGTGGCAGGGTAGCTTGCCGAAATCGACCCCCTTTGCCCTGATAGCATTGAGGCATACCCCGACACCAGCAGAGTTGAGTCCAATTTTTCCAATGATGCCTGCCTCGCTGATCATGTCAATAGCAGGCTTCCCAGGTTGGCGAATGCGAAGGTTGATTAAATTCTCCTTTTGCTCTTGTTGCCAGTCCCAGTTTTGGGCTAGAAGGTTTGTATCTTCCGTCTTCCATGACAGAACAGTACAGCCGTCATCGAACATACCGTATGCGATTTCTGTACGTACATTGAGAGCCAGTATGGAACGGATGGGAACGTGGGACCCATGAGATATGCCTAGCCCTGACGTTATTCTTGTTTTCTACGGAAGCGATACCGTCACCCCAAAGAGAGGCTCAAAAGTACGACAAAACACATTCGATCTGAGATGCAGAAGAGATCATCATCAGCGTACCGTCAATCTCCTCATAGTAAGCGGGCCAATCTCGGCGAAGATATTCGGTAAACTGGTCAGCCGTTTTGAGCACATCACTCCACTGTAGCTTCGCAGTCGTTTCAAATAAGTTCTTATAAAAGGTCAATGCACGTCTGATCTCCGCTTCTGCGATCTCGCCATGCTGTACGCCTATCTTGATGATGGGGAAATTTAGCTCGGTAATGAAGATCTAGCTTTGCCTGGGCTGACCTGGTAAGGGGTACCGCTACAGCTAACTTCCTTCATGATTGCTCTAGTTCTGTAGGTAGATGGTCCGGAGTTGAGAAAGAGAGGTTCCGTTCAGATCATAAGGTGCCCTATCTAAGATCCACAGTCAAGATGGGATGTCCCCTCTTTCGGAAGGACTTGCCGAGTGACGTTGATTAGGTAGTTCTGTTTCGGTTTAGCGGCCGTCGACCTGCCTTAGCTCCCGTTCTCCACTCTAGCGGCAATTGTGTTCCAGATTGTTCTCGAATCTCAGCCTCATTGCCTTACCAAATCCGCTTTGTTCAACCTTCTTTACGCTGACGAGTACATGCTGCCTAAGCGGCGGCGGCTTCTACAACAAACCCCATTCATAACAAAGCATATGTACAATAAAGCCCAGCCAGAACAAAGCCATTCACGCCGTTAAAATGGCATCCTCATCCACCACTCCTCCTCCCGAACTCCAAAGTTTTACCACAATGGACAATGACATCGATACCATTGGCGCATACTGCCAATACACCTACTGCCATCAGCTCGACCTTCTCCCCTTCCGCTGCGAGTCTTGCAAACACGCCTTTTGCATGGACCACCGCACCGAAACCGCTCACGCATGCCCCCGCGCTGGCGAATGGGCTGCCGCAAGAAGGAAAGCTGCGAACCTCGTCCCATCTTCCACGACATTTCCAGGCCAAAAACCAACACCGCTTACCGGCACGCAATGCTCCTCCCCAACCTGCGAAACCTACATCGACACCCTCACCTCCGTTGCTGTCCACTGTCCCACTTGCAACAGACAGTACTGCCTCAAGCACCGCCTGCGCGAAGAACACTCCTGCTCCACTCTTGTGCCCCTCGGTGCCCGCCCCGCTTCCGCTCAAGCTCAAAGCATGACGCAAGTCAAATCCGCTCTCGGCCGGCTTCGCATCTGGGGGAAGGAAAAGCAAGCAGCCGTGCTCCCCAAACCGAAACCCTCCACAGCGGCCAGCCGTATCGTCGCGCTGAACACTCTCAAGAGAACCGCAAAAGGCGACGAGAAAGTACCCGTGGAGAAAAGGATATACCTCCACGTCGAAGCCGAAGCCAACACCACGACCAGTAAACTGCCCAGCGGGGAGTTTTGGTTTAACAAGGAGTGGAGTGTGGGAAGGGTGCTGGATGTAGCGGCTAAGGGACTGCAGGTGCAGAACCTGAACAACAGGGGCGGAGGGGAGGAAGAGCGACTGAGGGTTTTTCATGTTGAGGGTGGGAGGTTGTTGGAGTTTGGGGAGAAAGTTGGGGGAAGTGTACGGAGTGGGAATACGGTGGTTTTGTTGAGAGGGGTGGGTGCGGAGGCTTAAGGGAGAGGGAGGTTTGATGTGATATGCTAATGACTTGTATTGGATTTAAGACATAGCGGCGGCGCTGTGGGGAGTCCCCTGGGTTCTGGATCCTGGATATATAAGCTCCTTTTCCATACTTAAGAATACTATCGTGCGCAACCATTCATAAGTTTCACACACACTCTCTCTGTGAGTTGTTCTTTTCACTTGACTTGTTGAACGAAGCGATCGAGAGAACACTGTCTTCTTGAAAAAGAAACTCCTCTTGTGACTTAAGCAAATTATCACTTTAGTACATCCATGGGATTTGGGCGAACCAAACCCCAACACAGATACGTTTGTACGGAGAAGCGTTTGCCGACGTTCTAATTCAGTCAGACGCCGTTATCCCATGCACCATATCCATTCACCCGGGTATCGTATTCTATTCATCAGCCTCCTCCGAGCCCGAGACCTCATCGACCTCAGAATTCTCCGATTCTGTAATGGATCCCTTCGGTTCAGGTGGCTTCTTTGCCAAACTCGGGAATCCACCCGCAGATCCAAAGAAGTCGCCGGTCCTCAACCCTCTAATTTCTTTAGGGTTAATCCCCTCCATGTGTGCGCCGGACGCTTTCTTCTCCCTTATGTATTCGCGCACAGGCACCATAGCTGCATCTCGACAAGCTTCTTTGATGTCGCTCCCTGACATACCTGCCGTGACCCGCACCAGATATTCCAGGTCGAAATGGGCCTTGTCGACTCTTGTGTCCTTGAGAACTAAGCCTAAGATACGTAGTCTTTGTGGTGCTGAGGGTAATGTGATAGGAAATTTCTTCGGCATGCGTCGCAGGATCGCCTCATCAATATCTTGTATCCGGTTTGTAGCCCCTAGAACAAGGATACGCTGGGGCTCGCCAGTTGTATCGGCTGAGGTCAAGCCGTCCCAAAGCGTCATGAACTCAGCCTTGACCATTCCGCTAGCCTCATGTTCCCCGCTCCTTCTTGTACCTAGAACGGCGTCTATCTCGTCGATGAATACTATACTGGGTTGGAGTTTCCGGGCTAACGAGAAAACGGCGTTGACGAGCTTGTTTGAATCTCCGTACCATTTTTCTGTCAACGTGGATATGTGTAGATTTATGAAGGTTGCACCGCTCTCATGAGCCAGGGCCTTGGCAAGCATGGTCTTTCCGCAGCCTGGGGGTCCATAGAGCAGTACGCCGGAGGGAGCTGTTAATAGAGAGGATGCGTGCGAGTAGAGTTGGGGCATTGTCAAAGGGTAGATGACGGATTCCTTAAGTTCTTCTATGATAGTTGAAAGCCCGCCAATGTCTGCACATATCGTTCTTTAGCTCTGATTAGCAATCAGAAAATAAATAGACTTACCCTCGAACGAAACCGGTATGTCTTCAGACGCAACAACATCCATTGCGACTAGCTGCTCATACTGGTTAAGCGCCAGATCTTCTTTCCTTGTTCTTCGATTTCTTCCATCACCAGCATTGGTTTCTCCATCCTGATCTGCTCTGTCTAATCTCCGGAGGACCGCTGCAGCAGCAGATTTTCGGTTTGACGACTCTTTTGTTCCCTCAGAATCTATTCGCTGGAACGCATACCGAATGAGGTAGTAGATAGAGACGTTCTTAAGAGTCGTAGTCAGTTCCATATCCCAATAGTGTACTTCTTTACAGTGAAAAATGGAATATGTACCTACAGCGGCGGTGAGGAGTAAGAGATCTTGTAGAAGCCCAAGCTTCCGTCCAGAGGACATTTCGTTAGAATAGAAAGGGTCTCCGAAAGGAATGATACGCTGCGCCTACTCTCCCTGGAGAATGTTTATGAATCGCAATCAACAGTTGACAGCAAATTTCTTGTTGGTGCACGTCACAAAGAGTCGTGCATGCTTTAGTTAATAGATTACGAAGCTAGTAAATAGGGTCCAGCCTTATCCATGTTCGTATGTTTACATCGCGAGCCCGATATAGAAAGCGCGTCACCCTATTTACCGATTTAGACTCTATAACCCTTGAGCTCCTTGTCAACATTGTAATGCTTACTTGATAAACTATTACGGATTACTGAGATTGGCTTACATAGAGGGTTCCTACATTGCTCCACGGCCTACCATGCCGAAACCAAAAGCAGTCGCTTCGCTCTCAGGCTTCGCCGACTCTGATGTTGACATGGACGTGGAGAATGAAGCCAATGCTTTGCCCACGCCAGAATCGAACCAAGAAAATGTTGGGGCTGCGAAGAAGGGCCGTGGAAAAATTAAACCTGCAGCTAGCAAGTTCTCCAGACCGAAGCCAAAGGCACCTCCAAGACGGACAAGCGGCGGCTCTGTCCCAGCCATGAAGAAAGCGGCGCCTAAGAAGAAGGTAGCGCCTAAGAGAGCTCCGTTCAATGAGCAGGCGAACGATTGTAACCTTAGTGATACCGAAGAAGTTGATGAGTTCGATGCAGCGGTACCGCAAGATCCGAAGCGAAGAGAATCTCCAAACGAGCTGCTTCCAACAAAGCAACCGGCGAAGCGTGGGAGAAAGCCAACAACCAGAATGACGAAGCAGGCGGAACTGGAACCGCCACCTTCAGCAAAGGGTACGGAGAAAGACGGAGAGTTCGAGTACACACCAACGGTAGTCCGTCAGAGCAAGCTCTCGAAAAAGGGACCTCCAGTTGCGCGGCGACCGGCTGCTAGCAAGCGCCAACCGTCAGCCGAGCCTAGATGTGAGGAGGTTATTCCTGAGACCCAGGAAGCGCCGATGGCCATGGATACATCCGTTTTCCCGGAAGACGATCATGAAGATGCCGTGCCACAATCTGTCTTTCGACCGACGGGCAACCCACGAGCCAATTCGCGGACTAGACAAGCTCTCGTTGCCAGAAGACGTGCCGGAAGTGCTTCAGACACCGAACGAACAGCCAACGACCCGGCGATTAGGCGCAAGTTAGGAGATTTGACCAAAAAGTTTGAGAACCTTGATTCGAAGTACAGGAATCTACGTGAGGTCGGAATAAAGGAGGCCGAAGCGAACTTCGAGAGACTCAAACTGTCTTCAGAAGCTAAAGCCAAGGGTATTTCTTCACTCCCAATGAATCTTATAAGCTACTAATCCATCGTAGCTGCAAATGATCTGATAGCATCCTTGAAGAAGGAGTTGGCTACCCAAAAAGCTCTAGCCCAGGAATCAAAATCATTACAAAGACAAATAGCCACAAAGGACTCGGATGTTGCAAAAGCTCAAGCTCTAGCGACCCAATTATCTGCATCACTTTCTGAGGCACAAAACGAGAATAAAACACTCCAAGCTAAACTGGCCAATGCCAGAAGTGCCTCCGCCACTGTCGAAAGCGTCCACGCGAAGACCCCGGGAAGTGCCATCAAGGGTAAAGGACAGGCTCGGACGGTCATGGTTGGCAGTGCCGAAGCAGCTCAGGGAGCCCGAGTGGCCCAATTGAAGGAGGATCTCTACAGCGACCTGACAGGTTTGATCCTGCGCGGGGTTGAGAGAGGGGAGGAGTCTGACGTCTATGACTGCATTCAAACCGGCCGCAACGGAAGTAAGTACTCATTGACTGAAAGTAACGCAATTTGGCCCTTAATATGCTAATTGTATCTCTAGCGCTGCACTTCAAACTTGCCGTAGCAAACGATACCGACAGTAAAGGTGGCAATTATGAGGATACGGAGTTCTCCTACACACCACGCCTGGACAGCAATCGTGATCACGACTTACTAGAACTACTACCAGATTACCTAACAGAGGAAATCATGTTTTCGCGAATGAACGCTGCCATGTTTTACGGTCGGGTAGTTGATACATTGACGAAGAAAAGGGTCGAGGAATAAACGATGGGAATTTCTTGGAGACTTTGCCCTGGCGTTTAGGCCTATCCACTTCAGCTCTTTCTCTAACAAGGATCGCGGTGGGCTCGAAATTGGGGCGCTGAATCGTTGTCAGCATCTTTGTTTGGTGGCTGTTCTCTCATAGCATGCATGTGTTAATACGAATCGGAGGAAGAGAGTTTTGTTCTTGTATATCTATTAGAGACCAACTTGTATGTCGAGGAAGCAGAAATGAGACTCCGTTATGTTGAGTCAAACCTTCGCCTCTGTATTATTGATTTCTAACGATTCACCAAATTCGCCATAGCGATGGTCTGGCCGAGGTATCAAAGCTCAGCAGAAAGATTTGCTGCAATCAACAAAGTGCTTTTGTTGACTCTTGTTATCAAATTTATGCTTTGAAGCTCCCTCGTGCTACGGCAGATTCACACGCTAAAAATACGAAACCGACCTTGTACGATTTGATACACATTGTTGCAGGTTCCTCCATCCGACTGCCTGTAATCCTGTATAGCAGTTATGGCCTGGTCTGACTCGCAGAGCCTGTTGTCCAAGCTCTTGCAGCCCACCCCCTTAGCCTTTATCATCACTGCTCTTGTTGTGCTTTCTATCCCACTCTTCCTACACTTCGTGATATATCGTTCCACATCTTCTACGACCCTACCATCGTTCCTCCTTGCGGGCCTCAGTGGCTCTGGGAAGACATCACTGCTGACCCTAGTATGGGCACTCATCTCAAGCATACAGATCTTGGGCTAATGTGGACTGGTATCGCAGTTCGAGCGAGGCCGGCATGCAGACACATGCACCTCTCAAGCCCCGTTAAGTGTGGAAGTGTCCCTTCCTATCACGACTAAGACTGCATCTTCAAAATACCGCTCCGTCAACGACCCATCACTAAAAGTCCATAAGCGTTTCCTGCTCGCCGATACTCCTGGGCATGGGAAGCTAAGACATCATGCTTTCGATCATATCACAAAGCCCCAGAATCTGAAAGGGATAATTTTTTTGGTTGATGCAGCGGATATGTCTCTAGCGGGTAGCGAGGGTTTACGTCAAGCAGCAGAGTATCTCCACGACCTTCTACTTGTACTACAGAAAAGATCCACAAGTTCGAAAACATCAAAAGCACCAAAAGAACTACCTGTGCTTATAGCAGCTAACAAGCTTGATCTCTTCACAGCCCTTCCTGCTCCTCTGGTGAAAGCGGCGCTAGAAACGGAAATTACCAAAGTCCGGAGCTCGAGAAATAAAGGTTTGTTAGACTCCGGCATTAGCATGAACGAGATAGATATTGGTGAGGAGAAAGAGTGGCTCGGAGACGGCGGGGAGGGCAAATTTGAGTTCTCGCAAATGGAAGAGGTCAACGTTCCTGTTTCAGTCGCAGGAGGAAACGTGTTGGGATCAGACGGCCCGGATGTTGCGCAATGGTGGAATTGGATTGGCAGCAATCTCTAACTTCGCCAAGTGGACTTTTCTTACTCCAACAGGGCCATCAAACAATCCATTGCTGATGGTACGATCAATTTCTAATCTGTAGAGATCTCTGGGAATTCTGCGGGCAGCTATGAGAGATCGTCTAGCCATTTGCTAACTAAGTCCTCCTGAAGAAATGGCAGTCGGCCTTCGATGAGGAAGCGTGCAAAGATCGGAATGCGTATAAGCCACTTTGACTGCACATTGATCTAGGCACATTAAGGCCGCCAGTAACGCTTGTCGATTCTCAAGGCACGTTAGAAAACCCGTCGATATTGGCCCACTGCCAATTAACGCCGGCCATAGATTGTCAAGCTCTGAGGACATCGACGTGTCCTACGTATGCCAGATCGACCCTAAAATGGAAGATGGCTGGTACTCTAGAATAAGGCCTAATATGCATAGAGCATATACCAGCTATAATTTTTATAGGACAAGCAATTCCATTTGGGGTCAACTTCTTCTCCAACCTTGTCCTTGAACTTTGTACGCTGAATTACGGTTTTGAAGGAAATGCAATGTATTATGAACTACCTTTTCCCTAAATAGGGGAGTTGGTAACCTCCGCCTCATAGGGCCGGTAGGGCTGGGGCCAGCTAGTAAAGTTTCACCCTCCTAACAGCGACAATCAAAAAATCAATATGCCCCCATATGACCTCGTATTCCAACACGGAAATTGTTGTCAGTTATCCGGTCATGATTGCCACCAATTTTTTGACAGATTGATGTAGACGTTCTTATCTTCTCAGCAGCTTACGAACTTCCTGATTCAACATGCTGCTACACAAAAGAACGAGCACGGGAGATAACGGAGGATCTTGTACGTATGTGACTCATTGCATCGAGTTCTTTACTTTATATAACGGCGAAGACTCTCTTGATACTCCAATAGTATCACACCAAGAAAAAGTCGGGCTGTGTAATCTTGACGTGTCTCCACTTTGCGCGCTCCAACTACATTGGAACTCTACAGCCTAATGAGAGGTCCAGAAAACGCTTAGACTTTGAATCTCGAAATTGAGGACCAACGCCGGACACCGCATTAATGGGTGACTTGTCGAGAGGATTTACCCCAGAGTACGTTCCAGCGACGCAAGTCAGGAGAAGCTGCACAAGAAACCTAGCTGGATCTTACATGGTCGGTGTTTTAGGGTTCTTCTATCAGCACCTCGTCGATCATCTGCAGTACCAAATGAAGATGGGACGTTACTGCTTCATACAGTCTCCCGGCACTCGTTCTGTTCTCATCAGACCACGGCCGAAATCCGGGTGCTAAATGTGGTTACGGGGTTAACGAGTATTCTATCCACCAACGAACGAGACAGTGAGCCCACATGGCTTGGGCATGGCAGTCATGTAATCTGGTTAAGAGGAGACGAAGATGGGACGACAGAATTATGGATCAGAGATGCTGGAAACCTTAGCAATGAGTACGTACTGCATGACTTCTCTACCTTTCGTCTGTGGCGGAAGTTCTTCCACAGTGTCGAACCGCACCGGCTTATAAGGAAAAAGTCCGCACCGAGCGGGAGTGTTTGAAGGTTCTGTTCGATCCCTCAAAGTCAAGAGGCTCAACGAGAGTGCGATTGCGATTGCTGTTGCTGGTGAAGCAACGCTGAACGGGACGTTCCATAACTCCACAAAAGCAGGGTGCAAGAGATCCACAGCCAGAGAGCACAAGTCACTTCCTGTCAGGTATTGGAATAAACATTTGAGCGAAGAGAGCAACACGATCTGGTATCTAACACTGCAGAAAGCGCAGTCAGCAGAGTTCGCCGGCAACTCACACTATATCTTTTCTCCCGAGGGTCCTATCAACGCACTAAAGGGTACCGGATTGCATTGTCCAACGCTCAAGGAAATCGACAATAGTGGTGACTTTGACATCTCGACCAACGGCATTATCTTGATAGCTAGAAACCCTAGGTCAGATCCTACAAAGCGCTTCGGGTCTGATCTCTATTACATCCCAACCCATACTTTCGTGCGAGACGTGTCCCCAAAGCCACGAATGGTTGAAGACTTGGGCTTCACGGGCGCCTGTGAGTCTCCAGTCTTCTCTCCTGATGGCACATCTGTGGCGTTTGTGAAGACAAAGCAAGGCGCCGCGTGGTATGGCCATCAACATCTTTTTGCCATCAACAACATCGACGACCCACATTCGCCTCCTGTTTCAGTCCTCGATCCTCTTCAAGAGTCAAAGGTCTGGCCTCTTTCGCCACACCATGTCAGGTGGAGTGATGATTCGCGCGAGCTTTATGTACTAGCTCAAGAGGAAGGCCGCTGTAAGCTTTTCAAAGTTGCATCGCCGTTTGGCAAGTTTAGCAAGGCACCAGTAACCTTGGTCGATGAAGGCTGTGTCTTGGACATTTACCCCTTTAGGAATTCGAACAACCAATGTCGAATAGTTATGAATAGGTCAAGCTTTGTGAATAGTAGCATCTACTCCATCATTGACCCCTCAACAGGCTCAGAGGATATTGTTTCCGGTCTTGTCAACGGCGCCTCTGAATTCGGCATCTACCAATCTCAGGTCTCGGAGATTTTCTTCAAAGGCGGAGGTGAATACAAAGTCCACGCATTCGTCATAAAACCCTCAACCTTCGACGACAAGAAAACCTATCCAGTCGCATTCATCCTCCACGGCGGTCCCGCCTCAGCCATCCTCGACGCCTGGAGCACCCGCTGGAACCCCGTCCTCATCGCCGAACAAGGCTACATCGTCATCCTCCCCAACTTCACCGGCTCCACGGGCTACGGCCCTGACTTTATGGAAGCTATCAAAGGCGAGTTCCTAGGAAGACCCTACGACGACATCGTCCAATGCTTCTCCTACGTCCAAACCCACTTTCCCTTCGCCGACATCACACGTGCCATCGCTTTGGGCGGTAGCTACGGCGGCGTGCTTATCAATTGGATAGCTGGCCACCCCCTCGGCAAATCGTTCAAGGCCCTTGTGAACCACCAGGGCATGCTCAACCTCTCCGCCCTTTACGGCGCCGACGTAATGGACATGGCCTATGATTTCGGCGGCGAGATATGGGAGATCAGAGAGAACTACGATCGCTATGATCCGGGCAGGTTTACGCAGAACTGGACGACGCCGATGCTGGTTGTGCATAGTGATTTGGACTATCGGTGTCCGATTACGGAGGGATTGGCAGCTTTTACGGCGTTGAAGAGTAGGGGCGTTGAGGCGAGGTTTTTGAACTTCGAGGATGAGGGACATTGGGTCTTGAAGCCGGAGAATTCGTTAAGGTGGTGGAGGACGGTTTTGGGATGGATTAACAAGTTTGCGGGGGTTGAGGGGGGAATTGATTTGGAGGAGCTTTCGAGATGAGGGTTGGAATTGTTGGAAGTGGATGAGGTTTGAAGCAGTTTGAAGAGTTGAGTTGAATGGTCACGAGTAACGATATCTGCCCATGTTTTATTTCTGAAACGGTTTTGAGAATTTCGAGTGGGTATCATTCCATCTTCAAAGGGACGGTTATGCGGTCGACCCAGAGCTTGGAGATAATATCTTGATCTCGAAATATTTTCGTTCAACAATGTTGAACGTGACTTCAAATATTCTTGGTATCGTGGCGCTAAACATGCCAAAAGACGCAGAGAGAGGTCGTAGTATGCGGGAATGATTCGACCACAATATCACTCGTACATCTCGGTAAACTACAGTAATTCGTGGGTTTTTGCCCTGTATTGCCCATATCATGCACCGAATATCTGTTTCTCTAGCCGTCATTTTGCATATCCTGCAGCATCTCGGTTTTCGGCGATACATCTCCTGTATCATGCACTAGATACATGTTTCCGTGGCCGTCCTCTTTCTTTTCTCGAAGCGTCAAGGCTAGCTCTTCTCCACGATCTTTTCGCTTTCCTATTATGCCGGAGCCTAGCTGGACTTCAATTTCTGTCCATAAGGTCTTCATTAAGCCGTCATACAGACGTTCGACCCACGCTATGTCTCTCACGATATGTTTCATATCTTGCAGGGTCTGTAGCTTTAGTATCATACAAACACCGGCTAGCTGGCTGACAAACCAGAACCTCTCAGGACGCCCTATAGCCGCCATGCCCCCTATGACGAGCACCCAAAGCAGCGTGGAAGGATGAGCGTTTGACCAAGCTAGCACGAAACCACTGTGATCCAGAGCACTTCGCAAACGCTCTATGAATGTGCTGTAAAGATGTCCACCAATTGGTACTTCGCGGAGAGCAACGTAGATGTAAATAAACGCAGCGCTTCGACATGATCCATTGATAAAGCTTTCCAAGGGAGAAGTACTGAGTGGATCACCAGAGACGGAGAGCAGGAGCAATTGCCGCTCTAGCATATAGACTCTTTCTGAGAACGATGTTATCAAGGCTTCCTTATTGGTTACACTACATGCCGAAACAAAGCCAGAGAGCTGGCGCATTTGCTGAAAAATCTTGACGAGACCTTCTTGGCGCTCGTTTAGTCCCATAGTTCTGGCAAGGTCTTTTGAGGATGTCATGTATCCCGCCATTTCTGTTTGCATCGAAGCTGAAACCGGAATTCGATCGGCGTTTGAGGTCTTGATGAGGGGAAAGCGAGGTGCTGAGAGTGAGAGGGCCGACCCGCAAATGTCTGCCCTGGAGAATCACTAAAAATTGCCAGTAAATGTAACCTCGGGGATTTGTCTTACCAGGAGATGAGTCTCTGAAGACGGCTCTGTACACCAAGAGCTCGGAGACCTCCTCTAAGCTCCACCATTTGTTGTGCGCCCTTCAGGTGTATCTGCGCAGCCGTTGCATTTCCAAGTATAATCTATAAGAGTTAAGTGTCAGAATGCAGTTGGCGGTACTAATTAAGGAACAGTTACTTCAAAACAAGCAAGATATATAACCGTGGCAATGATGTTGTCACTTGTTGCGAATTCTATATCGGTAAGCTTTTCATTCAAGAGCTGAGTGGTCTCGCTGCGAAGACGGAGACATTCGGTCGTGGCCAAGGCCCCGTATGACAGTGATTGGTGAGTTACAGAGATAAGTAAAATGCCCTTAAAGAGAGCGCTGTTGGTAATGGCATCATTCAACCACTCGTTCTTCGAATCGAACGGGATATAGGGTACAGCATGAACGTCTGCTCAGTGTTGAGGAGATTAGCATTTCGAGGCGCTGGGATTTGCTTATGCCTATATTCAAGTTTCATTGTCCAAAACTAAGAAGTATTGTAGGAACGCTAATAGGAGAAGAACAGCAGTAATTTTGGTACTCTCTTGAATACGGCTCAGAGAAAGACAAAGTCGTTCAAGGGTTGCATGAGCTTACAATGGTACAACATCTTATGAACGTGATTTGTGCTTGCGACAGGAAGGGTATTAAAGGGGTCGAACCCCCCGGCCCAGGGTACTGCGAACAAGTCCACTTTTGCGTCTTGGGCTGGCGGCGGCCATTGTGGCTGGGTCTCTTCTTCTTGGTCATCTCTAAAACGCTTTTTGCTGGACTGCCTCGAAGTTCGGTTGGAAGACTCCGAACTTGTGGGACTGGTGTAGAATCGAGTGCAGGAATTCTCTACAAGCTCTCTTGCAGACGCTTTCATCTCCGTCAGATCTTCCTTTCCTTGGGTTGAACCTTTGGTTGAGCGTTGGCTGGCTGATGCCTGACGTCGCCGATAGTCTTTCATCGCATGGGCACGAACCCGCTTCCTCGAAATAGCGTCGGGATTGAGACCTTGAAACTGGACATACTCGAATACTTGTGGTGTTCCATCTCCGTTGGAGCTCATTCTCGAAATACGCTCTGCTGCCACTTCTGGCAAATTCACATCCCTTATCCAGTGTGCCACTGTACTATCCCTTTGCTAGTCTAGTCGAGAAGAACGAGTCTGGGCCGACTGAGAGAATCTTGTTGGACTCGCGTTACCTCAAGAGTTTATTGATAGTGGACTACCTTGAGGTAAGGTATGTATGTGCCTTGGTCGTGGTAGGTTTACATAGCGTTGTAATTTTCAAGCCTGCCGGTAACTCTAGTGGCGTATGGTACTCTGATGTTTCGAAGACAGTGTTCGCATATCAAACTCCCTGACAGCTGTACACTTTGAAGCCTTGCTCATCGTTGAATTGCCGATTGGTTGTGTATGAAACTCTTCCTGAGGTGTCAGAGCCTGCTACGTTCTCAGTCAGCGTCAAGAAATCGGTCTCTCGTTTTCGTCAAAGTCATCCGAATGGCTTCAATAATACATACTCCTCGTGATCCGAATACTTTATCGAATTACAATAATTTCCTAACAACTCATACTATAGCCAACTTTGCTATTGATTTTGAGCAGAAAAGTTTGATTGGCAATGTCATTTTGAATCTCAAGTCCGTCACTGATGCCGAGACCAAAGAGATACTGCTCGACACTAGTCACTTGGATGTGCATGGTGTAAAGGTAGACGGAGAAGGTTCCAAATGGAATTTGCTACCTAGGTTTGAACCTTATGGTAGTGTTTTGAAAATCGAACTTGAGAAAGGCGTGCAAAATGCAAAGAGCGTGGATATCGACGTTCGTTCCGAACACGTCTCTACCTTGTGATAAGAAAGAGCAGCCCTAATGCGTCGTCCTGATTTCAGATTCAAGTACGCACTACAAGGGAGTGCACAGCCCTGCAATGGCTGACGCCTGCTCAAACCTCGAACAAGAAGCATCCGTATATGTGTCAGCGAACCTAGGAGAATCCATGGGTCACAGCTCTGAAGCTAATCGTGTGCTTCAGTTTCGCAATGTCAGGCAATTCATGCAAGATCTTTGTTGCCTTGCCAAGATACACCAGATGTCAAATCGACTTTTGACTTCAATATTCGATCTCCTTTACCGGTCATTGCCAGTGGTCTTTCTACTGGGGCGAGAGACTTTGAGCCCGGCAGAGAAGGAACACCAGGCACACTCTTGTACACCTTCAAACAGGATACTCCAATCCCGAGCTACCTATTTGCCATAGCTAGCGGGTTAGTCTCGATGTCAGAACGTAAACCAATACAAGAAGAAGTACTCACGGTGAATAGCGACATTGCAACTGCTTCGATTGGACCCAGAAGCACAGTTGCTACCGGTCCTGAAGAGATTCAGGCGTCGAAATGGGAATTTGAAGCGGATACGGAACGTTTCATTCAAACAGCCGAAGTCGGTCTTGTCACGCTATATGCTGGTAAGGGATTAATGCTGATAAAGCTCTGAACAGAAAATCGTCTACCCATACGCTTGGACTACGTACAATATCCTCGTACTTCCACCCAGCTTCCCTTATGGTGGAATGGAAAATCCTGTCTTTACATTTGCTACCCCAACTGTAGTTTCGGGAGTAAGTCTAATCTCCCATCAAGAAAATGATGCGATCAAACTGGGGTCCTGATCTCTTTGTCAATATAACGAGCTAACCGCCTGGATGCTAATGTAGGATCGTGCAAATGTGGACGTCATCGCACATGAGCTCTCCCACAGCTGGAGTGGTAATTTGGTCAGTAATGCTTCATGGGAGCACTTCTGGCTGAATGAGGGCTGGACGACATACCTCGAACGAAGAGTGGGTTTCAGTGTTCCTAGTGCAAAACAACAACTGACCGGACTAATAGATACAAGCTGCAGTGTAAGATGGTCAGTGCTTCTTGGTAATAGCAAGTAACTCATAGTGCTCGACAGGCACGGCGAAGCTCATCGAGATTTTTCTGCCATAATTGGCTGGAAGGCTTTGACGGATTCGATCAATCAATTCGGCGAAGATCATGAATTCACTAAATTGATCGTTGACCTGAAAGGAAAAGATCCGGATGACGCATTCTCCAGTATACCATACGAGAAAGGATTCACTTTCCTTTATCATCTCGAAAAGCTTCTAGGAAAAGATAAATGGGATAAATTCATACCTCATGTAAGGTCACCACTTGTAACCTCCTGGGTCTGACCATTACTGGCCAATGCTCACATGGGTACCAGTACTTTACGAAGTTTGCTCGTAAGTCCCTCGACTCCTATGACTTCAAGTCCACACTTCTCGCCTTCTTTTCTTCAGACAAGACAGCGTCTACAGCCCTCGCCAACCTCGACTGGGACAAGTGGTTCTACGCTCCAGGCTTTCCACCGAAACCCGACTTCGATACTTCTCTTGTAGACGTCTGCTACGCCCTTGCTTCTAAATGGGAAACCGGCACGAACGAGTTCCAGCCTGCCACATCGGACATCGCAGGATGGTCAGCGAATCAAATCGTTGTATTCCTCGAACAAGTGCAAGATTTCAAGGACCCGCTAAAAGTTGATAATGTCCATCTTATGCGGGAGAAATACGGTTTTGCGAAGAGCCAGAATGTGGAAATTGTAAGCCGATATCTTGCGGTGGGGTTGAGAGCCAAAGACGAGGATGTCTACGAGCCTACAGCCGAATTGTTGGGAAGAGTAGGGAGAATGAAGTTTGTGAGACCGCTGTAAGTGCTTTTCATCCACTGGCTGGTTATGGGAATCTGTGTGCTGATTGCTTCATTTAGTTATCGCCAACTGAACCAGGTGGACCGAGATTTAGCAGTGAAAACTTTTGCGAAGAACCAAGATTTCTATCATCCAATATGTCGAGATCTAGTTAAAAAGGATTTGTTTGGAAAGTAATGATCAAATCATTTATTAGTGCGGTCAGAATGCGACATGAATAGTGGGAAGGTTGATTTGTCATTTAATTTTCCTTAAAGCAGCAAAACAACTTCAGTGGCTTGCCACTGCGATAAGAAGATTAAGCAGTAGAAATTAACAATTGTAGAGAACGAAGATCCGAGACTTGTCCTATCCCATTATGCAGACAGATAATGCAGCGCTTTTTACCCAAACCCCAATCGTATACAATAACCATACCAGTTCATTCACTAACTCACTCAAGCCTACAGGTTCGGTGAGCCCTAGCCTTGTAAGCGTTCCTACGGGAAGTCATACCTTTCGATCAAGTGTACTCCTGACGCCGTATCCACAACACTACTAACCTCACCTGGATTCAGCGAAAACGCCACATCCTCAAATTCTTTCTGCATGTCTCCTCGACCAAAGAACCCTCTGTCGAGTTCAGTTAGCCTCCCATAGGTCTCGAAGCCTTACAGACCTACAAATCGCCCCTCTTCCTCGCACTACTACAATCACTCTCCGTCATACTCAACCCCCCCAAACTCACCTCCCCTTCTCTTATTCGCTTCTCATGCCCCCTTATAATCGTTGTCGCCTCCTCCTTCGTCCTCGAAATCTCCGCTTCCCGCCAACTACTAGGCCTCCGACTGTCCTTGTGCTTCACTAGCAAATGCGCAGCGCGTATCTTGCCCTCTTTGGCCTGTGAGCCATCCTGGCGGATGGCGGCCCCGCTGTGGTGCTGGGCCATGTAGGCCTTGAGCTTCTCGGTGTCAGTACCAGACGGGGGCTCCCAGCGGGATTCTTTGGTGGAGCTGTTGAAATAGTAGGGGAGATTTTTGGAGTTGGAGTGGCGGACTTCCCAAGCCGTGGGTAAGCCGGAGTCAGACTGGCGGGGAACGGTCAGCTCTTCATGGCTAAGATAGGGAGGGCTATTGGCAAATTGACTGTCAAGTCTGTTGTACTTACCATGATAGGCAAGGTTATATGAAGAATTAAAAAGTGCGCAGGGACGTAGGTTTTTGTATAGAGAAGCTAGCGATTGAGGGATTCGAGGGCTTACGACGGAGGTTGTTGATTGTCGGCTAGTCGGGCTTTGCGATTATGGTGGGGCGGAACTAGAACTAGAAGGGTCCACCTAGCACTCGTCTAAACCTAGCACTCGTCCAGCCCTATAGGGCTGATAATCCACATTTCATATTTTATTGCTTCAAACGATTCGTTTTAGGTGAACTACGTAGCTAATAGGACCTCTTTGGGGCCCTTCTGATACGCATGCCTCGCCCTGATTGGCCAGTTATAGATATCACGTTATTTCTCTGCTTCTGATCCTGATCCTGATCCTGATCCTGATCCTGATCCTGGTCCTGCTTCCGGTTCAGCTTCAGCTGCCTGACCCGTAGCTTAACTATCAGCTGCTTCTTCTTCTTTTGTCTAGAGCTTGCTGTCATTGATGCCGAAGTGAAGAGCTCAGAGCCTAGACGTAGTAGATCATTGACCTGCTGCCTGAAGACGTAGAATTCAGTCACATATAGCTGCTTCTTCTTCGGAGCTAAGTCTTTGAAAATGCTGATTGCGTACAGAAGCAGCCTTTCGACCATTGATTCGATCCGTAAGAGTACTCTTTGGTATGTCATGTTGACGAGCGAGTTTTGCTTTGGAAGGATTTTCGTTGGCTGCTGTAGCCTCATTCCAACGGGCTTGAGCAAGCGTTATGCGCTCTTCCTCTGAAAGTTCGATATCTTCAGAAGGTATGAAGGACATAGGGGGGGTGGCTGCCATCGTTTTGCTGATATGTTGAAGAATTATACGTTGGTAGCAATAAGATATGAAATGTGGATTATCAGCCCTATAGGGCTGGACGACTGCTAGGTTTAGACGAGTGCTAGGTGAACCCTTCTAAGCCAAAACCAGATGTCGTAGGGCTGATGGCGCTTTCGCGACTCATACTCGTAGAAATGTCACGTCCACCATCTTCCATTTTATAATCAACTGACAACAAAAGTTTGAAAAGCAAGCACAGCACCGGCTTTCCAAGTGACCTATGCAGCATACCTCCAAAAGCCGCAACGAAGCAACCCCTCCTTACAGAAAACACCGCCATCATGTCCGTCTCACCTGCTCCGTCTGACGATCAGCAAGCAAAAACCCAAGAACAGATCACATTCAGGTTCTGTCGAGAATGGTGAGTCACCTACACAGAGGTACATTGCAGACTCAGATAGCTAATAGATATTCAGCTCCAATATGCTTTACCCAAAGGAAGACCGAAATACCAATAAACTCATGTTCGCCTGCCGAACGTGCCAATTCAGCGAAGAAGCCCAATCCTCGTGTGTCTTCCGAAACAACCTCTATAACACAGTTGGAGAAACAGCAGGAGTTACGCAGGATGTTGGTTCAGATCCCACGGTTGGTTTACCCGACTTTTGTACTCTGTGTGGGCAAGAAGTGGTTTGTTTTTACTGCGGCGGCGAGGAATGCAGTGATTCTACAGGTGTGGAGGAAATTGAGGATGATGATCTGTTGGAGGAAGTGGAGGTGGACAGTGGTTATGAGAGCACGGAGATAGATCTGAGTGATGGTGGGAGCAAGAGTTGTTGAACCTTTCACTAATGTGGCTTCTTGACTGCAGCTGCCAAGGTCGAACAAGAAGTGCCCCAACTGTCTTGAGGGCGAAGCGGTGTTCTTCCAGTCGCAGCAGCGGTCGGCGGAGACGGGAATGGTAAGCTTGTCTATAACTAGTGCTTCTTACTCGAGCATGGCTAAGACCGCCATGGGCAGAAACTCTTTTACGTTTGCTGCAGTTGCGGGAACATCTTCCAATAGGCGCTTTGGTTGCTCTGGGAAAGGACGGTATCTCAAAGAACGGTTTCGGCGTTTTGGGTTATGATACCACATCCGGCGTTGGAGGAGAATTGAAGCGATACATGGGTCTGCAGCATACTCGTAGCGACGACGGTTACGATTTAGTGGAAATGAAGGGAAACTTGGACTTGATATCTTTTACACATGCATTGACGCCAGTGACAGGATCTTGGACCACTGCTTATCGCGAAGCTCCGAGCCCACAACTCCTGATTTATATGTTAGTACGTCCTCAACCATGTATGCATATTCAACATCTCATGAAGGAGTATACGGTAGTCTCACCATTTATCCTTGTGCCCAACGGCTCCCCGTTCTTCCCAATCAAAGCACAAGCGTTGTCGTCGAATCTGACAACCATCCCATCCTTTCTTTGAACCTTCTTGGTCGTTCGTACCACTATAGCATGCCTTATATCCCCTCTCCTGACTTTATTTGCCGCTGCCGCCCCCATGGCTCCTCCTAGACCAGCATCGTTCTGTGTGCGTGCTTTTTGAACAACGATTATTATGCGGTCACCTTAAACACATCAGCTCATAGTTTGAGGCTACTATAGATTATGCTTTGTACCAATCTTTGCATGTCGTTTCATTCGTAGATTCCGAACGCACTCGACTATTGTAGCGCCGGAATTGTCGATGCAACTAAGCATCGTCTACCATTATGGTATTAGCTAACATCCAGAGCAAGCTACGTCCATTCGGATGCCATACCTTAAGTTGTATCATCGTGGCAGCATTGAGAAACTCGTCAATAGGTATCTGTCAGTAGAGAGATATCAAGAGCTATTGATCCAACACCAAAAATATCCATCGCGGAAGATCCCGAGCTAGCGCAGGTCACGGTGGCTCTTCTCTCTTCTCTTCATCCGCCTCCTCGTCACTCCCTTTTCATCGCATGTCACTCCTTTGAATACCAAATTCCAGTTCGGGAGCGAAATTAGCATGCGCAACATAGCACACTCCTTTCTATATGTTCCCCAGTTTGGCCACGTGTTTTCTCACATCAGCTCTCGGCTTTTCCTACTCTAAGTGATTAAGCTACCAACAATGCACAGCTTTCTCAGCCCCTTTCACGGCTCAGCTTATATTTCCTCCTGTTTCTAGAAAGGCCTCACAACAGCCGCACATAGCATTTTCGGTTTTTTCCTCCAATTCTCATTTCAGAATGCCACGAAAGGAGGCACTCGAGGCCGCTCCAAAGAAGGATCGCCTGACGCTCTCTCAGCTCGCAGGATATGATGACATACTGACGGACGCGCTGGTTGATCATGTATGCATAATGTAGCTTGACTCCCGAAAAACCCACCGCTGACTTGTATTTCAGGTCTACTACTGGACTGTGATCCGAAAGAATAGGTCCAAGTATAACTCGGCTCGTGGACTCTCCGAGGATGACATTACAGCGATCTTGCTATACGATGTTGTAGTGGACAAAGACTCTCAAAAGGCGGAGACAGCATTGCTTAAGCTTCCTGGACTTCGCAAGTTCTACGATAATCTCAAGATTGATCGAGAAAAGGAAGACTTTAGGCGTCACATGCGCAAATATATCAATATATGGCTCCCTGATTGTCCCTTCGAAGTCTCCACGACAAATCGCTACACCATCGTTACTCAAGAAGCTGCGGCAACAGCTCGGCGATTGATTAAGAAAGGCGATGCTGTTAGGTATCTTTGTGGAAACTTGGTGTCCATGACTCCAGAAGAAGAGAAAGATTTAGACCTTACTAGACGTGACTTCAGCATTGTGATGTCCAGTCGCAAGAAAACACCTTCATTATTTCTAGGTCCAGCACGCTTTGCAAATCATGATTGCGACGCCAATGCTCGACTCGTAACTCGAGGATCCGAAGGCATGCAAGTGGTCGCTATCCGAGACATACAGGTCGGGGAAGAGATCACCGTCACCTATGGCGACAATTACTTTGGAGAAGGCAACTGCGAGTGCCTTTGCTCAACTTGCGAACGAGAAGGCCGCAATGGTTGGCCTGCACAAGACAAGAGTGTGCAGTCAAGTGGTACCTCCACGCCCCACGTTGAATCCGAGAACCAAGCACCGGGACCTTACTCCTTTCGCCGGTCGCGGAGACATGGCCAGCTCCCACTCTTCAGTCCCGCTTCGATGACTCCAGAAACTGACGAGGGAAGCCCCAGAAAGAGAAGGAAACTGTTGACGGCCAGGGTTTCATCCTCTCTTGGCATTGAGGTGTCCGATTCTCGATCCACAGCTCCTGCGGTTATTATTGAGAAATCAGGCTCAACCTTACGAAATATGGTTTTAGCCAGCAGCGGTAGTGTCCCAAGCGCGGAAACCGGGCTCAAGAAAGAAGTGGACCAAGATGAGGACGAATTACTAGCTGGTGTGAGGGCTGCCTTTTCTAGCGCGACGGGTCTTGTAAGCCAGATAAAACAGGCACGAGATCACGATCAGCGCCCTCGTACAAATAGTACTGAAGGATCGCCGGAGCGATGGCCTGAGCTCATGAACTACCTTGGAGATACCTTACTACCTACCGAAAATCTGCCTCAGACCAACTTAAGAGACCCCAGCCGCACTACACCTCAACGTAGTGGTCTTACCTCACCTACAAAGAGCGGCGTCAATGAACTCCCAACTCCGGCCTCGTCATCCGAAGCTGGCTCGATCTTTGACGACCTACCCAAACAAAACGCAACCCCAGCCACCACCCCTAGCGCCAGCATCGAACCCCCCTCCGACAGTGATCTTTCGTCTCTTCCCTCAACCACGGTTCTCGACGACACCATTTTCAACATGGTACCTAGACCGTCGAAGCGCAAACGAGGCCCGCGAAAACCCCGTGTCATCCCTACTGTCGAGAGCTCTACCCCTACTATCCGCTACCCGGGCGACTACATCCGTACGCCTCTCTTGCTGGGCGAATCCTACTCTAGATGGGTAGACTGTGACACATGCTCCGCGTGTTGGGTGCAGCAGAATGGATATCTGACGAGGAAAGAGTGTCCAAGGTGTGAAAGGCATAGCAAGCTGTATGGGTATCAATGGCCAAAGACGGAAAAGTGGGGAAAGGGAGATGAAGAGGAGAGGGTCATGGATCATAGGACTGTGCATCGGTTCCTGAAGAGGGAGGAGGAGGTTAAGCAGAGGAAGCGGGGCAGGGGAGTCATCAGGGTGGGGACCGAGGGGACCGAGAGGACGGTTAATCGGAGTCAGGTGGAGGAGGTGGTGGAGAGTCAGCCGATAGTGAAAAGGAAGAGAGGAAGACCTAGGAAGTGCGACCTCCTGAGGGTATAACGTCTATGCTGAGCTGGTAGCGGAGGCCTCATTTGGCTGTATAACATACGATTTGGCGTTCAAGGAGTTCTGAAAGCATCTGAGATGAAATGATCAGCCTGTGGCGCTGTGTTCTTAGATACCCTTACCCATGTTGTACGATAGAACGATACCATATAGCAGGACATGGAATCATTGATGGCCTTTCTCGACTCTGCTATTGGTTGTTCTATCAGAGTGTCTCCTCATCTCATCACCTCTTCTCCCCCGTGCTTCGCCCAGACCCGATGACTCTGCGAACATCACACGTGAGCGATGTGTTGGGGCTTGTAGGATTCGGACAAGGCAGAGGGTGATGTTATTGCGTCTATAGAAATCCCACCGAATACGGGTCGAAACGCCAGTAACAGGATCAGGAAGCAGACACGCGGTGCAAGCAAAACAACTCTAGGCATCCATGGTCACGCTACCAAATTTTTCCCTTCCTTTCCATTATTCCCACGCCCTATTCTTATGTCGGTATTGTCACCGGGTCCTCCGCCAGGCGGATAGTCCGGCCCTCCACAGCCATCCGGCCCCTTACCCCCCCCGCCCTTCGTCCCATCGTCCCCCATCACATTCCATCCTTGTTTTCCCCTTCTTCAACGCCATATCTCCAAGTTCTATTTCCTACCTAATTCGGTCCGCCAGGCAGATAATCCGGCCCTCCTCCAGGCGGAAAACTTAGACCCGCAGAACCCGTCTCGTCCCCCGGCCCATCATCCCATGCTCCTGGGGGCCTCGGAGCCCCATCCCCATGATCTCTCCCCCGTGGCCTCCGCTGTCTGCGCTCCTGGTCCGCAGCCGGTGGGCCCTGCCTGTCTCCCCCATGCGGGTAGGGCCCACCGTTTCTGGAGCCGCCATCAGGGGGAGCCTGTGGGGGCATTCCTGACGGCCGATCCCGTCGGCTGTGTCTCGGAGACTGGGTTGGTCCTGGCCCCGCTTCTGGGTTCTGTCCGCTGTGTCTCGGTTGACGATTCGCTGCAGGGAAAAGCTGTTCGTCTGCGGAATCTTCGGTGTCGGCTAGTCTTGGGGGCCTTCGCCGAGTATGTCCTTCACGACTACCGCGGTGGGGGCCGCGTGGTGGTTGGTTGGGTGGCTCCGGTGGGGCTCTGGGGGGTCGGGGGCAGTGGCGGTAGCAGCATGGGTGGCACGGTTGATGGTAGTCGTTACGGGATAGGTCTGTAGCACTGGTTAGAATTGCGGTGCCCTTAAATCTTGGACGAAAGTCAAACCCCGGAAATGATTATTCCTCGAGTTCTGCCTTCGGCCTCCACCTTCCCGCCTTCCATTATCCATGTCGTCGTTCAGATTTAATCCTCGTTTTCCGTAGCCACGGTCTCTTTGTCCGTTATCCTCTACGTACGATCCGTTACGTTGTCTTTGGCCTTGCTGGAAAAGCCATTCATCCCGCTCCTGTTTATCCTTTTTCCGGCCTCGGCGTCTCCTATGTTGAATGTAGTCACCATGGTGCCGAAAGAAATCGCCGAGAGACTTGACGACGTGCTGAACCTCTGGATTTTGCAGTAATTGCATCGCAATGTGAGCTCCCTCTTGCTCGTAGATATAGCGCTGCTGACTAGGGATGTTGCCCATGATGGAAATTCGTATATTGGGAGGAGTAACTTTTTAGAAGAGCTCTGGCTGAATATGGGCCTTTGCAACATCTTGTTGTCCATTGCGATAGTGACGGGTTTTGAGCCACGTTGTTTGGCCACGATCCAATTTCGAAATTTAGCATGGACGTGTTTACTCCATTGAATTAGAAATCGTTCTAGAGCAAACTTCATGAAGTGTTTGCTGAATCAAATGACCGCAACGTCACGAGACAGCTGCACACGTAAACGAGATACTTGCGCAACTAATAAGAGGGAAAGTAGATAGAAGATGTTATAAATGAGCCACTGTGAAAGAAGAACTCAGATAATGCGAGTTGTGGTTGAGCTGACTGAGAAATATTAGCAAATTCGCCCACAAAACGAAAAGGGTATTGTTTGAGAACACTCTAATAGCCTTGTTTTCCATGCTATAAAAAATGGTAAACTTTGGGAGAGTCTCTAGTGTTTGCACATACATCAGGGATTGTGGAAAGGATTCTCAACTTAAATACTCGGATGCCCAATTGGCGGGTTGGCGAGGGTTTTCATTTGTGCAGCCCTTCCTTATTTACCATCTCTGGAGGCTATCGAGATAGGCTGAAATTTTGCAATTCCAATCTTAGAGCTAGACTTGCTCGACTCACAAATTAGGGAGCATACCTACCTCAAAAACGACCCCGGCGTTCTTGAGCCGCTCAATAAAAGGCTGCCCTAGCATCGCCGGTGTTAAAACTCCGCCACCCAGTCTTCTCACCATTTCTTCATCTCGCAATATCACCATTGCAGCTTCCGCAAGGAATATTCCTGTAAGATAGTAAAGCGCACCGTCATATCTGAACTTAGCAATAGCACGGCTTGGGTTCCGGATGTCTTGGTCGGCGGTTGCGATAGACCGATACTCGAGTGCCTCATTTCTTGAAGATTCCTTTGATGCACCTTGACCAGGTTGGTACACGAACTTCTTCGCTAGCCATCGGGCAGGGGGGAACAACAAAGCAAGTCCAGCAAGGGCAAGGAGGAAGTGAATTCCTACACCAACGAGGGCATTTCGTACCTGTATATACTCACTGTAGTGAAATCTCGGGCCATAGTACCTCCCGCCATCTTGCAAACCCCAGGTCCGGTGGACGATGGCAGTATTTCCTGTGGCTGCAACAAAGGTTGTCAGTGTACCAAGGTCCGGATCGAAACGAAGACCGAGCAGCTTGGTTATGAGCGACGGGCCCCTGCTTGGCTTTGGTCCTGACACAGGAGAGAGCGCCCATGGCGAAAAGGCGTTCGCAACCTCTTTTACGCTATAGTAATCAAATAGATTGAGTATAGTAGCCAAAGTGCCGCCCGATGGCATACCTCTAAACAAAGTCAGTCCAGAAAAACAGACGACAAAGCTAGGGTGAGACCACTTCAGATCAGAAACAGAAGCAACGATGTCTTGAGTCCCCACCGAGAGCCTATCTCTGATATGGCGAACCAAGGACAAAGCAAGCAAGTCCGATGGCGTAGATTCGACGCCCGCTTCTGGAATAATCTATCAAAGCTTCAGTATACTTTTATGCCTTGCGGTTACTTTACAGTGCATACAATGGCTTTCTTTGCTTTTGCCTTGTCGTGAAACTCGTTAATGATCTTGAACACCCACGGTGTCTCCCCAGTTCTGTCTCGCTTTAATTACAATAAGTCAGCAAAAGGCAAGAGATACTGACACGTCTATATAATGTGTTCCTTGTTCAACGCAGGCTTCAACGACTGGTGTACTGTAAAGATAATAAGGGCCAACGGTGTTGAGTAGCACACGGGTCTTTGCTGTCAGAGCATTAAGGTCTGTAGGAGTCAAACTTGCCACCTCGATGCCTATCATTATGTCAGTCTAGCCTATAGCATTATTAGTAAGGAGACAAACCGGGCTGTAGACGATCAGGATTGAGAGTTTTGAGATCATCGATCAAAGCAGAGAGCTTAGGACTTGATCTACCGGCAACAGCCCACTTCAGATCTGTTGGGAGGCTGGTAGTGATATACTCTGCACAGAGCTTGCCAGTGTGGCCTGTAGCCCCAAGGAGAACAAGATCATATTCTCTCGATGCTGGAAAAGCCATAATCAAGGTCACTCCGAGGCAAAATCAAGACAATCAGAATACTGGTTGGGAATAGAGAATCACCAATGGCATTGCTATATATACACAAACATAATCGACTGGTCTCCAAACATCTAGGAACGGAAGAATGGGCAACACCAAAGACTATCCGAGTAACAACAATAACGAAGTGGACCCGTATGTCTCCGCATAATAATGTACGGAGTATCCGTATTCCGTACGGTATTCCGTACACTAGAAGTATCCCTTAAACCGTCATTAAAGCTGCCATCCCAGGATTAACGAAGCTAAGCCTATTTAGGCACCCCACCAAAATATTTGCTTACTGCACAGTTCCTCTACCTCGCACTAGGAAATCTAAATATTAATCTCCAGATCCCCATTGGCCTGGTTAGTCATCTCCCGTGGCTCCCTAGTACCCTAACAGGTAAGGTGGCCGTATACCTGGGATGGCAGCTTTAATGACGGTTTAAGGGATACAATTAGTTCGCTTCCAAGGGTTCACCCTATTGGTCTCCGTACTCCGCCGAAACCCGCCAAGACACTTGTTCCCGCTATAAGCGAGGTTACTCTGCCCACACCAACTGCAACATCGATTTCTGAAGACAACCTCATCGTATAAGCTCTACACCGTCAGCAAGATGACGAAACGCACAAAGAGTATGTATCAGGTGCCCTGAGCTTAGAGGTGTTAGGCGTGTGCTAACTCGAGACTGCAGAGGTTGGCGTCACCGGTAAATACGGTACCAGGTATGCAGCAGTGACCACGAGCATTTCTGATCCTGCATGACAGTGGATACCAGATATGGTTTTCTATAGATCGCTGATGAAGACCCCTCTAGATATGGTGCTTCTCTCCGAAAGCAAGTCAAGAAGATGGAAATTACACAGCATGCTCGGTACACCTGCACCTTTTGCGGCAAGACTACTGTAAAACGACATTCGGTCGGAATCTGGAATTGTCGATCATGCAAGAAGACTGTTGCTGGTGGTGCTTGGACCGTTTCGTAAGTGGAAAGAGCTTGAGCAATGTCCAAAGATAGCAACCTTTTAATCAAGTCTGTGATGTACAGGACACCTGCGGCTGCTGCTACAAGATCTACGATACGGCGTCTACGGGAAATTGCGGAGGTATAGTTGAAAAATATGGAGGGGATACAGCTCGGATATCTTGTGGTCTCATCGATACGCTCCCTTATGGACGAGTGTCGAGTCGATAGTCGATAGCATGCGTTGCTCGAACAAACCACAATCAAAATCCAGCGAGGCTGCTCTTCTAGAAGGAGTAGGACTACCGTACTGGATCTCAGTCTATGTGCTGGAAGATTCGATATCAATGCACAATGTGAAGTGAACATAACTTTTTGAAGATTTGGAGTCCAATGGTCAGCTTCATCAGCACAGCGACCTGTACCTGGTTATCCGGTTCACCAATGAGCCAAAAACAACATATTTCCCACTTGGTAATTGCCTACTTTGGGTGTTTATGACTCACTCAATCGTGGATGCAGATTTGAAGCTGCTGCCTCAGAATCGTCACTTGATGTGCTTGATGGACTACAAGGAAATGGCCGCAACTGAAGTTTTCTACCATAAGGTAAGTCTGTCTGAAGGGCAAAATCCTATCGCACGATGATTCATTCATTTTTCGTCACTATTCTAGTCCGGTGATCAGTACCTCAACACTCTTGATCACTGGTCTGTAATATTACGGCGCTATGCTTCACTTTCCTCACAATCCTGTACGACGACGTTATCGCACTAGCGCCTCGCTTGTATGATTACAAGACAAGACCTCCAGCGCTGCAGCTCTCAACCTTTCTTCCTTTCCATCTCAATTTACTTTCTTAAACCAACTTCCCCAACTCTATGACTTTTGAACACCCGACTTCCATAACCATTCTACACGATCAACAACATGTCAGACACATGTATTATTTGTTTAGGCGACCTTGGCGAAAGCGCCAATGACCTGCCCCGCTCTGTTGCCCCAGCTCTCGAGGTGGAAGAAGATGCCCAAAAGGGCTCATCATCCACGTCGAAGTCTCCGGAATGGGGCAATAAAACCGAAGATGCGATGGTCGCACACCTATTGCCTTGCGGCCACAACCTACACAATGATTGCCTTAAGCCTTGGGTGGAACGAGCGAACAGCTGTCCTATATGTCGGCAAAGCTTCATTCAAGTAGAACTGAGTGATTACATTGGAAGTAAGTCGTAGGAGTGTCGAATACGAGGGAGAATAGTTAACGGTATCTTCTAGGTCCTGTCATCTCCTCGTATGCCGTCGACGAACGAACTCAAATTGCTGACATTGACCCATCAATGCTCATCGAAGAGGACGACGATGAATTTGACTCGGAACCATGTCCAATATGCGGCGAAGACGACAATGAAGATGACTTCCTTGGGTGCGATGGGTGCAGTACAGAATACCACTCTTACTGCGTAGACCTCACGTCAATACCACACGGGCACTGGTTCTGTGAGCAATGCACTATTGAAAGAACTTCCGAGGGTGCATCTGCGAATATTCCAGCGCCGCGACCACGCAACGCAGCTGATAGGCGTACTCGTAGTCAGCAACGACGAGTGAGAAACCGGACGCGAGCTAGCACATCGACTTGGGCTCGTCTTTGGCAGTCAGTCCAGGTTGGAACTCACATCGACCTCGACTTTCCTTTTGACGAAGGATCAAGTCCTGAGAGAACCAGTAGAGAACAACGAGAACGTTCTCAACGTCGGGACTTCAGGCAGTGGGAGCGACGTTTTCAAGTGGCTGAAAGACAGGGAGCAGCGAACAGGTTCCGAGAGGCCGCATCAACGCTTCTCGACATACGGGCTCCCCGCGAGCGCCCAAACCCACCCGAACCCGAATCACAAGAAGAGATCCGCGCATGGAACGCTTTGGAGAAAGCAAAACAGATCCAGATGGACCCAAGTCCAAATAAAAGGAAACGGAAGTCCGCCACTACATCACCCTCTGACGTTGAATCTGTTCCTAAACCCGAGCGACCGCTGAAAAGGCCGCGAACACGGAGAAACGAGGAACTCGCTGGATCATCATCGGACGTTCCGGCCGAGTCAAGTAACTCCAGGCGCAATTCTGTCGCAGGTCCATCATCATCATCACACACACCTGTTACGGTTTTGAGTAAGGGCCCGAGCTTCCTTCAATCGTTACTACAAGAAGTGGAGGCGAGCGCAGCACCTGATGAAACCAAAGGGCAAACTCGTCCACCTTTCCCATCCGCCACGGGTAACTCCTCTCCTCGTGTCTCTTCGCCTGGAGCATCGCCACCAGCCTCCAACCACGCCAGCCCTCGAGCCCTCTCAACCACCCCTACTCCCCACAACGCCACACGTCCTTTATCACCATTCTCACTCACATCAAAGGTCGAACCTATCTTCCCACCACCCGAGTTTTCCCCGAGTAGGGCATCACCTGAGCCTACTGCTTCTCACCAGACGGCTCATGATTCGCGGCACCCTACGACCGACAGACGACACTCTCCGAACGCAGCTCGACAACCACGTTCGCGGACCCAACAATCGCCAAGCTCAAGCCCTCCGAGGTCCGCAGAAAATTCGCCATCGCGCATCAACCTATCACTGTCAGCCAAGTCAGAGCTCCAAAGCATGGTCACGGCGGCTCTAAAGCCTCACTACAAGAGTAATGAGATTACCAACGACCAATACACCGCCATTAATCGGAACATATCACGCATGCTCTACGACAAAGTTGGGGAAGACGGTAAGGTCAATGGCGAAGATCGTGAGAACTGGGAACAGCTCGCTAGCGATGAGGTTACAAAGGCGGTGCAAGCTCTTAAGATCGCTGCATGATCTTACGACAGGGACGGGAGTCTCTTAAGAGATTTTAGGCAAGACGGCGACTTGGATTGCAAATGGGTGGAGTATTGAGCGTGGAGGTCTTGGTTCACGCAGCTCATTGATACCCAATGGCGTTGTTCTTACACAGGGGTACGTCCGACATCTCCAATCGTTCCAGCGATATAGCCGTTTCTAGGGATAGCATCTTGGAACAAAGCGTTTCGGTTCTGAATCGTTAATATTTTGTAAATTGTTGGTGTAGAGGTTGTTCGACCCGACCAAGTGACTTGTTGGAAGGCTGAACAAGTCTGGTTTACTTCTTTGCTGTAGCCAATGTATTATTCCTCTGAAAGTTACGTAGTAGATTTGATAATATATATCTATCTTTTACGATATAATTAGCAACACATAAGAGCAACAAGCCCACATCTCCATCTACCCCATCTCGCCCCTCACCCCTCCTACCTCACTCCCGTTCCTCTCCCCCCATTCTCCTCCCCCACCCATCCGCCTCCAACCGCCCCATTCGCCTTCCCCTCCCCCCGATCCTCAACCTCCACCCCACTAACAAAAACCTCACTCACAAACTCCAACCCGGCCACAAACACACACAACAAACTCGCAATGACAAAATGGCTAATACTGGTCCCAATATCCAACCAACTGCCCTCATCGCGCACCATCCAGAAAAAGTTCATTGTCAGCACATCGCTGATGCTCATGACGAGCATGAACAGGCTCGAGGGCGCGACGCCGAGGCGGCGGTTCAGGACGCCGAGGTTGGCGCTAATGAGGGCGAAGGGGATAAGGAGCTTGAGGAGGAGGAGGGCGCCTTGGGAGAAAGGGTTGAAGATGGGGATGAGGCGGTAGACGCTGTCGAGGGAGAAGGAGGAGATGGAGGCGATGTTGCCGGTGGAGAAGAAGGCGGATTGGAGGAGGTAGAGGAAGAAGAGGGAGGGGCGGACGTCGGAGAGGGTGAGGGGGCGGTAGGGTTGGGGCGTGTTGTTGGTGGTGTTTGGGTCGGTGGACGAGGCGAGCTGGGAGGTGATGGCGGGAATGGCGGTGGAGAGAGGCTTGGGGGTTAGTATGGGGGAGGGGGGAGAAGGGTTTCTTTTGTTGGGAGAGGTAAAGGTGTAGATGTGGTGCTCGAGACGGACCCAGGTGACGAGGGTGGCGCAGAAGGCGAAGTAGAAGAGGCCTTCGTAGGATATTGTGAGAATGATGAAGATGGGCGAGAAGGTAAGGAACATGATGACGAGACGGTGGAGGTAGTGATGATTCGGTTGGAGGCTATGCAGGAAGGGAATGGTGAGGGACGCGACTTTTCTTCAGTTAGTGTGTTGGTCAACTTGGATCTTGCAATGGATGACTTACTCAAGACTAGCCATCCAACCACTTGGTTGCCCAATGGTAGGCCACGCTTCGCTTGCAATGAGACGCTACTAGACCGCGTAACGACCATGGCCAGCACGATCAAACCAGTTTGAACGCCGAGTATGCTTCGTGAAATGCCGTCTACGGTAGGGGATGCTAGATCGCCCGTTGTCGAAGAGGAAACAATGCTTTTTTCGAAAAGTAGGTACAGTACTCCCACAAAGGCCATAAGAAGACCTCCGAGTAACCTGCAATTTTCCTATCAGTCTTGTGGGCGATCTAGTGCAGAAGGGTAACTTGTGTGCTAAAGGTAGGGTTAAACGTGCAGTCCTAGTACTCACATTACATTAATGCTCTCTACCTTGATCACAGGCAACAAGGTAAATAGGCTCATTGAATTACACGCCGCAACCCAGGTGGCAATTAAAATCTTATTATTCGAAATGAATTCCCGCCCATAGAAAAAAGGCCATGAAGCTGCGGCTACGAAGCAGACGGTATAAACCGAACGATGGAAATATGATAGTACCTACAATCCCGGTTAGCATGGTGGTGGCTAGAATACTGGAGGTCTAATAGAGAAGACTCACAAGGGCTTCCATGAGCCCAACAAAGCCCAATGCTTTGATTCCTAATAGAAACACCTCTTTCTTGGATTCTATTCCTCTCAATAAATGACGACCCCCTGCAAATATCGCCCCTCTACTGGCAAATACTTCTTCCCAAAATATGAAGGGGAATATTGTGTAAGCATAATATGTGTAAGGCGCTTTACGGAACCATAAAGCAGAGAATGCACCGACTAGCAGGCCGCCGAAGGCCATGGTCGTCACCGTTGTTCTCAACGTCTGAGTCTTGCCCTGCAACACATGCATATCAATGACAGTTGTAATAGCAAAAGTAATCCAGCCCAAGTACCCAAGGGTCACGAGTAATCTTAAGAAAAGCCAGTCGTAGGTCTGAAGATAGCGCAGTCCTTCGAGGCCAAGGTTAAGGAGTTCTTGGCTCATGGTTATTGCTTGGTCAAACTGCCCCTGCCTAATCAAGGTTTGTATCTCCGTTATGCGATGGTTTACTGAATGCTTTTCGTCACCAAGTTTAGAGAATGGTTTGTATTGCAGCTGGGTAGCCCGTTTCTGCTCTTCTTTTATCCGATACATTTCCAGTATCCCTCTAGCATTTACCAGAGCTGCCTCGGCCTTCTCATTTGGGTCTCCTGCGACGTATGAGAGTGGTAGTGCACCAACCGAGTTCACCGGGAACTCTAACCCAGCAAGGTATGCCATCAATGCAGCAATATCTGCCTGGTCGACGTCATGCCTCTGGACTTGGTCGAGTCCCCAATCAGAAGAGAATCCGTCCTCATGCCCAAGCGCTTTACCTGAAGCTTTAAGGACCGGCTTCGCCACTCCAGAACCCCATGCGATCAACGGGGTCCGAGTATTATCCGGATGGCCATCTCCATGACTACCCCAATCACTCATGCCATGATCCGCAGTGAAAACAAATGCCGTCTTGCCATCTCCATAAAAGACTTCTATAAGCCTTGTAATCTCCTGGACACCCTGATCGACGATCTTGATATTGTGGAGGTACTCCTTCGAGTAGGGCCTATAAGCGTGGCCTGTGGTATCGAGACCAAGAAGATGCAGGAAGAAGACGTTCTTATCTTGACGTAGAGCAGCGTCGAGCGTAGCGTTCCTCGTAGCTTCGTCGAACATGCCTTTAACCTTGTCGAAGACCCAAGTGTCCAATTGAGTTGCATCTGCCACCAATCAGCTATTTGTGTAGCGGGTATCGATTGCCCGAGCTTTTACCCTTTGTGAAATCCTCAAACTCTTCTTCGTAGATCTCCGCATCGATCCTTCCTCTGACCGCGCCCTCCTTGAACATCGGCAGTATATCCGGGCTACCCCAGCTCCACGTATGCCTACTCCGGTTGAAAACGCTATCGAAATTCACTGGATTAAGCTTCCAGCCCGTTGTGACCGCCGACACATCTTCATAAAGCCCAGCTATCAGCGCAACATGCCCCGGTCTTGACTCCGTGGGCATTCGTGTGTGAGACACTCCAAACGTGCCTCTTTCGAGTACACAAGAACGAAGGAATGGGGCCAAAGGCCGGGGCTCCAAAGCTTCAGGCGCATTGGGTGATGATGGTGACGGGTCAGGAAAGGATTGAAAGGCCTTGTCAGCACGAAGTCCATCACCCACAAAGAGAACAAGTCTTTGGGCTGGAGCCTCGACACCATTACTTCTGTTCACTGCGAACGGCCTCATACCACTGACAATAGGGCTGACGAAATAGATGTCGAAGATGGAGTAGATGTATATTATGTGGAACACCACCGCAACGCCCAAGAACCCGAACCTACCAAGGCGGGCCATCACAAAGAGTGGATGATGGCACCCAGGTCCGAAGTCACCAAAGTCTTACGGGCAGAGAGTGAACAACGTGAATGACGCGCAGGCTATTGTAGAGACTTTGTAATTTTGCGGTAATTTTTCGGTAATAATGGGAAAGAGCGATTTTAGTTCCGTATCAATACCTTACAGAGCGAGGACGGCTGCCAAAGCCGTCGTATCCGTCTACATGTCTTTGATATTCAATAGCTCTTAGATCTATGTATACCGTTTTAGAACGCTGCTGGCAGCTTAAAGTCCCCCTCTAAAGGCTATCTACTACTCGTTAATCTTGGTTTGTGCTCAGCTTGATCTTTTTGTCTTCCGTGAATTGTTGGGAGCTTTGTGCATAGGTAAGGTCCATGTAAGATGACTTCGCCAGTCTCATGACTGGATGTGGTGGGCCCTCTGAGGCCGTAGGCGGCGTTGCTGCGTTGAAGCTCAATTAATCCTTTATATAAAATCGCCTCCTTCTATCATGTTCCAGATGAAGGCGTTCGTTTGCTTCGCGTTATTTATATTCTTTTCTCTTCTCGTGGAGGGAAATTTGGTGTTGCGGCGATTGAATATTCTATATGTAAGCCGCTGCCGGACGAGTCGATGTCCCCTGATGAGATAATAATTTGTTACCTTCGCATTCTATGTAGGTGAAAAGGTTGAATACATACCAAGAGGTACCCAGGCCATGCATAGGACCTACTAGCAAGCCCAGGAATCATATTTGTACTTATCTCTCGTACTTTAATACCATGCACCGCTGGAGGACCTTTCCACTTTTCTCATTTTCCTAATTGTCCTGAATGCCGGCAGCCAACCAAGCCGCCACGAAGCCAGCCAGCCCTCCAGCTCTCAGCACCCATCCTGTCGCCTCTCCGTAAACAACGCCCCATCGTCCCAACGCCCAGAAAAGTGCACTGCTCCCAATGGCAGCAACGATTTGTGGTGTGGCGATCGCCATGTTATGAACACCCATAATGGTACCTGCTTGTAGGTCGAAAGTCCTACCATCGACATCTTCTTGCTCACTGTCTTCACCATAATCACTGCAAGTAGCAATCAGGGGCCCAGGCCTCTCTCTGGCTATTTCGGCGCTTATTAATGCAAAAGGAGCCCATTGCGTCAAAGCCCAGGACACGCCCAGGAGACCTACTAGGAGTGTGGAAGAAGTGCGTAAGCGAGTGAGAGCTGTAGATAGTAGTGTTACGGCAGTGAGGATGTGCGATGCCGCCCAAGCGCGGGAAAGAGTGAGCCAGGGAATAGAGACAACCGACTTCAGCCGAGCAGGCCCAGTAATGGCACTGAAGACACGACGTTTGGTCGGAGTACCCGGGGCTGATTCTTCGTTTTCGATGGCTTCGAGGTCTGAGGAAGTCGTAGAGCTTCTGGAGCATGAGATGGACGTCTCTAATGGGTTACTTGGGTAAGAGACAAACAGAGGGAGCAAGAGGTTCGCAGCAAGGGCAGTTATAGCGAAGAGAGTCATAGCCAGTGTACCTTGGCGAACAGAGTCCGGGTGGAGTGCCAAAGGCGTCTGGAGGGGGCCAGGGTGGATGGTTAAGGAAAGGGCTTCGGCTTGGTCTTTGCTATGTGAGTGTCAAAGCACAGAAAGAGTTGGATTCCAAAACTTACAGAGATTACCGATATACCTATCTCATTCCAAAAGTGTGAGTGATATAGTCCCAATACCAAGGGAAGATGCTTTCATGGAGATCGAGACTCACGTGGTTACATAAAATAAGAATGGAAACCAACCAAGCCATGCAAAAAACTGCACCATACAGACTCTTCTGATTTTGCTCGGCATGGTTTTTGCAGTGGTGAGAATTTGTCCAAACACCGCAAAGACACCGGATCCGCTGTCCAGATTCTGGTTGTTTGTAACAAATATTTCCTCCTTTACTACAAGGCAAGTAGCTGCAACTGTTAAGCATAGAGCAACAGAAGCAACCACACAAAGTCCCTTGAACTGCGTATTCCCGAGCCATGGCAGCGTATTCGGCAGCGAAACAAATCCTGACGCATAACCTAGGACAGTCCCAAGACATATAATGCAGCTCGCATATGCATTTGCTTGCACCTGCTGTCCGGGCGGGCAACAATCGACTATCAATGCCCTTATGCCCGCCTGGACAGGCTGAATGGCGATGTTGAGCGCCCAGATCCAGGCTGACGCTACTAGTCCATTGACTATAGACACCATTCGCCTTCCAATATGAACTCCCGTGGACGACGACAGAAGAGCGACGGTTTCAGCCGTCCGAGGAAGAGCCAACAAACAGACCGTAGTCGCAATGGTACCAATGATAATTAAAGGTTTGCGGCGGCCCCAAGAATGTTGGCATCGATCACTGAGGACGCCGACACAAGGCTGGACGAAGGTTCCAGAGAGTGGGCCAGCGAGCCAGACAAGAGAGATTAGATAGGCTGGAAGACCAAGGGAGGAGAGGTAGGGCTGATGATGTTAAAGGTTACTATGACTATTGTGAAAGGAGCAAGGGGGGAGCAGAACATGAGAGAGGAGAAAAGAAAAGAGGAAGGAGAGGATCAGAATTGGGGATATGGGAGGAGGACTTACAGAGCCTTGCGACATTATTGCGGTCCAGATGACTTGCAGGCTGCTCGCAAGAGTTAGAAGTCGCTTACGATGCAAACCATTCAACCCTCTTGCTCTGAAGGAGGGCTTACCCTCCTGTGCTGATTGTAAGACATATCAGATACAGCGGACTGGCTCGCCTTGCGCCGGTCTCATCTCTTCTACCCGCATGTTGTGCCATGCTAGGCGCTTCCATCCATTGCCAAGGCAAGCTGCTTAAGGTCCATCTTGAAGATGTGCCATGGTATTGATCTCCATTTATGGAAAGCTTCTCCCTACCGAAGGAATCTATCGCGATCGCCAACTCCATTGTGGATAAGCTTGGAAATAAGAAGGGTAGATATTCGGCTAGGAGGCGAGGGCATTCTGGTTGTCAGTAGTTTTACTTTCTAAAGAAGCATTCTGAATTCTATGACCGACTTCTGATATACGAAATGGAGTCTGAAAAAGGTAGCCAATGCTAAAACAGTATGGTACAAATGTAGTTTTCGAAACAATTGGTGGCCGAAATAGGTAGGATATCTATCACCAAGACTAGTGATGCGTCATTGAACCAGGAGCTGAGAGGCGTAGGCCGAAGAATCCTGCCACCATCTCACCTATCATTGTTATTCCTGCGTCCCGCTGTGCGTCCCCTTGGATTTCCTCTTCTGTGTAACCGCACAATGGTTGCGCATTGTTAACATTATTGTTACGCAGACCAATGGATTTGGTTTGACCTCAAGACGCGGCACCCTATGGGCTCGTCTGCTCTGTAGAAAAACCCATTGGCACGGGACCTATTAGCCAACCAACTCAATTCCTCCTAATCCTCGCAATTCAACCACAAGACTTCGACCTCCGTCCGAACTTCGAAGCATCGACGACGCCCAGCTGGTGAAAAAATCATCACCTTCGTTCATAGAGAACCGTAACACGCCAACGTTACAAAACACGTCGTCAGAACAACAGAGTGTTTCCACGATAGTTAATTCATGACTCGAAATTCTGTCATGCATACAGTACTGACTTTTTGAGCTGTCACGGTATAGCACACACACTGTTGCTTTGTTCCTGCTTTGGCACTGCAGCAGCCGTCCCATACGATCTCATTGATGTGGCAAATCTATTACTTACTAACAGACGGTTGTTCTTGCTTGGAAAGGTTTGATAGGAGTAAGGGGGAAGGGTAGTGGAGGATGGTTTTGGGAAGAGTGGGGGGGAAGGAGGGATGTAGGATGGATGGGAGGGTAGGTGCGTTGGGATTGGGCCAAGAAGATGGAAGAGTTTGAGGGTAGGGGGTTGGTTAGAGGGGTGGGATGTGACTGGGACAGAATTGAGGGCAGCAAGGCGTGATGTGGTGGACGAGGGGAGCGGGATTCACTGGGAGAAGGCTACTGCCCGCGGGCATGGGACGATCTACGGAGGGGAAGGAGCAGGAATGTGATACATAGATGTGTCCTTGGGGCATAGTTATGTTGGTTGGATAGTGTTGCGGGGCGAGAAAAACCGCAGTCGACAGTTTGACCTTAGCCGCCAGCTGGGAAAAGTGTTCATAGTCTTTCTCCGCGTGTGTACGTATGACCAGTCTCGTGTCCCAGCAAGCCTTCAACAGCACCGCGGGCTTCACTTCTCTTGCTACGTCTCTTCCGCCGAGAGGTTGGAGATGAGGCTTGTGCAGGTATTCTGTCCAGTACAAGAGATAAAGAAGCCCTCGATATGATAGGACGGTTAGAACGGCGGAAAATATAGAGGGAGCCGTGGATTCGACTGGATAAAAGTCGCAGAACTGCCTTTTCCCCCTTCAGTTTCCCTTTATCTCCCCCCATCTCCTTTCTTTTCCGCCAATTTTGCTTCATACTTGGCTTTCCGTATCTTCTTCAATTGTTTAGTTCGTTCAGCTTCGAAGCGAGTTTTTCCCATCTTGTACTTGGTATTGAACTCAAATATGGGGTTGTCAAACAGCGCACTCAACGATTGTAAGCTTGAGGAATTGATTGCATAATTGATGCATTTGGGATACGTATAGAGTTATCTGACTCACCCTCTGACAAATCTTTCGCTATTTTTGGCAATGGAACGCTCATTGCGTAAAACCTCTTCCCCAATCATCCGAAGCAGTTCGTAGAGTTTTTTCCAGCATTTCCGCTTGTTTTCAAGCTGCGACCTCGCTTCTTGCGAAGTAAAGACAAGAGAACGTGAGTTTTTCTTATAGTTCTGATGCTTGTGGAATTTTTCGTGCAGCAGCCGAGGGCTGAGACTTTCTAGTTTCTCGATGGGCAAGCGTAAGGTAACTTTCGAATTGGTGCTAGAGCATCTGTCAAAAGTCTGGCGATAACGTGCCTGCCGCTAGAGCGCTCACGTATTTACATGCTGACCGCCAGCACCCGAAGACTTGCTATATGTGAAAAAGGGAACACTCTTCGGTATCGGCTTCGATCTCAGATCGACCATGAATTTTCGAACAGCACCCACTTCGTCTTCCTTGCCTTTGTCATCTGACTTGGAATGAGATGAGAGCGACCTTGAAAGTTGAGCAGCTGGTAACGAAGTATCGGTAAGGGAAAGAGCCCCGAAAGATCGTACCGTTTGGCGAAGCATTGTTGGGGAAAACCACCGACCCTCCGAATGGGTAGAACCAAAGAAAGAATTACAACACTCCAGGTTATGGAATTCAAGCATCCCACGATTTGAATATTTAGCTAAGGCTTCCATCCCTTTGGCCAGGCACCCACATACCCCACCATACGGGTACGTGCATGCATGCTGTGTAACATCGCGTTGTATTGCAGACTCTCAACAATTCCGCATGAGGCCTCCTGACTACCTCCGTAGGCTTCCGCGATTCCAGAGTTTTGGTCGAACCCCCTTTACAAACCGATGATAACCTGGTAGCACTTCCGTTCCTGTTTGATCTATCGCTTTGGGCACCTAACAAGTGATCTCTCCAGCCAAACGTCCACTAAGGAATACAATGATACACTGGAAAAGAGGCGTACAACGCATGCGACTAATCTTTGAGCTCTGCGGAGAAAACCTGCGTTGTACGATGCATTAGTGCGAGAAGCACGCACAGCACGTTCTATATTTCCGATAGCACTAAACGATGATCCTAAGCGTAATAAAGTATTGCAAGAAACGATAGAAACTAAAATATCACGAATAAGAAAAACTGACAGACATATTGATACTCAATTGATAAATGCAGAAACAACGAGCGACAAGCGAAAACAATCAGTTCAACTCGTACAGACAGCAAAGTAGCATAAAAGTTTGGCTAAAAGAAACGTAGTCCCACTCTTCTCAAATCATCTTCAAATATCCTTCGCTCACCCACTGCAGCTTGATCACGTCTTCGATGACCACCTCCGACGGATCTCCGTCGAAACCAGCCGTCACGTCCTTCTGCTTGCCGTCTCTCTTCTGCGTTGATTATTGCATTGTCAATGACACGATCTCCTCTCGCTTCGAAGCTTCCTCGGCAAAATTGGTGAATTACTGGTGGGTGACGAGGCTCGCGCGGAATCATCTGTTGAACCCGCCGAGCAATTCGCTCTCTTTCTTCCTCGAGTCTTGCATCTTCCTGTTCCTCTTGTCTCCATGCCCTTTCCTCCTCGTGACGCCTGACTGCTTCTACTGTCCAGAGTCTGGCCCTTACTCGTAATTCCGCATGCGCTATCTGCTCTTCCACTTGGTGCCTGACTGCTTCCACTGCTCGTCTGGCCCTTTCTCGTGACTCCGCACGCGCTCTTTCTTCGTCATTGCGGCGTCTTTGACGTTCTGCTGATGCCGCACAATCTCTTCTTTCCTGCTCCAGGCGATTTCTGTTCCGCTCGAGGTCGCTATTACGTTTCTTCTCACGATCCCTCTGTCGACGCACCTTGTCTGCTTCCTTCTGGGCACGGATTCGTGCCTCATGTTCTTCCCTAGCGATGCGCTCAGCTCTTCTGCGACACTCGCGCTCCTGGGCAAGCTCATTTTGCCCTCCTGCAGGGCGCGGAAACAGCCCTAACATTATGGGGGGGCCACGGATAGGTGGGAGAGGCGGAGGCGGTGGTGGTGGCGGCGGAGGCGGTGGTGGTGGCGGAGGTGGTGGTGGTGGCGGCGGATGAATAATGGGTGGTCGAAGACCAGGTCGGGGAATCCGTTCTCGTTCTCTGATGACAATCTTCTTTTCTTGAGGCTTGGACTTCTTGTTACACGAAGTGAACGGAATGTGGATATCCCAGACAGCTTTCAACCCGTCCGAGGGCTTTTTCCGGTATCTCACGGCTTCTGGCTGCGGCTGTCTCCTGACTGCCCTTGGCTCAATAACCTGATACCGGGGTTGAGGAGCAGGAGGCGCCTCGGGAGGTACGGCGATTTCGTCTTCGAAAAGATCAACGATCTCCGTTTGATTGCACGGACAATTGGGTGTCCCACGTGGGCACCAGTACAGCCTTTCTCGAGGTTCGCGGTGACCGTCCGGGTAGATGACAGAGTATCGCTGGGTAACACACATCGGACTCTGGGTTCTTCTAATCTGCCTTGGATCTGAAATGCCCTTGGTGCTTTGCCGACAGCCCGCTTTATTTACCGCTGTTGTTGCGGGCTGATGAGGGTTTGAGCGTCTAACCTGGGTCTTCGGGGATATTAGATCGGCGAGACAACGGCAGGAGAACTTTGGTGGAAGCCATGTAGCTAGGCAAACATGACAGTTGTCGCTGATTAAATGGCAATTTGTAGCTCTCTAATACAAGAGTGAGTCAACTTGTTGGATTCCGACAGGTGGGTAGAGCAGTGCGGCGATGATCCGAAGCACAATTATTGAGTAGAGTAGGTTCGTATTATTTCTTAGTTGAGCGCAGACGTGAGAATGTAGGATGTATGAAATAGTGAGGATTCTCAACGGTATATAAATGACCAGAAGGGTATTGCAGCCTAGTATGCTCAAGAAATGACGAGAGTGTGACACTGGTTTGGTGGTGATCCGTATTGGGTCATGATTGTCGGGTGAGCCGCAGGAGCAAGGATTGTACCTTTTTGCATTGCCCGCTTCTGTGGCTTGAAAAAGCCTAAGCGCGCTAAAAGTCCAACATCTTGAGTATGGCTTCGGTGATGGTAAGGGTGTCTGACAGAGCAAGAAAAGAAAATGGCTGAAGGAACAGATGCGTATTGGTGGAAGGTTCCAGTCTCGAAGTGAGAGGTTTCACGAACGAGCAATTCTGCATGTCAGCTGAAGAATTGCGCGGCTACGGAAGGAAGCAGCGACATGATAGACTAGGAAACAACAAGGCAATTGAAGGCACAATCAATTATCAGCGACAACGAATACCTACATAACAAGGCAATTGTAGGCACAAGTAGCGACAACGAATACCTACATACAAAGACCAAGCGGTGTGAGATAAGAGATGCTCAGCGAGTAAGACTGCGGTCGTTACGGAGTATGGCTGCAAGCTTTTGCGCAGGAGGTTGAGGCTGGAAGCACCAACATCACACGTGTGTTTCAAAGTGAGCACGAGCAAGTCGAGGCCTGTCTATAGCTATTCATGTCGTCTCGGAGTGTGGCCGTTACAGTTTTCTGGTGGTGGTGGTGGTGTTTGTGGTGTAATGGTGTTGACCTTTCTCACTGTCCTCGAGATTTCATGGCCTTGAGGTCAAAACGCCTGGTCTCCATGCTCATCTCTGAGACCATAGCGAGAATGGTGAATGGAAAAGATGCTGTCGTCAGTACCCAGTGCACGAAGTATCAGCAGGCCCACCAGTACCCGTCCCATAGAACATTGTGACTCCTTTACCAGACGACCAGATCAGGAAATGACCTCTTCATGGTTTCAAGCCACATGTTCCGTACGATGAACTGAATTGCAGGCCATGGGCAACGTAAGCACTCATAAGCCTCACAACTTCATGCTGTGCGACAGTTGCCACTGCAAGGTATTTGACAATATGGAGGGAGGTTGGAAGGTTGGGTAGCCACGGCTGAAGAATTGGGTGCATCTAGCACGGTCTTTAGCGAGCATGAGGCTCTCTCTCGAAACACGCGCCACAATGGCGGAGGCAGTGCAAAAATCCTTCCTTGTGGCCATCTGCCCAATTGGAAATGCCTCATAGCTCATTACTCATACTCGCAGCTCGAGCTTCTGCACTGATGACGGCGGGCCGAAATGCGAGTGATCATTGTTTTGTCAAGTCGTCTTTGTGCGGCTATGATTCGACGATGCTACCCAAGCTGCAAGGTTGCGCAATAGGAGTAGCATAGCAGCCTTAGTGGCCCGGGCCAATAGATGCGAGCTCGAGTGTGCATTATGGAAGATGAAGAATTTCGAATCGTTGCTGACGAGATCATCATTCTTACTGAGGGACTTCATGGGGTAGAGAAACAGAATCGACGTCAGCTGTCACTCTTAGGAGGCGTTCGTTTTCCCCCTAATCATCAGTCAAGTCTTCGATGTCTGTTAACCCGTGGATCCAAAGGACCTCTTTGCTTATGCTATGCGATGACTGGACCTATCAGCTGACGCAGAGAATCAAAGGCGATACTGTGCACTTTAGCAAACTCTTTAACTTGAGACATTCAATGATCTGGAACGGCGAAAGAACTGTGAGTGAAAATCTATCCATTCAATGGCCCTTCCCATGTCTATGTAATCCATTGCGCACTCCGCCTCTCATCTATGATGTTATAGCGCAAGAGCACAAGTAAATGGACGCTGCACGAAAGTAATGCCTCAATAATCGCTATAGCTGTACTTAGTAAAAGAATATGCGATCCTTGACTATCCATCCAATTCATTGCATTTGCTTCAGAGCCTCCTCAAAAACTCCCAGTAACTGCTTACCAGAGGAGTAGGAGCTCGAAGCTCAAGATCAAAAATAGAGCCAGAATCTCCCATATGCTGGTGGATTCTATCGAAAACTCCAAGGCCTGACCAGCACTCTTTAACATCATGTTGTCGTCTGTGTTGGCTGGTTTGTTGGGCCCACTACTGTGCGACGATAAGCTAGATGCGGTCTGAGTACCCTGACCGGTTGTGGTGGTTGGCACAGGGGGGATATCATCAAACTCCGCCATGGCGAGCACGACTTGGTAGATTCCGGTATCTGTTCCACCGATCAACTGGGACGTCCAGCTCAGGAGCAAGTATTTCCCATCAATACCAGCATCAGCTTCTGCTACTAGATTGTTGCCATACCAATCGTTGAAACGTTGCTCTTGAGGCGTGCTGTCTGGATAAAGAGACTGGGCAAAATATTGCCGATTAAAGTATTCAGGATGAGCCATTCCAGCATAGTTGAAACCTCCTTTGCCCGCAGGTGAGAGGTAAAGCTTCTGCTCTGCAGACCAAGGATATTTGACGAGAGCTTCTACATCTTCCGCTTTGATGCCCTTCCCATTCTTTCCCCCCACAGTCCAGACCGAACCATCCTTGAGGGGCCCATTGAGCTCCAGATAACGGATATAGAACGTCGAGTCTACCATCTTGTTGAAGTAGACCATGATAAATGTCGCGAAGTAAGGACTGTAGAAGATACTTCCTGACGAAAAAGAGCCGGGCAGGTAGATATGTTGATAATCGGTAATGTCTGGACTTGGAGCTACAGATGAGAAGCTGAGGCTTGCCGGGTCCCAGTAAGTGTATTTGTTGTAGGTGGTAACATCATTGATTCCGACGCGAGCGATTTGGAGGCCATGACCGGTCATACCAAACATATATACATCACGGTTACCAGAATCGGTGTCTGAGATAGAGTTGGTACTTGTAGATCCAAGCAATGATGAAAACCCTCCAAAATCGATTTGTGTTCCCGAGATTATCAGATCGCCTTGCCGAGTTGCAATGGGCCCAGAGATCGGAGCGTTGATCGAAATCAGGGTCATTCCTCGAGCTTGGTACTCCTTGGATGGATCTTGTGGTTTGCTATCCACATATACCAAGGGCGCAAACAGGAAAGCCTGCGTAGTACTGATCGGAGTTGGAGAAGTACCGGGCCCTGGATAGTGCTGTCAGTCAAACCTCGTCAATTCTACAACTGTACTGCCAGAAATAGCTCACAGATAGCAACTCTTTCTACGTTCTTCTTTTGCTGGTTGAAGTCCAGTTCATCAGGTTGGAAAGGAATCCAGCCTCCTGTACCAACTGAGGTGTCTGCGAGAATAGCATAATTCTTATTCCCGTCCTTGTCCGTCCCTGCCTGCATCACGCCAAAGTCGGTAACGGTCGAGATATTCTTGTTTGGTTGATTGGCATATGCAGCAGTGTTGGACACAAATGAGAGCTGCTTCCCCCCTGGATCCATGCACTCGGTGTCATCGTAAAGCCAGACAATGTTGCCATTGATCAGCGCTGAGTAGCCGCCATCGCGAGACACGTCAGTAACATCTGGAGTAAGCTGGGGGCCTAGCGCCGTGATGTTCTTGACAATTATCGGGGTCCACGCGCTTATTGTAGTTGAGATGCTGCAGAGAGTAGTGAAGATTGCGAGTCGCCAAGCTGTGTGGCTGTTAGAATACGTGTGCATTATTGCGAGGAAGTGGAGTGTTTTATGTCAAAGGGTATTGTGGACAGAGAAGGCTCATAAGCAAAATTAAGGAAAGAGGTAAGGTTGCTGTCGCGATAAGTTTATGTGCTGTGATCTAGTTGACTGAAGTGAATCGAGACTGGAACCGTGCTTTCCATAAGTGTCGATTTTCAAAGTCCCATCACGTACGAGAGAATGGGAATACGGGAAAATGGACCTATTGCACTGTTCGTATGTAAGAAATTTCACAGAAGCGGACACTCTGCAAATATTACAGAATCAATATCAATGCTCGTCAACGAGCCCACTGGTTTACGAAAAGTTCACGCTCTTTACTCGCCGTCTCGAGCTTTTCTAAGTCCAAGTCTGCCATATCAGAGCCAAGCTTTCCAATATCTGCCTCTAGCGCGTTGATCTCGGACCTCAGTTCTGGATCAAACATTCCAACTGTGTTATATGCGGTATCAGCGAGGAGCGCATCAACAAGTATCTGCTGGTTGCAGAAGGAATCTTTCAGATAGGAGGTGAGGGTATGGTCAAGCGACTTTTCCACACTCAACGAGATACCTCTTGTTTTCCTTTCTTTTCCGGAGACTGTGAGATCAAGTACATCCCCAATGTCTTTATTTCTTAGCTCATCGAGCGATGGGATGCCAAGGTCGCTAAGAAGACGTCGATGATCGAAGTTGCTCGGAGCTTCCAAGCTTGCTCCGTTGAATTCTGCCTCAAACTTATGTGGAGCAGTAAGCCGACTTGTAGGATTGCCAACTCTATCGTTAGCTGAAGTCCTCGTTTGATGCATGGAAACGCGGAGCACATGTAGGTTTCCCGCTATAGTATCCAGTGCTGCACGATGTGATGCATGAATCTGGGCGCGCATCTTCAAATGATCCACCTTCTCAAGCAAGTAGGCAATGGAGTTATTACCCTTTCATGATTAGCTATGTCGCGTGCATATAGACTAGACAACGTACACAATCGAGCACTGATCCAATATATCTGTCGTTCTGAACCTTTTTCTTGCTAGTAGCCTCAGTTAATGGGTTCCCAAATTCCAGACTGGCAGACATTTGAGCTACCGCTGTGATCTCGGAATAAAGAGAGTCAAGTTCAGCTTTCAATGAAGATTCGAGATCTATTTCGTTCTCTGAGCATGTTCCACTGAACTTTGTGGGTGATTGTTTGGTCTCTAAGTATATACGGTCGAGGCGGCACCGAATCTCATCTACAAGATAGGTGCTTAATATTTCACATAACATACTCGAGGGGGTAATCTGTTGTTCATCGTCGACACCAGACACTTCAAGCTCTCCAGCAAGTCTGTTGATCTCTGCCAAAATCCTATCATCTTTTTGGAGTGACTCTGCAACAGTGCTGGGGAACAAACTGTTGGCTGATTGAAGTTGGCGTTGGGCGACATCAATAGCAAAGGCCGTAGTTTCAACCAGCTCTTCAACCTGTAACCAAAGTCAGAAGGCCATCCTAAGCATAGCGAGTAAGACGCCTTACAGCCAACTCTATGTTCTGCTTTTCTTGCTTTCTCCTTTTCTGACGCTGCCCAGCGATCCGCTTCCAACGCTCACGTACTTGGCCATTACTCTCCTGTAAATACAACACAGCTTGTTGTTGTTGCTTCAGAACTTGATTGTGTCTCTCAATTGCCGAAGTAGAGTCTTCTAACGAATTTAAGGCAGTCCTGATTTGGTCGTCGAAAAAAGGTCGGATAACGGATAAATCGCGGTTTGCAGAGATTCGGTGAGCAGTTCCGTTCTTCTCAAGCTTCGAATATCTGTTTTACGAGTCAGAATGGTTAACTGTACTGGATTGTTTTTCGAAAGGCTTACAGCTCGGCCTCTTCTTGGGACAGTAGTGTTTCCGGACCCAAGAATTCCTGAACCCATTCGATGACAGCCTTCTGCGTTTTCTTGCCCTCGAAAGCCCATTGTATATCCTCCTCTTTTAACACTGTACTATGGGTATCAAGTGCACGCAGCAATTGTTCTTGGGCTTGAACTGGATTCATTGTTGCAGCGGAGGTACCGCAGAGCCCCCGCCGGCCGCTAACTGGAGCGTAAGAAACGAATCGTGCGGATGTTAAGTCGAAATATCAATGTTTACAAACACTGCCGTCAATGCGTCAACAACCGTGCGGCGATCAACAGACCATTCTCAACTGCATCTGCTTCCTTCCTCTCACTACTTTCAGCTTACAGTGTCTAGCATAGATCTTCGTGCTTAAGACATGGCCCCGGCCGTGGCTCCAATATCTTATGCATCTTCTATCGTTGGCTTTATAAGCTTTACATTCACATTCTTTACGCTTCTGAATGGCTTCTGGGCTTCACTCCTGGCAGTCTTTTCGGCAGGAAAGCAAGTTCATAGATCTTTCGATAATTTGAGATCCGGGTTACAAGGAGAACGAGAATATTTCAAAAAAGGCGTTGAAGCAGTCTAGATCGTGGAGTAGAGGTGGTAATGCGCGGATGCACTTGGACAATAATACACCACTCAGGATCTTGAATAATTCGGTAAAGCATTTTAGTACGCGACTTGAAGAGACTTGAGGAGCCATTCCTCAACGGGTCTCCACATAGGAGGGAGCTTGACACTGAATAGTCGGATCGAGAATCTCTCAGAGGAGACTATGCTTCTATGACTCTTCGCCGTCGATATATGGTTGAGGTCTGAAGACGAGGTGGTTACATTGGCTACCCGGGCTAACCGGATTCAGACCCGTAGGATAGCCTGTGATTCTAACAACGTTTTATCGTAAGTGCCAAAAAGGCAACTACCCTATTTAAAGCTGATCGAATCGCAGCAATGCATAGTATCCAAAGAACATTACGGGATTTTGACGACCGGCTTTAGAGTGTCGAGGAGCATCTCATAGGTGAGACCCTATCGGATGGAAAGGTCTACGTAAAGAGACGACTTAACTCCTGAAGCATCACATTTAATTTCGCTGGAAATATATGTTTCTGTCTTGCCCCACAGTAAGATTACTGTTGTATTCCCTAACAAGGCGTGCACACCGAACTGTTCGTCGAGTCTATATACCAGGCATGTCCTAAGTTGTACCGGCACTGGTCATTTGGTAAGAAATCGAAAGACTCAGGGCGTTCGACGAACCACACGGTGATAGCACCAACTCACTAGGAAGCCATTCTCGCTTCGATTGAGGTCACCTCTTTCTGCAGAGTGCTCGGAGTAAAGCCCCGGGGTTAGACGGGCCCAATCTAGAACACTACCATGCGATTGATTGCGTCTGGGACTTTCCAAAGTGCATCTGACTAGGTCTAACTCGAGAGGGCTTCTGGTCATTGTCTTCGAGGCAGTTCCTGTTTTCTCGAGGGCTGGAATTACCCGGCGTGGAACCCAATTTCCGTCGAAAAGATCTCACCCGAGATCTTGCATGCAAGGCGGCAGGGCGACTAAGTGGGAAATATGTCTATTTTCAAACCGGTTGACCAGTGGCTGTTGTGCAGATGGCAGTGCCTATTTTTGGACGGACCGTACCTGCAATATTCGATGCCCGTTGACAATCTAAACCCTTAATCGTTATGTCGGGATCTTCATGCTGTCCAGATCACACAGTAGAAACACCAGGAGGTGTGAACAACGACCGATAGCCAGGGCACGCCAGGTCAACTATCGGACTAAGTAGCAAGTTGCAGAGTCGAGATTGATAAGTTCTATATATCCTTTTGCCCAACTCTTCTTATCGCACAAGTTCGCAACTGAACTTGAATCAATCGTTATGTCATTTTTAAGAGACGATAGGTCTATTATCCCTATGGATATCTCTGTTTACTCTCTTTCTACACCTCTTAATTAGATACCAGAACAATCACCAGGGGAAAAAGGCGTCACGTGCCGTACTCTTTGCACAGGAAAACCCCAAAGCTGAACCTCGGCATGAACGGCTCGACTCCATACCTCTACTTTACCTTCTATCGTTTTCTGTTCTTTTAACCTATTCAGAAAATTATTAGCCCAGCAGATGCGATGGCATTGCTTTTGGATGTCTGTATGGACGGGCTATGGGATCTAGCAAGAGCTCTTCAATTGGTTCGCTAGACCTCATCTATCTTAATTGACATAGCTCACAGTCTGCCGTCCAGGTTGCAAAGCAAGCATGGCGTCGCTCCATCTTTTCATGGATATACGTTCCAATGGGCATCCTTTCTATACTGCTTGCCTGTTGGGGCGTCGATAGCCTAATTGGCCTAAGTTCTGTTTCTTTCCCTGCCTCTGTTGCGTTGTTGATCGTGCTTTTCTTTGGTCTGATCATCTTGGAGATATTTATTGGGGAAAAGAGAGCCAAAAGCATTGTTAAAGTGATTGATATTCCTGTAGGTGTCTTTAGTTCTCTACATTTCAACCATGGTGTTGATGTGGACATAGGCTGGATTCTCTCTAAAATACATCAACGTATTTTTCACGCCTTCATTCGGTCAGTCTTCTTTCGTCCAGGCCTCAGCTCCACTGGTCCTTTCCGGAACCATGAAGTTTTAGTCGCCTAATATTGACTTGAACAGTTCTTTTACCTCTTAGCCCTCTCGTTGGTGGTATCGAAGTTGCCAAGATCATTGCCGTTTTCTGTAAGGCCTATTAGCTAGCTACACCCCCCTTGATATGGATGCTAAGCCTGATATTAGTGATTGGATTTGCTGTCATGCTGACGACAACGGCGTATCTCACCCGTGGTCTCCAACTACTCCTTGGCACATCCAAAAGAGCCATAGTCGAACGGGCAGAAGAGATGGGTGCCGAAGACGACAGCATCCCTCTTACTCACTCTGCAAGGGACGGGGCCACAACTTCACAGGCTCCTTCTGCCGTTAGTCTAGACACTGACATCCGCAATGAAAGCCTTGGACAAGATATTTCCGTTCCGTCGCCCAGCCAAGACCCATCCCAAATCAGAGGCACTGGCGGCCCACCGCCTCAAGACCCTCCCACCACAGAAACCACATCCCCACCCAATCCACGTCAGTCCCCTCTTCCTCTGACTCGTACCCAAAGATGGGCCGCTTTCATCAACCTCAACCTCGATACACTGACCTACGCCCTAATCTTCCTCTTCGCCGGCCTCCCAATCTATTACCTTCACAACTACGCCATGCCCCTCCAACTCTCCCTTAACGTGCTCGCCTACTTCGCCGCCCTCGCCCTCCCTGCAACCTACAAACGGTTCCTCCACCCCGTCCTCGTCTCCTCCGCCCTCACCATCCTCGGCATCTACCTGCTCGCCCTCACCCACGGTCACACCCTCCACGACGCCCTCCACGCCTACTCCACCAAAACCCGCTACATCCAGCTCTTCACCCCGCACAAACCCCCCCACACCCTCCCGCTCCCAGGCGCCGGCGACCTCTTCAGCACCCTCCTCGACGCCAGCATTGTCGCGCTCGCCCTTCCCATGTTCCACTACCGCCACGACCTCACCCGCCACTTCCTCGCCCTCACCCTCCCCAACCTCCTCCTCCCCACCGCCTCCCTCTTCGCCTACCCCCCCCTCTGCCACGCCCTCGGCATCTCCCCGCAACGCTCCCTCGCCTTCGCCGCCCGCTCCCTCACCCTCGCCCTCGCCACCCCGGCGACCCGCAACCTCGGCGGTGATCTGAACCTCGTTGCCGTCCTGTGCATCATGAGCGGCATCCTGGGGGTGCTGGTCGGGCCGTGGGCGCTGCGGAAGCTGCGGATTCCCGAGGACGATTATGTGACGCGGGGGGTGGCGCTCGGGGGGAATTCGTCGGCGATTGCGACGGCGTTGTTGCTGGGGAGGGATCCGAGGGCGGCGGCGTTGAGTTGTTTGAGCATGAGTGTTTTTGGGACCGTGATGGTCGGGTTGACGAGTGTGCCGGCGGTGGTGAGGGTGGTGGGGGAGTTGGTGGGGATGGAGAAGGTGTAGTGGGTAGGAGGTAGCATGCGGGAGGTTGATTGGAGGAAGTAAGGGCTATGTTTTTTTTATGTACAGTTGAGATAGAGTTGAGATACTGATGTTTGGAAAGTACATGGAAACATAAAATTTTCAAATCCCTGAGCACCTCAGCTTCGGGCATTCAGTACTATCAGCTCAAGCGCTCCGCTTGGGATTTCTGTAGCTCTAAATAGCCAGGCCGTTACGTAGGTACAATCTCATCAGATCCCGAACGACGTATATGCAACCCCACAAACTCCTACAAGCACGAAATATAGGCAAATGCAGCCAGGCTCGCTATAAATCCACCAACACTTTTTCAAGTCTCAACCAGCCTACCCCCTCACCAACCTCGCCACAGCTGTCGTAATCGCCTTCGCCGACGTCGTTATAACCTCCCCAGCCGGCGTAGCCAAAGCCCCACCCCCACCCGTAGCGCCGCCCTCCGCCGTGCTTGTCGCGCCAGGTTTAGGGTCCGGGTAGTAAAAGGCCGTGATGGCGATGATGATGTAGACGAGGATGCAGAGCGAGCCTTCGAGGTAGTTTGATTTGCCGTCGCGGATGAAGTTGCCGACGACGAGGATGGCGAGGATGAGGACGACGGCGTTGAAGATTTCGAAGTTGAGGTCCTATTGGGGGTGTTAGGAAGGACGGATTTTGGGAGGGAGAGGGCACTTACCATGTTTTTCTTTAGGCCCCAGCCGACGATGACGACGAGGGAGGAGTTGAACAAGGCGGTTTGAATTGTTGCGCCCAGTATGTGGGCCACGGCGAAATTCATTTGGTTGTCCCAGGCTTCGTCCACTGCTGTCAAGTGTTCCGCGGCTTTTTCCACAAGCGGTACGAGAATCAAACCCATGAAGGCATCACTGACTCCTCCGTCACTCACAATAAATCCGATTTCTTCAACAAGGAAAATTGCATGCAATGAGACGCATGTCAGGGCAATGGCGAGAGCGACGAGTGATTCGACGAGTGTCAATTTGTCCTTCACCAGGTCGGTATGCCGATCAATGTCTCGCTCCTCATCCAATTCGAGGACCGTATTGTATATTCCCTTGTGCGTAGTTAATTGGAAGAAGACATAGCTTTTATTCTCGTTAGCTAGGCTATTCAAGCATTGTGTTTGGAGAACATACGTGAGGAAAGCTACCAGGAGTATGACGGAAGTAATCCGGCTAATAGTTATGACCTTCTCCTTGAGCACAAGTGGCTCCAAGTTCCCTGACAGGGAAGTGAAAAACGCAGCAGGTATAAGAAGCCCGAATCCAGCGACTAAGAGGAGTCCATTGCCTACTTCGCTGATGGCAGGGTCGAAGTCCTGTTCGTTTCTTCCTATGCCTCCAAAGAAGAAACAGGCCCCGAGGCAGAGCAGTAGGTTCGCTAGGATAGAGCCAAGTATAGCAGACCGAATGACGGGTATAAGATTGTCGGAGGCGTTATTGTTATGGAGTAGTACCATGAACAGGACGATTTCGACGATACCTCCGAGGAAAGTCTCGAGAATGACTCCTGAACGTACATCAGTAGTGATACTAGGTACCTGCGCTAGAAATCCCATTTCGCACCTATGACCTTGGGAATCTTCCTCGCCAGTTCCTGACCAGCAAAGCCTACAAGATTTGCGGTCGGTACCATGGCTATGTAATTCAGTGTGAAAATCACAATGTGAAGGTCCTTCCGAGCAAAGTGCACCGCGATAGCGGCGGGTACAAATGGCCATAGAATGTTGACAATCATTGACATCGTTGACGTGCTCTTAAAGCAAATCCTCAGGAAGTGCCATGGATGAATGCCGCTCCGGCCACTCTCGCCTTCGGGCTTGATGCCTCTGGTGACCTTGTGTCCGTTGTGGTTGAACCGCGGTAGGTGTTTCTCGTTGTTTGATGGTGGATTGGCCGGCGGTGGGGAATCTGATAGCTCGATGTCCTGGGCAGTAGCTCTGGCTCCAGCTCCCTGACCGGTCTTCTCTCTTCCGAACATTTCTCCTGTGTCTACCTCGCTCGACGCTGGAAGTCAAATGATGGTTTTCTGAGAGGGTTGTCAAAATTAGGCTGAAAATAAAAACCCCCCCCAAGAATGTCCAATGAATGACGAGCGAGAATCACCGACTGTGGGACTTGCAAAATGAAGAATTAACGTTCCTGGAGGGGGTCTCATGAATTGTTGAAGAAGTGAGAACAAAAGGCTTGACAACGTTGGCAAACGTTGTGCAGTCACCGTTAGGATCTGATCCAGTTGGCGCGTTGTCGCGTTGTATCATTGTACATAGAATTACAGTTCATCTCCCCTCGCTCATTTGGGATTGCATCTAGTCGCCCTTGGCATTGCGCCAAGGAACAGCCGCCACATTTGTGCCTTGCTTTTCACAAATCAACAAAACTGATGCGCTGTAAAAGAGGTATCATACCGTTGCATAAAGGGTTGGAGAGCGAACACAGTGGTTGCATCAGCACATGTCGCAGCGCAAAGGTTAATTGATTCTGAGGTACGGAATAGTCTCTACTGCTCCAGCTGGAGGAGATGGAATATCACGTGAGTATTTACTCCATCTTAACCCTAGTCCCCAAAAGCGGAAAGCTTACCCAACCCCCTGCTCTGCCCTTCCACGCCTCCTTATCGGGCACTTCCTATTACTCCTATCTAAACCGGGCCTTACTGCCTGGCCTCGCTCATTGTTTTATGTCTATCACAGACCTGACTCAAAGCTTTTGCTTGGTACATTGCGATACCTTGTTTTGGTTCGCCTATACTGGTGTGATATCGTCCAATTACGCAAAGTCTATTCGGTTGTAAAATCCGCCGAGTTGCAAACCTCGTTCGGGAGAAAAAGGCACCAGGGCGAGGTGGAATACCTCGTGGCTTCATTCAATATGCTGAACGTAACTGAAGGCGTTAAGTCCTAGATGTAGGTTCTGGTAGGAACCGAGTTGACCATTGAAGACAAAATACTCCGACGTCGAATCGATGTACGCAGCTAGAGACGATGTGTGTTAGCAGAAAGTCAGAGGGATTCAATCTAGATTGATCCGTTCGGAAAAGACAGTACGGAAATAATGAAAGGGACCAGGTTTAGAAATACAAATACATACCGAGGGCGTAGTAGGCGTAGTTGTCGGGATTTCGGAGTGCGTCCGCCAATCCCAAGTACACGATGTCACGCCAGCCATAATACTCGGGATATTGGGCGTTGCCAAAAACTGTAGAGATACATTCATCAGCTCTGAGCCCGAAAGAAAAAAGAAATATCAACAAGTTGAGAGGTTTTACGAACAGAAGTGGGCTTGTGTGACATGAAACAGTTCATGAACTAATATAGATGAGAGACAAGCCGTGTACTGGACGCTGTCGATCGTTTTTCCAGCATACAACCCTGCGTGTCCGGGTACAGCGTTCATTGCTGCAATCCCAGGCTGGCTACCCGTTGTGTCATCCGAATAGCCTCGAATCAAAGCTCCATCGCACAGCACAATGACCGTGTAATCATTTGAGTTGGGACCTGAAGGTAGGTGACTGGCATCTACCGTGAAAGCAAGGATATCCCCTACACACAATTTTGCGTTCATGTTATTTTGATGATCATCAAGACGCACAGCTGTTGACGCTGCCTTATCAAGCCACCAGCCGGGCCCTCTCATCAGCCAGGGCATATAGTTGGTGTCGCCACAGTATATCTTGAGACCCGGCCTCGACCGATCATTGGTCAGTGACCATGGTACTTGGATGTCGGCAGTGGTATATTTGTCTTTTTTTCCAGTATCATCAGTTCATAACATCAACATATGTATGAGCAAGGATGGACTGACACGCGATACTCAACCGCTGCGTGATAGAAGCACCTCGAAAGAGTCTATCTCTTGTATCATCGGGGACATCTCGAATGACGGACACAGCAGCGTTCACGATCATCGCTTTGGCTTCAATCATGGCGGCTTCTATCATGGCGGTCCTGTCCCGGCCATCTTTTACATAGGGTTTGCATGAATTATCAATGTAGTAGGCCCCAGCCACAGAGAAGAGTTGGAGAAGAAGAAGAAGAAGAGCTGCGGAGAAAACTGCAGTGACAGGAACCATCACCGGACGCGAGGAGTATGGTCAATACGTCGACGACTCGTTTGTCCCTTACGGTGTGTTTTATGGTTGTGGTTGGGAATCAAGTGCACATTTTCATGACAATACAACTCCAGTATATAGAAAAACATCGAGTCCTCTTTAAACCTAGACGGAATGAAACGCTTCTAAGGTAGAGACTATAGCGTAGTCCATCGGATCGTGCAATTTCCATGTGCTCTCAATAGTCTCGTTCCTTTGGTGAAACGCTCACTTGATGTCTTTTCATGCGGTAGCGCACAGATCTCGGGCGAAAGACTTAAGCGCACCCTTCATCAAGCGTTCCGAAGTTCGTATAAAGGTTCGAACGGGACACAGATGCGGTCATCTGTTAGTGAAAAGAAAAACCGCATCATTTCTCATTTGGTATACAAGAGGTGGCTCGGTTATAAAAGGTATCGGCATAAGGTAGATCTAAGAGGTGGTCCAGATCAGACAGAATCTAACTGCTCCTATATAAGAGTGCTGTCTCACAAACCAGTAATGTGGTACATAGGTTTCGAGCGAGCCTTGACGGATCCACTTCATTCCGTGATGCTCTACTTCTACTCACATCGTGCGAAAAGGCGGCGACGACGAACCCATTCTCGATTAGGGGACGATATCGAAGCAAAGCCGTGGCTCTCTTAGCATCGACAACACAGTCGAGGAGCGAACACAGCTGCGTCAGCGTGTTCGAATCCTCACTGCTTGAAGTCTCGCCGTGGCAAGGTCCATACTCCATGGTACGGATAGGTGGATGTTTTAACCCCCACCGCTACGGCCTGCTGCATACTGTAGACGGTCGTGACGGTGTTCTAAGCCAAACCTTACACCCCCTACCCCTTTTCTTTCTTTCTTTCGTCAAATGGTAGCTCCCATGCGATCGACTTAACTTAGTAACTCACCTCACACCACGCCCTTCAGAACCTGTACTGAATGCCGAATAAAGATAAAAAGTGAGGATTACCGTACATGAGAAGCCGCAAGGGGGTTTGGTGAGGTACCTATCACCCTACTCGTATCTACATATCTCGCTAGCGACGCTACGTATCTTTCTTTCATTTGGTAGTTTACATTCGCAATATCTTTGCGTTTTATAACTGTCAAGATGGTCTGATTACCGAGCCTAGAATTGCACGATACAAAGACCTTAGCTCTTTCCTCTGGGAGTTGATCATGGATACTTTAGATCTTCAAGTGCTCAAGTATGGAAGGCTTCACTGCTACTCTTTACCGTACACTGCTATCGTTGGAGTGTTGTGCTCCTCTCGCTGTGGTGTTGTTGGCAACCCACTTCAGTGCGTCGTCATGTACTAGTATCTTCAGTTGACAGTTACTCAATACTACGTCACTTTGTAGCTCATGATCATATTTCCTTTTTCATATTAGTCAAGACTTACAACCAGCGCCCTCATCGCCGCTGACCGTAGCACTCAAAATGGTTCTGATTCAAAATTCGGAATGTGACTTCTTGATTGTCGGTGCAGGCCCAGCGGGTTTGATGGCCGCAACCTGGGCAGCGCGTTGTGAAATCCACGCTCGAGTGATCGACAAACGAGGTACTAAGATCTTCAATGGTCGGGCGGATGGACTGCAGTGCCGAAGTCTCGAGATATTCGACAGTTTCGGCTTTGCTGATAGGGTATGGAAAGAGTCGAATCATACGTGAGCAATCTAGAGTAAGGTAGCTGCCTGGAGATACATCTAGAGCTGAATGTCGTTCGCAGGCTTGAGATTTGCCTCTGGATTTGTGGGATTGACAGCACCCGTTGATTTGCAGCTCATATATCTTGCAGAACCCAGACGAGTCAGGCATCATCCAAAGAACCGATAGAATACCTGATATTATCCCAGGTTTCTCGAGGTTTCAACAAGTTGTACTGCATCAAGGCCGGATCGAGAGGTTCTTCTTCGATTCTATTGCTGAGCATTCGAACATTGAAATTGAGAGAGGTGTGCTTCCAGAGGAGCTCGAGCTACACCACACAGAACCAGAGGATTATGATGCACACCCCATCAAGGTGAAAGTAAGACACTTGGACGAAGATGCTGCAACCCCAGCCCAGAATGGAAGTAACGTTCCAAACGGTCTATTCAGAAGCAGTCTAGCCAAAGATGACACGGATGATTTGATCCGCAAAAGTCGTGGCAAAGAGGGGTCTACCGAGATCATTACAGCAAAATACATGATAGGCTGTGACGGAGCGCATAGTTGGACTCGACGACAACTAGGTTTTCATATGGAAGGAGAGTAGACTGACTTCATTTGGGGAGTCCTCGATATAATTCCCATAACCGATTTTCGTATGCTCCAGGTGGAAATGTCTTAAAGAACCTTTGACTCTTGCTGATACGTGATTAGCTGACATACGCATGCGATGTGTCACACACTGTGCTAACTCAGGTAGTGTGATGGTCATCCCAAGGGATAATAAGCTTGTTCGATTGTACATCCAACTCAATGAAGTGAACGCTGCTGGGAAGCAGGTCGATCGTTCGAAGATATCCCCCGAGATGACCCTAAAGTCAGCCCAGAAGATCGTGAGTCCATATATACTTACCTATAACTACTATGATTGGTGGACAGCTTACCAAGTATGAAAATCTACATTCGTATTTCGATGATATCTAACATGAGCTTCTATAGATAGGACAGAGAGTTGGAAACAGATTCTCCAGTGACGACCGTATATTTCTTGCCGGGGATGCGGTGCACACCCATTCACCGAAGGCGGGGCAAGGCATGAACGTTTCGATGCAAGACACATATAATATGGGGTGGAAAATTGGTCTTGTGGTCCAAGGTCTAGCAAAACCCTCAATCCTCAAGACTTACCAATCTGAACGTAGGCGTATTGCTCAGGATCTCATTGCTTTTGATCATCGATTTTCCCGCTTATTCTCTGGCAGGCCTGCAAAAGATGCCGCCGATGAAGCCGGTATATCCATGACTGAGTTCAAAGATGCTTTTGAGAAGGGTAACATGTTCGCGTCTGGTTTAGCCGTCGATTATGGTGCTAGCATCCTTATTGCCAAGCCTGGAGATTCTGCCGAAGAAGGGGACGGAACCGAAAATGAAAGGTGTGGGGAAAGTCATCGGTAGACAATATCTTGCTTCCAACATCAAATTGGGCACGCGGTTCCCGAGTTTTCAAGTCCTTAATCAGAGTGACGCCCGTCCCTGGCAGTTGTGCCACTTTCTGAAAAGCGATGGTCGTTTTAGGATCATTCTTTTCGCAGGGAACCTTATGAGTGAGAGGCAAAGGCAAAGGGTTCAAAGCTTTGGAGAAGAGCTTGCGGCCCCAGAATCGTTCCTTCGCCGGTTCACCCCTTCAAAGAAACCAATTGACTCGACAATCGAGGTACTCACAGTACACTGCGCGCCACGTCAGAAGGTAGAACTCCTCGATCTACATGAGATATACCATCCATATAACCCGAAGGAGGGACGGGACTACGCTAAGGTTTTCGTTGATGACATATCATATCATGAAGGCCATGGTGAAGCATGTAGGAATTATGGTGTGTATAAAGAAACGGGCTGCGTAGTCATTGCAAGACCAGATCAGTATGTTGGATGGATCGGAGAGCTGGAAGATATCAGTGACATGGAGCGCTACTTCTCTGAAATACTCATCCCCCAAACATGAGCTTTGAGTAGCTGTTTTTCTGTATATAGTGTTTTGGCGATGTATTGGCTTGTTGAACATTCTGTCACATATACTGGCTTCCTGGCGTGGTGTCGTCCGAAGCAATATGTATGCAGACCTCTGTACGATAGCAAACTTTGCAAACAAGCAGGAAAGTTATAGTGGTTAAAAATTAGAGAGCTAGACACATGGACTAGCATGACATGAATTTAAACAGAGTAGAGTCGTAGCTTCTTTCAAACGCACCCTTTTTCGGTTTGGTGAGATAGGTTACAAAAAGCTGAGAGACATTGAGACATCCGAGGTTCCCAAAGTGAAGGCTTTTGCAATAACTGGGGCTGTAATGGCGAATGAGGAAGGTGAGAGGAACATGGGTTCCAGGGCCGGGCACTGGGGTGCAGGGGTGCAGGGTCTTCAGGCCCAAAAGCCCAAAAGCGACAATATAGACTGAGGAGGGATTTGCTGTAGTCGACCTGAGAAACTTTCACTTCTAAAAGATCAGTATCGACATGGTGATTTGTCAAGTGGAACGATCGTCAACCGCCTGCCAGGGCTCTCAGGCGGTGGCGGGAACTGCCGGCCTGATTTCTCTGCAGACCCTTGTCCCTCGAGGCTGTCGAACGCCTTCATCATCACGGTTGCCTTACACGAGCAGCGTCGCGGATGTTTCATCCCACACTGTTTTTCCGGCTTCGCCAAGATCTCACACAATGACATGACATTCCCAGCGATCCAC
>JAABUL010000476.1_pt1 | contig 85393 bp, 150 predicted proteins | sample 5559151 | NCBI WGS metagenome assembly JAABUL01 (sample SAMN10711876, study PRJNA513368) | rock metagenome | isolation source: Antarctica rocks | place: Antarctica: Victoria Land, Pudding Butte sud
CCCCTGTGTTTAAGAGTGTCGACCATCTTCTTCACCTGGTCGTCCCATTTCTGATCCATGTTGAACATGATACCCAGGTACCGAATGGACTCTCCCGGGCGGCGCAGTGCCACTGGCCGGCCATCCATTGTGATCTCCCCCAGCAGTGGTGCGAGCTCGCTCCAGTCATTGGCCTGCACCAGGCGCCTGGCCTTTCGCTTCCGTCCGGCTGCACCCGGCGCGTCACCAGGTGCGGCATCCCGGTTCTCATGCTTCCCGGCATCCTCATCCGTTTCTGCTGCAGCATTTGCGCGCTGGCCTTTCCTGGCCGCCCCCGCATGGTGGTGTAGTATGCCTGTGAGGTAACATTTGTGAGGCGCCAAGCTCATGCTCATCCACTCGCTGTACGCCTCAATTTTCTTGATTTGAGTCTTCATTTCTTCCAGGTCGTCCGCAAAGATGGCCAGGTCGTCCGCATATGCAGCTGCCGCTGCTGTCAGGGGATCGTCGACCGGGGTGCTGCCGCAGCGGTAGCCGCTCCCGCCGATGTCCAACCATCTCAACAGCGGCTCCAACGCTATGACGAAAAGCAACGGTGATAGCACATCCCCTTGTATGGTTCCTCTGTGGACTGGAATCGGAACAGTCCTGCCGGCGCTGCAGCTGATCTGCGTCGTGGCATGCGTGTAGATTCCCTTCACAACATTGATTGCATCCTGCGGCACTCCAATGCGCTCCATGACATAATACAGCCTGGCTTGGTCGATGGTGTTGAACGCGGAGCTGAAGTCCACCGCCAGCATGAAGAGATTCTTCTTGTGCAAGTCTGCGTCTTCCATTATACGCTTCAGGAACCTGAGCTGCCTTCCTCAATTGCGGTGCGGGCGGAAACCTTCCTGGGATGCTGACATCGCCGAAACTTCTTCGAGGTATTGCTGCAGCACCCTTGTCACGACGGTGCTGTACAATTTATACATGCAGCAGTGAAGTCCAATCGGCCTATAGTTGGCAGGGTCGGTGGCCGGTAGCTTTTTAGGGAACATGAGCGTGTAGCTGTTGTGCCATTGCTCAGGCACGCGGCCCGCAGCCCAGCACATTTTGAAATATCCGTGAAGCATCATCAGCACCTCCGGCGGTAGGTGCTTGAGCAGCTCGTTCGGCATGCCGTCTGGGCCTGTCGACTTGTTATTCTTAAGACTCCTGATGCACTGCATGGTGAGTGTCCAAGTCAGCCTGTCTGCGAGCTGATGTTCCGTGCCGCGGGACTGCAGGAGGAAGGGGTGCGGCATCGCGGTGTCCTCCATCGGTAGCTGGGTCGCCAGGTTCGCTGGCACCTTTGGCGACATGAGCGCCCTGTGGTGATGCTCCAGGGATTCCAGCATGCAAGGCCCATCATTCACCTTCCCGTGCACCGGATGGTCTAAGGCAGTCATTTTGGCCTGGCGATTGGGAGGCCAGTTGCCCTTCGGGAAGTAGGACCTGCATCTGAACTGCATCCTGCTGTCGAAGATTCCAAGGTTATGTGTTGACCTACATAAACTGCGACAGCTGGCGACCCTATGATTTGCCACCCGTATTCAGTGCAAGCAAGCACACAGGTCCTGCAGTGTCTAAAAATAAACTGAGCAATGTTCCTAAAGACCAGCCTGTGATGGGAACCATCTACCATCATTCCACTTCGTTTGAATTCACAATACTTTGGGTCGCAGCCTTCGCCCTTATTCAAATATCTGTTCCAAAGATCAACCACGACTGATGGTACAGCCGCCGTCTCAGCTGCGCCGTAGTTTTCTTTTCATGCAAATGTCACTTATCTGACTGTCCTCAACCTCCTCTGTGCCAAGTCGTTCAGTGCGGCGTTCATCGTGTTGATGGCGTTGGTCACACCCTGCACATGGAAAGCAGGAAGCTCCGCACAGACGTCAGTGTAACTTCTGACATTGCCATGTCGACGACAGGGACGAACGAGGCCGTCTCCACTTCCTGACGCGCTCAAGCAGTCGAATCGTATCGTTGATGAAAAGGCCGTGATACGTCAGCCTGCGGCAGCATGTTTGCACAGAAAATGTCCAGGTCTGGCCAGCATGCAGCGGGAACACCTTCCACCACGGGAGCGTTCAGTCACGAAGTAATACTCCGCTGGCAAGTCTGCGTCCCGATGGGATTTGTTGTTGCGCGATGTGTGCCCTGCCATCGGCCCCGCCGCAGGACGCAGCGCAATCTCAGGCCTAGATCCCACGAGCCGGCTGTGGGCGGCAGCAGGCTGCGGCGCTGCCGCCGGTGTTTCACAACTGTCCACCTCGAAGTCAGGCAGCCGACGCTGCTGCTCTGGCTGCCGCATTTGCGGCACTACTACGGCTGGCGTTGGCCGCGAGGCTGCCGCGGCTACCGGTGCGTCCAGCAGCAGCAGCCCCCTGCTGCCGCGCTGGGATGTCTGCAGTGTGGGAGCGCCCAGGCACAGGTAGACTGCAAGGGCCGCCAGGAAATTCCCTTCAAAGGCAGCGCTCCAGCTGCACAGCACCGCCTCCGCGCCGCTGCGGTGCCGCGGCCGCCACAGCTGTGACGTGCATGCGCTGGGTGAGGGCGCTGCGATAATGTCCCGCCACAGTGGAGGCGTATGTGCGGCAGGTTAGACGTCGGGCTTCGCACCATGTCAGCTGGCGTTTAGCTGTCTTGGTTTTGCCGTCTCACCCAGGCGCTGCAGGGGTGCCGACACAGCGTCTGCGCCGTGCAGGTGAAACGAGGATGATCGACACGATAGACAAGCTGTGAGCTTCGAAAAGGTTGTAACACCTCGTATGCTGACGCTGCGTAGCCTCATTCGCAAAACCGGCCGCAACGGAGGCCCTGATGTTGACGGTCGACGGGCAAAGGTGACCGGAGAGCTTCTCTCGCATGCGGATCCGGCTCAGCTCTCCGTCGAGCGTTCATGCAGTTCGTTGAGAAGTTTGAGGTGCGTTTTCACTGCGCCCTCGGGAATGTCGCCAGGGTCTTCAGCCGGTCTCTGTCGAGAACTCCGAGACACGCACGTGCGGCTCCGACATGGACAAGGAGAGCGGACGGCTCAACGCTCCACGCACACGGCCGCTCCACGCCCCTTTCAAAATCACTACATCTTCTCATTCAGGCTGCTCGGGCCTTGCTATCTTGAACCTTGCGCGGTTGTTGGCCTCACAGTTCTATCGCTCTGCCGCGGAGCGTTCGACAGGTGCAGCCAGCCTTTTTGCACCGCAGAGCCCAGGTGAGGCTTGTGGTGGCTTTACATAGTAGTTCTGCAGGCATTAAGAGGCACAGCCCTGCTCGCAAGCCATGCTGTCAGAGAAGGCCAGCCCTGAAAGCCTGATCCATCACATGCTGTGACTTGCAGGGAGTTGGCTCACATTCGACCCAGGCAGAATGAACCCGCTGTTAGATTTGCCGACGTTCACAAGGCCGAGCTCGGCGAGCTCGGCGAGCGGGGGCGCCCGCCGCCGCTGCTGCGCCGTGTCGCCGCTCATCCTGTTCGGCGTCCTCCCAGCCACCATCATGCTTGGCACGCTGTTTCATTTTCTCGTATTGACTTGATAGGTGTCTCTTGTCAGCTTCGAATACTTCATAGTGCTCATGTGCTGCCGAGATGCGCCGCTTGATTGATCTGCCACCTCCATTAATGCGGTGGTTCAGCATTGCTGAGCATCTGAGGGAGATCGTTTGCCAACACTTCGAATATTAATAATGCGCTGTGGTGTCGCAGGCCTGTACCTGCTGATGGACGCCCCATCCCTCGGCATCCAGCCGCCTACAGATAATGCGGCAGCCGTTGGCCGCAGCCTAGCGAGCGCGCAGGCAGCTGCTGCCCGGGTGGCGGCCTCGGCGGTCCTCATGCAGCAGCACCCGTTGAAGGCCGTGCTGCCACAAGCTGCGCCAGAGGCAGCGGCTGCCGACCCGCTTGCGGAAAGCATCGAGCAGCACCTGGAACCGCTGGCGGCTGTGACGGCTGCTGCCAGCAATGCTATGGAGCCGGCAGCGCCGCTGCAGAAGCCTGCGGACGCGCCTCCCGCCGATTTTACAGCTGCAGCGGCTGTTAGAAACCCTGGTCAGCAGGATGCCGTCAGCAGCAGCAGCAGCAGCAGCAGCAGCAGCAGCAACAGCAGCTCAGGTGCCAGCAGCGGCGGCGGCACAAGCACCTCAGGACCTGGCGACCAAACCAGCAACAGCACCAGGTCCACTACTGCTGGCAAGCTGTCCGCTGACGACTCGGAGATAGCCGCCATCCTGGCAGCCGCGGAGCAGGCGGGAGCGCCGGTCGACATGAAGGCGTGCCTCAGAGACGATGCTGTCGACAAGCCCTTCACCGTCAGAGACTTCCTTGAGGCCCGCCCTGCCAGGTATTATTTATGCCGAGTGCCTTTTCTAAAAGGAGTAGGACTGCACAGCCACAGTTGAAATCCCGCACCGCCACACTGCCAGCTACAGCTGCTGGCACACCAGCTGCGCAAAACATACCACAGAAATAACCTCTTTACCACTTGCTCATGCATGCTTCCCTTGCAGGCTGATGGTGGAGGCGGTGTTCAACAGCAAGCTGCCGCGTGCGGCCACCGCGGTCACCATGATCGTGACAGCGTCCATGAGCCGGCGGTCCATGATCGCGGGCCTGTGCGCCTCCTACGCCTCCGTCATTTCCCTTGCCGTGTACGTGAGCGTGCTCGCGGACGACCCCGCGGCCGCCGCCGCCATCGCCATTGCAACGGCAGCCATTGGCGCCGAGTTCGACAGGTGTGAAGTGCTTCTTCACCTGCATGCTCGCTCTGTAGACGTGTCAGCCGTGCACTCTGTGCCTCAGATGCTGCAGGAACAGCAGCATCGGTTGCCTTGCTCAATTGCCGCTGTGCAAGTGACTCCTTCTGCAAACTGAACAACCACCGCTATTCCTCCACGCAGGCTGGGAGGGGCATGCCTGCCAGCTGGCCATGCTAGTCGCCTCCGAGCGCCTGGTGCTGCTGCCACATTTCCCATGCACCACATGCAAGTTTTGCTTAAATCCTGTGTCTGTATTCGTGCAGGCTGGAGGCGGCGCGCGCCTGCCAGCTGGATGTTTTAGTCGTCTCCGAGCGCCTGGCGGACGCCGCTGCTGCAAAACTGTTTCCCGTCAACGCGCTGCGGAATCTGGCGCTGCTTTCAGCCAAGACGGAGCTGGTCATGCTGGGAGACCTGGACCTGCTCGCCGGCAGAGACCTGGCGGCCGCGATGGCGGTCCCGCAGCAGTGCGTTCTTGCCTTCATCGCAAGCCACACGAGGCCAATGATAAGAGGTGCCCTGGACCTGCTCGCCTGAGCTGGACGCCTACAACACACTGGCGCACTGGACGGGGGCATTGGGGCCAGCCGGGGTTGGCGCATAAGCGTGGCGCACACGAAGCCCTCTCTTCATTACTGAGGTCCCAACGATTGCGCTCAGAACCCATCGCTCTGCCGCAGGTACCAGGAGCTGCTGCAGCTGACAGAAGGCAGGCGCATGGTCGTCGTCCCCGCCTTCGAGACGGACAGCATGGAGGCCGCGCACAGAGCCGCAGCAGGTGCGTAGGCTTCTTGCACATTGTAAGGGCGGCGTGAGATTATGCAGGGGTGCCATCGATCCTTCAGTCTGCACGTGCACTTGCAGTAACCACAAAGACGAACTCGACAAATGGGGAACACCTGTGTCTGCACGCAGGCGGCAAGGCGGTCGCCGCGCAGATGTGGGACGGCACGCAGTTCCGCTACTTTCTTCAGGTGCGTCTTACAACCAGCCTTCCTCCCTCGATGCAGAGAGGTGCTGGTGATACATGCACAACCTACCTGCAGACGAAGTGTAGCCCAGCAGGATCACATTGCAGTCAGCATTCGTGGTCACTTTGTATACCGGGTGTGCATCATGCAGAAGTTCGACCAATCTGAGTCGAGCTGATTGTGATGGTGCAGGGCGGCTACGACCCCGCACACAACGACACCAGGTTTGACGACTGGATCGTCGCCGTTGAGAGCTACCCCCTGAACGACACGGATGGCAGGTGAGGACTATGGTGCAGCTGCTGCCTCCTATATGCCCCCTGCATGCCAGTCTGTTTGGTACTGGCGCTGTGCGGAATGGGAAGAATCGTGCGGCACAAGACCAAAGCGGTCTTCAAATGTTCTCATGATCTTATCCATGCGCAGCTTCGAGCCATGGTGGATCGCGCGGCGCAGCGAGATACCCGTGTGGGACGTGCGCTACCGTGGCTACGGTGCGGCTTTCAGATTCATGTTGTGCTCTGCACGCTTCTCAATCTGTTTTGCTGCTGACAAGTGTGGGTGTCCTAAACCCTAATGAAACTTTCGAATGCTGACACCATCGCATGTTGTGTGCAGGCAAGAACAAGGTGCAGCAGCTCCAGGTGTCACTGCAGCTCTTGAACTTCAGGTGGGCCGCAGTTCCCGGAAATACGCTGATCATGTTTCAATCATGACCCTGCACCCTGCCGCTGCATGCGCCCCTGCAGCCGTTGACAAACAGGGATTGCACCACCGTTGGCATGCACAGCATTGAGACAGTGCTTTATACGAGGCCTGAGTCACGACATCGATGTCCCGCGCCCCGCAGATACGTGGTGCACCCACGGGCCTTCCTGGTGCACCGCCCGCACGCGGCGTCGCCCGCCAAGAATAAATTCATGGACGACATGAAGTGGATGACGCCGGCGCAAAAGGCTGCGGCGGCCGACGCGCCGTCGACCGAGTTCAGCGTCTTCCACAAGACGGAGCACTGGTTCGGCGACCAATGGAAGGCGCACACAAAGTACAGGGCGCTTGTGACGCCGACATTCCAGCGCTGCCGCGACCAGCTTAGCCACTGGGATGTGTACGGGCCGGGCGGTGAGCCAATCAGCACCGTCACAAGCCTCGCCTAGTTTGGCACCGGCTCGTGATGTTGCGCCATCACAACTGTCGCTGTCACGCTGACTGCAATCTGAGTTCTGGATCCTCCTGCAAGTGAATAAGCAATGATTTGGACATGGGTCAGGGTGTCAGTGCTTTTGTCGCCGCTCGGCGGCGGGTAGGCGCTATGCACGCTGCCAGGTTCGTGCGTTTTAGGCCTGCTACAGAATATATGAGCAGTTGATCAATGATATGAAACTGGTGTGTGCCTGTTGCACTTCCTGTGAAGAAATGGGCCGGCGGTGTGTAACAGCCAAGTCAGCGGGCATCCGGACTGTAGCCTAGTGTGGTGTCTGCAGCGGCTGGGCAGTCGCAATTACATGAATGCTGGCTCGCTAGGGGACCAGTAAGCGCTGTTGACCTCCTGGCGCGTCCTCTTCACCTGCAGCTTGTCATTTTGCCAGGTGCACCTGGCACTTGTGAACAACTGGGCACCTTAGTAATAGTAAAGTGTAGACAACAATGATGCCTCCCGGGGTTTTCGGGGCGGACGTGCAGCTCCAGCCAGCAGATTGATTTTCTCGCCGCGTGGTGCCTGGGGCGCTGCCGATCGCTCTTGCATCCGCTGCACGCGGCCCTGCACGTGCTTGATTATGTAAATTAAACCTAAATAAGAGCCAATCCTCCGCACCGGAATTGTGCCAACAACTGCTATGTACGGGACAGCCGTTTCAACACCAAGCTTGCAGGATCCGCCTGCTTCATGTCAGATGCAGTCTACTTGATCTGTCACGCCTGCTGGGAGCGTACGCGCCGCTCACCGCCGACCTGGCTTTATGCGGGTATTCCGGTCGATCGCGTTTCCCAGGGAGACAATAGCGAGTCACCGGTGAAGTGAAGGCGGTCGTCTCGGCATGATCAGCATGCGTGGCATGTGATCCATCGAAAGCCGCCCGCCGCATCGTGTTGACGGCATCGGCTGCCGATGCGCTTCGACAGGCGCCAGAACTGCGGGTCGAACATCAGCATGCGGCTGGACGCAAAGCCAAAGTCCAGCAAGGGCTCAACATCAGTACCGCCAGTCGCTAGCGAGTCTCAGCCAGGTCCTGAGGCAGCCAGCATCAGCCGAGGGTGGACGTCGTCTTCGATCATCCGCTTCGGGCTCGTACCTGCGGCCCTGCTCCTGGGTGAGTCTGGCCCGCATCAGAAACCATGTCTGGTGCATGACACCACCGCCCCGTTCACACTCGTGTGCCACCCGTATGCGGCGGTGCCGCCTGCGATGGTGGTGTGGTCCCAAACCCTCCAGGTCGAACACGGCATGCTGCGCGCTCTACATGCTTGCATGACGTCGGCACGGACACGATGACATCGATTTGCAACAGCAGTCGCCGATCCTTGCACTGACTCCTTGCTGTATTGCCGTGGCAGCGCACACATACCCCCTGGCTGTGTTGCCGCCAACCCCGCTGCATAAGCAAGCCTCCACGATGCAGCTGGTGATTGTCCATATCAGACGCTTCAGCCGCTTTGATGTGCGGTGGTGCAGGACTGTGCCTGCTGGTATACAGCGTTCCAGCATTCCACCGCGGGGCGGGCGGCCTGTCTGGCGGCATCCCCGGGCGGGTGCTGTCCAGCCTGCACAACCCGGCAAAGCTCGTCCGGCCGTGGCGGCATGCGCTGCTGCCGCACTCCGCCACGTTGGCCGGCATATACAGTGGCGACGGCAGCAGCGACGCATCCGCCGAGAGCGACGGCAGCAGCGGCCAGGCCTCTGACAGTAGCGGCAGCGGCGATCAACTAGCTGACGGCAACGACGGCAGCAGCGGCGACCAGGCGCGCGCAAGCTCGGCAGCCGGCGGCGCGGAGCGCGGCACAGACAGCGGCGACAGCGATGCAAAAGCGGCCGCCGCCGCCGGCGGTGGCGGCAACGACGACGGCAGCGCCGCCTCCACAGCCGGCGACGTGGCAGCCGCAACAGCAGCCGGACAGGCTCCAGAACAGCACCCGCGGCGGCCGCCGGCAGCAAAGCAGAGGAAGGGGAAGCCGAGGAACGCGTCGCCATGGAAGCAGTTGCCCAAGGGCGCAGCGGCGGCGGCGGTGAAGCGGTACCCGAAGAATGCGACGGTGGACATGCGGACTTGCCTGAAAGAGTGGCATGAGGACAAGCCCTTCACGACGGACGACTTCATGCACGCACGCCCAGCCAGGTGTGGCGCCAGGCAGACCGAAACCCATCATGCAGATCTGGCGGCTGCGCCCATGTCTGATCCTCTTGTCAGCAGCTGAGCCTCTGCCAAAACAAAGCCACTGAGAATGCAAGTCGAGCCGCAACTTCCTGCTCTTCTCGCCTCACCTCGCCGCTGAGCCATCACCGAGAATTCAAGTCGAGCCGCAACTTTCTGCTCGTCTTGCCTCACCTCACCCTGAGCCATCTGCCACTCCTGAGTGCCGCCGCGGCAGGGCATGTCCTCTAGTCCAGTGTGCTCGGAAGGCCATCACATACATATCCACCACATACCATATCCATCACATACATACCCATCGCATCACCCTGCAGGCTCAAGGTGGAGGCGGTGATGCGAAGCGAGCAGCCGCGCGCCCCCACCGCCGTCACCATGTTCGTCATCGCGACCACCAGCCGGCAGCACATGCTGGAGGGGCTGTGCCGCTCCTGGGAATCCGTCATATCGCTGGCCTACTTCGTGGGAGTCCTGGCGGGCGAGGCGGACGCCGAGGCGAAGATCGCGGCCGACATGGCCGCCATCAGGGCGGAGCATGACAGGTGGGCCAGATGTTTGGATGGAAATGCCCACGAGCCCTTTATTAACGTCCAGTCAATCACGTCAAGAATGGTCTGCGATCTGCGGGGGACGGGACTCTGGTGGCGCGCCGCTGCGTCACCCGCTGCGCCGATTGCCGCAGCACCTGCAGCCTCGCGCAAGCCCTGCATCCCTCGCTCGCACGCGCTCATCGTCAATGGGTAATGATTCACCTTTTTGTTTAACGTTTTGCGCAGGCTGGAGGGCATTGGCGCCTGCCAGATGGACGTGCTGGTGGTGTCGGAGCGGCTCATGGACGCCACCGCCTCCAAGCTGTTCCCGGTGCGCAGTCGTCCCATGGCTGTGCCATCGACCCTTGCACAGGACACTCGTGTAAGCAGACTGGCCCTGACAGGTGAGGCACTGAACATGGCAGCTTCCGTGATGACGAATCGAGGCAGCCGGTTGTCCGGCTGGCATTCTCACGTCTGTTTGGCATCTTTGTGGTCGGCAGATCAACAGCCTGCGCAACTTGGCGCTGCTGGCGGCGGAGACGGAGCTGGTCATGCTCGGCGACTTGGACATGCTCATTGGCGCCGACTTCGCCGCCATCGTCAACAGCACGCGGCAGTGCGTTTTCTGACATGTTACTGTGGTGTGGTATACGATCAACTTTTAAACAAGACTGAGCGACCTGGACATGCTCTTTATTTTTCAAATTACTTTTTACAAAGTTAATTTTATTTACTAGCTTATTGAAAAACGAAGTGTTTTAATCAAGGTCGGCGCCGACTTGCCGCCCTCGTCAAGAGCACACGGCAGTGCGTTCTGGGAACATGGTCTCTGGTTGTTCCGAAACCTCCAAATGATCAAGGATGCTCGTTGACCTGGCCTGGACATGGTCATCGGCGCCGACATTGCCGCCCTCATGCACAGCACCCCAGCAGTGCGCCGCCTGCCTCGCCTCTGCCCTACAGCGGTGCTGCCGGCTGCGCACACTACAGATGCGACGCCAGAGCGTCCGAAGTCCCTTCCCTCCTGCAGCGCAAGGTACTACCAGCAGCTGCTGGCGCTGACAAGGGGGCGGCGCCTGGCGGCGGTGCCCACCTTCCAGAGCCGGTTTCTCAGGATTAAGTTTTTCAATTGCTCCTCCAGACTTCAAGCACTCATGTTTCTTTCTGTGACACCTTAGGTACCAGGAGCTTTTGGCACTGACGGCGGGCCGGCGGCTGGTGGTGGTGCCCACCTTTCAGACCTGGGTGTTGGGCTGGGCGGTGCAGGCCGCAGAGGGTGCGCACCTGCAGCAAACCCCAAGCCTGTCTCTCATTTCACATCACTTCCTGGAGGATCTTCCTGGGTCATGCAGTGGGCGGTGCAGGCCGCCGAGGGTGGGGTCCCAGTCACAAAGACGTTGAGATACCGCATTAAAATGCACTCGACTGCACTAAATATATAGGTCTTGCACTGTTTACACGGGTCTGTCCTGCTCTGATATCTAAAACCCTGCGGAGGCTGTTCTGCACCGGCGTCTGTTGATTGCTTCGACTCAACAAACAGAATCTGAGTGGGGTCAGCGGCATCACTCAGGCCTGGGATGGCAATGAGCGTTTCTGGGTGCTGCGCAGGCGGCAAGGCGGCAGCCGCGGCGCTGTGGGACGGCGACGGCTTCCGCTACTTCCTGCAGGTGCTGCTCTCCAGCTCTGTCAATCCGGCTCACAGCAAGCCTGCTGTATCACACTTTCGCTTTACTACATTGCACTCATTAGGCCCGGATTGCACTCATAAGCCCCGGTACACACGCGGCCTGCTCAGTCAAAGGCGCTGACCCTTGTCACTGAGCAGTGAAGCCATGCGCGCCCTGCGCTGCGCTGTCACGCTCGTTCGTCCACGTGCTTCTGCCGTGCCAATATTGCAAGCGTTTCAAATTTTGGTCCGCCACATGCACGCAGAACGGCTTAAGCCGGCGCGCACCCCCTGTGCTGTGCGATTTTGGTTTCAAGTTTCGCCGCTGCCTTTTGCTGCGCCGACGGCAAAGGAAAACACCAAACCAGTGTTTCGCCACATGCGCGCAGAACGGCTTTGAGCCGGCGCACGCCGACATCAACTTCACGCGGTGGGTCGCCACAGACGAGAGCTACGAACTGTCGGACACTCACGAGCTGTGCGCTTTTGGATTCCCTGGTCCGCACACTCTACCCATCGATGCCGAGTGCAGCACCCCATGCACCTGAGCCTCGCTGCTCGGCAGCACGCGCCGCGCACTGCAGTGTGCCTGGTTTTGCAAGGCCTTGGCGTCTGAAGCTTGTTCGCACGGCGAGAATGGTGGGAAAATGTAGAGTCCCCAGAATAGGTGCTGCACAGCCGGTGTGTGTGCGTTTGTGCTGATGCCAGATTACATTTCCCGCCGCAGGTTTGAGCCGTGGTGGATCGGCAGGCGGCGAGACGTCGGCTTCTTTGATGTGCGGTACAGAGGTGAGTGCATAATGTCACAGCGCCTCAGCTGCTGATGACATCAGCAGCCTATACATAGACGATGTTTGTCCTCATACATGTGTCATGACGAGTGACGGTGTTGCCACAACCAGGCGCTATAATTTGCTCAGCTCCCTCATGTAGTCAGCGGTTCAAACCTTGCTAATGGCGTTGCTTGCTGCCGCGCAGGGTATGGCAAGAATAAGCTGCAGCACCTGCACATCCTGATCAACGACCTGGGCTTCAGGTGCACATTGCGGTGCACGCTGCCGACGCATACAGAATCTTCTGTACTCTGCTGACATGGACCTTTGCTTCACCATGTCAGCTTTGTGGAAAGCGCAGTGCGCCCATGCGGCATCGCACCACTCAGTATGCTGGGGACTGAGGAAACACACAAAGGCCATTGTCGCCGTGAACTTTCAGGGCGTATCCCCCTGGCTGCAGGTATGTGGTGCACCCGCGGGCGTACATGGTGCATCGGCCACACGAGGATTCCGCCGCCAAGCACCAGTTCGACGACGACGTCGCCCACATGAAGGCGGAGCAGGCCGCGGCGGAAGAAGCGGCGGCGGCGGCCGCCGCGGCGCCGCCGACGGATGGCAGCCCGGCGCCGGCGGATGGCCATGCAGCGGCACCGCCGGCGGAAGAAAAGTTCAGTCTGTTTGGCGCGGCGCAACGGTGGCTGGACGAGCAGTTTGCGGCGCCGTCGCCGCATGCCGTGCTGGTGAGCCCAGGGTTCAAGCGCTGCTGGGAGACGCTGCCGAGCTGGGACATCTACAGTGCCGAACAGCCGCCGATGCCGACCGTGACCAGGCTGTAGAAACTTGAGAGGCACCTGACCGTCATCAGCGGGCGGGCGGGATCAGAAATTGGCTTGCCAATAAGGGCGATTGCTATCGATGCGTTTGAGGTACCTCGACAACTACCGGGGCCTGGTTCCCATTCTCAAGGAGCCGCGCTAGGCTATTCTCACTCACTCAGGGAGACACTCAGGGAGAATTCGTCTGTGAGGTTCACCATGTTTCGCTTCGCGACCCCATGGCGGTCTGTCGCTCAGAGGGGCTATCAGTTTGATGCTGATTCAGTGACGATGATTCGAATTATGACGCTCGAGAAGAGTTGATTCCTTTTCGTGCCTGCTGTTTCATGCGAGTGATGAAGCTTGAAATTTGTGTACAACACGTCGTTGAAAAAGCGAGGCACTGCACCAAGCGTCATTTGCACAAGGCAGGTTCTCAGGGGGGCCCAATGTCACAGATGACTTGCATCTCGAAGATGTCAAGGCCGGCGTGAACACGGCGCCTGCCTCGGCCCAAAGCTCGTCAACATGTCGGCATCAGCAAGAAACGGGCCGGGATACGCACAGCCAGCCGCTAGTGTGACAAGCGTGGCAGCATGTCTGTGGCCCCAGCAGGCACGGTCAGGACTAGACTGAGTAGTCGGCGTCTGTCAATCGGCTCCCGCTCAGGCCAGTCTCCTGTACTCGCCGCCGAGGCCGGATGTTCAGGCTCCGTGGGCCAATCACCGCCGCCGCCGCCGCCTCCGATAACTCCATTCCTGTCAGCCACGGCAGGGTTCGGAGTCCACGCGGCGCAGCGAGCCGACGTCGGCAGATCACCGCAGCCGCCGTTGCGCAATCAGCTGCGGCTTCTCTTGCATCAGCCAATGCAACTGCCGCCGCTGAGCAATCAGCCGCGACTGGCCTGGAAATGAATGCCGCGGGACAGCCCAGCGCTGGTTGCACATGATTCGACCTTGCAGATGAAGCGCCGTTGTAACCGCTGTCCCAATGCTCCTGTCAGCCGCGACCGGCTTTGGAGTCCATGAGGCGGGAGGAGCAACAGCCGGCAGATCACGGCCACCGTCGCCGCCGCCGCGCTATCATGTATATACTGATCAGCCACGGCCGGCCTGGAAGTCCATGCGGCGGGAAGAACCGGCGCCGGCGTAGTCGTCGTAGGAGCCGCCGCCGCCGCCGGCGCCCATCGCGCCGCCCTTGCCGATCCCGTCCAGCGCGCCGCCCTTCTTCCCCTTGCCGCTGCGCACCTGTGTGACGAGGAAAGACTTGTAGTCAATGAGTACAATGGACACTGGGACATGCAGAGATTTTGCAAAAGCGCCGCCCTTGCCCAAGCCTTCCAGCGCGCCGCTTATTAGGCCACTGCGCTCTTACTGCACAACAGGAACGCGGTTTGCACTACAGTGTTTCGTGCGCAGGAGCAGCATGTGTGGAGTCTTCTCAGCCTACTACTGAACTCGATGCATGTCCAAGACCGGTCGGAAGGAGGGGCATCTGCATCTGCATCTGCATCTGCATCGTGTTGCGCCGATGGGCAGGAGGGCACCGGGCCAGACTGGATGCCCTGTGCTGCCATCAGTCATAGCACCGCGGATGGAAGCTCGTAACTGCAGCACGTCGGTGAGGGCCCGGGCACAGCCAAGGAGATCGGCTCCTGGGCCGCATGCAGTCGGGAAACTGAACGGGAAGGAGGAAAGAAATCAGACACAAAGGACGCACGTCGGTGAGGAACTGGTCGAGGCCGAAGGGGTCGGCCTCGGGGGCGTCCCGCTCGAACTGCACCGGCTGGCCATCGCCCGCAGCCTGCGCCGCTGAGGAATAGTCCACGCCCTCGAAGCCCTTGTCGGGGCGGAAACGCCGCGCGTTCTCGTCGTCGCCTGCGGCAACGCAGTGATCGCATCGGTGCCTGCCAGCTGGAATTGTTTCTGTGCCGTCGACGAGCAGCACACGTCCTGGAAGCCTTTGCTGGGGCGGAAATGCGACGCGGCCTCGTCGTTGCCTGCGCAGAAGACGCACCCTCTCTGTCTGGCGCCATTTGGTTCGGTTTCTGTGATCCTCCCGCATCCACACGCTGACAGAATCAGGGGCAGAGCCCTCACAGCGGTGTGGCCAAGATCGACTCCCGGTTCTTCACACGCTCTGAACAGGTGCATGTGGCCCAGGCACCAAAACGAGCGTCCACATCCCGCCTTCATGTCCGCGCGGCAGCGTTGGCGCAGTGCAGGTCCTTGCGCGCGATCCCCGCAGGCAAGCAGAGCTTTCCAGCCTGGCGGAGCCTGTACTCGTCCGGTTTGAGTGTCCCCACCTCCGCCGTCCTCGTCGTCGGCGGCCGCCTTGGCGCGGTGCTGCCCGGTTCCCCGGTCGGCAAACATGGGCTTGTCGTACAGGTTGTAAGCGTCCTCCGACACGAGGCCGTGCCCCATTCCGCCCTCCTGGTTGAACAGCCGCTGGTCGTACATCGCCTCGCCGCCGCCCGCCACCTTGGCCTGTGCGGAACATAATTTAGGGTTTAGGGAGTTCAGGAAGGAACCCACGGGTCAGCGCTCGGCTGGTTGCTTGGCGAAAACGTCTCTCACGCATGCAAGGCACCAGGCCGCCTGGCGGCACGGCGTGCAGATGTGCGTTGCCTGGCCGCCACCCGCCACCGTTTCTCGTAGGCGCCGGCGGTGGAGCCCTAAACCCTTGCTCAGCAGCGGCCCGGTGTCAGCCCGAAGTTGGTGAGCTCCCTGACATGTGCACCCAGGGCAGCACGCTGCTGGTCCACAGTGCGGGTGTGCCACGGAGATGCAGGCGGCCCCGCACCTGGCCGAGGGCGACCTTCTCGGAGATGTCGCGGTCGCGGTCGCGCGTGAGCTTGGAGCGCTTGCCGCCGTGCGCGTCCTTTGCCTCCAGCCGGCGCTCCCGCTCGCGCTCGCTGCAGGCGTGCGAACAGAAAGTTGCATGAGCAGGACCGTCGAGGATACCCAGAACGCCTGCTGCACGCTGTGCGCTTCCAGCGCAAAGCAGGAAAGTCTTGCAATTGGACGATTTCTCAAAGCTTTTAAGTAATACTAAAGGTGCGGAACACCGCTCGTGCGATGATGCTTGGCACCGTATATGTGTGCCTTCCCAAATGTGGCTGCTGGAATGTGACAGGACGTGCACCGTCGGCACTGGCGCACGCGCCATTCTCAGCACTTGTTCCTGCGGTCATCTCACGACAGACGCGTGCGCTCAAAAGTACATGGCTCGTGGCCCATGATTGCAGCTCACCGCTGCCGGTCGGCGGCGCGGGTCCTCACGGGCGCGGCTGCCCGCGCTAGAACAGGGGTGAAAGCACGCTCAGAGACTGGGTTCTCGGGGGGAAAGAGAAGGTACAATTTCTCCCACCGCTGGCGGTCGCGGCGCAGGTCCTCGCGGGCGCGGCGCTCCTCACGCTCCTCTCGCGTCTCCCGCTCCCCCCGCGGCGGCGACGCCGCCATTGGCGGCGGCGGCGGCAGGTTGGCCTCGCCATACTGCGGCGCGCCACCTGCCGGCGGCGGCGGCAGGTACCTGCGGCGAAGTCAAGGTGCAGACACATCAGAACGCAGTGAGCGGGCGAACGGTGGGCTGTTGCTCACCAGCCTGGTGAGCCGCCATCCGCCGCCAGTTGCCTCGACGATTGACACTTGTGCTGCGGCGCACGGTCGACCACATCAAGCAGACGACTGCCACATGCAGAGCAACCCAGGACTGAGCCAAGGTCTTGTGCCTCACCCCTCGTCACGGGCGGCGACGGATGCGGGCGCGGCGCCTTCGGGTAATTGTTTGCTTGCTGTACGGTTTCTTGCTGCATGATCTCTTGCTGAAGGTTTCCTATTGGAGCTTACCCCTCGTCGCGGGCGGCGATGGGCACGGGCGCGGCGCCGCCAGGGGCGCCGGCGCGCTCCAGGCGGGCGCGCACTGCGAGGTCCCGCAGCTCCGCCTCCTTCGCCTCCTTCTCCCGCATCTTCTGCTCCCGCACGACCTGATACAAGGCGGACAAGTGCATCAGAATGTGCATCATCAATCACAACTACGAAGGAATTGCTAGATCGCGCAGCTCTGCCTCCTTCGCCTCCTTGTCCCGTAGCTGCTGCTCCCGCACCACCTCTGCAGGAGGATATGGAACTGATCCAATTGTGCATTGTAAGTCATGAGTCCGACTTCGTGGTGCCAGGTCGCGCAGCTCCGCCTCCTTTGCCTCCTTCTCCCGCGGCTTCTGCTCCCGCACCACCTGCATTCGGGCAATGGCACGGTCTCAGTTGGAGTTTCGATTGCACACGATCGACGGCAGCCTCGCAGGACATGCAGCGCCGCCTCCTGCGCCTGTTCTCCCACCCCCTGCCAAACGGGGTGAGAACATCTTGTTGGAAATTGCACGTCCAGTGGCGATTCTCACAACCTGCCAGGTCACGCAGCTCCGCCTCCTTGGCTTCCTCCTTCCGCAGCCTCCGCTCCTGCAACACATGCACAAAGAAAATGGCAGTCACATCTGTTGCACTTTCGCTCCTCTGCTTTGCTGAAGACTTTGATTGCAAAACCACATACGTGCGGCCTTGCCGATGGCATCTGCCATGGACGACTTGTGCATGATACGATTGCATGCTACCGCAGGCTCTCATGTCAGTTGAGAATGGCACCCCTTCCACAGGCGACGATCCACCCACGAAATCTACTGTGCGTGCACGATCGCAAGCAGATCTCCTGCAGGTTCGCAATGTGGGCTGCCAGGACTGCGCGAAAGTGGGCATCAAAGCATGACTCGTGTGCACATGCAAATCAAAGCGCACCTTCTGCCGCATGTCAACGGCCTCGCGGGCCTTGGACTCTGCGACGTACAGCGCCTCGGTGAGCTTGGCAAACTGGTCGTTGATCTGCACCTCCTGCAGCCCGCGCCCGTCCGCTGCCAGCCGCTTGTCCAGCGGAATGGTGTACCCCTGCAGGCGGCCAGACACATTTGTCAGACGGCATCCATGACGAACACACAAACGTGCCCACGTTGGCATCGGCTTCCGGGGGGCAAAAGTACTCCAGTGAGCCGTGGTGTAGGGGCATAAAGCGGCACACGCCGCTCGTTTTCATTTGGAGAGAGTCGAGTCAAGAGTCCTGCACAAAGGGGAGTGCGGACGACGCGCCTTGGGGTTCTTCCAGTTGGAGATGCAGGGCGGGATCTTCCAGTCCTGCTGGTCCTTCACGGTGATGGGCCGCGGCGGCGAGTGCATGATAGGCACCGGCGGGTCGCCGCTGCCGCGCGGCACCTTCTTATGCCGGAACTTGGGCGGCTCCATTGGGTCCACCGGCATGTCCTGCGGCGTGGTAGTAAGGTAGGAGACTTGTGAGAGCACGGAAAGACACGCAGGACAAGGTGACACAGAGTCTGGGCTCATCGACATCGGACCTCAACAGTGGCCCGGACTATTCTGCACCCTCAGAGTTGGAGCGCGTGTGCCGGACAGCAGCTCAGCGTCGCATCAGGGGTGGCCATGCATCAAGTGGACGCCCAAGCCCCGCGACCATGCGGGCGACGCGTGTGTGCAAACAACGCCCACCTGCATCTTAATGATGCGCTGCGCGGCGCCGCTGTTGTACTGCGGCCCCTGCTGCGTGGGCGTGTACTTGATGTAGGTGGGCGCGCCCGGCTGCTGCGGCAGGTTCTTCGGCTGCTGCGCCGCTATCTTGGAGTTGACCATGAGCCCGAGCGCCGCCCCCGTCTCCGCCTTGGTCTTCTCGATCTCATCCTCGTCTGGCCGCGCCATCTACAGGACATGGAGAAGTGATGATGCATCCGAGACAGATCACGATGTAGCTGCCGAGCAGTTGGCACATGTGCAGGGCGGCTCGGGGGCGGTGCAATATTACTTGCTATAGCAGACTTGCAGTGAGCAACGTCCACCAGCTCCTCCACATAGGTTGGCAAGGCCTCCGTAGTGTTCAAGCAGTGGAAGTCATCATCTCATTTAGTTGGCAGCACCCACCTCGTCCTTCAGGCTGTCCAGCTTGGGCACCAGCGCTGAGTGGTCACTCGCGACCCACTTGTCGCGGTTGGCGCCCTGCTTCACGATGGCATCGTAGCTGGCGCCGCCGCTCGGGCCCACCGCCAGCGCCAGCGTGCCGCCGGTTGACGCCGCCTTGTCCTTGCGCCCCATGTTGCGCGGGAACTGCGGCAGGTGCACCTGTGGGGGAGCGCGGAAACCGGCACAGCGTCAATGCATGTGCATGGCGAAGAGGAGTGTTCTAGATGCCGCAGCTGGTGCAAGGACGATGCTGCGTGATTGAGCGTCGTGGAGGGCACACGTGAAAGCGCAGCTGCGCTATAAGCTTGTGAAGCTGGCAAGTGGAATTTCAGGACATGTCGCCCAACCTCCGGGAAGGCGCCTCCATCGCCGAAATCGGATGGTCGCCTGGGGATGTAATGCCTGCGCTCTGCGGAGCCGTAAGGCGGCGCCTCTGTGGTGATGCGCGGCCCGCCAGAGGACGGAGCAGGCTGTGATGGTGCCGCTGGCTCTGGCGCTGCATACTCCCGCTTGGGCGCCGGCAGCGAGCTCAGCAGGCCCACCGCGGCCATGGTGGCTCGCAGCTGCTGCTAGAGCGTGACTCAAGTACTGCTGCGGTGCTGCTCAGACCTCGTAAATAAATTGAGTGCGATGAACCAGGTGTCAACAAAGACCTGCAACCTGTTGCCCCAGGCAGGCCTCTTTCAGCTCGTTCAAGATTGAAAACACCGGCGTGCAGACGCTTAGTGCACGAGGTTTGCCTACTCCGCAACTGAGTTGCACACTAAAACTCACGCGAAGCTCCTCCAAAACCCTCTTCTTCTCGCTGGATAGTAGTAAACATAATATGTTTACGTCACCAGCTTAGTCAGCATGCACTGAAGCGGGATGCAACGTTGCAGCCAGACTCGCTGCACTCTTCAGCCGTCGGTAAGCACGCAATCATTGCGATCCGTGTGTACCTGTCGCGCTGCACATCGTCAACCTGTCGATTTGCACGGCTCATGGGCACTCCGAGCAAGGTCATTGACGTCCACAGGCTCACTCAATCGCCATCTCGCCTGTCACACCTTCAGCCGAACCTCCGATCTATCTCAGGGATAGCTGCAGTGAGCTGCGCCGTGCCGCACCGCTTTGGTGGCAACTCTGCCGGCGATCCGAAAGCCGCCACCCTATCCTTCGTCGCGTCAGCAACAGCGCGCCAGACAGCCGCACAGGCGGATCCAGCGGCGGAGATGACCAAGTATGGCATGGAGCAGGAGGCGGCGTGCCGGGCGGTCCGCCTGGCGGCCAAACTGTGCCAGGTTGGTGTTCACCCCTGTGTGCTCGATTTGCACGGCGTAAAGGGTCCGCGCTCACAGCCAGAGTATTTCTGATAACGAAATTGGCAGGCAAATCGCCATCGCGAATCATTGCACATGGCAAGATACGAGGTGCATCACGACTCCCCTTTGTGCCGCGCAGACGGTGCAGCTGCAGCTGAAGAGCTCGGAGAAGACGGCCAAGGACGATGCTTCGCCCGTGACAATCGCAGACTACGGTGGGGATTTGCTGCTGGCCCTGCTGTCGCTCTATGTGCGGTGCGCTTGTCACTCGCGCTTCTGCATTGCCGTGCGGCGGCCGGCGATCGCGGTGTCGCCCACAAATGCTATCAGTCAGAACTCGCCCCTGATGCTGCAGGCGCGCAGGCGGTGGTGGCGTGGTGCCTGCGGCAGTCCTTCCCGGATGTGCCGCTGCAGATGGTCGCCGAGGAGGACTCCGCAGACCTCAGGCACGCGTGCCGACTCTGCGGAACGGCATGTGGCACCGAGGTTGCCGCTTGCAGTTGCTGCTGCTGCGCATGCACCAGGCACCGCCCGCGTCCTGGCTGCTTATGGCGGCGCCTTCTTCGCCATGGCAACCATGCTGAAGTGGATTGATGGCCGCCGTGCAGGGCCGACGGCGGCGCGACCATGGCGACGCGAATCACGGAGCTGGTCAACTCCACGCTGCGTGAGGAGCTGGGTGCCGGCGGCGAGTTGACAGAGGCCCAGGTGGGAAGGCCTTGCTGCGACGTCTGCAGAAGTCTGGAGTGCCTTGAGATGGTGTAGGTGGCACTTCGCTTGGTTCAGTGTCGAGGCATGACGAGACCGAAAAAGGCAATAAAGGAAACATGCAATGCACCTATGCATCTTGCTGGCATGGCAGTTGGCAGCTTTGCTGTGGGACGCACCGCAAACCCCGGCAGGGGTTTAGGGTTTAGGGCCCTCAGTGATTGCAGCTTTGCGGTCATGGCCACCGGATACCACCACCTGCAGGCCTTCCCGCTTGTGCTGTTGCTTTCAGGGGCCACGAAACACCGGCGCCAATCCCGCTTCCCCGAAAGGCGCTGGAACTCACAGATACGGGCGGCTCGGAGGCCGCCGGATCGGGCCGGGGCGGCACTGGCTGCTGATAAACGTTGCTTTGTCCTGATGCATGTCTGATCCTATGCGCCTCGGCACCCGTAGGTGCTGGAGCTCATAGACACAGGAGGCTCGGAGGGCGGCGGCGCAGGGCGGCACTGGGTGCTGGACCCGATTGACGGCACGCGCGGCTTCGTGGGCCTGCGCCAATATGCCATCTGCCTGGGCATGATCCAGGACGGCCAGGTGGGCAGATCTCCGACCATGTTTCTCGAGTGTCCGCGTCCGTCGAAACTGGAAGGCATTGGGATGTTGACAGTTCACAAGCACACGCCCGGAAACAAGTGCCTGCTTGTTCCCGCCAGATGAGACCTAAACAACAGGCGTTGCGGCTGAGGACGGCGCCCAAGCCCTTGGGGTGCAGCCTTCGAGGGCGCTATCGAGGCGGAATGCTGGGCCGCGATATTGACATGCGACTCGCGAGCGTAGACAAGCGCAAACGCTCGGAACGGCCAGGACACGGCAATGAGCTTACCGCTTTCCGAACATGAAAATGTGGGCGTGTGAACTATGAGGCCTCTCCGAGTGACCAACCACTCTGCAGGGGTGTTGGGCCTGCTGGGGTGCCCCACCGTGCTCCACCGTGGCTGACGCCCGACAGCGGCGCTAAGCGTCCAAAAGCCCACAGTGAATATCCGCGTCGTGTCCTGCAGGTGGTGCTGGGCGTGCTGGGGTGCCCCAACATGCCGCGGGCGCGGCTGACGCCGGACGACGGCGGCGCGGAGGCTGCGGGCCGCGTAGGCAGCGATGGCATAGGCGTTCTGTTCACCGCGCAGCAGGGCTGCGGTGCCGCCGTCGGCCCCCTCACAGGTGAGCAAGCGAAACAGATCAGTGTTTTGTGCGCTGCAATGCCACAGGCGTGCTCTTCGCAGCGCAGCACGGCTGCAGCGCCGCTGTCGGCAGGTAAAGGAATGGCAACCGCTTCAGCAGTGACGGCCTCGGCGTGGCCACGCCGACAGTCTCCTGACAGGTCGGCGGGTCCTGGAAATCTAAACCCTGAGGGTGCAAGGCAATCGGGGCGTGATCAGCGGCCACCCGGCGGCAGCGCTGCGCGGCAGCGCTTCACCAGCGTCAGAACGTCCCGCCGCGGCAGCTGCGACTGTTTCAGTCTTCTCATTTTTTGGGACCTCGGGCGCAGGCGAGGGCGTGCCAGACGAGCGGATACATGTGGCGGACTCGGACGACTTCAGCGGCGCGCGCTTCATGGAGTCCTTCGAGAGCAAGCACAGCGACCACGACTTCACGGGGCGGCTCAGCGACGCGGTCGGCATCACCGCAGCTCCGCTTCGCCTCGACAGCCAGGCTAAATACGGTGAGCTCTGTTAATTTCAGCAAAGCCCTTGATTGTACCTGGTCGCGGCACAGCGAACCCGCCAGCGCGGGCTTTGGTTCGGGCTTTCAGGGTTTTCGTGCCACATCGCAGGCGCGCTGTCAAGGGGCGACGCGGCGCTGTTCCTGCGCTTCCCGGCTGCCAGCTACCGGGAGAAGATCTGGGACCATGCGGCGGGGGCGGTCATCGTGACGGAGGCCGGCGGCGCAATCACCGACGCCGGCGGCGCGCCCCTGGATTTCAGCCGCGGCAGGTGTGGGGTGCTGAAGTGATCGATAAACGTTGAGCTTTCTGCAGGAATCTCAGAGCACTCCGTGGGAATACCACCCCTCGTCGTCAGCAATCACTGACGCCGGCGGTGCGCCGCTCGACTCCAGCCGTGTCAGGTGGGCTTCCAAGGGTTTCAACAGCCGCTGGAGTACACTTTGAAGCCTTTGCCAGTGGGACAAGTTTATCGTCAATGCCGTAAACCCTAAACCCTAAACCCTAAACCCACAACCCACCGGCGGCATGCCCCTCGACTCGAGCAGCGGCAGGTGAGGGGCGTAGAAGTAGCCAGGCCTCTCAAGTACTACGCAGGACCTTAAACCCTTTTCGCCAGCAATCACCGTCACCAGCGGTGCGCCCCTCACCTTCACCCGCGGCAGGTCCGATTGTGCTGTGGCATCTGAAACCTTCAAATCTGGAGCAGCTGTGCTCATAATGGATGTTAATCTCCTGCGTACGAGCCACTGCTTTTTGTTTGCCGATGCCGTCCTCTTAAAAGACTACTGTGTCCCTGTCAGGGGTATGGCAGTCGTGCTGCTTGGAGCTGCATGCAGAGGGGGTGCTCAGAGTGTACCGCCCCTGCCGCAGGTGGCTGGATCTGGACCGCGGCATTGTGGCAGCAACCCCAACGCTGCACCGCGCCATTATCAAGGCGCTGCAGACGCTGCCGCCGCCGCAGTGAGGCATGCATTGCGACGAACCCACATGGTGGTTTCCGCTGTGCCCGCTCGTCTGGAAGGCCGAGTACCACCGCCGCACTGACCTGGTTTGCTCAGGGGCCGCAGCCGCCACGCAGCGCAGCGCAAGCTTCCTTACGGACGAGGGTGTGAAGAATGTTTGTGGCGGTGCCGGCGACGGCGGAGCAGCGAGAGCAGAGCGAGCCAGCTGCGGGCCAGTTCACGGCAGGCAAGCTGCCTCTGCCGTCGCAGGGCAGCTGCTGCTGTGGCCGCTGCTATTGCAATGCAGACGACATTGATACAAGACAGCGCAAGGTTCACTCAAGGCCACAAGTTCTATCCTGTTCAGGTCACTTCAGCACCTTATGTGTTCATGGAGTCGGCATGCAGTTACTCCGAAATTCAGGAGCACGTGTTGCAGAGGTAGGTGTTGTATGAACTGATCAGTGTTTCCCACGATTACTCTCCATCACGATTACGTAAACGTTTCACACACAACTCTCAACCAATGTACACCCTGATGAAACTCCCTGCAATCCACCAATCCAAGAGACAACAGCACCAGATCCATGTGCACCGAGAAAATGTACTGACAGCTTTGTCCGCCCCGGGCAGCTGCTCAAGCATCACAAGCATACCCAAACCTGCAACAACGAAACAGAACGGGAGAGCTACTTGATATCTTATCTGCCCTGCATGAGATGCTGAACCTTGAACGTTTAGGTTTGTTGACGGAGTTCCGAACTACTGCTGACGCCTTGGCAGGCATTAGTGCAAGCGGGCGGGAGACGTTCTTGCCCAGCGCTTTGATACCGTTAATGCCGGCGGGAGCTGGCCTCCTTGACCAGGGTTTTGATGCCACGCACGTGCGCTGCGCCGTCCGCCAGCAGGCCCTTCAGCTTTGCCGCCGCCGCGCCGCCGGCGCTGCCGAGCCTGCCGAACTTGGAGGACATGCGCCGTGTGCGTGTTTAGGTTCTGCCCCAGCAGCTGGCCCTGTGGTGATGAGCTACGACGGCAAAGTCAGTCCGATGGATGCATTTGGCTTGTAGCGCGTAGCAGACAGGGCAGAACGAAAGCAGGCTGTCAGGTTTTGCAGGACGGGTTGTGCCGCACTGGCCTGGTTGACGACGTTGAAGCCGAAGGCCAGGAACGCAAAGCCCTGCGATAACAACAGAGAGGCGGTCAGAAACATAGCCTGCCGTTTTTCTGCCTTCATGTAACAGGCTGCAGTATAGGAGTCACCTGATGGGCTCCTATGGAGACGGACGAAGGAGAATGGGCACATTGCTTGGGCGTGAACACTGCCCGCGATCCTACTGGGTGTCGACAAGCAGCGGCGTGCGGTTGACCGGGTTGGATTGGTTGGACTGAGAAAGAATGTCGAGACTGGCGTGTGATGCAAACCGGTGGTGGGGCATGTGAGACAAGTACGGAAGACATTGCCAGAGTTCGCGTTTTCCGAGGACAGGACGTCATACCCTACTAGCAGTACTGTGTGCAGCCCTGCCAGGCCAGAGGCCACCGGTGCTACTGGGTGCATGTCGTTCAACAGCATCCATTCTCAGGCCCCAGGCATCCATTACGAGCCCACAGCAGGGCAATTTCTGGCAGCACAGGTATGCCTCTGCCGGCTTTCCACGCCATGAAATTTATCGCCGGTATGAGCCGCCGCCGCGACACAGACATCGGCAATAGATTCTGCACGCTGCGGGCATGCACAACATGCTGGTGGGCAGAAAACAATGCGGCAAGGTTACAAATCGACCAGCCTCACAGCGGCACAGTGTACAGGTCACCGCGGCGGCGGACCGTGTGCCGCGACCGCCACCTCCCTACCAAATGCTCAATGCCGCCAAGTGCTCAGTACCCGCTCGCAATGCTGGAAACGAGCAAGACCTCGCATCCTCATCTGATCCCGGCCCTGCGCCTCCCGCCCGCCTGGCCCGCTCCTCAGTCTCCTGTGAGTCCTACCCACCAAAGCCCCGTCAAATTTGTGAACACGTCGAGAGAGGATCGCGGCAGTCCCGCTTGCAGCGCATTGAGGGGACCAAGCAGGACTGCGGACCACATGCACAGGAGCCCGCGAAGATGGGCAGCACATGGCCGCTCCCATCTAGGCACCCAGGCACCGGCACCCATAATCAAATCCCCTGCAGAGCGGCAGTGCGCCGAGTGCGAAAATGTCTCGTAAAATGCTGGTCCGGCAGAGCGCCGCGTCACGCCAATTGATCCCCTGGGCCCCAACCGCCCACCTAGCCGCTACCGGCACGTCAACACGCTCCTGAGAGACACACAGCTAGCCCCTTTGGCCCCTGGCCCCGGCCCGGCCGAAAGGCCGTCCCACAGTAGCGGCGGAAATTTCCGCCGCATTCCCCTGAAATCTGCAGGCGCCGGCTCCCGGCTCCTCTCTGTTCTGCAGACACCGCTCCTTCTGCCCAAGTGAAGAGAAGCCGCCGCCTCAGTGCGCCCGTCCATTGGCGCGGCTGCCGCTGCCACCGCGGCGGCTGCCGCTGTCTCTAGCACCGCTGGAAGTCGCCTTCGGCGAAGCGACCGCACTGCCGGCGGCGCTGCCAGAGACGCTGATATCGTCGTCCCACGACGGCTTGGCCTCGTGACGGGACGAGGAGCCGCCGCCGCCGCCGCTGTTGGCGCGGCTGCTGCTGCTGCCGCCGCTGCGGCTGCGGTGGTGGCCGCCAGAGGCGGCCGTCGAGGAGCTGCGAGGCTTCAGCGGCGGCGGCGGGCCGGCTCGGCCCGTCGCGAGCCGCGAGCCCAGCGCGTCATAGTCGAACTGCGAAACGGCACGCAGGCACTGGGATCAGCAGCAGGTTGCTGACCAACTTGTATGCTCGGAGGCTGTCGGCCGAGCTGCATGCTGAGAGGCGAAGGCTGATCAGCCAGACTCTGGACGACACCTGGTGGCGCAAAACGTGTGGCAGCTCCCAATCATGCACAGGAACAAGCTTTGGAGTGGAGGTGAAAGGGCTGCCCACCTTTGCCACGGCGGCGCGCGCGGCTGCGCGAGCGGCGGACGAGCTGCTGCCATTTGCGGAGCGGCTGCTTCCGGCAGCTGACGCGCGGTCGCCGTTGACGGAGCCCCCCGCGGCGCGGTGGCGAGCCGACGGCGACGCGGCTGCCGGGTGAGTTGCCAGCAGCTGCTTCAGAGACGCCACCGTGTCCACCACCTGCACAGAAGCAGGCAAAGTCGAGGTCAGCACTGGCAATGCAAAGAGGAAAGCTGAAGGCGCCATCCTACTAGAGACGTTATCAATTTGACAGGCAGGTCCTTGACGTGTTCAGCCAAGATATTGCCAGCGGCCAGGCCCCTTCAAACACGAGAAAGACGCCCAGACTAACGATAAGGACCAGACCTGGAGGAAGTTGTCCTCCTGCGGCGGGTCAGCCTTGTCGGGGCTGAAGGTCACACGCCGCCCCGGGCGCCGCCCCGACGACGTCCGGCCGCTGGCCACCGACGCCGTGTCTGCAACGCCGTCCCCCGCCACGCTGCCGGCGGTCTGCGGCAGCATTCGGAGGCCAACCGCAGCACTGAGGATCGTTCCAGTTCATCCAGTTCACCAGTCGGGGGCCAGGGTCACCTTTGTGTACAAGCGGCACATGAGGCACCAGGAACGCGTCCTGCCAGACCACGTTCCTGGGCAAACTGCTTGAGCTAAAGCAACGTGGGGAGGCGTCGCAGCGTGATGGGCTGCCTTGTGGAATCACTTCCCTCAGCCGCGACGGCTGGATTGAGCCACAGCAGCGCCAGCCACTCTGGCGACGCCAGGCTTGGTGGAACCAGGACAGGCTCGCTGTGGTTCGCACACCAGACACCGCAGCCTGGAACAGGGGAAGGCACGCAGAGCGTCCTCTAGGATTCAGGGTTCTCATGGCTAGAGACCCGGCCACTCACGTCGTGCATGCGGAGGCTGACGGGCATCGGCGCGACGCCTGAGCCACCGATGCCGCCGCCGCGCCCGGGGCCGACGTCGACGGCGGCCGCGGTTCGGCCCGACCGACGGGAGGACGGTGGCGACGGCGCCGTCGCGGCCGCTGCCGCCGCCTCGGCGATGTGCTGCTCCAGCCGCATCTGCTGCATGCCCAGCTTCTCAAGCCGCCGCTGCAGCTGCGCGCGGCGCTCCTGCAGGGGGGACACAATGCCACAGTTCAGAGGGTGGATGTGGAATTGGGGTGTAGGTGTTGAGCACTCGGGTGGCCGACGCTACAGCTGCCCGCAGCGCTCCTACAGGTATGTGGATATGGCCCAAAGTTCAGACAAGAGGGACGGTGTGTTCTGCGGAAGACCGAGGGGCGCTCTCGCCTGTTGCTGTCGACACTAGCAGACACCACTCAAGTCTTTCGACACACGGTTTGGATGCTGAAACATATCTGGGCGAGCACCTGCAGGCGGCCGAGGTCGGGCGCAACACGTGGCGACACAGGCCCCTCGTCGATGCCGCCGCTGCCGCGGCGCGCTTTCGCCTCGCTGGCCGCCTGCGTGACGGCGCCAAGGCTGGCCTCCGTTTCGGCGCGCATCGCGCGCACCTTCTCGCGCAGCTGCCGCATCTGCTGCACCTGGAATGGCAGAACGAAACCGTTTAGAAACGCAATTCTTGACCGGGTTCTGTCAGGCGCTGGAGTCCGTCTCGGTGCGCATCGCGCGCACCTTCCAGCAGTAGCCGCATCTGCTGTACCTGTCGGTTTCCAGGGGAACACGTCCGAGCAGCCATCGAAGTGCTTCAGGGCTGGACGGTGTGTTTCAGCCGCCCGGCAATTTGCAGAGGGCAAACAACATGTGCTGCAGAGACTCCACCTGCACTGGACACCACTGGAAGGTGGCGTAGCGAGTGGAGGGTCACCTGGGCGCCAGGCGAGGGCCGCATCTTGCCGCTGGAGTTTGAGGACCCGTCCGCTGGCACTTCCGCGGCCATGCCGCCGGCTCGCTGCGCCGCCGCCGCCGGCGATAGCGGGCTGTAGGGGCTGAGGTCGCCGCTGCCGAACAGGCCGTCGCCGCTGCGTCGCAGCCTGCCGACAAGTTGCGGGTCGCACCGGTCAGGCGCTAATGACTTTTGATTGTGTGTGCATGCATAATGACAGCTAATGTTAGGCTCCGGAGGCTTTGCAGCAGTGCAGACGAGCGAAGAGGCACTCAGGCCTCGACATGGCAGCCTTGAACGTGCAGGGATGCGCAGAACCGATGTGCATGCCGGGCGCCTGTGGTCATATCCTGTGTCGTATACGACTGCCAAGGCGTCGGCACCGTGCCACACCGTCAGGTTTTCCATAAATAAGAGTCGCAACAGGAGGGTTAGATGATTCAGATGACTCAGGACGCACCCATCGGGCGTGCTGAAGGAGTCGCCCGAGCCGGCGCGGCGGTGGCGGCGCGAGGCGCTGCCCGGCGTCGTCGCCAGGTCTCCAAGGTCTGAAGACGTGACGCTCCAGGAGCCAGAGCCGGAGGACAGCGAGTCGCCACGGAAGAGCCCCGAGCCGCCGGGGGCCCGCGCCGGCGACAGCGGCCGCTCCATGCCTACACAGATGGCAAGGTGAGTCAGGCGCGCTAAATGAAAAACAGATACAAGCGGCTGCACGCAGGTGGCGGCGACGGCGTCCGCCCCGCAAGAGAGCGTGCCCCTGAAGGGTCATAGTAAGAAGCAGCACATTGAATCAGCTGCTTATTCCATAGCTTCCATATTCCATAGCTTAAAAATTTGCAGGCTTTCAAACTTGGAGCTGCACACCCTGGGTGACTGCAGGATTGAATGTCAACAGGGGTAGATTGGCACACCTCGAGCCAAGTCCCGGTAGTCGCGCACGCGGCTGCTGGCGGCGCTGAGGCCGCTGCCGTAGGAGGACGCCGAATCGAGGCTGTCCAGGCTGGCGTTGCTGCCGAGCCGGCGGGCGCCGCGCAGCCCCGCGGCGGGGCTGCTGGTCCACATGTCGGCGTCCAGCGCAACCGACGGCTCGCCCTCTGCATGGCACACGGAGAGTGGATGGTCAACAAGCAACTTCATCCCTGATTCTAGTCCTCTTTCAGCGACGCAGTCTGTGCATCCACTGCTCGCGGCTGCATGCCAAGCGTCTCTGTTGTGGGGAATCCAGCAAATATAGTGCAGATGCGAAAGCGGAACGACATCCAAGATGCTGGCGGATAAGACACAGGAAGGAGCACGCCCATGGCGATTCAAGCACCTGCGAGGGAGGCGAGGCTGCCGACGCTGTCCAGGGAGGCGAGGCTGCCGCTGGAGCTGCCCCGTCGGTGGTGCCGCCGGCTGCGCGGCCCCGGCGAGTGGCTGAGCGCCGCTGGGTCGCCGTCCCTGCGAGTATGTCGGTGGGTTCAGGGGGCTTGCAGTTTTCAGGTTTTGTGCACATCGCCGCATGGGTAGACCAGGGCTTGTGTAGACAAAAACAGTGTCGATGACGCTCGCAGGCGCCCCCACTGCGGGAACACTCCGCCTTGCCTCCTGTATCACTTGTGCCAGTACAACCTCACGATGCAGCTTTGGCATCGCAGCTCTGCACAAAGGGATGCAGCCCACGGACATGGCAGTGTTGCTAGCGTGTGATCTGCCCTCGCCTGGATCTCACCAGTCGCTGTGGCTTCCTGGGGAGCTGACGTGGCACGCCATCTGCAAGCTGTCATATCGTCAAATGACATCAGTCTAATCCTGATCAGACATGTAGTAGTCTTATCTCGCCGGGAACGCGCACCTGCTGGATCCGGTGCTGGAGGCCAGGCTGGCGCTGCTGCCAATGCGCCGCAGCGCCGACCGCAGCGGCGGCGGCGGCGACAGCGCCGCATCATATGGGTCCACATGCTCATAGCCTCGCACCTGCAAATGTGCACGGAGTTTGCTACGACTTTCTCGAGCTTCAGCACTGTTGGATAAGCCTGAAATCGCATTCCCAACTGCTTACGGCCCTTGGCATGTGAGGAGGCAGTTGCTGGGGCGCACCGTGGCATGTGAGGCAGCAGTTGCTGGGGCGCACCGTGGCATGTGAGGCAGCAGTTGCTGGGGCGCACCGGACGCAAACAAGGGTGCAGGACGTGGTGCAGGTACAGCACAGCATGATGCAGGTGCAGCCACATGCGAAGCCCAGGGCGGCACAGAGATGGGCGAAACACAGGGCGGCACGGGGACGGGCATCGGGATGTGGACAAAGTCGCACATGCATGCTGGCGACAGAGGCCGCCTGCGAGCGGCGGGAGGCGGTGCTGCGCACGGAACCTAGACTGGAGTCGCTCGCGGCGCTGCTGCCGCTGCGCCTGTGCCGCCGCGGCTCCGGCGTCTGCTGCAGGACCAGACACGTAAGGGAAAGGGTTGCTCCGAGGCGGTATAGTACCCGCAGAGATGGTGGGGGAGGCTCCAGCTACAGCACTGTTCGGGCAGCATGCGCTGGCCAAGTGCTGCGAACAGGGTGCGACAGGTGCACAGAGTGTGAAAGATGCGAAGACTGTACAGGGTGCAAACATGCAGACGCTTCCCGTAGCACACCTGCTTATCGCGGGGCTGGCGGCTGCCGCTGGCGCTGCGGCTGCTGATGCTGCGGCCGCTGACGCTGCCCGCCTGCGAGCCGGCGGCGCTGGGTGCCGTGCGCCGCACGCCGAGGGAGGATGGCGGCGCCGCCGGCGCACTTCTCAGCGGCGGCGGCGGCCGCGGGCGGCGCTCGGGGCTGGACTTCCGGCCCCGCTCGGGGCTGCTGGACGATGCGGAAGCCACCGACTTGCTACCAACGGACTTGTCACCCTTGTCGGGCAATGCCCGCCCTTTTTCGGGGCTGGCCCTGCGCTTGTTGGGGCTGGGCCGCGGCTTGTCGGCCACCGCGGCTGCGGCAGCATGGCCATCGCCGCTCTTTCGGCTGCGCGCCGAGGCGTTGCCATTGGCTGCGCCGTTCAAGATGCTGCGGCTGGCGGGGGCGTCGCTGCTGAGCCGGAGGCTGGGCGTGGAAGCGGCGTTGTTGGCGCTGTCGTCCGCTACCTCCGCGCGGCGGGCGGCGCTGGAAGATTTCACCAATCTGTCATCGTCGTCCGAGGTGGCGGGCGCGCCGGCGCAGCAGCTGAACAGGCCGCTGGCCTTCTTCTGTGGTCGCCCCCTGGCCTGCGGCGGCGGCTGCTTGACGGCGGCCTTAGGGGCAGCCTTGAGCAGGGCCTCCGGTGACGCTGGCGCTGCCTGCGGGGCGACGGCTGCCGCCGCTGCTTTGTCTGACGCCGGCTGTGCTGCAGGCTGTGGCGAGGCGGCTGTCGTGGCAAAGAGCGAGGGGGGTCCGTCCGCCTGCTGAGGCGTCGCTGGGCCGATCTCCGGCGCGCTGGCTGAGGACTGCGCCGGCGGCGCCTGCACGGCCGACAGGTGCGTCTGCGGCTGCACCACCTCGGCGGCTGCAGTTGGGGCTGGAGGTGGAGTTGATGTGACAGGGGAATGTGAGGCGGCTTCCATCGCCGCCGCCCGCGCCGCCGCTGTTGACGACCTGGCGACGGGCGTCAGCGGCGGCTCGGAGATCGGCGCCTCGCGGCGGCTGCTGACTGACGTGACGACATCCTCTGTGAGCGCGCCGCCGCTGTTGGAGCGGCTGTCAGCGGAGATGGCGACCGTGCTGCCGCGCTCCCAGTCGATGGGCTCCACACTGCCTTTCTCTGACACCGTGGGGCTGCGAGCGCGGGCGGCAGCGCCGCCGGCGGTCCTGCCTGCGCCGCGGCCGCCGGCTCGGCCGCCGCGCCTCGCCGGCGGCGCGGGCCGCACCGGTGCCTGAGAACCGCGGCCTCGCGACACTCCCAGCGGGCCTGCCTGCGGCAGCCGCCGCCGCTCCGCGGGTGTCGCTGTTGCTGCACCGGTGGGCGGCCGGGCGCTGCCGGCCCCGGTGCCGCCGCCGCGGGCCTGCCCTGCACGCGTTCCCACATGGCCGTTCGCCGCCAGACGGGTGTCGTTGGCCGGCGGCGCCCCGGCAGGTCTGCCGGCAAGCGGTGTGTCAGCAGCTGCCGCCTTTGCTGGCGGCGGCTCGGGGGGAGCCCGCGAGGCGACCTCCTGCGGCAGCTTCACCAGCTGATCATCGAAGGTTGTATCGACGGGCTTGCCGCCCGGCGCAGTGCCATTGTACGACTTGAAGCGTGTCAGCAGGCTGCTGCCGAGCACCATTGCGGCTGCGGCTGCTGCGTCGGTTGTCAGTGCCGCCCGCCGCCAGCCGCAGGTTATCGCTGGCCGCGAGCGTCACTGCAGCATGCAGGCATGCCGGAAGGCGGGTCGCGTGTCCAGATGGCACCCCTGCATGCAGCACGGCCAAGCATCAGGGCAGCGGCGACGGCCGCGCGGGTCGGCTTGACCTAAAGTGAGGAGGATGAACATGCTTGCAGACCGGAACGAAGAGTTTCTCGATGAGTGTCTCATAGCATTCTCTCTTGGCGATTGCCCCTGCATTGCCTTCTGCCGAGGCAGCGCAGACCCCAGGTGCAGCCGCGCCGCAGTTGTGCAGTTGTCAGCCTGATGTGACTCGACCAACATCAGCCGAGCCACTGGCATCTGCTGCAGCGCCATGCAGGCCTCATGACCTAGCAGGTGGTGTTGGTCAACATGGGAGCGGCCAAATATGTGCTTATGCTGTCGCCTCAACACACACTTGTGAACCACTTGGCGCTATCCGGAAGCAGGCTTCCGGAAAGAGCGCCGGGTGTCTGTTTGTGCATACTCAGACGCAGACCAATAAGTACTCGAGCGGCGTACACCGCGATCGGTGTGTATAGCGACGGAGCGCGGGCACGCGGCCACTCCCAGAACCGATGCGGTAGGGCAGTTGTGGTAAGTGCTAACATGCGCCTGTGCAAGCAAACGGATGCAGCCGGGCGTGCCCAAAGCCTAACTGTACGGCCTGCACCCCTCTGCATGCTGATGGCACGCCCAGGACACTGTAAGACCGCCCAGGGTGTGTCGAAGCCTGCTGATCTTGTCCTGTCACGCCTATCGTTGACCCCTGACGCCGCGCATGTGTGGAAGACTAGCACACACACCCGAAAGATCCGTGTCTAGCCTCGCGTCGCTGTACTACAGCCATCGCCCCGCCCTCACGCCCGTAATGCTCAACGACGATCTAGTTTAGGGCGGTGAGTCACCGTGGCGGCGTGTGGGCCGCCTGCCCCAGAGACGCCCCTTCGCATCATGCAGTGTGACTAGAGCGTTCCGGATCACTGCAGCCCGATGTGCAGCCTGCATATTTGACCCACCTGCTATTGCCTCAGCCTCGCTCCCGACCTGCCCGTGGTCGTTACCGCAGCGCGTGGCCTGGCACCCGCTGCCGGAAGCACACACTGATCGACACTGCAATGGTGAGAAGCTGAGCTAGCTAGACTTTCTGTTCGCCGGCTGTCACTGCGGCTGAGACGATCGCTGAGGACTAGCGGTGTGATGATTCTCATTGGCCTCCCGCGAGATGTTCACTGAGATTAGCGGGAACAGGGCGCCCAAAAAGTGCAAAAACACGACGACCGACCGATGGCCCGAAATCACTTCCGACCTTCAGTGGACCTCAACTGTTCGATCGCTTGCTGTATTGTTGAGCAGTCGGTGATTCGTGCACGTTTCCAAGCAGCTGAACGGCGCACCGATCCGACAGCAGCATGCATTCCACTGGTGCAGCGCACCTTGCGAGCTGCCTGCACAGATTGGAGCATACCAGTGCACCATGCAGGTGGGTTCCTATCCATTCGTGCTGGTCACATGCGCTAATGCTCAAGTTCACATGCGAGAATGTGTGTTTTCATACAATCAGGGTTGCCGCAGCGCTGCGGTGCCGTTACCTGGACTGACTCCTGTATCCCTGCGGTCCAGGGCACACATCAGCACCTATACCACCATTTTCAGCAGCCGACAGCTGGGAAGCAGTCAGGCAAGTCTGCATCCTTCCTGAAACCGCCGCCGTACAGGCAGGCACCCGCCACCGATTGCTGTGTCGTGCAGCACTGCCAAGCCGATTTAGCCCGGTTGAAGCGCTGGCATATCCCCATGTGCAGGCCTCCCCTGCATGCGCGCATCGTCAGCGGCACGCGCCCGCGGCGTGGCGGCAACGACGGCGGGCGCTTATGACGGCAGCACAGCCTGACGTGCGTGCATGGTCATGAGTCGATGTATCGGTCCATTCGAAGGCGAATGTGACACTTTCAGCCTCGCGATCTTAATGCATGAGCCGCAATGCCTGGTCGAACAACCCGCGAAATCTGCGGCTGCCGCATCTGCTCGCAGCCGGCATGCCTTCGACACTATAACGCATGCACCCTGGCGCCTGACGCGTCTGACTCTCACAAAGAAAAAGTCACGTGCAGGACCCTGAGGAGCCGACGCCACTGGAGAAGCAGGCGAGCCTGTTCGAGGCGCCCCCCGCGGGCACGACGCTGCAGGCCGATGCCGCTGCGTTGCCGGCCGCGGCGCCCGAGGAAGCGGAGGCGCCCTCTGCAGAGGAGCTGAAGGTGCGGTGTCAGGGTCGACAGGGCGGCTGTGGCACAGTCGGGGAGGGACTGCTGGGAAAAGCTGAAGTGAGACTGCGCGAATCTGTACCCTAAACCCCCAGCATCAAGCTGGGGGATGCACCGCACCTGCATCTTCGTTCAACCAATCTCTGTTTCCGTCCATACCTGCCGTACCCAGACCCATGCCTCCCGCGATGCGCCAGGTCCCGCCGCCGCAGGCAACGCTTTGGCTCTGTTCTAATGCCACAAATCAAATCGTCTCCCCTGCAGGCGATGCTGCTGGACTCACTGTTCGGCACACCCGCTGTGGAGTCCTGCAGTTGCCACGAAGTGGCGTTTGGGCTTGAGGGTTTACGGCAAGGTAACCTCTAGCCTGCCGCCGCAGGCGATGCTGTTGGACTCGCTGTACGGCACGGAGCGGGGGCTGTCGGCTTCCTCGGAGCTGCGCGGCGAGATCAGCGAGCTCATTACGCAGCTGGAGGCGGCCAACCCCTCACAGTCGCTCGAGGTGAGACTGAGCAGCAACAGCAACAGGCGTCTTCGATTTCAGTGGCGAGCTGCATGGTCGGATATGTGAGGAGGCTCATCACCCACCTGGAGAGGCAGCCGTCCCACCGCAGAAAACTAGGGCCATGGTAGTCGCTGATGGTGCAAGCGCTTGCAATGCTGGGAACCACTAGCATCGCTGTCCTCACGTCACACGTTGTGTGCGGGGCATGCATTGGAACAGCGAGCTGTGCGCGCCTCATCTTCTTTGAGTCCCACGTTCACTGCTTGCGACCGTCTCCTTGCGCACAGGAGGACAGGCTCAGCGGCGAGTGGAAGCTGGTGTACACCTCCAACAGCGAGCTGTTTGCGCTACTGGCCATCAGCAAGCTGCCGTTCGTGACGGTGGGCGACATCACGCAGACCATCGACGCCGCCGCTGGCACTGTGACCAACAAGGTGCCTCCCCGGATTTGTGCTCGACTCTATCGGGCTCTCTTTCCAGGTTGACAAGGTGTTGTGCGAACATGTAAGCGATGTCTGCAGTGTCCATATATCATCATCATCTGTCTATGCATCTCTGCCTTCCGAGAGGCTCCCTCTCAAACAGCGCTGGTGGCCGGTTCGCCGGGCTGTGTCGGCCCGGCCGCCAGCAGCGGCGTGCCCATCATTTGCATGGTGTTCGAGTCGGCCGTTCCTGGGCAGCAGTGCTCCCTGCCCCAAATGCTGCCGTGGCCTCAAGTGGGCATCAAAACGTGCTGCGGCCCTGAGCTCTGACCCTTTTTGACCTTGACACCCTATACTCTCTATGCAGGTGGCGCTTATGGACGGCGTGACGCGGACGTCTTTCTCCTCCACCGCCAATTTCGAAGTCCGCAGCCCGAAGCTGCTGAATGTGCGCCCTCAACCCCTGTGCAGCTTTCCTCAGGCAAAGCAACATGCTCCAAAGTTTGCAGCCCGCAGCTGCTGAACATTTGCCCCCACTTCTGCACACACGCCGCCCTGTGAGGCTGCACCTGCGTGTGCAACTGTGTGAATGCCCTTTGGCCAGTGTTAGCGGACCGTATTTGCGATGGTGCAGCGGCGCCCCCTCCCCGCACTCTCTGCTGCGCAGGCAGGGCACTGCCAGAGCACCAGTTGCCGCATCTCGTTCAGCGGCAAGCCAGCCTCTCCCAACATCTCGTCGAACTCCACTACTAACACGTCTCCTGGGCGCCCCGCAGATCAAGTTTGTGCGGGGCGCGCTGGCGACGCCGCAGCTGCTGTCCGACATCGACCTGCCAGAGAGCGTGTCGCTCCTTGGGCAGATGGTGGACCTGAGGAGCCTGCGCGACGCGCTCGCGCCCGCGCGCCGCGGTCTGCAGGGCGTCGTCTCCCAGGTTGGTGCTCTTTACAATCGACCTGCTGATCCATATGGTGGACCTGAGCAGCGGGACGCGCTCGCGCCAGCTTGCTTGCCGTAGCCTGTAGGTGCCATCTCGCAGGTGAGCGGAGCATGTCATAGCTCTGCGTATCTTGTTCCGATCGTTGTGTGCGAGTGAGACGAGGCGATGCCTCTTCAGCACCCCAGCTTCCTTGGCGCTGCATTGCGGTGGGTTGGGGCAGGCAGCGATGTTTGCCGGCGTCGGGCAGTCGCTCCCCCGTTGCACCTTGCAGCCTGGACGCAGAGCCTGTGCAAGGTTGCAGTCCTAGGCAGTGCAGCACGACCGGGCAGATTTGCATGTGGTGCAGGCGGCGTCGTTCCTTGCGCGGCAGCCGGACCTGAGCTTTGAGATCCCGAAGCAGGCGCGCGCCGAGTCGTGGCTGCTCACCACCTTCCTGGACGAGGTGCGACCACCTCTTTGCGGAGACTGCATTGCACGGGAGCTGCACTTACCAGAGCAGGGGTGATGATCAATTGCTTGCCAGCGTGGCCGACACTTTGGCGCATCCCTGGTTCATCGAAACGTCCTGTCCTGCCATCTTGAGATGTCGATCATGGACTTCAATGCCACATCTCAGCAGCACACCCTCCCCATTCAAACCACAGGACACCCGCATCGCGCGTGGCGACGGCGGCAGTGTCTTCGTGCTCGTCAAGGAGTCCGGCTCCGCTTCCACCGCCCGCGACGGCTACTCAAATACCGCGGCGGCGGGCGGCAACAACAACGGCAACGGCGGCGGCGGCGCATGGAAAGACGACCCCCTGCGCAACCGCGCGCCGGCGGCGCCAGCGGCGCCGGCCAACCCGGCCGGCAGCGGCGGCTATCCCGCAGGCGTCGGGCCGGCACCTGCGACGCCGCTCGCGAAGCAAGCCCCGCCGCCGCCTGCGACGCCGGTCGCGCCGCCGCCCGCGACGCCGCTCGCGAAGCAAGCCCCGCCGCGGCTCGCGACGCCGGCCGTGCCGCCGCCCACGACGCCGGCCGCGCTGCCACCGTCGGTGACGTCTGTGCCGCCGCCGCCGGCAACAACTGCGCCACCGCCAGTGACGCCCGTGCCGCCGCTGCCGGCGGCGTCCGTGCCGCCGCCAGTGACGCTGCCCGCGATGAACGTGGACGCGCAGATCGAGGGCGGCGGCGACATTGAGTCTTACTAGAGAACTTGGCATCCTGTTAGACGGCGGCCGTGAAAGAATCTTCTGACGGCTTCTGACGCGCGGAGCAATGTGGTGGAACAATCACGGCGGGATACAACCAGAACTGAAACGGTGCTGGCTATGCAGCTGCTGTGGCTTGTGGGCCTGTGCTCTGCTGAGGCCTGCACGATTCGCTGTGCGACCATTTTTTGCATTTGGTTGATCGTAAGGCATACAGCACAAATGCAGAATTGCGAGCCATTGCCAGCCGGATACAGACGATATGTAATGAAATTCGGAACGTGGTTTGGCCCTCGTTGAAATCATCTGACACAGCAGGAGTATCGATATAAAGATTATGGATTCACAACTGATTTCATTTTGAGCAAGTTTGCAGCATTCTCGGCAGGCTCATTGCACAAACTGTTGTAGACCCATGTACTACATTCAGGTCATGCAGTACATGGGTCACAAAACACGTGGTCAAGTCCCATGGGTGTCTGCACGTCTGCCATCAAATCCAAGATACAAGAGCCATTGCTATCAGCGCCACACATTATACTGTGCTGCCTGCCGCCTTTGCTCAGCTGCTCTCGGCGCAGTTCATCACCGCGTCTCCCTCCAAACCAAAGCCAATCTCGCTTGCATGAACCTGTCTCACACCTCCATCCCGTGCACCACTCAGCTTACGATGTCTCACACCAGCGTCTCTTGAACCACCGTCACTCGCCCAAGAACTGTGACACCTCAATGCCGTCCGGCACATCGTCTCGCCACTCCAGGGTGGACGCCTCGAACCGCGACTGGTACTTTCCGCTGCCGCGCACATACTCCAGGTACGGTTTGAGGCCACCCTGTGCGAAAACGCCCGCGTTGTCGGCGACGACGAGCGCTCCCGGCGCCAGCCGCGGCACCGCCGCTCTTAGGTAATCCAGATATTCCCGCGGGAGGCCGTCCAGGAACAGGAAGTCGATTGGGTCCTGCAGGCGCCAAAGCTGACCGCTATGCTCACTATGCTCAAATTTTGGAACGGCGACGACGTCTCGCCGCCTTCCGGGATAGAGTCGCGCCGCGAGCCCTGCACTTCAGCCGACCCGCCGCTCGATTAACAAGCAGCGAGACGGCCACGTCCGCCCGATGAGGCATGACACCGCCGCGGCGCCCAACAGCAGGCGCCGCACAGGTCGGGGTGCCAGATACCTGCCGCAGTCAATAATGTTCCTCTAGTCCCATGTTGCAATGGATCTCGTCTGTGGAGGTAGCTCATGCACTATGCCATTTGAGGTGGCCGCTTCTTTGATGTTCAGGATGCTCATGCCGGATCACAAGCCCGAGATGTGGAATGTTCACTCCACGAAGTTTCTGGGGTCACGGAGTTCGTCCTCCATCTGCCGCTTGTTTGACCGCTCAATGTCCCGGTCATAGAGACCTGGGTATCAGCGAGGAGCTCATGTGCGATGCACTATTTGACATATGCAGCTCTGTTGATGTGTACGAACGCTGCTGCACGGACTCCGGTTAGGTCCCCTGGGGCGCACAAGTATGGTAGCCATGCTGGTTGGTAGATGTGACCCCACGGAGTACTGCGGATGAAGTTTCTGTGTGCGACATCATCAGACATACCTTCATCCTCCTCGTTCCTGTCCTTGACGGCCGCACACATCAGGAGGTCATACGTTTGCACTGTCTGTGCGCCACGGGTGGCGCGTCTCAGGCTGCATCGTATGCTTGTGTGCCCGGAGGGTAGCGAACGAGAGGGCACACATTGTGCGGGTCTGAATATTCTCTCAAGAGAGAGCATTGTGTGATTCATGCCGCAAGCTGTCGAATTCAAAGCGGTTGCACCTCGAGAATTTGTGTGGAGATGGGAGCAACGCCCAGTGCTTTGTTTTCATACGCTGCGAGCAGAACGAAGTCTAGCTGCAGCTTTGGCTTCGCGTTGCTTTTTGTTGTTAACGTGTCGATGCTGCAAATGTCAATTCTCTCGGCAGGAAAATGTGTTGCCACGTCATCATGGCTGACGCATCTTTGCTCATCGATGCAGAGGGTTTAGGGTTCAACTTGACGACAGCTGGTCGGCTTGAATATCGGATCAAAGCCGTAATTAGCACGGTGGCAACCACGTTGGCTGCGGCCCTGTATGTCGATGTGTATCTTGCGCCTCTGAACGGCATCGAGATGGCGCTGATGGGCCCAGCAACGCCGGCTGCCGGCCTGGATCGACAGGCAGCAACGGGCAGCCCCGACAAGGAGAACAGCAGCGTGGTCACAGCGTCGCCGTCACAGGTGCAGCCAGCAATGTATTCCTCATGAGTATGTGCAAGATTCGAAGCGTCCGAATCCCGAATCCACGGCATCGTTTGCAGTGGCTGAGTCAGAAGCGATCGGCGAGCTTGGAGCGAGTCAATTTCCTCCAAAACGATGAACGCACAGTGGCACCTCGGAGTATGTCAGTCATCGAGGCTTGGTCTGTCAGCGAAAAGCATGATCATGTGCTCTGCAGGCGCCGGCATCGAAGCACCTTGGAGTATGCTTGTCATCGAGGCTTGGTCTGTCGGCGAACAGCATGATCATGTGCTCTGCAGGCGCCGGCATCGAAGCACAAAGATGCTGCAGGAGCGTCACGGCACGGCTCCCTTCGCAAGACCAAGAAGCTTTCAGGTGCGATTCAGACCTGCAGCGACATGCGACAATTCATCAGAAATCTTGTCCTTTGACCCACGATGCTGAACCTCGTCGAACCCTGGCCTGTGTTCATACGCAGGCCCGCGCAGGACCGCCCGCACGCCGCTGACGGCGCTGGGCGCCAACAGCCCCGACAAGAATGCGGCGGCTGAAGCGGTGACGAAGGAGCCTGCAACGCCCTCCAGCTCCAAGCGCAGGTCTGTCGCGACCGCCGCGAGGAGAAAGACGTCGCCGAAAACGCCGGCAGGCAGTGCGGGAGGAGTTGCCTCGAAGCCGGCTCCCGGCAGCGGCAGCCGCACTTCGAAGGCTGCCGTCGCCGCGGCGGCGCACAGTCCAGCGGTTGACTCCAAGGCGATGCCGACGGTGAGCAGCCTGGTCCGACGATACGCCGGAGACACCACGGTTGCACCCCGGCCTGTGGCCCGATGGCCGCCGCAGCTGGCCACCCCCTCGGCCCCTGCCGCCGCGAGGCCCGCCGCTGCCAAGCCCGCCGCGGCAGGGCGCGCCGCGCCGGCTCCGCTGGCAGCGGCGGCGGCGCCAAAACAGCCGCCAGGCGGCAAGCCGCCACTGGGCGCTGCCGCCGCCGCCGCAGCGACAACGTCCGCCGCCGAGATGCGGGCGCGTGCGGTCGGCATCGAGGCCTTCAAGGCGTTCCAGCAGCGGCAGGAGGAGCTCAAGCGCCGGCGGCGCGGCTCCGGTGCGCCAGTCGTCGGGCAGTGCTTGCTTGTAGTGCTGATGAGCCATGGCCTTTGGGCGGTGTCAGCTGCACGGCGTAGCGCTGGCGGCAGCCAATGCAGTACCTGTGCAGTGCGCTGGCACGACCATGCTGCCGGGTCACAGTGTGACTCCATCCTTCGACTACGCAGGTGCGAGGTCGGCGATGGCGCCGGTGCCGGAGGGACGACTGATGGTGTGCGCCCGCCAGGAGCTGGCCGCAGTCAGCCTAGCAGAAGGCTCCACGCCAGGTCGGTGTTCGTCGGCTGTCGCTTCGACCGTCTGAGCATCCGTCCCGAGTCCTTGCAGTGCGCTTGCTGTGTGTTGGCGAAATCTTGGCACGCCTGAGTCGGTGTGCGGGAAGATGTGCCTGGCTTGAGGGATGCCTCTGTCTGCACCGCTGGCCGCCAACTCCATTGCATTCCCACTCTGCGCAGGAGTGTCTGTGGAGATGCAGAATTTTGGGGCGCCGCCCTCGCAAGCCGGCAGGCAGCCCGCGAGCGGCGGCGCGCATCTGTCGGCTGACTCGCAGGCGTCGACGGCGCCAGACTCCACGGTGTGCAATGACCTCCCTCCGGTATTCCCTTTCGAAAGAACAAGTTTCCACTCCAGCTTTGCTTCTGGCGCTTGCACAGGCGCAGAGTGTGCAGCACATGGAGGCTCATGATGTGCCAGCAAGTCCAATTCAACTCCTGCATCAGGCAACGAAGGTGCCCCTGTTCTGAACTCTAGACCCTGCTCTTCCCGCGCAGTCCGGGCCGCGATGGGCGCGGCAGCGGGCGGGCCGGGCCTCTGGCGGTGGCGCGACGGCGCCGCTGGGCGCAAACCCCTGCAGCCCGTCTGCGTCCTCCGTGCACGCCAACCCGCTGTATGACAGCGGGCCGGCGCAGCCGCTGCGCGGCCTCGCGCTGCACTGCACGCCAGGTGCCTGCTGACATGCTCTCGACACCCCAGGTCACCTCACGTCGAGCGAGGCAATGCTGAGAATCTCGCGATACTCTCAGCAAGTGCCCCGCCCCCGTCCTGCGGCTGGCCCTGCGCGCAGACGAGTGTGCACGACACCTTGCCGAGCGTGCCGTTTGAACAGTGGCCACGGGGCTGCAGGCTCGGCCGGCAGCGGCGCGCTTGCAGACGGCGACACCTTTCTGAGGCGCCATTGAAGCTCGAGGACGGTGTCTGCAGGCTCGACTGGCGGTGGCGGGGCTGTCGACGACGTCGCTGCCGCGGTTGCCAAGGCGGCAGTCTGGGCCGCAGACGCTGTTGCTTGCAGCCAGCCCGTCAGCCCCAGGTGTGGCGCATTTGCAAAACCCCTCCACACCATCAATCTGCAGCGGTGTCCCTGCCGAATCTGCACCACCTTCACCTGACGCCCTTCTAGGCGCAGACGGCGTCAAACTTCCAACTTTCACTCTGCGCAGCAGCAGACATTCTCTGTCACCGTGACGCGCGCAGGGTACCCGCCCAGCGTCGTGGGTATGCTGGCGTCCGAGCGGGCGTGCACACGCTCACAAATCACAGATTCGACTTCTACACAAATTCGACACAACTGGTGAAATTTTGCAAATATTGCGGCGCGCGCACAGGTGCCCGCCGAGCGTGGTGGGCACCACAGCGTCTGAGTGGGCGGGCGCGCAATTGCTCTGTGAAAAATTTCATATATCCGCCACCATCGCTTTACAAGTTGTCAAACCGCTGTGAATGCAGGTGCCCGCCGAGCGTGGTGGGCACCACGGCGTCCGAGTGGGCGGGCGCGGATGTGACGCTGCCAGCGGCAGGCGGCGCGGAGGACCCTCAGTCGGCGTTGCTGCACGCTTTCCTGGCCACCACCGCCGAGCTGCGGGACCGGGTGCGGCGCCGCACAACAGGGGCCTTGACTAACATGAGAATCTAGTAGGACCTGTCGTGCGCGAGTCCGTTCCAAGTCCTGCAACCTAGATCCTGCACGCTGACCTGCAGCCGCGACAGGAGTGTGCGGCGTGCAACCACAGCATGCCAAGGGGCTGCCTCGCTCATGCAGTTGTCGGCTTCACGCTGCATGACGCCCAAATGGTCAACCTCTGACTGCTTCCGCGACTGCATTTGCAGATGCGCAACCTGGAGGCGCAGAACGAGCGCATAGCCGATTACCTGGTCAGCGGCGACACCTCGCGCCTCAGCTCCCCCGCGCTGCCGCACCCCCGCCAGATGCGCTCAAGATACCGAGCGCCGTCCGAGATCGGGTGCGCGCGCGCCGCAGTCCTGGCAGCTCTGGCATCTATTGTTTGTTGTTTCACGGTGTACACGAATTGGGCAAGCACAGCATTCACGCTAGCCCCGCCGCAGAGCACTGCGTCAGGCGGCAGGCACACTGCAGCCAGTTGTCGGCACCTTGCAAAGTCACAGCCAAACAGAGAGATGATGAGGCAACCCATCTACGCAATGTCGCCATTGCAATTCTTGTCAGGCGTCTATGATGGTGATCTGCAGTTATGACAGCGCGGCGAGGCGCCTGGGCCGCTCGCTACGCCGTGGCGGCGGCGGCAGCAGCGGCGTCCTGCACCACTCGGCGTCGCACGCCACGGCCGGCTGGGACGGCTACGCTTCGGAGGCCTCCGGCTACAGCGCCGCCGACTCGTACCGGCCAGGGTTTAGCGGCGCGCCGTCGGCCGCCGCCAGCGACTTTGACTACGCCTTTGAGCAGGGGTACCACTACGCCGGGTCGGCCGACGCGCGGGGGCCTGGCGGAAACCGGCGGCGCTTGGCGGCGGGCAGCAGCGCCGGCAGACACTGGGAGCCGGAGGCGGCGGCGGGCTGGGAGTCGCGGCGAGGGCACGGCGGGCACTCCCAGGCGCCGCCGCCGCAGCAGCGGGGGGTTTCCCACTGTGTCAGCGGCGCCGCAACGCCGGAGCTGCGGCAGCAGCGTGTTGGCGGCGGTGGAGGTGCGGCCGCTGGCGCCTCTGTGGCTGTGGCGGCGGCCGCGGTGCCCGCCGGCGAGGCAACGGTCGAAAGTCGCCGCCGCGGCAGCCGCCACGCGAGCGCCGCGGCATTGCCTGTGCGCCGCCGCGGCAGCGGTGCAACATGGCTGTAGAATGTTTGCTTTAGTCTAGAATGCCGCCAGCCTATATACTGATGTACGAGTGCTATCAGGGCATGACGAACATGTGAGTAGGTAGGACAGGATCAGACAGAGTTGGTTCTCGTGTTGCACCGCTCGAGTTGGCGGAATGCTTATGAAAGGGTGTCCAGCTGCGTTGCCAGCCGGAACAGTCCTACAAGCTGTCGCCAGCTCCCTGCATGGACAGCCTGAACTGTGTACAAACGATGACAGCAGTAGCCTGGGAAGTTGCCGCAAATCGTATCTCACATTAAGTCGCCGGACACATATGCAAGGCAGCGGTGGGATTTGGAATCTTGTCTGAAACTACGAGAGTCTCGCTTCACCGACCGACACAAAGCCTGGGACGACCTGGAGCCGGCCAGTGCTGTGCAGATCAGGCAATATGGTGGGGATGCGGCCTGTTCTCGCCCTGGCGGCTTTGGCCGTGCTACTGCCAGCGGTCACGGCGCAGACGGGCTTGGGCCTGGGTGGTTTGTCACCTGCATCGGCGCCGGGTCCATCTGCAGCGATTGCGACCAACATCGACGTGCCTACCGACTTGTGCGACCGAGAGTTCTGCCTGCAAGCTGCTCCAGCAGCATGCGGCGGCAACTGCATCTTGACGCCGCTGGCGAACGCCACCTCGGTAAGCGGGCCTATCCTCGATGCATCAGTGCATAAGATCACTGCGACGACGCTAGGCGGGAATCGGTTCGGCGGTCAGCAGCGCAGCTCTTGGGACGTATCCGGGGCTGATGGCTGCACACCGGCGCCACGGCCGCTCTGGCAGCGACCCGCATCGCCGCCTGGCCAGCAGCTGTCAGTTTAGAGGGCGATGCGACTCGCGGATGTAGAAGTCGCTCCGGCTGCCAGCGGTGCTGCATGGCCTCGTGGTCATGCCCTTGAACGCACATAGTGCTGCGGCCGCCGCACGAGCGCCTGCTGCATTTTGCCTGTGACGCCCCGACAAGGGCCTGACAAGAGCACCATAGGTCGTTGCGCACCAATTTTAGGAGCAGCGCATCGTGCAACAGGGCCTTTCTAGTGCTGCTCCATGCGATGATCTTGTGCTGCGCCGTGATCGGCTTGCATGGCCAAGGTTTGCATAGTCGATGCTGACTGCAGTTCTGACTCATGCCTCTGTGCTCCTGCAGTATTGCGATGCAGCCTGCATCGGCGTCTGGAACAGCGCTTCCGTGCAAAGTGAGCTGCCTCTCGGGTGCATGCGCCTGCTGCCCTGCACGCTGGCAGTCTGCATGCATTCATGTGCACAGCGATGCAGTCAAGCCGCCCACTGCTGAGGCGCGATCACATGCTCGCGCAGGCTGCCTGACCGGTCAGGCTACCGGCACGTACATTCAGGAGGTGAGCAGCTGCTTACGCAGCACGGCACGCGCCTGATGCTGCCACATGCAGTCGCGTATGCCATGCGCAGAGACTGACTGCTGCACGGTCTGAGCCTGAGCTCTTCGTGTCCGCAGCAACTGACAGCCATCGCGAATCGATGCAACGCGGGCGCGATCGCCGCCGCCCGCCGCGCGGCCGCGGTAATGAAGTACAACACCCTGTTCCCGTGCACTAAGACGGCCAGCGTCAACGCCACGACGCTGCTGGCCCTGAACACCTGCCAGACAGGTGGGTCGGCGACGTTCGTCATCCCCCTACCGCTGCCTGCGCCTTCGCTGTGCCTGCGCCTTCGCTGCTCACAGCAAAATAGCCGGTGCAGGAGGGTGCGGGCGGCGTGGCAGCGCCGCTGCTATGTACATACAGTGCATGGATTCGCAGGCCTTCAAATCGGGAATCTGTCGTCTGCCTGCGCGACGCGCTCGCGACAGGCAAGCCGCCGCAGCCGCCGCCACTGCGGAATGCGCTGCGAACTGCTCATGACCCATTCTGTATCTTCCGCTGCGCAGGCGCCAATGCCACGGCCACCAACTGCGGGACGCAGTGCCATTCGGCGCTGCTGGACGTCCCGGCGGCGTGCCGCAACACCTTTGGCACGCTTAGCGCTCCCTGGTGCGACCTCCAGCACATATCAAAACCTCCGTCAGCTGCCCTGCGCTGGCCGGCCAGACCTTCCATGGACCCTGCACCAATCACATCGCCTTTGTGGGAAACGATGCCAGCTGCCATTGTGGTTCTGCTTTGGAAGCGAGCCCCATTCATGTGGCGGCAGCTGCTGCTGTGTTCGCTCGGACATGCAACCTCCGCCCGTAGCCGCCAGCTGCACATCTTGCTGGCGTTCCGTCGTCAGGCAGTATCCGAATCCCCGCAGCACACAATCTACCTCGCCTCCTCGCACAATGGGAATGCGGCTCACACAATGGGAATGCGGTCGCCCCTTGACCAATGACTCTGATGTGCTGACACTGAAGCGGTGCACTCTTCCCCGCGAACGACAGGGGAACGACGCTGTCAACGTGCATCCCGGCGGCCGCGCCGGGTGCCGCACCGTCCTCGGGCAGTGGCCTGGGCAGCGGTCCCACCGGCAGCACCGCCAGTCTCGGTCCGTCGGCCGGCCCCGGCGCAGCGCCCACCCCGCAAGCCGCCTCCCTGACGGTGCGCGCCTCACGTCCAGGGTATTGCGGGGGTCTTTCTTGGGTCAGGGTCGTCAGATGTCATCCTCGGCAAATCCAAAGCTGCCGCAGGCGCTGCGTCGCGCTCTCCCTCGAGCGCGTCGCTGCCTCCGTTGCGCTGCAAACCCTATACATCAGCATCAGAGCACATCGTGTTCGCTGCGTGGCAGTCTTGGTCGGCGGCTCGCCGTCACGGCAGCTGCGCTGGCGGCTGCCTTTGTTGCACAGCGGCACTGCGCTGTCGGCCACAGTGGGGCCCCGCTAGCAAGCTGCTAGGATCTTTCCAATGCCTTGTGCTCTGCACCTCACTCATGCGCTCACCTTGTCCTACCGCTCAGCTCACCAACTTCCCCCCGTGTGTGTTTCAGGCCGTCCCCTCGGCTCTGGCGGCAGCGGTGCTGGCGGCAGTCATCGGAGTGGTCATCATGGCCTGATCGCCGCCTGCTCCGCGACTCGCGCTGCGGCTGCAGAGGGAGGACCGCAGCAGACAGGACGGCGCCAGCCAGCTGGCTGCCTCCCGAGGCGCCGGCAGCCGGTGAACTCGCGATGGAGGCACGAGGGCCTGCGCACGCCTCCATGCGGCGCTCGCGACATGCTTGATAGTAACATATTGCGGCACCAACAACCCCCGAACCTGCTCGTGCCCGGGACGGCCCCCGTCTCCTTTCGACGGGCGGGCAGAGGCGCTCGATCGTGACAGGCTTTCTGCGCCGAGGCCGGGCCGCAGGGATAGAACAAGCGCCGTTGGCAGTAGTCTTTCTTCGGCGACGCAGGAAGGGACTGCTCACACTCGCGCGGTGGGCTGGCTTGTTTGGGTCTCGGGGGCCCGCACGGAGAACCAGTGATCACATGCACTGCTGTTGGATCACCACGATATTTGGAGGTATTGAGTACCTAGATGCTGTAGTTTTAGACGGGCGCCGTTGAACTGCCCGGCTCAGAGCGCATCTGAAATTGGCGGTGCCTCATGATTGATAACGCCGTCAACGTGTGCTGCCATCCAGACACCCACCAGCCTCGTAGCCACAGCCTTCCCGCCTGCTGGCAGGCAGATCATTGCTTGTGCCGCTGTTCAACGAGCGACCTGAGCTGTGGTGTCTTGCTAGTGGGGACACAAGCGCCCGCCCTGCAGCGTGTCTCTGCAGCGTTACACGTGCCTCTTCAATGGCTCTTGAGTCCTGACATTTGGCAGCTGCACTGTATCACAAAAGCACTCGCAACACTATCGTCGGCCATTGCAGCGCTGCTGGCAGCCCAGCTCACTAAAATTCGACACTTGCGATCGGAATGGATCTGGGTTCCAAATATTGAAATTCGAAGCTCTCCCATCGCGACCCGCTAAAGGCCTCTGTGGTTCCAGATTTTTGTAAGTTTGGCGTCTGAAACCAGGCCTGCGACGATTCGGACCGCGACTCTGGCAGGGCTGCTGGCACGCTGCGGCGGCGCTGTAGGTGACCGATAGCAGCTGCTTGCCGCACAGAAACTCAAAAGCTCAAAGCCTTGAACCTGGATTGCTTTGGCGGTTACCTCCTGCAAATCTCTGGTGCGTAAGCGCCTGGAGGAGGCGCGGCGTCAGTAAGCGGTGCCACCATGTCGCGGCACCAGCTGCCGCCGCAGCAGCAGGCCATGAGCAGCGCCGCTGGCGGCAGCGGCGCGTCTTGGGCGCAGCGCCGCCCGGAGTACAGCAGTCCGCAGGAGGCACAGCAGGTTGAGATGGGTCTGCGCAAGCACGAGCAGACGACGGAAGCAACTAGACGCGCAGCCCAGGTGAGGCCGCGATGAGCTCAACACAGGAGCCTTTTTGCGCCCAGGAACGCAAGGTCTTGGACACAAAACATAGAGGGATTGTGCTCGGACTACTCGTGGCTGGGACATCTGCAACTTCGTGGGACACAACCCGGTTTCTGTCCAAGACGGGCGACATCACCCCTGAGAGCCAAATGCAATCGTGGCGTGCTAATGCATCTACGCTGCTGCTGCGGCGCAGACGGCGGAGGAGACGCGGCGGATGGCTGCGGAGGTGCACGGCACGCTGCAGGACCAGGGCGACCAAATCGATCGCATCAACCACGACATCGACTACGTGCGACGCCTTCTGAAACCTGCCGTATCATGAACTCTGACGGATCAGGTTGATGCGAGAGCCAGGGTGACCCGATCGACCACACCAGCCACGACATCGACTACGTGTGCCCCATCTGCTCTGGCGTTCCCAACCCCACAACCTTGGCGCTCGGGGCATTGTGGTCACCGGGCGTCGATGCCGGTGCACAGCGTCTCCTCCTGCATCGCCTGCAGGTTACAGCGTCCCATCTTGGAGCTCTCAGCGCCGCCCTTCGCATGCAATCCCGGTGGAGGGGCGACAGCAAGGAGGAGAAGGGCATGCCGAAGCGCATGGCGTGGATGCGGCGCTGCTGCTGCATGCTCCATTGCAGGACTGCGAAATATTTTCCTGAGGGAATTTCAGAATCTGACCTTTTGGCACGGATCTGCACAGGTGGAGGGTGACATAAAAGAGGGGAGGAGCACGCTGAAGTGCATGGTGTGGATGCGGCGCTGCTGCTGCTGCCTGACCCTCTTCTCCTGCTGCTGCTCCTGCGATCCGCACATCGAGCGGGACGCCACTCGCAAGTCCCGTGTCAAACAGTGCGCTTTTCATTCCACCGGAGAAGGTCTCACTTGCTTGGAGGCTTCAGCTTGAAACCGAGATACATTCAGGAAGATTGGTGCCTCATGCAGGCCCAGCAGCGGGCCAGTGACACCTAATGACACCTAATGACACCTAGTGCTGTCATCATTGCAGCACACTATGGAGACGTCCGTTGCTGCGCCGACCTGCCCCCGACCACCTGTGACTACGGCCTGGGGATTGCCCGTAGGCTGAGAAACGCGTCTCATGCCTGCAGGCGCAAAAACGAGCGCAGGACGGTCGCGGACATGCGTGCAGAGGCGGCTCAGGCGCCGCAGCAGAGCGGAGGCTTCCCGCCCAACAGTGGCGTCGACACCCAGCAGGTGGGCCAGCACATGGTGTTGGGACTCACTTTACCAGGCAGGGATCCCCCCAAATCACACCAAACAAAGGGTTGGGGTTGGGGTTTCACTAAGCAGGCTCATGCCAAGCCTACCCCTACTTGCCAGCCTGAGCCCGAGCAGGCTTGCGGCCACGATGTCACCCGACAGGGGGAATCGACAGTTTTGACGATGCTGCTGTGAGCACTGCAGTCGGAGGCGACAAATCGCGCGCAGCTGTTTGACGGGCAACCGGCTCCCAGGCCCGCCCGCATCGGCGGCGGCGGCGGCGGGCCGCAGGGCGGCGGCCTTGAGGGTGCGTAATACAACCTCTTTTTCAAAGAGCATTGTAAATACCCATCCTCGCCAGCCGCACCAGCTACAGGCTGAAGGCATTGTGCTCTTTGTGCGTGCCAGCCATAGTGCACTTAGGGTCTCATGGATGAACACCTGTTCGCGTATGTGGGGACTCCGACCACGGGATGCACCGGACGGCTGTGACGCCATGTGTGTGCTTGCTGCAGACGAGGACGCGAAATTCGTGCGACGCAACACACAGGAGCAGAACCAGAACCTGGACATCGTGGGCGGCGCCGCCGCCGACATCAAGCGCCTCGCTTACGTGAGCCTCGTTTGGCTGTTTCGAGTGCCGCCAAAACGAGTGCGGTCCTGTGCGCATATCCACGTGCAACGATCGCTGCTTGGCAGCTTGACCGTTCAGCAGCTGCTCCCGGCTCACCTTCGTGTGGCTCTGTCCCTTCACACCGTGTGTTGTCTTCCGCAGGGCATTGAGGCAGAGGCGCAGCGGCAGATGCCGCCGATCGACTCCACGTTGGAGCGGCTAACAGACGCCAGAGTGGGCGTCCGCGATAATGCGAAGAAGGCGTTCAACTACCGCACCGGGCGCTGATGCGCCCGGGCAGCGCGCCGACATCACAGCAGCGGTGGCGGCGGCACAGCGGCGGCAGCGGGCAAGGTGCTTGCGGCATCAAGGGGCTCGATGTGACAAGGCTGTAGGGATGGCGGCAGCTGCCAGCAGTGCGTGGGTGAGGGGCGACGAGGAGGGAGAGGCTGGTACAGACTTGCGTGCGGTCATCGGCCGGCGACAATGATTTTGTAAGATTGTTCAGGCCCTTGTGCGTGGTGCAAGTAGCAGTTTTTCGCCAGTCATAGGCACACTGCCCATAGCCTTCAGGGGGGTTTCCAGCATGACTCTCAGCAGCTGCACAGAAGCAGTGAACAAGCAGTGACGTTTATTTGACAGCAGTGCAGCGCTCCAGGGTGTCGTTTTGGCCCCATTAGTAACAAAGCCCCTCTTGGATGCATTTCAGTACGCAGCTTTGCCTTTTGTATACTGCCCAGTTACTGCTTTGCAACACCTCGGGAAGGCCTCTTGCTCGGGCAGTGAGCACACCCGCTTCGAAAGGAACGCGTTTTGAACAGCGTCGAATCTTACGGCAGACGTCGATACCGACTATCAATCGCGCAACAGCTGCGGATCCTACGGAAGCTGCTTACTCTATTTGAGTCGACACATCGATAACTCGACAGAACCCGCGCCTCCGATATCCCGCCTGCGGCATTTCCCCAGCATCGCAGCGGCGGCACTGGCCTTGCTTGCTGACCCTGCAGCGCGCTATCCAGTCTGCGCTCTGCCAGGTCAAGGGAGGCTGTTCTCGTCCTCGATCCTCGTACATCGGTACGCATGAGCTTCGGCGAGGCCGGCGGCGACGTCCCCGTTGGGGCAGACGCCGCGGCTGCGGCGGCGGCAGACGGCATACATCCGTACCCCGCAGCTTCCGGCGGCGCTGATCACCATGCCGACGACGGCGCCGGTGCCGGACACGGCCGCGGCAGCGCCGCCATCGGCAGCCCCGCAGGAAGCGCCGCCGCCGGTGGCAGCACACACGGTAGCGCAACCGCCGCAACCCGACGAAGCTCGCAGCAGTGGGAGGAGGGCTGCAACGAGGGCGCTGGCTACCCGGGGCGGCTGGCGGAGCACGACAACGAGGATGATTTCGAAGAGCTGCTGCGCGCGGCATGGGAGGGACTGCATCCGGACGTCCGCTCGCGCAAGGCGCTGGTGCCAAAGCTCTCTCAGAACGTGAGCTCGCGAGGCTCGCAACTCTAACCATGAAAAACCTCCCCTACTTGAGGAATCCGAGACGCTCTGATGCTCGGTAAGATAATGCCACCGCCAGATCTTCGCGTGAGCAGCTCTCAGGCTCATACTCAACAGCTGGGCGCTGCAGTCGCCATGAATGTCTATGCCGTTCAGTTGAGCTGCCCTGCCGCCGCAGGCGCCGCAGGCGCTGGCGGAGGTGCTTGTCCACGGCATGAAGGAACTTGGAGTTGTATCCAGATGCAAATCGTTTTCCTGCCCTGTTTGCATGCCGCAGGCTCGGGCGGAGGAGCCGGTGCTGGAAGTGAGCAGCTGGCAGTAGAGCCTGACCAATCATCCATCACGCATTCGCTTACGAAATCACAGGCGCGGGCGGAGGTGCTGGTGCTGGACGTGAAGGAGCTGGAGCACTCGCAGCACACGGGCATGGTGCTGGACCGCGCGATGCGGACTCGCGACATGGACAATGAGCGCTTCCTGCGCAAAGTGCGTCAGCGGCTCGATGCGTGAGTCCTTTCTTACCGTCTGCCCCCGTCTCTGCCCTTGCCGGGCCCCCTGCGGTGCGTGGCCATCTGCTGGCACTTCTGTCATCCCGTTCTGTGTGCCCGGCTTCCGAGTGGCGTCATCCGGTAGGGTCTTGATGAGCTGCGCAGTGGCGCTCATGCCCGGCTTTCAGAATGTGAACCTTGCACCGCGGCGCAGGAGCCTTCACCTACAATCGAAGCAACAGCACCTGTGGTTGCTGCTTCAGGGTGGACGTGGAGCTGGACAGAAATGCAGCCGTGTCTGACATGCGTGTGCCAAATTCTGATGACAGAGCTCATGCTGTGTGCTGCAGGGTGGGCGTGGAGCTGGACAGGGTGGAGCTTCGTTTCGAGGACCTGCGGGTGAGCGCAACGGCAGAGTCGGCGGGCCGCGTGCTGCCATCGATCTGGAACTCCTACCGCAACTTTTTCGAGGTGGGATGAAGCGCCGAACCTCCATCGTCTCTCCGCCTGATCCATCGTCTCTCTGCCTTCGAAACTTCCAACGAAGCACGTGCAGGAACTTCCCAGACAGGCAACTTTGCGAGAGCTGGTTGGCAGTCCACTGGCTGGTGGGTCAGAACTCACCATGCAGGCTGCAATCACAGTAGCTCTGATGTGCCTGATGCGCCAAACTGCATCAGCACGGATGCGGCATCCGGAGATGTCAGCTTGACAAAGCTGGGTGTGCAAGCTGGTCGGGTCCGGACATCCTGTTCCACAGCTTCCTTTGCTGCAGGGTCTGTTGCGGCGGGCGCGGCTGCTGCCGCGCAACCAGCAGCGACTGACGGTGCTATCGGGCTGCTCGGGGGTGCTGCGCCCCGGGCGGCTGACGCTGCTGCTGGGGCCGCCCGCCAGCGGCAAGACGACGCTGCTCAAGGCGCTCGCTGGCAAGCTCGGTGGCGGAGCGCTCGAGGTGAGCCTTTCAGCGCGTTCCAATGTGCAATGTGCGCTGTGAGCACAAGCTGACACCGCTAGCAGCGGCCAGCGCCATACATCGGGAAGCGACTGGCTGCTGCGGAAATGGAACCGGCGGCAGTGTCGGCAGCGGATGAAGACACTTGTTGGAGCACAGCCCAGCTAAATGCAAGCAACGTCAGCCTGTCTGACAACGGAGGCGTCCAGCCCCGCAGCACCCCAGGGCTGCCGTGTCCTGTGCCGCGGCACGGCTGAGCGCTGCTGTGTACCGACTGCCCGGCGCAGGTTGCGGGCGAGGTGACGTACAACGGCTATGACACGGACGAGTTTGTGGTGCAGCGCACCGCAGCATACGTGGACCAGGTGGACAACCACATCACCGAACTCACGGTGCGGCTGGCAGGCCTCTGCACTACACCCTGCAACAATGCGAGACTGCCAGCACTTGCCCCTAGCACCGCCGGCGGGCGCGCCTGGGCAGGGTGGATGTGACAGGTCAGCATCTGTGCAGTCGTGCCGGCACGTGGACAGCAGTGGCAATCACCTTGCGCCCTCTGCCATTGCCTCAGGCAGAGCCGCCGCGGGGAATGCTGCGCCAAGCCCGTCCTTTGGGAACTGAAAACGTACGCTATCTATGCAAGGCAACGATGCCGGCCCCTGGTTGCACAGGTGCGGGAGACGATGGACTTTGCAGCGCGCTGCCAGGGCGGCGGCCATGGTGAGGACGGTTCTCGAAAGCTGTCTGCCTAATGTTTGACAAACTATGGCAACTCGCAACGGTCACATGTTCCTCTGGAACCCGTATGGCTGCGTGGTGCCTCCGAATCCGTGATAGTGTGTCTGAATTCTCAAGTGGCTGGGCGGTTCAGTGCGTGAGGGCATTGGCGAGTGCAGCAAAGTTTCTAAGCGTCCGACAGTCGCTGCCCTGCCTCCAGCTCGATATTGCCGGAGCTGCACCCACACGTGCTGCTGATGCAGACGAGATCCACGAGCTGCGGGAGCGGGAGAGGGAGGCGGGCATCGCGCCGGACCATGAGATAGACGCCTTCATGAAGGCCTCTGTGCGCCGAGGCAAGCGCCACAACATCCGCACCGACTACGTGCTGCGCCTGCTGGGTCTGGAGGTACATTCCGATGACCGCCACTCCAACGCAATCAATGGTCACGGCAGTCGCCCCTCGAGCGGCGACTGAGGTTTCAAGGTCATCCATTCCGCAAAAGGAACCACCTGATTATGTTGCTGCTTACACAGCAGGTTCCTGGGTTCAGATTGCTGCTCAAAATGCTTGATCACGCTGCTTGCGGCCGCAGATCTGCGCGGACACGTTGGTGGGGTCGCACCTGGCGCGTGGCATCTCCGGCGGCCAAAAGAAGCGCGTCACCACCGGTGCGCCTGAGAGCAACTTGCGTGCTCACAGTGCATTTGCCACTCTGATGGTTGACGTAGCCAAAGCGTTGATGGTTTTGAAAGGTCTGATGTTTTTGAAAGCTCTGATGTTTTTGAAAGGTTTGAAGCGCAGCAGCACGTCTGCCGCCTGCTCCCTGTCCGTGCAGGCACCCCCCCTTGCTGCTGCACATTGTGTCTGTGAGAACGCATCGCAGTCCTGTCACCTTCTTCCCGCCACCTTCATGTAGCACGTGCTGATGTCATGTGCTGTCCAAGAACCGTAGGCGAGCTCCTGATGGGGCGGTGCAGAGCGCTGCTGATGGGTGAGGCCCTGCCACCCTTTAGTGACCAGCTCGAAAGCGGTTTTGTATCACTGCCACCACGCCGTCAGTGGCTCATGGCACGGTCGTCTCCCCCGATGTGCAAGCTGCACAAGGCTCCAAGCCACGTGTGGTAAATGCGCCTGCGCTGTTCTCACCCGCAGACGAAATCTCCACGGGGCTGGACTCAACGACGACTTACCAGATCGTGCGCTGCATGCGCAATGTCGCCCACCTCCAGGAGGTGAGGCGCTCTTCAGTCATTGCCACCTGCCGCTACCTGTCGCTGTGCACCCTGGCTGCACTTATGATTTGTTGATGCCCCTCAACGCCGTCACTGTGCCGAGAGGTGAACAGGCTGCCAGGACATGCAAAGTCGGGTCAGATTGTCTGTCCACATTCAAGCAGAAGCCAGCATGCGCTGCCGTGCAGGCGACTGTGCTGATGAGCCTGCTGCAGCCGCCGCCGGAGACGTACAACCTGTTCGACGATATCATGCTGCTCTCCGACGGTGCGTCGTTGCTGCGCTCTAGCCTGAGTGCTCTGCGGAATGTTCTGCCGAGTCACGCTGCAGAGGCGTCGCTGCATGGCTTGTGCAGCAGCTGCTTCACGTGCTCGCGCCACCCTGTCCTGTAAACGTCGCTGTAGCTCCGACACGTAAACCGATACCGAACTGTATTTACATATAGTTCAACTCGCAATGCCGCAGGCGTGCTGGTTTTCCATGGGGCGCGGGAGGAGGTGGTGCCGTTCTTCAAGTTGCTGGGCTTCCAGCTGCCGCCACGCAAGGGCATTGCGGACTTCCTGCAGGAGATCAACTCCCGCAAGGACCAGAAGGTGTGGGGGAGCACGGTTCACACACTGTGCTTCCTGACATTTGAGCAGTGTGTGAGTATGTGATCGTGGCAGCAGCTCTGCCTTTCTTTTCTTAATATGACCTAAGTATCATGGACACAGTTGACTTCTGAGTATAAGTGAAGCATGAGTGCCGAAATCTCTGGCCGTGAGCACTTCTTGCAGACCAAATGACAGTTGAAGATTGTGCTGCAATGCAGCAATACTGGGCGGAGGAGAAGCCGTGGCGGTTTGTGCCGCCTGCGGCAATGGCGGAGGCCTTCGAGGCACACGCGCTGGGTCACGCGCGGGCTGAGGCGCTGGCAGTGCCGCCAGAGCGCACCGACAAGGGCGCGCCTGCTTTGATCGTCAAGCTAACAAGACAAATGTCTTCAGTTCTTCCTCCTGGATCGCAAACTGGATGGAGCCTCCAATGGAGCCTCTGCGCACCTTAGGTTGTCCGGGCGCTTTAGGAACGCCCCCGATGGATCCCGCAGCAGTTTGAGCGGCGCCAAGCTTCGTTACAGCTGCCGCGCTTTGTGTCTGGTGCTCGTTGAGGGATTCAACCAGTCAAACCCAAGTGTCTCTACCAACTGCTTTCGCAGGGCGGGCGGCGCTGGTGCACCGGCGCTTTGAGCTGGGGCTGCGGCAGTCCATCAAGGCGTGTATGAGGCGCGACGCCACCCTCATGTGGCGCAACAAGGTGCGCTCCCGGCTACTCTCTCGGGTTTTCCCAGCAGGTGTGGCGCTGTTGGCCCTCGCCCGTGAGTTTGCGGCCATGCCATCCTCCGCTTCTGCATCTGTGCCTGGTTTGCAGCTGAGGCGCGAGCATTCGACCTCGCATCCTTACACAACACCTGTAATCAAAGCTGATTGTCGCTCTTCGTCACAGGTGGTGTATTTGTACCGGGTGGCGCAGCTGCTGTTCGTGGTGTTTGCCTCCTCAACGTTGTTCCTGCGCACGACGCTGAGCCAGAACACGATCCAAGACGGCCGACCCTACTTGAGTGCGCCTCTGGACTCTCAACCCTTGTCCCTCATTTTCCGACACTGTTGCAGGCCCGAATGTCCTTGCAAGGAGGCTCCTCTTCCAGGGGTTGTAGGCATTGTTGTACATATGTGATGCGGTAGCAAACTGACGCATGTCAACAAGTCAACGCAGTGGCGTCACACTGGCTGATTGCCCATCACTATGTATGTTTGTGCGCAGGCTACCTGTTCTACGGGGTTTATTTCATGATGGCAAGCGCCTGGTCCGAGCTCTCCATCACGGTGAGCCCCACACTGTACATCGATGCGCATCTCGATGGGGAGCGATCGAAGCGCAGGGCACTTGGCGATGACTTGGTCTCATGGTCGTGCAGCGGCGAATAGCTTGTTCTGAAGATATTTATCCATCGCCGAACCTTCTATGCGCTTTCATGAAATCGCACGGGACGCAAAAATTGCGAGCAGCTTTCACGTTGGTGATGGACCGGTCGGCCAAAAGGTTGCCGGGACGCGAGGCTCAGGGATTTAGGAATGAAAACCAGTTCAATTACACTGCATCGAGTGTCTCAGTCGCGCCGGGGTCTCGTGGGTGAGCAGTGCGACAAAAGTTGTCTGGGTTGTTTTGAAATGCTCACATTCTCGGAACAGGGGAGGCACAGACTTCATGGAATGCGGAATCAGGCTGCATCCCCTGGCCGACTTTAGTCTGCATCTCATTGCCATGCTCTGACTTTGCGTTTTTCGGTCCCTGTGCAGCTGGCGACGCAGAGCGTGTTCTACAAGCAGCGCAACAACCTGTTCTTCCCGGTGTCGGCGTTCACGCTCCCGACGACGGCGCTGCGGCTGCCCTACTCGCTCATCTTCGGCTGCGGCTGGGGCTGCTTCGCCTACTACGTTGTCGGCTTTACCCCAGAATGGAGCAGGTGTTATTCTACAGGATGGCTCACACCTATCTGGCATTACCTGCGAGGCAACCGTGCAGCATGCAGAAACTGCAGAGTCATGCTTCCACACTGTGTCATGCCAGTATTGGGCAGGCCATGCAGCTGGCAAGGACAGCTCATCATCCTTCGTTGCTGAAGTATTGATCTTCGAGAAGATCGATACATGATTTCTGCAGGTTTTTATATTTCATGCTGGTGCTGGTGCTGATCAACCAGGCCAGCATCACAATCTTCCGCTGCATTGCCGCCATTTTTCGCGCGGTGGTGCTCGCCAATGTCATGGCCTTCGTCTACATCGTGAGGTCTTGACCTCCACCTGCTGGAATCGAGTGCTGCAGCATTCAGAGCAGACGTTGTTCCTGCCTACTGTTACCGCGCTCAACTTTAATCTGCCGGCGAACTTGCCCACCTGGTGTAGGTCCTTAGGGCGGTTGGCTCTGTGGGCAACTGCGTTGCTCAGTGCAGCTGAAGCCTGCAAACTCAACAAGGGTGCACTGTCGCAGGGCTTTGCGCTGCTGTTCAACGGCTTCATCATTCAACAGGGCGACATCCGCGGCTGGTGGATCTGGGTGCGTTCGTGTTGCCACCACCTCGATACCGCCGCCTCTGTGTGAAAGTTCCACCAAGCCAACGCGTGGTGGCTCCCCCATGCCTGACAATAGAACACCCAATGCCCAAAGAGGGAGCCTGCAAGCTGTGGGGAGCATGGCCTGTGTGTGATCACCAGCACAATTCAAGACCTCCAAACCTCGCCCCGCCTGCGCAGATGCACTGGTGCAACTGCATGTCCTGTAGCCTCCTCCCTTGCATGAAAGCCAGCCTTACATGCTCTGTCGAACCTGCCCGCAGATGTACTGGTGCAACCCGGTGTCCTACGGCCTCAAGGCGCTCGTGGTCAACGAGTTCCTGGCGCCGCGGTGGGACAAGCCCGTGCCCGCCTCTGAGGCGGCTCAGGTGCAGAAAGGCCACATGCATGATCGACTGCCGTGCCTTGGTGACCAGAGCACGTGGCTCTGGTACCAAACGTCCCGACATGGTGCCGCTGTGGCAACAGGCATTGGTACTGTTTGTAATCCATGTGCCCCATGACCCATCTCCTCCGCAAGCCTGCAAAGGCCTGCACTGCCAGCTCACCTCGCTCGCTTGTTCTGTTTGGATCCATTATACGGAGTGTTGGACCCATTCTGTGCGCTGCAGGCCGCGGTACCGGGCGAGAGCCTGGGCCGCGCATTCATGGCCAGCACCGGTTTTGATAACCCCGGCTGGTGGCGCGCCGCCTCAGTCGGCGTCCTGGTCGCCTTCATCGTCGGCCTCAACCTGGTCGCCATCCTCGCCTTCAAGTACCTGGACGGTGCGCCAGGCGCTCCCTGTTGTGCCTCTCTCGTGCTCTTGCATCTCTCCTGCAATCCCCAGGAGGGGGCTGTTCGACCCCACACCGCGGAAGTTGCCAGCTACTCCAGTCGTTCATGTGTTACTCGTTGTTCGGACCCAGCGGAAGACAACCCAGAAATCTATCAACAACACATACTGCAGAACCCAGCCAGCAGAAGGCGGTCGTCCCGCCGGAGCGGCTGGAGCAGCAGGAAGCAGACGGCGATGTGTCTGCTTCCCGCAGCCGCACCTCCACCAAGCAGGCGTGTGCTGCAATGCCCCACATGCAACTCACTGCGCTTCTGTGGACAGCTTGTACGCGTTTCGCAGGATCGACCAGAAAGCACAGCTGGTTCACCTGACGCCTGTGCGCGTGTCAGTGCCCCGCCACGGTGCGGATGTGCTTGTTTTCAAGGGGCATAAGAAACGTACTACCGTTGAGCCGCATTTGCGTGCGCCATGTACAGGTAAGCGACGAGGTTGGCGGCGGCTCGACCACCTCCAGCGACGACACCCTAGCGCCAGCCGCCGCCGCCGCGGATCCCGAGCTGGGTGTGCCGCCCGCGAACGGCGTACACCACAGTGCGCAGGACAGCGTGCAGCACGGCGTGCAGCACGGCCTGCTGCACGGAGTGCAGAACGGCGGCGGCGCCATTGACGGCGGCAAGGGGCCGGACGTCGAGAGCATCGAGCTGGACGCGGAGTCGGATGGGCAGTCGGAGGGGCAGAAAGGAATGGTGTTGCCTTTCCAACCGATGACCGTCACCTTCCGGGATGTGCACTACTATGTGCCCACCGAGGTGAGCACTGCTGTGCAAAGCAAATTCTGACGCCTGCCTGTCTGCCAGGCAGCTGCTGCGCGCAGCTGGTTCCGCTGCATGACAGCAGTTCCACTCTCCCTGGAGCACACGACATTTGGCAGGCCAGCGACATAAACAGCCTTTCGGCAGGAGATTCTCACATGCTCTGGCAGAGTCTGTTTCGTTCCACGCGCTTTGGCCGCATGCAATGAGCTTGCTTGCTGCCAGCTGAATGTGGCATTGGCACCCTTGGTCTCACATCACTGGGTTGCTGCAGGGTGGGCGGGAGCTGGAGCTGCTGAAGGGCATCACCGGCGCCTTCCGCCCCGGCGTCCTCACCGCCCTCATGGGTGCGCGCTCCAAAACCCCGAATCTCAGAAAGCTCAATTCACGACATGGCGTCGTCTCCTGCTGCCAAGGCTGCGGCATGTAAAGCCCAAGGCATGTAAAGCCCAAGGCTGCTGTGCTGCTGTTTATGCTGCAACATCTGATGACTGTCGCCGCAGTGATGCCGAACCGAGATGCATCGATTTACACAAAGGAAAACAGAAAACCCGTTAATGTCTGCCTTATATGTCCCTCCGATTGCACAGGCGCCAGTGGTGCGGGGAAGACGACGTTCATGGACGTGCTGGCGGGCCGCAAGACCGCCGGCCGCACCTCTGGCGACATCCGCGTGAATGGGCACCCGCAAAACCACCGCACCTTTGCGCGGGTGGCCGGCTACGTGGAGCAGTTCGATATCCACTCGCCGCAGGTGCACTTTGGAGTGACTGGCTCTGTAGGCATGTGCGAGGCATGCTGGACTCGTCATCGAGCCAGCTCTACATGCTCATGGCAGACACGGCAGCGGCCGCGGTCTCTGCCCCGGCTGCTGAACATATTTTTTCTGCTGTGACACGCTCCATGCGGCCCAGGCAATTGCGCAAGCAGGAAACCTGGCTACACGGTGGGCATTCCTTGTCTTGATGACGACAGACAAGGTGCTTGTGGGCCGCAGGCGACGGTGAAGGAGGCTCTGTGGTTCAGCGCGCGGCTGCGGCTGGGCCCCGAGATCTCGAACGCCGAGTGCGGCCACTTCATCAGCGAGGTGTGCTGGCTTGCCCTACACACTTCACGCGATGCAGAAGCCAGTGCCGCTGATTCCCGCGTCATTGAAGGGTCCGAGAAGCCATTATACGGATACATTGCCTGTCGACGTCACTCAACATGCCTGCAGGTGATGGGGCTGGTGGAATTGACGCCGCTGGCAAGGGCGCTGGTGGGTCTGCCGGGCGTGAGCGGTTTGTCTGTGGAGCAGCGCAAGCGGCTGACCATCGCGGTGGAGCTGGTGGCCAATCCTGCCGTCGTCTTCATGGACGAGCCCACCTCCGGTGCGGCTGCTGCAGCTGCTGCGGCTCTCTGCTACCTCCCACTGAAGGGCGGGTGCCTGCATGCTCTGCAGGTGCAGCGGCACATCTGTTGTTTTGTTCACAGGCTGTACTCAGGCAATCTTGCACCGGATCAACCAGAAACTCGCCAGCATTCCGCCGTTCATGGAGAAGCTGGCAGCCGTTGACGGCCTGTGTGCACACTGCAGGGCTGGACGCGAGGGCGGCGGCGATTGTGATGCGGGTGGTGCGGAATATCGTCAACACAGAACGCACCATTGCCTGCACCATCCACCAGCCCGCCATCGACATCTTCGAGGTTCGCGGCCAATGAATGCGGAAAAGGCCAAGGAACGAAGCAGCAAGGGGTACAACCAGGTTCAACATGCATTCTGTCCGTCAACTTGAGGTCTGCTGCCGCCACACCAGCAGGGCCACCAGGGCCAGGGGCGCTCCACACGCCTGAGTTGTTTTGACTGTGGCCTGCAGACCTTCGATGAGCTGCTGCTGCTCAAGCGCGGCGGGTCGGTGATTTACAACGGACCGCTGGGACGCCAGTCTGCCGCCATGATCTCCTACTTCTCCGCCATCGACGGCGTGACTCCCATCGAGGACGGTTACAGTGCGTCCTTGCGATGCCGGTCTTGTTCTCTGCTCGAGGCTGAAGAATCCATTGATTCAGGCCATTGTCAATGAACCTTCTGTCTGGAGGGCCACCATCCAAGCTCACTGAACGTGCGACAGCAAGGCTCTGCGGACGTTGGCGGAGGATCAGGCATGCCGCATGATCCGCCGTCGACATGCGATGTGCGTGCCATGCAGACCCGGCAACATGGATGCTGGACATCAGCACCATCAGCGCGGAGCAGCGCATCGGCGTGGACCTCGCCGACAGCTTCGCGGACAGCAGCCTCGCAAAGTGCGTGCATATCAACCGTAGCTTGTAACCCTGGGTCTGACTCGTCTAGAGCGCTGCAATGCTGCGCCAGCGCCGAATTTGGGCGCCCTGAACATACTGTTGGATCGTCACTCATAGTTGGGGCTGATTGCACAAACGTCGCATGAGATCCTTCATCTTTTCCGCCGCAATATGTGCATACCAAGAAACCTTGAATGTGCTTTCCTTCAGGGAGACGGATGCGCTGGTGTTGCGTGCGGAGCAGCCCGAGGCCGGCAGCTCGCCACTGGCCTTCGACACTCAGTTCCCGCAGCCGCTGTGGCGCCAGTACTTCATCATCCTCGTCAAAAACCTGGTGCGGACCTGACCACTCACAACCCGACTGCATGTCAAAGCGGTGTGTTTGAGGCTGCCCTAGGGTTTTAGGGGTTTTAGGGTTTAAGTGGGTTTAGGTTGGGTTTAGGGCAAGGTACTCAGTGTGGCCATGCGAGGTAGCGGCAAAACTGAGGCTGCCATGATCAAACGCATGTGTTTGCGCTACCTTCCCTACTTGGCTCCACACACAGCAAGCCACTGACCTGGCCCGCACTGCCTATCCGACCGAGTGCACACATTTGCCGACCCGCAGGTGGCGTACTGGCGGTACCCCACGGTGAGCCCTTTTTGAGACTCGTGCACTCAGCTGGTGGCGTGAAGAAAGCGACCGATTGTGTTTAGGTACACCACGGCCAAGACAGCAGGCGGTCAGTGTTGCAGAGCAGTCGCAGTGTTGGAACGAGCTTGTGAATGTGTGAAGTGAATCTGTTGGAAAGGGCTTCGTGGTGTGGAAATGCTGTTGGCGGCGAGAGCTGCTCAATCGCCTGTACTGCCCGTGCAGTACAACGCGGTGCGGTTCAGCTTCACCTTCTTCTTCGGCCTGCTGCTGGGCACCACCTTCTGGCGCATCGGCCAGGACAGGTGCGCCCATGTAATTGAATTTTATCAACAAAAGCAAGTTACTCATAAAAAATCGAAAGCTTTCATAATTGCTGAATTGAAAATTTTGCTCTGATAATTAAAACCAGAAAAACAAATATAGGAGAAATTATTTCCCACAGGATCCGGTCAGAAGCATTTCGAAAGGGTGCCGCCCCTCTGCGCACCCCATGTGTGCTCCAAGTTCGAATCGCACCGTGGCGTGCTCAGCATAACCTTTACTGAATTGTGACTTCGCAAGTCATTCGTTCTACACATTTCTCAAAAAACCAAACAGATTTCCGGTAATTTGAAAAAAAAAAAAAAAAACCTTCCCGCAGTGCACACAAAACGGGTACAGGGTCTTTGTACATCTTCTCCGACGCGTCCCAAAGGTCCAGAGAAGGACGTGCTACGCATCTTTGCGCCGTAGTCCCTGGCGGTGCCCGTCCTGGGGCCAGGGTGACACGATGAGTATTCACAATCCTGCTGATGTCATTCTCTGCTGACGCAGGTCCGCCGAGGAGGAGGTGGTGCGCATCGTCGCGCCGCAGTACCAGTTTTTGGACGACTCTTCTGCGTTCTGTCGTGCAGGTCCAACGAGAAGGAGGTTCTGCGCATCATTGCGTCGCAGTACCTGGCGGTGCTCATCCTGGGCTTTGCCAACAGCGCCACCATCCAGAGCGTCATCGCCATCGAGCGCCCCGTCATGTACCGCGAACGCGCCGCAGGCGAGCGCTCTTCCATGTTCTGGACTGACAGCTGGTGCCTGACAGCTGGACTCTGATTCTTGTTTTGTCCTCCAACGGAAGCTGCCGCGCCGGTGGGGAGGCGCCCGCCTGACAGTTGAACCCGTCTGAAATGGCTAAACCCTAAATGGCAGGCGACGCACCTGCAGCAGCCACAGCCAGGGTGTCCTGCCACGCCTCTGTGACGCCCAGCAGTAAGATGACTGATGCAGGTTGTCTCCGGTTTGCTGATGTGCAGGGTTTTACGCGACGCTGCCATACGCAATTGCCCAGGGCACTGTCGAGACGCCCTATGCCTTTGTGCAATGCGTGAGGGATTCGCCACTCTGGCTTTGCAACTGCTGCCCATCCCTGTGACAGCACTGTCGTGGCACTGCTCGTCTCCCAACCCCTACGCACCAGCCGGACGCACACGTCGTCAAATGGTTAATCCGTTGGTTTATGTCACTGCCACGACGATGGTCGCTCTTGCGCATGCAGCTCCTGTATGCCCCGCTGACTTACTTCTTGATAGGGCTGGAGTACAGCGCAGGTGCGGCCAGCTTCTGTGCCGCACATGTTCAGCTTCTATGCTGCTTGATCAGCATAAACATTCTTTTGCCGCATGTTTCATTGCACCCGAGACCGCCTCTCTGAATCTCGACATTGGCGTCCCTGCAGCGAAGTTCTTCTGGTACTTCCTGTACTTGTTCCTGACACTGCTGGTGGGTCTGCTGCTCCCCTCCCTTGCTGTCGCACGCATTATCTCTTGGCTGTTGCTGCCCTACATGATCGGCATTTGGACCGGCCAGAGCATGCTGGATAGACGACCAACACAGTGACAGTGGTCTTTTTCAACGACGTTGTCTACATTGGCGCGCAGTACTACACATTCTACGGGCTGCTGTCGGTGGTGTTGTCGCCCAGCCTGCAGCTCAGCGCCGTCGCGTCCACCATCTTCTACGCAATCTGGTCCCTGTTTGCCGGTGGGTTGAGGGTTTAGAGGTCACATGAAGCGGCCTTGTCAATGCCTGCCTGCGCACGGTAGTCAAGGCAGCCCTGCTCGATGCGACCTCTCGGCACGACCGTGCCGCCGTCTGTTGACAATGCATGACGTCTGATGGTGTGACTTGCTCCTGTTGCAGGCTTTCTGATCACGCGGCCCGAGATGCCGCACTGGTGGCGCTGGTGAGTCGTCCGCGCTGCATTTTACACATGACTTCGCTAGAGAAATTGTGCATTGACGCTGCAGTGCCCGCAGGGAAGAGAAGGTCTGTGGCGCAAGCATGCATGTGTGCATGATTCGAACTGCTTCAGACTGACAAGCCAAGCTGCGCCCAAATGTCCGCTACTCTGCGGACAGGTACTCCTACCTCTGCCCCACCTTCTGGAGCCTAAGCGCCATCACCACAACGCAGCTGGGCAATGTGGACACGCCCATGACACTCACCTCCGGCGGCACGGTGAGGCTTCTTTGACGCCTCCGTTGGGTGGATGCGAGCCTCCGCAGCTGCGCATGCATGCTGCAAAACACATGGTGCCAGAACACTAAGGCAAAGTCGAGAAGTTCGGACACTGTCATGCTTTGCGCAGTGCTGCTGCGTTCACGAACATAAGTGACGGCATTGAGCAGGCCTAGTGGAGCCGCTCAGGAACTGCATAGCACCGATGCTTCGTATGAAGAGGAAATCATGCTGGCAGACGTGCACAAAGATGCGGTGAGCACAGGAGGTGCAGTTGCATGTCAGAGACCGGGCGATGTGCAGCGCCTTTTCTGGGCAGAGCGCTTGAAGTGCAGCGGGGGTTTTGAGCTGCTGCGCCGGTCATCGACCACAAGGCCAATGGCGGGCAGTAGTCATGGGTGCATGGGTGCCACTGTTCAGTGCGATCCATGTGAACGCGACAGTTCGGCGTGATCCAACCGTCTCATGTAAGCTCAAATTATGGCTATCGGCAAGTTGAGCATCTGACACTCGTAAACCCTCCCTGCAGGTCACTGTGAGCGCTTATGTGGAAGCTCGGTTTGGCTTCGCCTACAACATGCGCGGCTGGACGGTCCTCATCCTCATCGGCTTCATCGTGGCGTTCCGAGTCGGTTCCATCGGCGCCCTCAGGTTCCTCGTGTGGCAAAAGCGGTGATCCGGCGTCGCCGCCACCGGCGCCGCCGACCGCCGCACTGGCAAGCCTCGAAGGCGGCAGCAGCGCCAGGCCCTGGATGCGCTTCAATGAAGCGGGATGACAATGTAGCACGATGTTTAGGTTTGGGGCCAGCGAGGCTCACAAGCAGCGCCAGAGGGCGTTTTCTGCCTGGATGATCGCGCCGCCGCCAGCCCGCTACTGGGTGGCCGAGCTAGGGCTCACTTTAGGGTTCACAGTGATCGTACATGACTTCAGTAGGTCTAGTAAACTGAGAAAGGTCGAGGCAGCTTTAGAGCAGCATTCAACGATTCTCGGGTGTCTGCATGCCGACACAGCACATTACCATGCGGCCCGCGGGGCTGAGCGAGATAGATTGCCCAACTGATAGCGGTGCAGAACTTATACATTCGAAGGTGAAGGTGCAATGGGGGAGCCTGTTCTTGTCGCCAATGCCGTAGACAACACTTCAGATAGCCGTCAGAATGGGCTGTGCGTCAGCGCTTTTTAGAGTCGTGGCGCTGCTGCATCTGGCGCATGCCATTTTTCGGGGCAGATGATCCGTGCACTTCAGGCTTGCAGGCAAGCATTATTCCACCCGATGACGGGCTGCTGGCATTATGTGGGCCTAGGCCAGTGACTCAGTTCACTGACAGGTAGTGGGCTTGCTGCATCGATATCTGACCCAAGTGGTGCAACGTCATGCTGAAAATCGGACGCCGGACGGTTCAATGTCAGCAGCAAATGCATCCTGAGCAGTCGATCGGCATCGCACAACATGTCCTTCTGAACCTGAACACTTGCACTCAGATTTCCTCTGCATCCGGGTGCGCCGACGGCCGCCGTTCAACTGCTTCCTGCTGCCGCGCCTCCGCCGACGGCGCCGCACCATCCTCTGACGACAGCTCCACCGCATCTTCCTTCGACGTCCCGCCGCTGGGGGAGCAGATGCCAAAGTGCGGCAGGCGACCGCCGGCGGGCTTTGCTGCGGCGCTGCCGCTCGTGGCGGCCGCCTGCACCGCCGCCGCGGCGGCGCTGCCGCCCTTGGCGGGCTGCTCCTTTGCGCCGCCTGCGTCTGCCTCGCCGCCTGTGCAGCAATGGCGATGTGGGTTCACATTTTTGTGACGGCGCATTCTCGTGACGGCATGTGTCACAAAAGAATTATAGAAGCAGAGGCCATTTGAGCTTGGCAGGATCCCTCACATGCCGGTTTCCCTGCGCAGTGCCGATGTTGTGGCGTCAGAAGACTGCGGCAGCATGTCAGCATTTGCAAACACTGCAGCGCGAGATAGGGGCTCTGCAACCAGGTGAAATTGCAGGCGAAAGAGTGCTATGTTACCACTGCTGGCCGCCACCGTCTCGCGCAGTACCCTGCTGTCCTTAGGTGGATCCCAAAACAGAATGCGCGCAGAAGAAGAACGACCAATAGGTTTCAAGGGAAGTGTCGCCAGACGAACGAAGATCCTGAGGGATTTGCCTGGGCAGAGCGCGATGCCGCTCGTCCCAAACCGCCCTGGCCCCCCAAAGCATGATCGAGCTCCAGGCGCATGCGCGGTAGGGCGGCGTGCAGCTGTGACCGAAATTCTTTTCTTTGGGCGAGTTCCAGGTCCAACAAAGCTGCAAGGAGTGCAGAGTCTGTCAACTGGCCTGGACAGTGTGCGATGCGCGCCCCCAAGCCGTCTTGCCTCACCAGCGCGTGGTCGGCATCCGGGCGCACGCGTGTGAGGGCAGCAGCGATCACTACTTTCTCTCCACGAAGAAGTGCGTGTTTCATGTACAATAGAGGCCAAGACTTGGAGACCCTGCCTGGAGTGTATGCGGTGCGTGCTGTCCCCGAACCGGCTGCGCTCTGGCTCCCCAACGCATGGTCAGCCGCCAGACGCACTCGCGTGAGGGCAGCCCGCAGCAGCGACCGCCAGGCGGAGTCCGCCGCCGCGACCAGCTTGGCTTGCGCCCGCGCCTCCCGCGCCCTGCAGAACCAAAGTGCCGCTGTCTCGAGCCTTGGAACACTGCGGTATCATAGATGACAGCGTTCAGAGGTTGTGCCATGAAACCGTGTCCGTTGTCTGTGTTGCATGCGGTGCTTGGCGAGGCGGCTTTCTGTGAGTGGACGGCGCCGTGTTACTCCGCGCAGCTGCCACGATCTGGTATCAGATGAGCGCTGGTCAGTTCTTAAAGTCCGCCATTAGCGACTTGCCCACAGCAGGTGTGCTGCTGACAAACTTGCTGTGGCATTGATGCGCGTCTCTGGACGCCCCCACCCCCCACTGCGCTCAGTGACTGAATTGAGATATTGATCCAATTTGAATTTGGAAGCTCACCGCTCGCCCTCCCAGTGGGAGTCCATCACGGTGCGCTCGGAACACCTCGCAGGAATTCCTTTTCGTATTCATATTCACATTTTCTGTATGTCATAACAATTACTGACCGCTCCTCCCCCCAGTAGGCGTCCACCATGGCGCGCTCAACCTCCTGGCATGACTTTCTTAACACTATTTGCTGATGAATGTATAATATTCCGCCCCTCCTCCCAGTAGGCGTCCATCACGTTACGCTCCAACTCCTCGCAAGGCATTCTCTGTATTCATATTCACATTTTCTGTATGTGATGAATACAATCACGCACCGCTCCTCCTCCCAGTAGGCGTCCATCACATAGCGCTCGAACTCCTCGCAGATCACGACGCCCTCGATGCGCGGCACGCTGCGGCCGCCGCGGATGTCGAAGCCCATCATCGCATGCGCGAAATCCACTTCCAGCTTCCGGCACACAGCCGCCAGTCGTGGGTACTTCAAATGTATGGTTCCTGCATGGGGGATGCACGATGGCAGAACATAAAGCATGTTCATCAATGAACTTGCGATTTGTGAAGCCCTCGATGTGGCCGCCGCGGATGTCCAAGCCCGTCATCGCGTGCGCAAAATCCACTTCCAGCTTCCGGCACACTGCCGCCAGCCGTGGGTACCGCAAATGCGCTGTGCTTGCAGCCCCACAGGCATTACTGACAGGGCAGCTGCAGGTATCAGCCAGGCAGGGCCTTGTGCTGATGCACGGGGCTTGGCTGCTTTGCCGGCGCATGTCCATTAGGTTTCCAGCTGTCCAGCCAGCCGCAGTATGAAGGCAGTGTTTCGAAATGCCAACCCGAAATCATGGCAACTCCGAAATGAGGCTGGCTGGCAAGGCCCGCAGTGCCAGGAAGGCTGGAAATTACGAGTAACCGGGCACCTCAGGCTCGAACAGGACCTAGAACTTTTTCCTAGCCAGAAATTAGACACACCCGCGGGCAGCTGCGTGGCGTAAGGCGGCACGTTGACGTTGCCGCGCTCGTTTCTGGGAACGGTGCCGTCCACGGCGGCCGGCGGCGCCCACGCCGTCGTCTGCCACTCCCCATACAGCCGCGTGACGCCCTCGGTCGACTTTCCCTCCTCCTCTTCCTCGAAGGCGTTTGCTGGCGGCGCAAACTGCGCAATCACAGCACGCGTCATGTCAGATACAAACCCCGAGCAAAGAGTGCGCCGCCGTCTGCCACTCCCTGTACGGCCGCGACACGCCCTCGTCCGGCTTTCATTCCTCCCCCATGGACGCGCTGGCCCACGGCGCAGACTGTGAGATGTCAGCGTCAGTTTTCAGAAGCCCGCGTCGAAGCAGTGTGCGCCGTCGTCTGCCACTCGCCATACTGCTGAGCCATGTCGAGCCTTCTGCCGCGTTTCCTGCATCCCTCCTGCAATGCAATCGCCGGCGACATAACCTGCAGGGGGGAAGATGGAGTGGGGAAATACGCGACGATGTAACGGCTTTGTGCCGCGACCTCACAGCCACGTGTCGCCGTCTACATGATTTCCCTCCTCCGCCTCAAAATATGCTTGCCCACGGCACAACGGGCTCTGCAAGGTGGCTGTTTTAGCTCTCTGCCAGCTCTCTGGAAATGGCATCTTCACTGCGCACAGCTGCCGACAGCTCCAGTCATGTGTGCCAGCTATTGCTTGCGCAGCAGCCAGCAATCGTAGGGTCCTCGGCATCAGCAGCTTGCGAGAGACGCAGTCACGGCCTGGGCAGCGCTCTTTGCGCGATGAGCAATTCCGAGTGCTGCGTCCCTGCCGACCGCTCATTGTGCGCGGCGCCTGACAGTCTTGGGATTTCAAGCACATCACGCTTGATCATCAAACTCATGTCTCGACTTTTCTGGTCGCCAAACTCCTGGCACCGTCATGTGGCACCGCTGTGTGTGGGATTCTGATATGCCACACTCCGGGGCGTCCAATGGCTGGTCCTTGCCGCTGGGCTTGTATTCCACTGCGGTTGCTGGTTTAAAGCATGACGTCCAGATGTAGACGTTCTGCGGCAAGCATGAAAGAATGCATGAAAGTGCCCCACCTGGTGGTCTCCGAGACCTTCCAGTGGCCTCTCTGCCGCTCGGCTTGTGGTCGTGTGCTTCAGCCTCCCTATTGCGGTAGATGGTCAACGTCCATTGTCTGGGAAAGCGGGGCTCACCCAAAAAACACAAAAAACTAAAGTGTGGTCTAGACGTTTTAAAAACATTTATTTTTTGTTTTTAAAATTTGCTTTAGAAAACGATTTTAATTTTGTGAATGAATTTTTTTCGCGTAGTTGAAAATTCACCAAATGGTCGTCCTCGAGGCCCTCCAATGGCCGGTCCTTGCCGCTGGGTACGTAGCCGCGTTTTCTGACCTCCTTGGCGGGCCGGCCCAGCTGGTCTTCTGCTACCTCCCGCCCACACTTCATCTGCCACGCCTCTGCGGTGTGTAGCTCCGCCAGGTGCTCCCGCAGGTAGTAGGACTCGCCCCTGCATGAGGAAATCAAAAGTGATGGCCGCAGAAAGAGCGCAGCTCGTTTGCCGGCCACCTCATGGTCGCACAGCACCTGCCACGCCTCGGCGGTGCTCCCACAATGGACTGCTGAGGTGGGCAATCTCAATCAAGGAGGACTTCTTCATGCTTTTCAGTGGATTGGGAGTCGATCTCCACGCTGCTGTCATGTGCAGCTCTGCCAGGTGCTCCCGCAAGTAGTACAACCCTGCAAAGTCTAAGAGCGATGAGAAAATGGCGGAAATAACCGCGATGATGCGACTCCAGCCGCAAGTCGTTTCCGCCGAAATCCTGGACTTGACGCTCTGCCGAACACTCGCGCCGGCAGAGCGATGCATCCTTAAGTCAATCAAAGCTCATGCCTGGGTGTGCCTAGCTTACATTGAAAGATTTGTGTTCGGGTCTCAAGGTACCTGTAAAAGTGCATTGCCCGTGCAAGATGAAGCTCCCGCGGCCAGGGGCCGGAGCAATGTTTTTCCTGATCAGCTTCCCAAAGCACGGGTTTCATCCACAGTTTTCATCGGAAACAATCCCAGTGTGCAGGCCGGCGCTCTTGGTGTTGGGCACAAGGGCGGAACGTTTCGAAGCTGCTTCACCAATGTGGATCTCGATGTTCCCAGGTGCAATTATTACTCCCTCACCTGTGCAGGCCGACGCTCTTGGTGTCGGGCGCGAGGGCGGAGTAGCGCGGGATGTGGCGCTGCAGCACGTACAGCGGGTGCTTCTTGAAGCCCTCCAGGGTGGTCGGCAGCGCCGCTCGATCCCTGACTGCCTGCTCACCCAGCTCCGCGTCCTCCCTGTATGGAAACAGCAGCGCGGTGGCGAAAGAAGATTGTGCGGATTCTTCAGGAACCAGGGCGGATGGCAGACGCCCGCGGCGTCTGCCACTGCCTGCTCCCCCAGTCCCCGTCCTCTCGCTAGGGGAAACAATAGAAGGGTTCAAGGACAAGTGGTTTTGAGTTTCTTGTAGCCCTCTCGAGTGGTTGGTAGCGCTGCCCGGTCTGCCACCGCCCGCTCACCCAGCTCCGCGTCTTCCCTGTAGCAGGAATGTGGAGCTTTGCGAGGTGCAGCATGAGGCATGAGCGGTCCCATGGTGGTGTCCAGGCTCACAAACGTGTGCAATCCCACAGCCGCGTACCGCCAGCGCCGCGCCCTAGGGATGACCGGGTTGCACTCGGCAATTTGAAAATCGAGCAAATTCTGAAAAGCAAGCTTTGATCTCATGAACCACCGACGTCTGGCTGCCACCGCCCGCTCTTCCCATCTCTGAGTCTTGCAGCAAAAAATCGGTCGAGCATCAGGAACTCGACTCCAGTCCGAGATGTCGGGCCATGATGCATCCGGCTTCATGCTGGTGTAAGTTCCTGATTTTCGACACTATAAAAGGCGGCGGTGATTTCTACAACATATCGTGAGCCTTTCAGCACGATATGTTGTAGTCTTGGGGCAATATCCACCTGATCACGAGCCAGCTCGACTACCAGCCTCGGTGATCGGGCTGTGTCAACACAGCGACTGCACCCTGGCATGCCGAGTCGAGTGTGGTAGGCAACCGAGCCAGCTGTTGGTGCAGTCCCTCAGCGCTCCAGCCACTGAGGCAGCGCCTGCGCACGCAGCCCCATGGCAGCGCATCGCTGCTCTGAGCCCAAAGTGAATTCAACGTTGTAAGCGATTTGGCAATGTCTTAATGTTCATACCTGGCCGCGCGCATCTGCTGGGCGGTGAGAGACGCCTTGGTCGCCTTTTTCAGGCGCCGTGCCAGGTCGCTTCCGTTCCCATGCGCCACCTGCAACCCCAAATGTCCAAGTCGGCTTAGGTTACTCAGGTTGAATCCCGGAGGCACCAAATTTTGGACTAGTGCATAGTTTCTCGTGTCTCTAGTTGGTTTGTCCGGAGTTGATGACCGAGACTATTATGCTCACTCTGCTGCTAATATCGCTCGTTTCGTCGGAATGACGAGCGACATGCGTCTGATTCGAATGCTGGGAGATGTCATCAAGCAGATGAGCCAAACAACATGCTCATCTGCATGAAAGAAGGCTCCTGCGAACAAACAGATGGCCAACATGTCCAGGCTTGAAAATCGCTCAAGGGTAACGCATCGAAATTTCAGAAGGAACGGGATCATCAAGACCTTCAGAGCACCGGCAGTCACACCCGCATGCCCGCCAGCAGCTGGCCGCCGCCGGGCTGAGTGCCGCCGCTGTCACCGCAGCCTGAGGGTTCCGCGCCGCCGGCGCCGGAAGCAGGAAGTCGAGCGGCGACCTCGCGGGAGCGCAGCGGCCGCATCGTCTGCTCCCACCAGCCGCCGGCCCGCCACTTTGCCACCGCCAGCAGCGACGGCACATACCTGTGACGAGCAAATCCAGAGGCTCTTTGTCAATTATGTCATATCGAAAGCGGCCGCGGCGGCTGCTCCCACCAGCATCCTGACGGCAATTTTCGCTGCCAGCAGCGTCAGCATGTGCCTGTGAAGGTAAACCACAGAAGCTCTTGTTTGCATGTCCTCCCCTGAGTCTATTTTTTTTCAAAGCCAAATCGGTAGGTGCCGTGGCCAGACACTGTGCTTCTTTGACCATCATGATGCGTCACCATAGCCGCGATGCAAAAGAGAGTTTGGTAGCACAGGCTCTGGTGCCGAGAGCTTTGCGGGGGATGAGCAGGCCCGCACCGCTGCGTGACGTCTTTGGCGCCGCCATTGGCAAAGGCCACCACGTACGCCAGCGGCACCACGCCTGACAGCGCCTCGTCCACCTGCGCGTTGAAGCGAGAATCAGGCGACTCAAAACTCATAGTTGCAGATCCGGACCCAGATCCGAAGCGCAGCAAAGAACGGCACGGTAGGCTCGATGTGCACACTGATGGCATGTGGGTCTGTGCCGCGCATGTTCGAGCCATCTGACCATCGCAATGGTGATGTGCAATCAGGAAAAGTAGGCACCTCCAGAATGACTCCAGACAGGTGACAGCACCAAGGCCCATCTACGTGATACATGTGTCTGTATTGTTGGTATAAAAGTAGGGTTCGTCTCTCTGATTTTCCCACACACATCTTGTGCGGCTCTTTGCACCAGCCAGCCACGAGATGAGCCACAGCCCAGCGCCCCGTGTTCAGCGGCGCCCAAATCTGTGACCCTGAACATACATGTCTGTTTGTTTTTACGGACGACAGTGTCCGAAACTGGACTCACCTTATGCGGCTTGTCGCACCAGCCGTCCACGGGGTGCAGAGCGACCCACCGCCCTGTGTCGGATGGTCCGCAGTAGACCTCCACCCAGGCTGCGCCGCCGCTCGCTGCGGCGTGCCCCGCGCTGCCGCCGCGCCCCCAGACGACACCCGCCTGTTGCAGGTGTCACAGCAGGATGGCCAAGAGATGAACGTTCCCAGAGAGGGTCATCAAACCAGCCAACATGACACTGCAGTCGGCAGGCTCCGGCAAGCCAAGGTGTGGAGAGGTACGATGAGCTGCGCATCTCAACGCGGTTGGCAGCGGGCAAGCGGTTCGGTCGAGCAGCGTGGCCCAGCAGGGCGCCACTGCTATTAGAACACTGGGCAGTTCAAACCGCGGGCTTCACTGCGCGGTGTGCAGACAGGAGCAGAGCTGCATGCAGCTGCATGCGCCCACCTTCCGGCGGCCGGCAGAAGTGGGATGCGGCGGCGGAGCCCCGGGCGCCGCCCCGTCACGTTGATTGAGGTCCTGACTGTCGGACGCTGCGCCAGTGGCCATCATCTGCACGAGGGATTTGCACTTCCACGACTCGCTGTGTGGTTGCCATGCACCTGATGAAGAATGCCGACTGTCTCATGTGCATCACAGCCACTTGGTTGGATTTCCCAGGCAGATGCAGGTAAGCCTCGGCAGCTCCTAGACTTCAGCACTCAAGCATGACAGCATCCACCAATGAGCCATAACATGCAGGGCAGGACCCACCGCCATGGCCAGCTGCTGCTCGAATTCCTCGTCGCCGCGTCGCCGGCGGCTGCTGGCAGAGCGGAGTAGGCCTGCGTCCTCACTGTCGGCGCCGCCGCCGCGGGGCGTTGCCGGCTGCTCAACCTCCTCTTGGCCCTTGCGCTTTCTCCCCCTGCCCCTGCCGCCGCCCCTGCCGCTGCCTCTACCTCTGCCGCCGCCAGTGGGAGTCGAGGGCTCTGCTGCGCCACCCGCATCACCACCGTCGGCCGCGGCAGACGCCATGGCCGCCGCGGTCGCCGCAGCCTTGCCGCTGTTCTTCTGCCGATTGGGCTGCTGCACCGGCTGGTCCCTCTGGGACGGCAGCTTCGGCTTGCGGCCCTTGCCGGGCGGCGAGTGACTCAGCGCGCCAGGCCGCAGCGGCAGCGGCTGCAGCGCCCTGGGCAGAGCATGTGCGAAGTTGAGACAGTATGTGTGGCTGCACACAGCTGCTTCCGAAGCACTGCACATCCTACAGTGACTTGACTAGTGAGCACAGCTGCAAAAGCTGACATCGAAGGGACTGCGTCTGTGAAACGTGCTGCACCTGGCCAGGCGCACGAGGCAGCCGGTGGCTCGCAGCAGCGCCACGAACAGCGCCGCCAGATTCTCGGCGGTGCCACGCCGCGCCGCAGCTGCCTCCTGCAGCCCCTCCAGCAGCGGCGGCAGCCCCGCAGCGCCGCGCCCGCCGGCCCGCAGTGCTGAATTTGGGTCGTCCTGCAGGTCCGGCTCCTGCAGGCGCACGGTTCAGAGTAGGGTTTAGATGCGGCTTGTGTCCACGATGAGCCTTTGGATGCGGCAGCGCCGCCAGCGAGTGGTCCGGCAGCTCCGGCTCCTGAGGGGTGCAGACTTTACAATGTGATACGGCTGACTTCGGGAACATGGCTCTTCTGGTAATCTTCCAGGCGAGAAGAATTTGACCTGGTTTGCAGCGCCTGGCCATCACAACCATCAGGCAAGAAATCAGCCGTCTCCAGGCGGCGAGCAAAAAGCGTCAGGCTGCGGGCCCTTCCTGAATGCCCACCTCCACGCTGGGTTGCGCGAGCCGGAAGGCGCCGGTGAACCCGGCGAGCAGCGGCGGCAACGCCTTCTGCGACTAGCAGAACAGTCACGTCAAGGGATTGTCAGCGCTTGGTCTAGAGCGCACACCTCTGCGCTGAGCGGCGCGAGGCGGAAGGCGCTGGTGAACCAGGCGAGGAGCGGCGGCAGCGCCTCCAGCGACATGCCGCCTGGCGCCGCCGGATCCGCTGGAAGCGGCGCGCCCTCCGCCAGCGACAGCATCAGCGCCTGAAGCAAGAGATCCGCAAATGTTGCACCCCTTGCTCTTTCGCGATGATGTTTTTCCAGCAGATATGAGCCTTCGTCAGAAGCGGCGCGCCCTCCGTCAGCGACAGCATGAGCGCCTGCAACAACTTGTCGACTATTCTGTTGGTTCGGAAGTAGCGCGCTGTCCGCACAGCGTATTTTGAGCATTCGCCCGGAAGCGGAGCGCCCTCCGCAAGCGACAGCATCAGCGCCTGTGGAGAAAATATTGCATCCATGGCTGACTGTGCAAGGTTGACCGTGTGCAAAGCTTGCAGCTCAGACGAAGGGGGTTCGCTCTGTATAGCGTTTGCATAGTCATGCAAGACAGCAGCGCGCAACCAGCTGTCTCAAGCCTGGCCAGCTACAGCATAAGCCCCTGTGCAGACCCCTGCATGCTCTATCTACTCTCTTTTTCGTACTGACACGTGCCATGTCGACCAGATCGCCAAATGATCCTCGACGATGCGGCAATCGCGAGATGGCTGCCGCAAGGCCGAAATTCCGTTTTGGGAGAGCTGGCCGAAGTGAACATCTTGCCTGTCCTCAACTGCTGACATGTAACCTATTTGCAAGGCGTCTGCGATGAGGCATGGCAGGAACGCGCCTGCAGCATGGGATCGTCTGCCGCCCGGTCGAACAGCAGCCCGCGCCCGAGCAGGAACAGCAGGTGCGACTGGTGCAGCAGAGCGGCGTACTGCCGGTCCGCCTTTGTAACTGCCGCCCGCTTTTCGTGCTGCTCCGCTGTGTCGCCGCAACCGCCGCGTTGGAGCTGAAATTCGACATCGCCGGAGGCGGCTTCCGCCGGCGCGGCCGCATCCTCCCAGTCGTGGCCGTCGTCCTGTGTGTGATGTTTGTTGGATCGATATCGGGATCACGACTCATGACTCAGATAACAGTACAGTCGCTGTGCAGGAAAAAAGCAAAGTGGTTGGAGGGGCCTCCATGACTGCCGCGTCCTCCCAACTGTGAACGCCGCCCTTATATCATGTGGCAATTTTTGCTTCAAGCTCCATGTTGTCTGTCCGTCAAACGCCTGGACTGTTGTGGCTGGCGTCGAGCCTTGTACGGGTCTGCAGACATGATCCCTCGGGGCAAGCCAATGCCAGGGTCCACAACACCAGCTGCAACCGCCTGGAGCGGTACAGCGAGGTGTCAACATGACCTCGCTGCGCTCCCGACAGCGACTGCAAGTGGCGAGGGAAGTTGCAATGTCTGCACTGCCCGAAGCTACATTTGCTCGGCCTGATGGTTGCCTCACACGCCCTAGAGTTGCAAGAATGTGCGTCTCTTTTATCGTTCAGCCACACCTGCCACTGCTGCGCCGCTGCGGTGACCTCCGCGGCCTCCGCAGCCACCGCTGCCGCCACCTCGTCGTCACTGTCCATAGTCTGCGCCGCCGCCGCCGCAAACGCATCGTCATCCTCGAAATAGGCGCCGCCTGCGCCGCCGGCATATCTGCAATCTTCCGGCAGCGGCCGCAGCGCGGCGTCTGCGGCGTCCGGTCGATGCTCCCGCTCTGCGGCGCTCACCGCCATGGCGCCCGCCTATCAACATATTGCACAGAGTCACCACAGGCATCGGCGGCATGGCAAAGTCTCTCTCTTTCATGTCGAAAACGCATAAATTGCATCCGCTGGAATGTCAAATGGTGGAGAGCACAAATGGTGGGGAGCCAGCATGAGACTGCCTCTGCTTGCATAGCATCATCATGACCAGCGGCCAGCATCCTGGCTCGCGACGATCCTGCCTCGCCACGATCTATTCTGAGTGTGTAAATCATGCGAGGCTTCCACAGCCATGCTCGCCTGCACAGCGCGTGCCGAGGCGGTCTTGCGGCCGCGGCGCCCGGCGGTGCGGTTCAACAGCGCGTCCACCGCCGCGTTGCTGACGCCCGACAGCGTACCTAGGATCGACTGGGCAGGTTCAGCTTGTTGCGTGACAGGTAGTGGGCATGGCAGCGTCTGCCGCTGGCTGGCGTGCTGTCGCATGTGCATCCGCATGACAGAGATAGGTCTGTCGCAGGCGACCATGCTTGTATGGCTATGGTCACACTTGAACGGATGGCGCATGAGGTCTTCCAGGATCTGCTGTTGCTCTTCAGTCAAAAGGCTCCGGGGAGGGATGCTGGGAGTGCTTCTTGGCAAGCCACAATCTATCACTGGGCCGTCTAGCACAGTGAAGGGCAATCGAGCTCTAGAGCTCGTTGGCCGATGGAGCGCAAGCCATGAGGGCGCACCATCGCCGGCAAGCTTCGCAGCACGCTCAGCACCAACGTCATCCCGCAAGCCTCGCTTCCTTCGAGGCGCCATCGTTGACGCACGATCTCCCGGTTCAAACGGATACGTGCAAAGCTACATACTGATTCTGTAGAACATCCAAGAGAAAGGCTGACAGAACCTCAGGGTCGAAGCATGGCAAACTGTCAGCAAGCAGCGTGGCGAGCGTACATTGATAATGCGTGCATGTACATTGATACAGATACAGCATGGAAGCATGACTTGACGATGCGATCCTGACAACCTTGCGGGTGCACTTTGTGCAGAAGAAAACGGCAACCTTTCAGAGAAGAAATTTCAATTACATCGATTATTTACAATATTGTATTTCGCGAAGTGCTCCGCACTCTGCCGCACAACTCGTTGTTGCAACAGTCATGTGAACGTACCGTGTATCAGCAGCAGTCGCGCGTCAAGCACGCAGGACTTGTTTGGCGCGAGCAGTCCAGGAGGCCTTTCACTGTGATCTGAAGCAAGACCAAGAAAGATTTGGGGCTGTGCTGAGCCATTGCTTCGCAGGGAGATATGCACACATTTCGCTCGGCAATTTGCACGCCTGCTCTCGCATCTGCAGCCCTTGTAGCTGCATGCGAGCTCAGGCCTGCAGCTTGATCTACAGCGCGCAGCGGTGACAGCGGCCCTACTTGCTTGCCAAAGCACACGACCTGCGGGGTTAGCCACCAGCCTGCACAGCTGCGACGCCGTAACGCTGCCAGTGGTGTCGCGGCTGAACCCCGCGACAGCCGTCCATACCTGAACTTGCGCGGCTTGCGGGTCGTGTCTGTCTCGAACAGCGCGCAGGTCACAGGCTCGGGGTCGTACGCCACTGAAACGCGCCTGGTGCCATGTTTGCGGAGCAGAGGCAGCCGGCGCGCATACGAGCGCCCGCGCCATCCGCCATGCGCTCCGGCGAGCTCCAGTTTGGGTGAGCGCGGCGCCTGAGCTTGCCAAGTCTGAGCTTCTTCGAGGTTGCATCATGGTTTCGACATGCTTTTTCAGCCCCTCGGCCCGGATCCATTCCGCCTCCTGACGGCCCTGCCAGGAAAGTTCTGAGAATTCACTGCTTTTAAACTGCGCAGGGGCACGCCGCGCACTCCAGCAAAGGGCACGCCGCGCTCGCCCGGCAGCGGCGCCCTGAACCCCGCCGGCGCAGGCGGCGGCGCGCAAGACGCATACTTTGCAGAGCTGCTGGGGCACCCGCTGGAACGCCTGGCCAAGGAGCCGGAGCTTCTGGAGGAGGACCAAAAGCAGCTGCGCCGGCAGACGCAGGTGTATCTAAACCACCTCGAACCTCAGACTTGCGCAGGGTGAACCCCGGAGTTGCCGGAACAGTTGCTCCTGTGATTGCTGAACTCATTTCCCGCATATCACACCGTGTACCCCAGGCCTTTTGCAAGGAGGTCCATGTGCAGAGTTCCACCGATCCGTCTTCGCATGCCCATGCGACCTTCTTTCCGCATCCCATGCAGGACTCGGCGGTGGCGCACTATCGCTCGTTTCTGGCGACCGCCGAGTGCGCGGCGGCGGCGCACGATGAAGCCGCGGCGGCACTCGGCAAGCTGGACGCATTGGCGGATGACCTGCCGGCGCTCGCCGCCGTGGCGGGCGGCTTCAACAAGTCCGCGGCGGCGCTGCTGGCCAAAAAGGCCCGCAACAAGCAGCTGCAAGGTGCGCAAGCGGCTTGGCGACACATTTTATGGGTTCAGATTCCGGCGAGCGGCTTGTAGCATGTCGGCCGCATCGCTGCTGGCCATGAACGCCCGTGGCAAGCAGCTGCAAGTTGGGTGGCAGCGCTTTGCTCGTTGACCATGCAGGCAGGCACCAGCGCAATACCTGCTTGACCCGCGGGCCACTGGCGGATGCGCTGGAGCCTCCTCTAGTACACAGAGGCTGAGCCAATGTAGATTGAGACATATGTCTTTTGGCGGGCAGGCGCGCAAGGCCCGCTGGCGGAGGTGCTGGAGGTGCCGGCGCTGATGGACACTTGCATCCGCAACGGCCACTTCGACGAGGCGCTGGACCTGCGGGTGCGTACATATATGGCAGTTCGATGAACACTGTGCACTCCACGAAGCAGCTTTTGTATTGTGTATGTGCTGGTGGACACCTGGACCCGCGACGCCCGCTTTCGGTGAGCCACTGGACCTGCGGGCTCGCCCAGAAACATGGGTTTGCCGCTGCATGATTCCCGAATGCGTCACGAGACAGATTGTCACATGTTGGTCTGGCGCCGACAAACACCTGCATCCGCGATGGCGGCTCCGACGAGCATCGTGTTTGAAACAGGCTGGATCGAGCCGTGCAGTCTCTGCAGCCTGATTGCCACAGTGCTGAGCAGAAGCGGAGGCGGGACACCTCGACGCTGTTCTCACTCGAGGCTCAGGTCGGGGGCATCCCGTGCTGATGCAGAGCAGGGGTGTTTCCTGCCATCGACAGCTGAATGCCACCTGTCTCTGGGCTCAGGCATCCATTCCGACGGAACGGAATGGCATACGGAATGGCATAGCATGGGAATGTGTCAGCTTCGACATCTCCCCTGTGCTCAGATCAGCAGCCGCATGGGGATATGACTGTTGAGGCGCTGCTGGCATGACGGCTGCCGAGCTGTCCACACCTGTGCAGTCGCTCAAACCCTGGCGTGTCCTGCCCGGCAGGCATTTGTAAACACCATGGCGTATGCGCACGGCGACGTCCCTGTGGTGGCGTCTCTCCGCGGGGAGGCCGACGCCGCGGCGGGCGCCATGCTGGAGGCGCTGCTCGTGCGGCTGCGTGGCCCGGTGCAGCTGCCCGAGTGCCTGCGAGTCATCGGCTACCTGCGCCGCCTTGCAGTGTTCGACGAGCAGGTGCTAACAGCTCTGCGCCTCATGGACCCTGCTGCCAGCTGGACTGAAAGCCCGGTAGACCTGTGTGTGTCTTCGGCTACCTGGGCCGCCTGGCTCTCCGATGAGCAGGCGCACGAATCGTCACAACTGAGCTTGTCCACAGCAGTCATACCTTTTGGGTGTCCATGCGACAGCAGTATGGTCATTTCCCCATGGCTGGCTGGCTGCCTGCCTGAAAGCCGGGGCAGGATGGAGCTTGGTGGTACAGCCTGCACCAAGCAGCCGAATCCGGCTGTCTTGTGCCGAAACCCGGATGATGCTGGCGCACTTCCTGGCATGCCGCATGACGTGGCTGGCGGATTTCATCGCGGACCTGGAGGGCGGGCCGCCTTTGCAACTGTTACTGTGATGCTCCTGGCCAAAACGCCCCTGTGTATATTCTGGCTTTCACGGCATTTCCATATGTTCTGCCGCGCAGGAGCTGCGGGCGCAGTTCCTCGCGTGCCGCGAGGCGTGGCTGGCGGGCCTCGTCGCGGATCTGGAGGGGGGGCCGCCCTACGAGACGCTGCGCCGCCTGACAGACGTGCACCGGCTGCACCTCTTTGATGCCGTCATGCAGTTCCGCGCCGTGTTTGCCGACGAGGCGTCCCAGGTGAATGTAGAGAGAATGTCATCGCTATGGAAAATTTCGAGTGCACCGCCTGCACCTCTTCGGCACCGTGATGCAGTTTCGGGCTGCGTTTGCTGACGAGGCGCCTCAGGTACGCTCGAAGGTAGCTTTAGAATTGACGGACGTGCACCGGCTGCACCTCTTTAACCCCGCCATGCAGTTCCGCACTGTCATCGCTGATGTTGCGCCACAGGCTGATGAAGGGATTAGCTTCTAGGGTATCGGGCTTTGCCGTGCAATTTCACTCGGCGGTCTTTGCCAGCGAGGCGCCCAAGTCCAGTCGTCTTCATTTGCAGCATTATAGAAAAATCCAGGTGTGAGGAATGTTTCAGCGCAGCGTCTCCGCCGGGCAGCCATGCAGCGGGCGACGGCGGGCTGCTTTGTGTGTGACGAAAAGGACACGTCAGTGATGCTCGAGGTGTCTCGACTTGCAGGAGGCTGGGCATTCGGCAGGCGGCGGCGCAGCGGCGGGCGACGGCGGGCTGCTGTACGCGTGGGCGGAACGGCGTGTGACTCTCTACCTGGAAGCCCTGCGCAGCCTGCTGCCCCAGGCGCGCATTTCTTCCAAATTTCTTCCAAACATCCACTGCCTTCCGCGCACTGCAAGCCCAATGGAAAATCTTCTGCGTCTCTACCAAATGTCCATTCCAGTTCCAGGTGGGCGGCGGCTCGCTGAGTTTCAGTGCTGGATCGCCACACTCCCTAGTTTTTGATAGTGAATTTTCAGCACCAGGGGCCGCAGAGGAGCCCCAAACACACCTGCGATCCATCTGAGACCCAATTAACCGTGCAGCGCTTCTGTGTGCCACTGGAATCACTATAGTGATTGCCACCGTTTCCTATGATCCACTCCATGCCGATTGTCAAGGTGGGTGCGATGGCGCGCTCAGCTCGGCCTTAGGAGCACTACCGGCGGCGTTTTTGGGGCGCGTGACCTGAACTTTTCTATCCCAGCTTTTCCCGCCTGTCAGGTGGGCGACGGCGGCGGTCGGGGCTCGGCGCTGGAGCACTGCGTGTGCGCCGGCGGCGCGTTGCGCCACGTGGGGCTTGATCTACTTCAGGTTATCTAGTGTGTTTGTCCATATTCCCCCTCTTCTGGTCAGGTGGGGGGCGACGGCGGCGTGCTGGGCTCGGCGCTGGAGCAGTGCATGTACGCCAGCGGTGCATCGCGGCGTCTGGGAGTGAAATCATCTCCCAGTCCTTTCCTACGACATGTCACATCTCTCCCTGTCAGGTGGGCGACGGCGGTGCTCTCGGCGCAGCGCTGGAACATTGCATGTACGCCGGCGGGGCGCTGGGCCGCGTGGGGCTGGACTTCCGCGCCGCGCTGCCGCCGCTCTTCGAGTCCCGCATCCTGGCGCTGTTCACGCAGGTGTGGTGTTCAGGTGTTTTGAGGTCGGCTTCGTGTGGAAAAGTTCATTGCCAGGTTTTGGTGTTGGGATCCAGCACCGCCGCCGCTGTCTGCGGCCCGCACCTGGGCGCTGTTTGCTAGGGCGAGTCCACAGTCCATCTGTAACAACCTTGGCCGACGGTGGATTTGAGGTCGCCATGCGCGGCGGCCGCAGCTGTCCTCCTTGCATCATTCAACCCTGGACGTGCAGATGTAACACCTTGCATCATCTCTGACACCATGTCGTGTGCAGTGGCAGCCCTGTGGACGCTGGATTAGTCTCCATGTATAAGAGGCGCCAGCAGTTGTTTTGCCATGCCGCTGCATGTCACAACTGCGTGTGCTACTAAAACGCTCACGCGCCGGCCGCAGACGGTGGCGACCGCGGTGGAGACATTCGCCGCGACGCTGGAGACGCACCGCTGGCTGCCGACCTCTGCGGCCGCGCGCGCCCGCCGCCCCCCGGCGCAGGAGGGAGAAAATAAGGATACAGGGCCGCCGTACGCGCTCATGGAGGCGCCGCCGCTGGCGCTTTTCGCCAACGGCCTGGCCGCGGCACTCAACGAGCTGCGCCACTGCCCGCCGCTGGTGCTGCAGGGCCCCGTGACGGCCGTCGTTCAGGCGCGTGTGGCATTGGGGCCTCTCTTTGAAAGCTCGGCAGAGGCACAGCCTTTCCCCCTACCTGCCGTGCCGCCAGAGCGAGCCGCGCCACCGCCCGGCCTTCGTGCAGGTGTGCCCCTGTGTTGTCTGTTTCTTGCCAAGCCACGTCGACAATTGTTCATCTTCCAGCTGCTTGAACGGCGCTGCGCCGCTGCCCGCCGCTGGTGCTGCAGGCCGTCGGCAGGCGAGTTCTCTTTCTGTCTATCTTTGCGCATATTTTAAGATATTTTCTGGCCGTTCCGCTTCACCAGGCCTCACCTCAAGAGCTGCGCCGCTGCCCGCCGCTGCTGCTGCGGGGCCCTGTCCACATCCGTCGGGGTATTGGGGTTTCTTTTGCTTTACAACATGATACAAGCTCGATACTCGTAAGCGTCTTTTCTCCCAAAGCCCTTTGTGCTGCAGTTCGATGGCGGCGATGCCGCAGTGTAGGATCACGTGCAGCCTGCGCTGTTGCTTGAAACATGCCAAGAATCAATAGCATTGAGGGTGTGTACATCCCACACGCAGGACGGGCTGCAGGGGCTCATGGCGACAGGGGCGCATCATGATGAAACACGACGTTTGAGCTGTGAAGGCTTCCGAGAGATGTGTTGTAGCTTTGTTCGTCTGCCTGCACCGCAGGACGCGCTGCAGGGGCTGATGGCGGCCATGGCGCAGTACGGCGAAACGCGAGACCTGAGCGGTAGTGAGAAGCCACTGTTTACCGCGGCCGCGCAGTCCGCCATCAAGGTGCGTCTCTCTGGAGACGAAACGAGACCCTGTGTATACGTACAGGGTCTATTCTGCTGCAGGACCCTCACTTCTTTCTAGCAAACATGGATGCAAGACCAGGTGGCGTGCCGAGCCAGATTGCTTGAACCCTAGACAACGAACGCTGTGCAGGACGCCAAGCACCGGGCCTGCAGCTTGTGTTTGATACCAAGTCGTTTTCTGTTCAGCGCTGCTCGTGAAACTTGTTCCTTCGCCCTGGCTGCTGGCGCAGTATGTGGCGTTGTGCCTGCAGCACTGCAGCAGTGTCCCTCAGTCCTCTGCGGTCTGCAGCTATGGGTTTGTGTC
>JAABUL010000478.1_pt1 | contig 85091 bp, 98 predicted proteins | sample 5559151 | NCBI WGS metagenome assembly JAABUL01 (sample SAMN10711876, study PRJNA513368) | rock metagenome | isolation source: Antarctica rocks | place: Antarctica: Victoria Land, Pudding Butte sud
CGGCGAAGCTAGTTAGGGTATAGTAGTATTATATATAGTTCGAGTAGGAGGCGGAGTAGTAGATAGAGGTCTAGTAGCTAGGTATTTCTACTTATAGTAGTAGTATCCCTTCTACCGCTCTCTATAACGCTAGTAGGCTTAACGTTTAGGTAACTTAGCTCGAGACAAGTACTACGAGTAGTCTATCTTAGTACGACGTACGACGTAAGGGGATAGAGAACCCTATCTAGCTTTAATAAGATAGTATAGAGAGCGGGTATATACCTTACGTATACGATAGGTAGTCGAGCTAGTATACTAGTAATAGCTTAGAGCGCTTAACTATAGGAGCTAGGAAGTAGATCGTCGCTATAGCTACGACGAATAGTAGGTAATATAGGTAACGTAGATAGACTAGTATTAGTACTCGCGGTCGTTACTATCGTTAGTAGAGGCTAACTATACGAACTAGAAGCGCTATAACGGCCGTTTTAGTAGTAGAGCGCGCCTACGATAAGAGCTATAGCTACGCTAGAAGACTATTTTTCTAGCGATTCTACTAGATAGTATACAACTTTATTAATTAGCTAATTAGGTCGATTCGGCTAATAGAATCGACTTAATTAGTAGAGGGAAACTCGTAACGATTATACTATACTATATTATCTAATACTATTAATCTTAACGACTCGATATCGCGCGTATCTATATTATTAGACGCGTCTAACGACGACGTAGACTATTATATTATTAACTTTATAGTATAGTCCTTCCTCTTTACTAAAAACGGTAATGTAGTTAGCGTAGTACTTAAATATATCGACGAGCTCCGTACCGCTAAGAGTTACCTTATTAAGTAATTAGAAGTAGAAGATAGAGGTAGATAGATTAAATAACTAATACTATAGAAGATTCTATAGTTTATAGTTACTTTACGACGTAGTAATAGACTCTTTAACGCCTTTTAGATAGAGGTTAGTAAGTTATTAAGGCGGCTAAACGGTATAAGGTAGAATAGCTACCTTAATATCTTCGAGGACGTATTCGAATTAAGAGTAACGTATACCTCTTTTATAGTAGTAAGGCCCTTACTTTACGAATACGAGCTTAATATAGCTAATTAGACGCTCGTTTAAACTACTATTACCTTCCTTTAGCCCTTTAAAGAGGCTACTATACGCTATTAAGGAGACTATATTACTATTAATAAGCTCTAATATTATATAGACTTCCTTAGTAAGTTCCTTATTAAGGAGGAGGTTAAATTAAAGCGTTTAAATAATAACCTAGCGCTTTATTAAGTAGTTATAACGTATTCCTTTACCTTTAATAAGTACTATAATATTATTAATTAAACCGGTATCTATATAGTAGTAATACTACTTTATTTAAACCTCTAGAAGAGCTATATTACTATAGCTTAGTTAAGAACGTAGATAACCTCTAGTATTAAACGTATAAGGACTATATAGCTATAATATAAGAAGGAGAAAGTAATTATTAAATAAGATACTACTAATATAACCTCCTTCGAGCGTTACTAAGCCGATATTACTACTAAATAACGACGTAGCTATAAAGGTAATAGTAACGATAAATTTAAGCGCTTTATTACTATACCGTAAGATAACTTAGTAATACTACCTCTAAATTAGTAGTAATAAGATACGTAGATAAGGTTATATCTATAGCTATTTAAGATAGTAATAGACGTACTCTCTTATTAAGTAATAAGTACTAAGGACGAGCGAATATTTAGTAGTATAAGGTATCTTATTCCTTAAACGAGAGCTAGCTTATCTACTAAGACGACCGAGTAAGTTAAGTATATAAAGTACTAGTAATTAAGTAGTATTATTAATAGCTAATTTAAGGAAGAAGAACATTTACTTAGCGACTACGACGAGCCTTTAAAGGAGCTAAAGATGACGTAGTTACTATACTACATATAGTAACTATATATAGCACCTATATTTACTTATTACTACACTATATATATATAGCTATTATCTACTATACCACAACATATCCCCGCACTGGCGATGTGTACCAACGTTGCGTACGCGAACAGATGGTTTGAGCAATCGGGCCAGCGAGTAAAGTCTGCATGGTGTGAGGGTGTTCTGGGTGTGCTGGCAGATCTGGCCCTCAAAACTGCTCTGCAAGCGAAGCAGCCATACAGCAAGAGGGTCTTTGCTGGATGGCCGACACTGGTACGGCCACCATTTTGAGATGTGCTTTGGTGCCACCTCTGCGCTGATACGGAGGAACGAACTGCTGTCAATTGGCTACAGTCTGGCTGGATCCTACGCAGCGCGGGACGAAAATTGCACCGGCTCTGCTATGGGCGGCTCGGGCGGCCAGGAAGCAAGCGGAGGCCGAACGAAACTATACTGGCCGGCCAAACATAAATAACACTCTTCGACCTGGTTCATAGCATTGCACCTTGGGCTGTTTACTACACTCCGAAGACTGTCCTGCCGCAATGGCCAACAAGACCGCCTACCTCGATGCTCCCGGCACACCTCTGCGTATCGGAGACTCCGAAATCCCAATACCTGGACCAGACGACATCGTAGTCAAGTACTGGACACACTGCCCACACTTTCATCCGCGCTGACCCAGCTCCAGAAACCATGCCATCGCCATCAACCCCGTCGACAACATGATCTCCACCACCGGCCTCGGACCCACCTCCTGGCCAATCGTTCTCGGCTCCGACCTCGCGGGCTCAGTCCACGCCGTCGGAGCCAACCTCACCAGATTCAAACCCGGCGACCGCGTTATAGGTTTCGCGCAATGGCTCATCAGACGTACGCCCGCCGACGGAGCCTTCAGTCTTTACACGCGCCTCCCGGCTGGGAATGCGGCGATCCTACCAGACGGAATCTCGTATACCGACGGAGCTGTGCTAGGCATGGCAATCGGCACCGCAGTCTCAGGCTTGAACGAAGAGAAATGCCTTGGCCTGCCGTTTCCTTCGCTGACTCCGGCACAAACTGGAGGGGTTCTCGTAGTCTACGGCGCCTCAAGCTCCATCGGCTCAATGGCCACTCAACTCGCCACCGCCTCCGGCATTCGCGTCATCGCTATCGCCAGCCCGGCGAACTTCGAGCTGTGTCGGCAGTGTGGCGCTACCGACACCTTCTCCTACAAACATCCTACCGTCGTTGACGAAGTCGTCGCAGCCGTTGGATCAGACACCTTCGTCGGAATCTTCGAATCCATATCCAGCTCCGCCTCCTACAAAATCAGCCTCGCCATACTCGAGAAACTTGGAGGTGGGCGGATGGCGTGCAGCCCCCCCGGCCCAACGACGCTACCTGGCAATGTGAAGGCGGAGATGATGATAGCGATGGGAGAGCACTCGATCCCGGTCTTCGAGCACTTCGTGACACAGGCGCTGGAGAGTGGACAGCTGAAGTGCCAGCCTCCACCTCTGGTAGTAGGGAATGGGCTGGAGAGCTTGCAGACCGCATTGGAGACGCTGCAAGCTGGCGTGAGCGGGCGGAAGATGGTGGTGACGTTGTAGTCTACAGGCGCAATTCATCTATATGGATATAGCAAGGGGGCACTCTGACTTCGCTCTCTATCTCGCCGAGACTTCTCTTTGCTCGCAGCGGCAGCAGCCCCGCACGGACGAAAAGTTAACTAACCATCGACACATCAACTAGCGCCAGTCTCGCTGCAACCAATGGGCTGCGCTACGGACTACGGATGATGAGGCATCAAGTTTGGACAAGTCAGGCACAGCGTTACAATGTGTGTCGGAGATACGTGAACTAGCGGTACAGCACTCCGTACCGAAGGCAGCTGAACAAAATCTTCATCCCCCACCCTTCGTATTCGCAACTATTCACACAACCATATATACAAATAATACACACCCCGTTGAATCCCCACCCCCGACCCCTTTCATGGTTGACACCCATCATACATACATACCCCATCCATCATTCCACAATCTCCAACTCCTCCTTCCGCCCGCGCGCAAACGTATCCTTCCACTCCTCCCAGATCCGCAAAAGCTCCTCTACATACTTGTCGTGCATAGCATCCACGTACGCGGGGTCGGGGGAGGAGGATTGGAGGATTTCGATGGGGCGGCCGACGACGACGTTGATGGGGCGGCGGTAGGGCATGAGGCCCACGTCGTAGTTGAAGACGCCTGCGATAGCACATCAGCATGGGTCAGAGACAGAAGGGGGTTTCGGAGGGCGTACCGCGGGCGTGGAAGAGGGGGACAGTAAACCCAGCAAGTTTCTTAACCGTCATCTGCACCTGATGGATCCACGGATGCTTCTCCGTGTCCAATTGGTCGTAGATGTCGTTCTCACCGAACGAGAGTACAGGGACCAGATCTGCACCGGTGCGGATGGCGAGTTTCACGAAACCTTTCCTCCGTTTCAACACCAACTTCAGTTTCCCTGGTTTCGCATCTAGCGACTCCCGAGCTCCGCCAACGACGATAGTGATGGCGCGACCCATGCCCTCCCCATTCTGCCCGCCCTTCGAAAGCAAGTTCTCGCACGATTCGCGCGAGACAGAGGCGAGACCCATGCGGAGGGCGTAGTCACGATAGAGCGGGATGCGGAAGTTTGAGTCGAGTGTCAGGAGTGTGTTCGTGATACCCGGGAAGAGTTGCGAGAACCCCAGCGCTTCTGTCGCGAAAGCCGCGAAAGCGCCATGCGAGATTATGCCATGCGGGTGGTAGCCGAAGATATACTTCCGTGTCGGCTGGAGCTCTGCGCTGCGATGCAGGCGCGCGGGGAAGTAGGAGCCGAAGAGGGACCAGATCTTACTCCTCCGCAGCCGGTCAGAGCGCTGGGAGAGACGCCCGTCGGTTGCGGCGTTGGAGAGGAGGACGTAGATTAAGTACGGAAGGAGGACAGGCCAGAGGAGCGGGATCGAGCAGAGTAAGAAGAAGGCGGCGAAGAGCCCGGCTATGGATAGGGTGTGCAGGAGCACGAGAAGAGTTTGGAGACGTCGTTGTAACGGCGTGTTGAACGGCGCCCACCGGATTGCAGAGCGGGACCAGTTAGCGCCTGCCCTTCTTCCGGAGACGAGCTCGCTATTGCTCCGGTCGCGGTTTGAGTCGACGCGGCCGTCGAGTTGGGGTGGCGGGGCGGAGGAGGCGGATTTGTTCTCCGTTTGGGCCATGGAGAGGTAGTAGCCGCTGCTGGGTTTGAGGGTGGCGAGATGTTCGCCGGATTTGTTTGTCAGAGATTCGTAGATGGTGGAGTCGGTGCCTGGGGCGCCATTGACGGCGGGGGCGATGTCGAGCGATCTTGGGGAGGTCATTGGGGAGGAGGAGGATTGGGGCGAGGAATCTTTGGTTGCGCCGTTGAGGTCTTTGGAGGAGGCGCGTTTGTGTGTCCGTCGTAGAGTAGGCGTCCTAGGCACTTCGTCTACGCCGACACTTTCAAAGACCTCTGGGGTTTTGGTTCCGACGATGTGGTTCTGTGGGGTTGTTCCGTTGGTGTTGGTATTGAGGGCTGGCAGGTGTTCTTTGACGGCGTCTGCGTAGGTTTCCCTGGTGTCCTCATCTTCCAGCCTGCCTTTAACATGCCGGAGAGCCGGACTCGGGCTTGAGGGGAAGGAGCCTGGCTCGTCTGCTTCTGCTTCATCCATCACTTCACCCAATGGTCGAGGTTCGCTACTGTTTCGGCCGTGGGTCGCTTTTGGAGGGCTTTCTTTGATCGAATCCTCATTGATGAGCGTGTCGCCGTCATCGTCGAATTCGGCATCGGTTTGTTCGACGGCGTCTTTGTAGCTCTTGGGTGGCAGGTCGTGCTCTTTCCTTTCGAAGGGATCGGCTGGTTCGGCGTTCAATGCCATACTGAAGCGATCCATGCGGCGGGGTCGAGTTGGTCGAATGGCAGTCGCATTTGTCAACTTCCAATGGATTCGAGGTCGATCATCGTGCGCCAATGTCCAGTATGAATCTGCGTCGCACAGGAGCAGAGTGGGACAGGTGGGCAGTGATTCTTGGTTTGTCTCAACAAATGCGTGGCTATCAAGCTTCCCTCGGAGTCCACATCCCAGCAAGCCGGCATGACGCCGGAAACGGGTCGAAGATTGAAACGCGTCTTCCAGCACGCGACTGCAACATCACCACCACAAATATCACGATGGCCGTCGATAACACCCCCTCCGATGGCGCATTACTCTCAGCACCGTCAGACACCCAACATGAGACGCTCAATCGCAGCCCATCGCAATACAACCCGCTCAACACATTCGACCTCCCCAAAGGCGAGCACCGGCTCTACCAGCAGCAATATGCCGACATGTACTTTGCTCGATTGGCTGCTCTCAAGCCCGCCGTAGAGCAAGTTGCTGCAGATGCCTGGGTGGACTACGAAATCGCAGGCGAAACACCGCGACAGGTGGACCGAGTACTAGATGTGCGGCAAGGCGACCTCTGCTGGGTGGTGGGAACATGCTACATGGAGATGCCACTGAAGCCAAACGTACTCGACGACATTGGCAAAGAGCATTGGATCGCTGCACCGCCGCCACGAGTCAAGTACGTGGAAGACGAAGGCAAGGAGCAGATGATGCTGGAAGACGAAAGCGGACGACTACGACTGACGGGAGGAGTGTTGGGCCAAGTATTACTGGTCACCGGCGCCATCATCGCAGTAGTCGGCACAGAAAACAAAGACGGCGACTTCGAAGTCATCGATGTCCGCGTTCCCGACCTCCCCCGCCAACCCCAACGCTGGGAGCGCGACGACGGCGACGCAGCCCTCAACCCGAAAGCCCCCACCCCAACCCGACCACAAGGCGGCAAAGTCGCCATAGTCTCTGGCCTAAGTATCAGCGGCGACGCAGGCGACACTTTAACCCTGGACCTACTAATGGAATATCTCCTCGGCGAATCCACCGGCCCCGAAGACCAAGCCTCCACCGCACAAATCTCCCACTTGATAATAGCAGGCAACTCCCTCTCCAACGCCTCCCCCATCCCCTCCCGCTCCGCCCTCCTCGCCGCCTCGGCTAAAAATCGCGGTCATGCGAAAAAATACGGCTACGACAGTAGCGCCTACAACGCCGCCCCTACCGACCGGCTGGATACTTTCCTCGCTAATCTCCTGCCCTCAATCCCCATCACCCTGTTACCAGGCGAGCACGACCCAACATCCACCTCTTTACCTCAACCCCCCATCCACGCAGCAATGTTCCCCCACTCCCGCGCCTACATGCCCCCGCCCAATCAACCTCCCACACCCACCAATACCTGGTTCAGCCCCACAACCAATCCCTCAACCTTCGATCTCTGCGGCTACCGCTTCCTGGGAACCTCCGGGCAGCCGCTGGACGATATATACCGCTACGTGCACGGCGAGAATCGGCTCGAGATGATGGAGGCTATGCTGCGCTGGCGGCTCGTTGCGCCAACAGCGCCGGATACGTTATGGTGTTATCCCTTTCAGGACGGGGACGCGTTCGTGATGAAGGAGTGTCCGCACGTGTTTTTCGTGGGCAATCAGCCGAAGTTTGAGACGGGGGTTGTGGAGGGCCCGAGGGGGGAGCAAGTGAGGATGGTGGCGGTGCCGGGGTTTAGGGAGACGGGGGAGGTCGTGGTGGTTGATTTGGAAAGTTTGGAGGTTGAGGTTGTTAAGGTGGAGATTTTTGAGGGGGGTTGAGAGAGGGAGGAGGGATAAGGAATTGCTGATTTAGATGGGATGGGGTGAGGGTTGCTGAGGACGTGGATGGCTGCTCGGGGAGGAGATGGAGGACGTCCTCGTGGCCGGGGTCGCTGCGTCTGAACCCGTTCTCTGAGATACCAAATTACGACCATAGCTGCAGATCACACCCTGCAACGGCATAGACCCGACCGAGAGTTGGGAGAGCTCGCGGCTCCCCCGGGGCAGTTTGTGCAGCCCAAACGATTTCCCATCCCTCCTCACCGTCCATGTGCACGATCAAGAGTCCCAGAGTTTCAACTTCAGAGTTCACTTCAGAGTTGGTCAGCTATTGGCTAGCAGATCCGGGCGCTAGTGGGGGTACTCCCGCACCCCCGAATTTTCATTAAGAGAAATCGGGGGTGCAGCCTTGCTGCCTTAGATGGTCCATTGGCTGAAAGATTCGGGCGCTAGTGGGGGAACTCCCGCACCCCCGAATTTTCGTTAAGAGAAATCGGGGGTGCAGCCTTGCTGCCTTACACCCAGACTCCTTCACCTTCACACCTTCATGCGACTTATTGGTCGAGTACACTCTGGCGCTAGCTCGCGTATCTCAATTCACGGACCTATATGCCTTGGTGCCTCACAGTGCCAGAGAAGCATGGCGTCGCGGGACAAGTATATGGGAGTTTGAACGTTTTCGAGGGTTTGGTTTGAGTCCCAGTAATCACGGCCAGACGACCGTACGCTCGGAGCCTCGATGGTGTAGTGGAGAGGCGGCACTTTGATGAGATTGGGAAGGGTCGAGGAACACAATAACCCGGATCAAGACTTTGCCGAGACGTAACATCCCCAACATCGGATTGAGCGCTTGTGGTCACATCGGGAGGTCTGTCACCGGTCAAGGGTACGATACTATGACGGAGAGGCGGCGGAATCGACCGGGTGAGAACACAGTCTAGAAGAATCAATCTCCATTTTAAACTCCGCGTCAATTTTCCACAGCGTACTCTTCGTTACGATTACAATTCTCATTTGCCCGGAGAGCGCCCCAGACCCTCAACACTTCCCACATACGAAGAAAGCATGCTTGAAATTCTCCCAGTCTTTTCCACGCGCCCACTCGCGCTTGCTCCGGTATGTATCAGCAGTGTACCCACCCTTCCCGATGCCTAGATCGCTGGTCAGCAGGTATTCTCTCGCGGTGTAGTGGCGGTGCTGTTGATGCCGCCTCGGAGAGGAAAAGAATCGTAACCTACAATCAGGGTGGAACCACTTGTAGCAGGTACTGCACAGGACCAGGAAAGACTCCCTGTCCTTCGTGCCGCAGACGCACCACTTCCCATCCGGGTCATCCTCCGGTGGCTCGGTCGGCAGAAGGTACTCTCCCTCCTTCAACCCATGGTCCGGCGCCTTCTCCGTCTTCTTCCGCTTCTTCGAGCTCGCAGGAGTGGCTTCAGCATCATCCGCGACCGCTTCCTCAACTGGAGAGTCTTTCTTCGACGCTCGGCGAGGCTTGTTGGTGTACACTTTGTGAGCATTGTTGCAGTACTGGTGGATAGCGTACTCCCTATTCGTGCCTATGCTGAGCTCCCTGATACCGTCAAGCGCCTGCGCGTGGGTCTTGGCCGGGTTGATGATGGCATCCATTTGCTGATGGGCCTGTGAGGGTCAGCAAGCGATCTCGAAGTTTCGGTCGAGCTCAGAAAACTCCAGAGCGCCGGTTGGTGCTTGATTTTATCTCGGAGAACGCCTTGCATCGACTTACATATGGCAGGAGAACTTCTTCGAAGTCTAGCTGCTCCTTGTTGCGGCTGAGGCCATACTGCTGTCATGTTAGCATAATTACTACACATGCTAGTTGGTTATCACGCACCTTGTACGCGAAAGTGGTGAGCTGCATCAGATCCCCCATTTCCTCTCTTGTGGTCTGATTGGCGGACGGCTTGTATGGGATTTCGTACACCCAGTCCAGAAACTGTACGCGGCGGTGAGCAGGAGTCTTATGTTTAGTATGGCGTTACGTACCTTTTCGATGACTCTGGCGTACTCGCAGAAAGTGTCACTCAGAGTGATGCGCCCGCTCTCTACATCAAACTTGGCTGCATTCTTCTTGAGCTTGGGACACTTTTCGTCAAGCACCTCTGCGTGTGCTTCGAATTCGTGCTTGTCGCACGCGACGATGGTGATGTCGGTGTTGCTGGCGGTCTTGTACTCCCCTCGAAGGCGCCGCATGTCCATCGTGGATGGCGCCATGACTACACGAGCGTGTTGATGGGTGGTGACCAGGAATTGCGAGGCGGTGGTGCTGGTAAGTCCGATGGTGGGTGACGGAAGACGTGGCGTTTCGAAGGGCAACGTCACGAGGGCAAACAAGTCGTGGCAACTTAACGTTCGCGCTAAGATTTAATTGGGAAGGAGGTGCACGTGACAGCCAACTTAACCATCCCAACGGCACTATCTTACAGATAGGAATTGCATCCCACCTATCACTTACATGGCGCAGTAGTCTCCCACGTCCTCGTCCCCTTCCTACCTCCACCCATGTTCCCGGGAGAGCATCGTCCGAGCTTAGCCGTCCTTACGTACTGCCACACAAATCTGATATCCCAGCTCGCGAGGTGCGGAAGTTTTTTCCCAAGCTTCGGTTGGCAGTCATCCTTACAACGGTGCTGGCACCCTGGGCACATCAGGCGGAGTCAAGGTTGTTTCGTTTATGAGCTTCAACGGGTAACATCGTGCCCTTAGTTCAGCGTGAGCCAGCACTATGTTGGAGATCGCCCCTCGAGATCCTTGCTGGAGCCTGGCCTTGAACGAGCGGTAGATTTTATGCTCAATGGGACGGACGACGAGGATGTGGTTGAGCTGCGTTAACAAATGCTTGTAACTTGCATGTATCTTTCGTACGTACCGTGACTCCATCTCTCTCCCACAGATCACATGTTCGGCCAAAGGACATTGGTAACGTATTGAACTCCTCTCGAGACTACATGTTCCACTGAGAGCGACAGCCCTGGAGGTTGGGATAGTAGTGACCTTCGTGGCGTTGGAGAGACCAGAAACCGCTGGATGGTCAGGCCAGAAGGCATGGAGATCCGAGTGGACTTCAGAAGCAGGCACACATATCTCTTGGCACACCCTCTGATGAGGCATCAAGGCTGCACCCCCGATTCTCTCTTTAACTTAACAATCGGGTGTGCGGGAGTACGCGAACTAGCGGCCGACTCCAATCTACCAATCACGTCGGACAAGGGAGCAAGGGAGAACATTGACGTCCTTGCCCTCCGTCTATCGAAGACTTCTTCTCTTCTTTTCCGCGACGTGTTTTGGAACGGACAGAACGCTGGGAGAGATATGATTTATACCCACGGACAATTGTGTCTTCTAATTCTTGGACACCTGCTCCCGTTAGCAGGCTGCACCAGTATTCGTTCTCGTCAGCCTTCCTTTCTCAGGTGATGGTCCGTCCACTGTGCTGTCCCATCCTCGACATAGTACGTCGCTGTTGCACCCATCGCCGTTCGCAGTACATACTCGGCAACGCGCCAGAGCCCAGACTCGTTGTCGTCCTGATGACACGCCAAGTCGCTGTAGAATCAAATTGCTCAATGATCAGTGTCTCTGCTTTAAGGACTGGCAGGCGGCCATCACACTAGTGAATAGTCGTAGACGGTGAATGTCATCGTATTGAGACAATGCAGCCCTCATCTCGACTAAGGATGTATGTGAACAATAGACGATGATGGCGTCCGAGTGCAAGGACATTGCTTTAGAACTACGGCAAAAGGTTTCTCCTAGTCCGCCAAACCCTGCATTTTGCAGCTGATCGAGGTCTCGAAATTTGGAGCTCACCGCGAATCTTGCTTCACGGCGCTTTCTTGAGCCATTGAAGCCCAATCGTACTGTCAGAATGTCTAACGAAAAGGCAGTGTCCGAGGACTCGTTCGAGTTCGTCGACACACCAGCAGCACCGAGTCCAGCACCCGAGACTCAGGACTATGGCGTGCGAACGACTTCTGTAAGACCTCTCAATCTTACAAGCTGCAAAATCGTATACTAACAGAACACCAGTACCCAGCTATAAAAAACGCTCCTCTACCCGCCGACGGCCCCGGCAGCGACGCCTTCAACAACACCCTCCTCTTCTCCCTCCTCGCCGGCATCCCCGCTTACCTCACATGGGTCCTCCACGGTGGTTTCTGGACCTGGGTCCTGCTCGCCCTCCTCTCCGCCCTCCCAATCCTCATGGCCTTCTGGACTATCGCATCCTCAATGTCTCCTCGCAAGAACGAGAAGGCTCGTTTCGCGGGGGCGCCGATCGAGCACTATCTGACATTTAAGAAAGACATCGATCGGAACAAATACCGCGGCAAGAATCGCATCCCGATGGAGACGTTCCATGAGAAGTACTTTGCCGGCGACGTGGACTTTAATGGCGACGCGCTGGAGGTGCTGGAGTATAGGCACGATTGGGCGAATTTCCGGTTTACGCTGAGCTTGTTCTGGTACTTTTTGACGGGCATGCTGCCGGAGGTTATCATGCATACGCGATCGCAGGATGAGGAGCAAGTGAGGGATCACTACGATCGTGGGGACGATTTCTACGGCTGGTTCTTGGGTCCCCGCATGATCTACACGTCTGGTATCATCTCGGATCTTCACAACGAGGAGAGCTTGGAGCAGCTGCAGGACAACAAGCTCGGCATAGTGTGCGAGAAGATCGGGCTGAAGGCTGGCGAGAGGATGCTAGATATCGGGTGCGGCTGGGGCACGTTGGCGAAGTTCGCTTCGGTCAACTATGGTGCGCAAGCAACTGGTGTGACACTTGGTCGCAATCAGACTGCTTGGGGCAACGCTGGGCTTCGCAAAGCTGGCATTGGCGAGGAGCAGAGCAAGATCTTATGCATGGACTACCGCGACATCCCGACTCCCGAGGGCGGCTGGAACAAGATCACCTGCCTCGAGATGGCTGAGCACGTCGGCGTACGATACTTCGGCACCTTCTTGGGCCAAGTCTACGAAATGCTGGAGGATGATGGCGTCTTCTTTCTGCAGATCGCTGGACTCCGGAAGTGCTGGCAGTACGAGGATCTCATCTGGGGTCTCTTCATGAACAAGTACGTCTTTCCAGGCGCTGACGCGTCGACACCGCTCGGTTTCTTCGTCGACAAGCTCGAAGGTGCTGGTTTCGAGGTCAAGCATATTGACACTATTGGCGTGCACTACTCGGCGACGCTGTGGAGGTGGTACCGGAACTGGATGGCAAATAAGGAGAAGATCGTGGCCAAGTATGGGCAGAAGTGGTTTAGGGTGAGTCAACATTATGCAAGGATACCACTCAAACGGATGCTGACGTGTAATGATAGATATGGGAGTTCTTCCTCGCCTACAGCACCATCATCTCTCGCCAGGGCAGCGCAACTTGCTACCAAATCACGCTGGTCAAGAACATCAACTCCACGCACCGTATCGAGGGCGTGTCAACGCAGTATAGTCTCAAGGGCGCGCTGGAGGCTAGCATCGCTGCTGGAAAGTCGCTGTTCCCAGGTACGAAGTGATGAGTCCCGCATAGATCCAGTTGACGACCATGGCCACCCAAGCATGTCGTCGAGATGATGACTTGCTTTGGTAGTCGGCTGAATCTAGCTAAGTGTCCGCTTGTGTCAAGATTAAAGTCTCTGGTGGGAAAGGGCAGACGCTGTGCTTCGCCGGATACGTTGATGAGTGATGGTGTACCTACCTTAGCGATACATCGCATCAGACTATGTACAGCATAGATAGCTTGCTCGCGGTACTGCGACATGGTACAGAGACATGTCAATCAGACAGCGTAGCAGATCGAGTGGCAGTATAGTCTTACAAGGATCGTGGATATTGTTGGAAATTACGTCAAAACGTACGAGCTACGAGCAAGGGCAAATATAGCGTTCTCCGACGTAGCGATAGAGTGGCGAAGCGCATATCGACGAGTATACTGGCCTCCGGATAACTCAACTTGTCGAGAAACTCGCAACTGCCACTCGTTCCACTACGTATCCGCCATCCAGCGTGAAGTCATAGCAGAACTAAGCATCGCACAACCGTGGTAAGATCATCGCTCATCGTTTAAGCTTACCGTGAACACGAACGAATCATGGCAATTATGATGATGATCGCAAGTCTAAACCGACCTCACGGCTGATCAAACAAGACTGTACGAGGAAAGTAGAAAGTGAAAGAATTCTTCAATCAATGCACATCCGTCACATTACTGTTGTGTCCTGCGACACTATGGTTATCTCATGCACAAGCATACAAGGTTTCCAATGTTCGCTGAAACGCTGGAAACGCCGCCATGAGACTGCTCTCGTTACTTCATTAACCCGCATCAACGACACCACTCATGCCTCGGAGCATCGGTGGTGTGTTGATCTTTCTTGCAGAAATCTTTCGCACAATATCCCTTAATTCCTCACCACGTCCTGCCTGAAACGTCATGCTTATAGCGCAAACCCGAACAGCGCAAGCCCACCAGCAGCCAAGATGCCAGTGCCGTAGTTCCGCGCGACGCCGAGGACGGCCGCTGAGCCGGTGGAGGTGGCAGCAGATGCGCCGGAGGACGTCTGCGAGGCACCACCGCTGGAACCGCTGGTCGAGGACGGGGCTGATGATGAGCTGGCGGCGGCGGACGAGGATTGAGAGCCGCCGTTGCTGCTACCGGCCTGATTGATGGAGCCTGGGTCCTTGTTACCGCAGCTGACGGAGCGGCAATTGGTGAGGGCGTTGAGGTCGTTGCCGGCGGCGGCGACGCAGCCGATGACCCACTGCTGGCACTCGAGGGACGGGATCATGTTGGTGAAGGAGGAGATGTTCGGGGTGTTGCTCACGCAGTTGCAGCTGAAGATGAGGGTGTTCTGAGAAATGTTTGTTAGTTTCTGCGGATGTAGCTGGTGGAGGATGAATACTAACCGGGTCACAGTCGTTGTTCTTGAGGTTCCCTCGGCCGCCGCAGACGAGCGGGCAGTTGCCTCTCTCGTAGTTGCACCATGTTGTTCGGTTCTCAATTGGGATGGTGTTTGGGTCGATGGTGATGGAGGAGGTGGAGAAGTTTTGTGCGCTCGCGGCACCCAGGAGGGTGGTGGCGGCGAGGAGGAGGGTTGAGTAGAACATGTTGTTCGTGGTTGGATGTGTGGGTGGGTGGCGGAAGGATGGCTATTTGTATGCTACTGCAATGTCCGCGTCAGCAAATATTTCTTGCAGTGAAGGCGGAGAAGCTTGTACGGAGCTGTTGGGATGGGGTGCACATACCAAGCAATGGATCGCGGCACTTCACGAGTATTGATGGGAAGACTTGACGGTCGATGGAGATGTTGGTGTGTGGTGGTGAGGAGTGCGAGTGTTTGCGATGGAGGCAGTCAATGAAGGCGAGAGGCGGGTTTTTGAGAATGGGCGAGGCAGGCTCGAGACGCGGGAGCATGGACCTCAGTGGCACCTGCTCGCATCGAAGGCTAACCCCAACTGAACGCCATCGCTCATTTACAAACGTATTTTATCTACGGTATCTCGGTTGGCCAAATTGCAGGAACGTGCCATCTCACTGACACAAAAGTCTGATAACCTCCCCATATCTACGAGACCGGAGCGATTGTTGTTCTGCCGCCATGTTGTCGAGCAAGCGCCGCGCAATCGTGTGGAAACGACGATGGCAGGCCGAGCTATTTGATGCAGTCGCACATTGATCTTGGACTAGACCCAAACGGACATGCGGCTCTATTATCTAGGCGCGGGGCGGTGGCAGGAACAGGTTGGTCGAGAACACGATTGGATCCCTAGGACCTATCGGTGCCTCATGCTTTGTCTGCTATGGATCTCCAAATTTGGACAGTATCGACACCACAACATCTTGTGCTGCGGCGGCGCAGAACTCGTTCGTTTTCGATGCGAGAGTGAGATAAGATGAGGTATGGTTCCTTCGGTTCGACGGAGCGGTCAGCCGAGGAAAGTCTAACCGTATTGACTTCACCTGTCATCTTGAGTCATGTGAATATCAAACACTCAAACACTTTCCGTCCGTAGATTACTACATGTCGACCCTCCACAGCTAGAGACAACATTCCATCTTCCTTTGATACACTTGCTCTTAGCACTGATCTACAAGCTCTTGCCAACAATGACACGCAAGTGCATCCTTGCAACTTCACAGCTGAACCAGTGGGTACTAGACTACGATGGCAATCGAGACCGCATCGTCCAAGCCATCCGCGAAGCCAAAGCAGCCGGCGCTTCCATCATCTTGACTCCAGAGCTGTGCATACCGGGCTACGGACTGCTCGACCACTGGCTGGAGAACGATATATACGCCAACTCGTGGGACATCGCTGCAGCGATCATATCAAACGAGGACTGCCAAGACATCATCATCGACCTTGGGCTTCCCGTTCAGCACCGTGGTTGCAGCTATAATGCTCGACTGCTGGCCCTGAATGGCGAGGTGCTTGCGATTCGACCCAAGCTCGATCTCTGCAATGATGGCAACTTCCGTGAGATGCGGTACTTCACGCCGTGGCCGAGAGGGCGGGTGGATGACTGTACGTTGCCGGATGTCATTCAACAACTTCCAAGGAACCAGGTCCGGACACGAATCGGCGAGGTCGCGTTTGAAGCGCTCGACGGCTCCTTCGCATCAGAGACCTGTGAGGAGTTATGGACGCCGAACTCGCCCCACTCACACTACAGTCTTGCTGGGATCGAGATCATACTCAACTCAAGCGGTAGCCACCACGAGCTGCGGAAGTTAGACACAAGGATCAATCTCATCACAGAAGCTACCGCGAAGACCGGAGGAGTGTACATGTACTCGAACCAACGTGGCTGCGATGGCGACAGACTCTACTACGACGGTTGTGCTCTCATCTTGAACGCCGGTAAAGTGCTTGCGCAGGGTTCGCAATTTTCACTCAAGGATGTGGAAGTGAAGACTGCGCTTGTGGATCTGGATGAAATATGGGCGTGGCGGACGTCAAGGAGCAGAGGAATGCAGGCAAACGAGCCTTCAGTGCAGAAGCTTGAGCGTATTCAAGTCGATTACAAATTATGTAGGAAGGACATCAATCCCCGCACCCGATTAGCTGAAGCAATCGAGCCACGATACCACCTACCTGAGGAGGAGATCGCGCTCGGCCCGGCGTGCTGGATATGGGACTATCTCCGCCGCTCGAAAGCTGCAGGCTATCTTGTCCCACTCAGCGGTGGTATTGACAGCTGTGCCACTGCAGTTATCGTCTACAGCATGTGCCGACTTGTCATCGCGGAAATAAAACAGGGCAACGAAGTCGTTTTCGCCGACGCCAAACGCCTCGCCGGCGGCGCCGACCCAAACAATCTCACCGCCGAGCAGTTCTGCAACAAAATCTTCAGCACAGTCTTCATGGGCATGAAACAACAATCCTCCACAGAAACCCGCAGTCGCGCCAAAGACCTCGCCAAAGCCATCGGCGCCAACCACATCGACACCAACATCGACCCCATGGTCCAATCCCTCCACGGCGTCGTCACTGGCATCCTCGACTTCGAGCCCAAGTTCAAAGTCCACGGCGGTTCGCAAGCCGAGAACCTCGCCCTCCAGAACTTCCAGTCTCGCTCGCGCATGGTGCTCGCCTACGCCCTAGGCCAGCTCATCCCCACCTCCCGCGGCAGCACCGGCGGTCTCCTGATCCTCGGTTCCGCCAACGTCGACGAGTGCCTCCGCGGCTACTTGACGAAATACGACTGCTCTTCCGCCGACATCAACCCAATCGGCGGCGTCTCAAAAACAGACCTCAAACGCTTCATCGCCTGGGCCGAACCCAACTTCTCCCTCTCCATCCTCTCGAGCTTCCTCTCCGCCGTGCCGACCGCCGAGCTCGAGCCTATCACAGAAACTTACGTCCAAAGCGACGAGGCGGATATGGGCTTTACCTACGACGAACTCTCCATCCTCGGTCGGTTGAGGAAGTCTTTTAAGTTGGGCATGGTGGGGATGTTTGAGCGTTTGCTCGTGGACTGGAGCGAGCGGACGCCGAGGCAGGTGTTTGAGAAGGTGAAGAGTTTCATGTGGTTCTATGCGATTAACCGGCATAAGATGACTACGATGACGCCGGGGTTGTATTTGGAGAGTTATACGCCGGATGATAATCGGTTTGACTTGAGGCCGTTTTTGTATCCGAGGTTTGGGTTTGAGGAGAGGAAGATTGAGGGGATGCTTAAGACGATGGAGGAGGGTGAGGCGGGTGGTGCTGATGGGGTATGAGGTATCGCAGTTCTGGAAGAGGACAATGCAGGTGTCGTTCGTGGTGCATGAAGCGTCACAGCGGTCTACCTGCTGCAGCCGGACCGTTGGCCGGTCGCATGCGCGGTTTGTGTTCTGTTTACCTTTGCGCTGCCAACGATCTCACGATCGCATCGCGCACCTGTGGCTGGGGTAGCACGACTTTCGAAGTGAAAGTTGGAGAGGTGTGTCGCACGCTTTTGAGCTTTGCAGGTACGACGCAAGGCTCGAGCAGCGCATATCCGCAACGTGCCTGGAAATCCCAATCGATGGATCGAAAAGCGTTTGTAGCTGGTGCAAGCGACCTATCATGGCCGAGGAAAGCCGTTGCAGTACGCGGGAGCCAGGAAAGTTACATGGGGGTTTTGGTGGAGATGGTGTGCTGTATGATGATGCAGTTTTGGTCAGACCCACTCGGGCCGCAGGGAAACAAAACAGCACGAGACGCGTGCGGGTGTTGTGACGGCGGGCAGGTAGATAGTCTGTCGTGTAGGCGAAGGTTTTAGAAGTAAAATTGATGTGTCACTCTTCGACAACCGTTTTCTTTAGACTCGCGCCTCGTGAAGTTCTACGCAGATTGAAGTCAAGCGTTTCGTGGAAAGTTGGATTAAACCCTGCACCGCCGTTTTTGGCGAATCGAATCGAAACACGGGATCCGACGAAGCCTCACGGGGAGAGAGATCTGCACTACCAGACCACACCACTCCACCTCACTCTATCTGTACCGCCAGCGACGACCTCTCACACGCACGCAAAGCACCGATATCCACGACTCATCACACCACGCCATCTCGGAGCTGACACTCTTCGCAGCCACAGCTCGCCCGCGCATACAGGGCACCCCAAACCTTGCCGTCGCGCTAGACAGACGTCAGAACGGCGGAAGAGACTGGCGTGACATTGACAGACTGACGAGCCGGCGCGGACGGATGTAGTAGATATGCGATGAACACGCACACCGGAGGAGATGCAGTCTCACGAAGGATTCGGCAGCCATTGGCCGCCAGCCCAGCATCCGAACAGCGCAGCCGCCGATGACAGCCCCATTATGAGCGCAACCTCAGGCCCGGTCGACCACCGCTTCTTCTGGCCGCCACAGCCACCCACCGAGCCATCATCGCCGGATGAGCTCCGGACCACGCAGTCGCCGCCGTCTGTTTCTATGTCCCGGCCACCGGTACCGATGATGGAGCAGCGGTCGGCCCCCAATACGTCTGCGAGTCAACATCACACACTGAGCAATGCGAAATCCACGCCAGTACTGCTACCTTCGCAGCCGGAGGGGAGGGTGAAGAATATGGCGAATAAGTTCGATCACGCTGGTGCGGGAGGCAGCAGACAGCCGCCACAGCTTACCGTGCGGACGAGCCAGGAGAGGTACAGAAGGCCTGTAGGCAGGACACCGCGCTCTCCGACAAAAGATGGAGTGCGAAAACTGCAGAAAAGCCCAACGAAGGACGACCACCGCAAGTTGCAGAAGAAGCGATCGGAGCAGAGATCACCTGCGAGGTCTGCTGCGACGTCCTTTGAAACAGAAAACTCTTTCGGCTCTACATCAACGGTCATGAGCACCAAGAGCCAGCCTCCACTTACATTCAGTCCACAGAAGCAGGCTCAGCTGCCATATTCAAACGCCCGACCTTTGTTTGGCGAGATCACGTCCGACGGAAGATGGAATGGCAACTTCGATATCAACAGTTACGGTTCTCTGTCTCCAGCTGCACAGCAGAACCGAAGATCGAGCGAAGGAGCCACTGCGCTTGGCCATGGGAGGAGTCAATCACATCAGGACATCCTACAGCCAGCATCGACAACCGCACTTTCACCACCTCAACCACATGCGCTCAACCACAAGCGTAGTCGGAGCGAGATGGACACATTCGGCCAGAATCTAGCTCCTCCCAGCATGCCGAACCTCGCCACCTATCATGTACCGCCAAACCTACCCACCCCGCCGAATTCAGGAACACGAAACCCATTACGCAAAGAATCGCCCACCTCACGAATACCCGTCAGCAATCGGAGGTTGTCTAAAGATTCAGCTGGCTCTTCTGCGCCACAATCTCGCTCGGTCTCCGCGCTGTCGAATCCGCCTCTCACCCGGAACAGACTCTCAAAATCACCCACTCGAAGAACACAGCCCAATGGGAAAGAGAACGTGACACCATCGAGCGCATCTCGAAGCCGCTACCAGCCGCCACCTCTCAGTACCATGAACAGTGGACAATCACTTTCAGCAAAGATTGTAGCGCCGCCGCCCAAGACATCACCACCGCTACGCTCATCACGGCCTAGGCAGCCTGTGAGCTCAGCGACGACATCTGCCAGCCGCGCCAGAGCTGCCGAGCGATTTCAAGGTCAAACTCCAAGAGATGGGCGGAGGCCGAGCGAGCAGTGGCTTGGCAAGCCGTACGATGCGCAGAAGGAACGCTCGAGGCGGAATATTCCGGAATTAGGAAAGATCGACTTCGAAGCGCGGAGGGAGAGGATACAGAAAGCCATCTCGCAGAATTTGGAAGAAAGCCGTTCGAACGAGAGTCTGAAGGGTGGAGTTGGCCGGTCGAGACAAGCGTCGAATGAGCTGGATGCACGAGCCGGCGCGCCCATGGAGGAGGATGAGGCTCTGAACAGCGCAGACGCGCGGCAGGCGGACCTGATGAACAGGGAGACGGATTCTATGCCTGGTGGATGGCCGACTCCTGGCGGCTTAAGTGTCGACACGTTTAATGTGCCGAGTCAGCAGGAGCATGAGCCGGAGCCACAAACTGCCAACACTGCGCATACTGAATTCGAGCTGGACGAAAGCCCTGTTCTTGGGCGGCCGCCGACTGAGGAGGACCAACGAACTCAGCCTGTCCTGACTGGGCTGCAAATGCTCACGTCAGCGACATACAGACAGCCGCCGTCCAAAGCACCAAGTCCGCTCTTAATTGCGAAAGAGACACCTGCAGAAGAAGTGCAGAGTCCGAGTGTGTTCGAGAATGTTCTTCGCATGCGTGAACGAAGCGATTCGCAAGTTGGCTCAGACTACTTCGACAACAGCGCTGCTAACTCGGCTGAGGATAGTCAAAGCGATCTGGAGGACCGATGGGGACTTGCTAATGGTCTGCAAAGCGTGGCAGGGTCGATCAAGATCATACTTGATGATGAGCCTCCTAGCAATCCACATTATGCCACCCGGAGCTGGTCTCAGAACGTGCATGATGAGCTACGGCATGCTGGTGATGGTCCTGGCGAGGTGCAGCAGGTGCAATACCTCAACGACCGCCCGTATGGTGCGAACAGCTTCACTCAGTCGCCGGCTAGCGATCACGATGGTCGCGATGAAGAAGAGCTGCAAGTAACTCCACGCAAAAGGCTTGGGCGCGACGACACGGTGCGGCAGAGCGATTATGCAAGATCGCCAGCTTTTCCGACGAATGGTGAGGCTGCACCAGACCCTGCTGTGGCCAAACTTCTCGAGGAGTACCAAAGCGGCAGGTCTCTGTCGCAGGACTCGCTCGCGGAGGTCCAGAGGCACATGGTTGATCTGCAACGCATGTCTGCCAACCAGGGCTCGAATGGGTTCATGATACAGAGTCTATTGGATAGCATACTCGACGTGCAGGGCCAGCAGAGCAGTGAGCCGGAAGAGCAAAAGCAGGAGACTCTTCCTTCGACCACGTACGATGTGCCCGAGGTCACGCCGGACACGCCTCCTGGCTGGGACTACGGCGCTAGTACTGGCACTGCTGTTGTCTTCAGGAACGACACAGATGTTGAGCCTATACCCACCGAAGATCAGCAGGAGGAGGAGGACTTCTACGTCAAGATCCGAAAAGCAGACGAGGCGTGGGAGCGGCAGCAACGCGGCGAGTATCTCAGACTTGAGACAGAAGAGGACGATAAGCCGGACCCGCCGCCCAAAGACCTTGGCTATACACCGAGATCCAGCATTGGTCCCAACAGCGCCATCTTCCCTCCAGACTTATCCTCAGGTCTTCGCATCTCCACAGCAAGCCAGTTCGACCTGCCGGATGCGCAGTCGACTGAGAGTCCGGCAGAACTCAAGCCGTTAGAGCTGCCTCTTTCAGCGACTTTTGCACCTCCGCAGCCTAGCTATGCTCCGCCTGTCCCGCCACCATCGAGTGTATCGACAAATCGGATACCTCTCCGCTTGTCCGAGCCTCCTCAGCTACCAGCGACATACTCGGAGCGTGCATCGAGTGAGATGTCACCAGTGGCTCGCAAGAGTGTCTGGGGCCAGTCTGGCTCTTCTCGGCCTTCAATCGACAGCCAGCGGATGCCGGGACCACCTCCGCTACCTGCTTCGGTATCGATGACCTCTTTTACAGATTCGGGCCGGAAGATCTCCATGGACACTGGTGGTGACGCCCAGAGCCGCTCGGCCAAGGGCACCTCGCCTGGTCCTGAGCAGAAGCGCCTGCAGAGGAGACGAAATATCATCAAGGAGCTCTTGGACACTGAGTATACCTATCACCAGGATCTCAAGATCATCGAGGACATCTACAAGGCTACCGCGGTCGCGGATCTGATCTCGCCGGAGGACAAGAAAGTGCTGTTCGGCAACTGCGACGACATTGAGCACTTCTCGCTGCAATTCTATGATGATCTGCGAAAAGCTGTTTCGGCCGTCTATGTTCCGGCGAAGTCAATGCGATGGATGAACAAGCGTGGAAGCTACTCAACGACCCAGAGCGAAACGACGACTCAAGGATCTATGATGACCCAGGACAGCGCTGACGATGAGAAAGACAAGTTGACTACAGCTGGCCAGGTGTTCCTACAGAAACTGCAGCGAATGGAAGTGGTATACAGCATCTACCTGAAAAATCACGACGCGGCCAATCAGCGCCTGTCCGCCTTGCGGTCCACGCCAACGGTCAAGTGCTGGCTCGACGAGTGTCACAACAATGCCAGTGATATAACATCTGCCTGGGATTTGGACTCTCTTCTAGTCAAGCCAACGCAGCGAGTGGCGAAGTATCCTATGCTTCTGCAGCAGCTCGTCGAGGTCACGCCACAGGGTCATCCGGATCGAGAGGCGCTGGTATCTGCTGCGGGAGATTCCATCAGCATGCTCACCAGAATCAACGATGCCAAGAAGCGAGCAGACCTCGTCGACCAGATTGTGAATAGGAAACGCAAGGACTCCGACGTGCGAAGCGGTATCGCTAAGGCCTTTGGAAGACGCACTGAGAAGCTGAAGGAGAGGGTGGGCATTGCAGAAGCGTTTCAGGATCCTGACTTCGATCAGCTTGCGCATAAGTTCGGTGGCCACTATATTCGACTGCAGATTTGCCTTCGAGATGTCCAGGCCTACATGGAGCGCACAGAGAAGGCCATGGAGCAGGTCAACAACTATGCTTATGCTCTGGATCTCTTCACCGACGTTACTTCGAGCAGCGGTTCGGAGCAGGAGAGCAAGTGGCGGAAGTACGGCCAAGCTGTCAGAGAGATCACCTCGATTGCATTCCTGGACCACAAGGCAGCGGTCCACAAGCGCGTCCTGGACCCAATGATTGCGTGCATCAAGTTGCACCGAGGTCCGGAAATGGCTATTGCGAACCGCAAGCGACGCATCGTGGACTACGCAAAGTGCCAGTCAGTCGAGAAACGTGGCGAGAAACCGGACAAGAAGATGATCGAGGCGTCGGACCTGTACGTGGCACTCAACGACCAGCTGAAGATCGAACTTCCCAAGCTCTACAGTCTCACTGCCAGCCTTGTGCAAGGTTGCCTGAACTGTTTCCTGGGAATCCAGGTGTCGTGGAACCACACGTGGGAGAGAAAGCTGCGGCCTGTGCTCGAGGCGAAGGATATCCCGACAAACATTTCGCAGATCGAGCCTGCTTTCCGCGCAGACTTTGATCTTATGCAGAATGAGTTGGTGAAGCTTGGGATCTGCAACGGAGCTGTGCTTGCAGAGTCGGCAAACTTCCTATCGCCTTCAACGACTTTTGAGGGCAACGAAACGCCGTCGTCTAAGCGGCCGTCTACGCTCGAAAGCTCGAAGCGGACTATGTCTGTTGGCAGTGAGTCCTCACCAGATCCTCGCCCGTACAATCGGAGGAGCAGCAGTTACGCAGCTGCCGGGTCAGACGCGTTCGCGCAAGACATCCGCTTCCGCCCGAGCTCTTCGATGTCAAACCACGGCGGGCCTACTTCGACACCAAACTCGGGAATGCTGCCGAACCAACCTTGGTCATCGGACGGTAACACGCCTGCATCCCCCTTCACGCAGAGCAGACCAGCAACCGCAAACCAGCCTTCAACTCAACAGCAAGTCCTCCTTCCTCTACGATCCAGTGCAGAGCACCCTCGAAGCCCGCGGCCCGCATCCGGCGCGACGTACTTCACCGCTCGGCCCGGTCAAGACGCCAACGAAGAGCGCTTCTCTGGTCTGTTTAGCTCCGCAGTGCCGGCCGATACTCCCACCTCTACCCGCACAGCATCTCCCGTCGGCGCGAGCGGTATCCACCGCACCATGTTCGTGTGCGCGAGTCTCTTCGAATTCAGCATCGACAAGACGAGACGGGAAGGCGGATACCCGTACCTCACGTACGTGCAAGGCGAAGTCTTTGACGTCGTGGGTCAAAAAGGAGAGCTTTGGCTCGCGAAGAACCAGGATGATTCGAGTAATAGTCTGGGTTGGATCTGGGAGCAGCACTTTGTCATTTTGTCGCAGGACTAGGCGCCTGGCAAAGCGGATAATGGGGTTATAGATCGATTGTTTCGCCGACAGTCGACAATGCATCGTTTGGATCGGTCGACGTCTTTGGGGGAGGAGCTTTCGGGGGAGGATGGAGTCGCAAAGGAGCGATCGGGATTTGTATCATTACTACGCCGTCACACGCAACGCTTTCGATCCCGCTTCCGCGTGCATGGGAAGCGACGGTGTTTGGATGGGCGATATTATTAACGCACGATTGGTGTTGAGAGGAAGCATACACTTGGATATATCGGTAACTACGATGCGCTGGAGAAGACATGGGCCCGGGCTCGAGGCACGGAACGAGGACTGTGTGTAAAGTATAGTTAGTGGGTGAGAGAGACAAATATCGCATTAGAGTTCGTCGTGGCCCTCTTCTACTTTGGTAAGGTTCTCCCTAATTCATGCGGTCGTGCTCCTTTCACTTTCAGCGGCTTCCACCACATTTGGCTAGCCCGTTGTCACATGCGCTCAAGCCCGCACTTTCTTGCCTCGAAATTCTGAATCACTCATACCACTTGTAGGGCGTATATCGCGACATGGACGTGCAAGCGCAGTTGCAAGCTTACGTCGGCGAGGTTCTCGCCGCAAACAACGAGAGGCGAGAGGCATTGCAGGCCGCATCGAAAGCCCAGCTGGCGCTCGTTGAAGAGCAGCGACAGAACGGCATCCTCACACAGGAGCTCCAGATCTCCCACGATGAACGTGCAAACCTCAAAGCTGAAGTTCAGCAACTGCAAGCTGAGGTGAAAAGACTCAACGCGGATGGGTTGCAGCTTGGTACTCAATCAAGAGCAGTCGTTGTAGACATCCGCTCTCCTTCACCGCTTGCCCTCGTACCTCGGAGTTTGAGGAAGAGAGTGAGTAGCGACTCAGACGATAAGACGTTCGACCGCACTCAGAGCAAGAGATCGCGGAATGGAAGTGGCCTTGACTCCGGCGTCCTGGCAAGCTTTCCACTGACCAACTGGCAGTCCAACATGATCTACGGGCTAGATAGGAACACGCCTGCTATCGACGTCGAGCCCACGATCAAGGTTGAACTATCCTCGACCGAAACGATCGACTCCTTGTCCACTCGTCGCAGCACTGGACCGGCCTTGACTCCGCCTCTGTTTCCTCCTCCGGATGATCCCACTCTGGAGACCGAGACACCGCCTCTGACCATTGGAGTCTACGTCTTCAAACAAGCTGGTGAGATGACTGTCCGCCGACTCAACACCACGACTGTGAAGATACCGCAGACTGTCATCGATGCGGTCCTTGAAGTAATCGATTCCGCACATCACAGAGATAAGATCCGAACGTCTTACAGAGATACTTGCATTCGCCAGGGGGCAGAAAACGATCTCGATCCGATTACCAAGAAGACCGTGGTTGGGGTCGCTTGCAAAGAATGCACGCTTGAACAACAGCCATGCGTGCGCCGCAGCGGTCGTACCTACGACGTGGTGCTTGCGCCTTTCGCTGTGCCGTTTCGGAAGTCTGCAACGGCTGGCTCGCATGCTTTCTACATCTCACGTACGAAGCCTGAAAAAGCAGACATGGCTTGTTTCGTGAAGAAGCATGACCTTCATGGGAAGGGGGCGGACTCGACAGACTGATGGTGAGGAAACGTACCGTATTATGTATTGGTACAAACTGATCGACGTATGTTGAACCTCGCTCAAGCCGGCCAGAGCCAGTTAATGTACATGTATTCTGCCAAGCGGTTGCAGAACCCTAGCAGATCTCATTGGCATCCTGTGACGATCAGAATCGTGATACGTCCCGCCCAAAGAGCCAATTTAGCAGCCTGTCAAGTCCGTCAGTAACGCATGAGCCACTCTGTTAGTCCAAGATGCTTACCAGTAGATCGGTATGAGTATCCGATTCCGCCAGCTGACGGACTTAGCCAGGTACGCACCACGCCAGATGAACCACGCCACTCGTCCAGATACGCCAGTTCCGGAGGATTGAACAATGGCGTTCCAGTCGCCAACGTATGCCATGATACCCAAGTCCTTGTAGGTGAACTTTGTCTGCTCGATATCGCCTTTGTTGAACCTTTTCGCCAGCCAATTGGCCTCCTGAGACGCTACCTGCGCTGTCGCGGGATACGCTGTGCCTTCCATAACTGCACAGTCGCCGATCCCATAGACATCAGGCACGACTTCGTCACTCTCGCCCTTCTTGACTTGGAGACGCTCGCTGGTGAAGATGCCGCCGGTCTTTGGATCTCGCTTTACCTTGTCGCCGAGCGCCTTCTGCACGAATGGGTTCGTCATTAATCCTGTGCTCCAAACGCACATACCTACCCCGATTTCGCCTTCCTCCTTCAGCTTGATTGTGTAGCAGGTGTGGTCAGCGCCTATAGCACCGGATCCTTGTTGCTGGAAGGCTGCCGGTGCACCCAGACGCAATTCTTCGACGTGATGGCTCGTCTTGATATCAATGCCTGAGCGCTTGAAGTGGTTCATGGCGTACTTCGACAGCTTCTGCAGAGCAGAAGGGTAAAAGTGTTAGCAAGTATCTCAGCGTTGTCGGAGAGTCCAAAAGACCACAGAGCGCGACGTGAGGTCTAATTATCTCTAGGAGAACCCTTTGGACTATCAGTACTTACCTCGTCGAACATACTCAGAACCGTTGGTGCCACGTCATATACTGTGATCTTTGCGTACTTGATGAGGTCGGGGTAGATCCTCTTCATGTCCTCAGTGATGAGGTCGTGCATTTCTGCTGAGAACTCGATTCCTGTGGGACCACCGCCGACGATGGCGAAGTTGAGCAGCATCTTCCTCATCTCGTCAGAGGTAGTGGGCAGCGCAGCAGTTTCGAAGCATGATAGGAGTCGGTTGCGGATCTTCCGGGCGTCACCGACATCCTTCAAGAACAGCGCGTTTTCCTTGACGCCTGCAGAACAGAAGGAAGACAGGATCAGCAATGTCTCAGACGAGAGGAGCGCTGATGCCCATCAGTGCTTACCTTTAGTGTTGAAGGTCTGGTTGTAGCAGCCGACAGCGATAACAAGCTTGTCCCACTTGACATCAAAGAGCTCGCCCTTCTTGACTTCGACCTTCCTCTCCTTGGTCCGTTGATCATTCTGGTCGTCGGCCTGCTGGTCGTTGACCAACGAACGTCCTTGCCACGGATCCGCAACGGACTCCTCGATGGTAAGGGTCTTCTTTCCGAAGTCCACATCATCTGCCCATGCCTGGAAGAACTCGACCTTGGATCTTCGAGAGCGAATTGGTTCCAATGCTGTCCGGAACTCCAATGTGCCGACCGCTGTGCTTGCCAGAAGTGGAGTAAAGACGAAGTACGAGCGAGGAGACACAACGACGACTTGGTACTTCTTCTGATCGAGGTCCCTTGCTATAGAATAGCCTGCCCATCCAGATCCTAGGACGACGATTCGTTCTCTTCCTTTTTGGTTCGCGTCCAGTGTCTGCAGAGATACGAAGCGTTTTTGGAGGCCAGTAAATGTGCCATTGCCAGGACGTCCCCTACTCAGGCAGTTCCTGGCTGCCCGACTCACCAAACCAGTCGTTGTTATCGAAGACATTGCATTTTGCAGTACGTGAGAAGATGTATAAGAGATATTTTCCCCCAATGTTGACTTGATACGATTTTGCTGGGCCGGGTCATGGCGGCGGCGTCGGAGTTCCACTCGGGAGAAATCGGGATGCATATTGATTGGAACTGCTGTTAAGCCCCATTAATGTAGACTTACTTCACTGGAGCCAAATCAGACCTCATCTCATCTCGTTTCTTGTCGCATCACAAATTCACGACCCAGCGTCCGGAGTTTCATCTTTCGGACCCCATCGATGCTCGCTGCGATACGCGCTTGTCAGCGTGTACCTCGTCACGTCTCGCCATTCACTCGTCAGCTACAGCGAACGCCGACACGATCCTACGCCTCCGTAATCGACCTCGAGCGTCTCCCGAAGGCAGGAGCACAACTCCATGGCTTCACTCTTCAGCGGACTAAGCATGTCCCGGAGTTGGAGCTGTCGGCGCTGCACTTCCAGCACGACAAGACGGGTGCAGATTATCTGCATGTAGCGCGAGACGACCAGAACAATGTATTCAGTATTGGCTTCAAGACAAATCCGCCGGACGCCACCGGCGTACCGCATATACTCGAGCATGTTACTTTGTGTGGGTCTGAGAAGTAAGTGAGATATACAGTATACCATGTGGGCTTGGAGGCTGATGGAAACGGTAGGTACCCTGTTCGAGATCCATTCTTCAAGATGCTCCCTCGTTCCCTGCAAAACTTCATGAACGCCTTCACAAGTTCTGACTACACGATGTATCCGTTCGCAACGACGAATGCTCAGGACTTCAAAAATCTCATGGATGTGTATCTGGATGCCACTCTCCATCCTCTGCTCAAACATGCCGACTTTGTGCAAGAGGGCTGGAGAGTAGGACCAGAAGATCCACTGGCCAAATCGGAAGCGCAGAGCAACCTGATCTTCAAGGGCGTGGTGTACAACGAGATGAAAGGGCAAATGTCTGATGCCAAGTATCTGTTCTACATTCGATTCATGGAGCACATCTACCCATCCCTCAACAATAGTGGAGGTGACCCGCAGAAGATGACCGAGCTCACGTACGAGCAGCTCAGGAACTTCCATCAAGCACATTACAACCCGAGTAACAGCAAGATTCTGACATATGGCGACCAGCCTGTGGAAGACCACCTTAAGATGCTTGAGCAGCACTTGGCACAATTCCAACGCGGAGACGTTGATTCAGACATTAAGCTACCCATCGAGCTCGCAGATGGCTCAAAAGAAGTGACTCTGTCTGGTCCTGTTGATCCCTTGACACCTCCAGATGCGCAGTGCAAGACCTCGACAACTTGGCTCATGGGTGACACGACGAATATTGCCGAGTCCTTCGCGCTGCAAATTGCTACAAGTCTGTTGCTGGATGGATACGGATCCCCATTGTATCGAGCACTTATCGAGTCTGGACTCGGGACCGACTTCACACCGAATACTGGCTACGATACCTCCGGCCGCAGAGGGGTTTTCTCTGTTGGCTTGACAGGTGTGGCGGAGGAGAATGTCGCCAAGGTTCAGCAGGTATTGGACTCGACTTTGCAGGATGTTCTTGCTAAAGGCTTTGACCGGCAGAAGGTCGACGGTATGCTGCATCAACTGGAGCTTGGTCTCAAACACAAAAGTTCTGGTTTCGGCATGAACCTCATCCAGCGACTTAAGCCAGGGTGGTTTAATGGGCTTGATCCGTTCGACGCGTTGGCCTGGAACAGCATCGTCGGTGGATTCAAGGCCGAGTATGCGAAGAATGGTTACCTCGAAGGACTCGTAAGAAAGTACATCGACAACGCCAACACGCTCACATTTACCATGGTTCCCGACCAGCAGTACGGAGAGAAACTTGCTGCCGAGGAGGCGCAGAGGCTACAGAGCTCGATCCTGGAGACCGTGAAGCAATTCCCAAGTGAGGAAGAAGCTCACAAACAGCTCGTTGATAGGGAAGTGGCCTTGTTACAGGAGCAAACTACCGGCCAATATGAGTCTCTCGACGTACTGCCAACTCTGCACGTCAGCGACATACCGCGCAAGCAACCGGCGGTCGAAGTTAGACATACGGAGATTCAGAAAAACGCCAAAGTGCAATGGAGAGATACCGCAACAAATGGTATAACCTACTTCCGTGCTCTGTCCTTGTTCGAAGACTTGCCGGACGAATTGCGCATGCTCGTGCCGCTGTTCTGCGACAGCTTGATGCGCATCGGAACCAAGCACAAGTCTATGGAAGAGCTCGAGGACCTTATCAAGCTGAAGACCGGTGGCATAAGTTTCGGCTACCACGTATCAACATCACCGCACGATCTACAACATGCAGAAGAAGGACTCGGTCTTGTGGGCCACGCCCTTGATCAGAATGTGTCAGCCATGTATGAGCTCTTCCAAATGATCTTGCTGGAAACCGACTTCGACTCTCCGAACGCGCACAAGATGATCCGCCAGCTGCTGCAGACCAGTGCAAGCGGCGCCGCGGATGCCGTCGCTAGCAGTGGACACTCATATGCTCGACGCTACGCTATGGCAGGTCTGACGCCCCAGGGAAGGTTCGCGGAGCAGACTTCTGGTTTGACACAAGTCAGGCTCATCACGAGTCTTGCCTCGGCTGAGGAGAATCCGGAGGCGATGGCTGAGCTTATAAGCAAGCTGAAAGCCATACAAACACTTGTCGTCGTCAACCTGAATCTGAATACTCGACTGGCGCTCACCTGCGGCGCAGACGCAGTGACTGCAAACGACAAGTCGCTCCAATCGTTCCTGTCGACGATGTCTGCGGACAAGCTGTCACCGCCAGTACCTCAAATGCAGGGATACATCAAGGCCCAACAGTACCCATCATCTGGCAAGACATTCTTCAAGTTCCCGTATCAAGTCTCGTATTCGGCTCTTGCTGTGCCGACTGGACCATACACAGATCCGACGTCTGCGCCTTTCGCCATTTTGGCCAAGCTCTTAACACATCAGCACCTTCACCACGAGATTCGTGAGAAGGGTGGTGCGTATGGTGGTGGTGCTTTCAGCGGCGGAAACACTGGCTTCTTCGGCATGTACAGCTACAGAGACCCTGTTCCGGAGAACACGCTTCGTATCATGACTGGCGCTGGCCGCTGGGCTGCCGATCGAGAATGGACTGACCGTGAGCTCGAGGAAGCGAAGCTGGCCGTCTTCCAGAGTGTTGATGCACCTCTTGACGTGAATGCCGAGGGCTTGGTGCAGTTCTTGAGCGGCATTGATGGCGAAATGGAGCAGCGAAGACGTGAGTGGCTGCTGGATGTGAACAAGCAGCAAGTAAGGGACGCGGCTGAGAAGCTCGATGCTGCAATGGAGGACTCGAGTGTGGCGCTGATCGGGCAGCGGAAAGAATTTGCGAAGGAAGACGCTGGATGGCGAGTCGAGGATATGGGTATGGCGGCTCCTGATCAGCCTGAAGCTGTCGCTGCTTCATGATGGATGGTCTAATAATCGCCGCTCTGTAATGTAGTGTAATTGTACTTCTCCTTGTGCCTTCAGCAAGGGACTCATTCCTGTCGAACACCGACAGGTGTTAATTTCCACAGCTTCGACGAGGGTTTTCGTTGAGAGACCCTCGACAGGTGTTGTCTGGCTATACCAAGCGCACATATCAGGTTCTCCGGAGTCTCAACACTTCGTAAGGTCATTTGTACACCGAATCGGTCGAACTGCATCTTCTTGCACGTGGCGAGAAGCCTTGTAGCATCCAGATGGCCGCTCTCCGGGAGTCGCGAAGAGGATCGCTGTCTTGTTCTCGTGCTTCCTTGATGGTTGTTGGACCCGGTATCTATTTGGAGCTGCTGCAGGATGTATGTTTGATACGACCGTCGTTGTTTGTCGATTCCGATGTCTCCCTGCAGTGGTGCTGAGTTGCTTTCGGGGTCAGAGGTGTTCTCTTCTCGTGTGTTCCGAGGTTCTAAGAGTTGTTTGGTCGCTGGGTGGTTGAGTTCGAAACTGGTGTTCTTGACGATGGGCGAAAGCGAACACAACTTGGAGGTCGCCGGCAGGAGTGTGATCGATCGATCCCAGTTCCTTGCGTCGAAGTTGGTGGCTGCCAATTGTGCTCCTTGCTGCTGCGATACTTGTTGGCGATAGTTGAATGAGTTTTGGGACGGTATCTTGGGGTCGTAAAGATCCTGTTCGTTGTTACCACGCCCCGTTGTCGTCTTCAGCGCCTCTTGTGCTATTTTCTACTCTCGGACGGTCCACGGTCGTTCGTCCATGGCCATCACGAGACGGCTCGACATGCAGTGCCTTTGGTAATGATGTAGGTGGCGAGGGTATTGGTGTGGCGGATCGTTTCTGGTGCTTCTAGAGTCTAGACATGTTGCAGTTGTGCCTTCCGTTGCTCCTTGTTCTTCGTCTCCTCCCTCTGGAGGTTTGTAAGTGGTCATGGAAGGCTACGTAGAGGCGGAACAGCTTGCGGAGGTCAGTTTGAACGTGCCCGAGACGCTCCTGGGACCTTCTCAGTGGTTAACAAGTAGCCATACCTCGCTTAGAGGCCTCTTCTACGTTCTTTGAGTGGCGGTGACGAATGATAATGGATTCTCGAGGCCTCGAAGGCTTGTTCCACCGTCTCCGTGCCCTGTGTCCACCCGTTGTGCCTCTTATCCTTGGTCTCACGGCTTCGAAGATGGCTTGTAGATGGTGTATGGCCATTAACAACGTGCAAAGCCCGATTCAAGCGTATCGGAGACGCTCTCCAACTTGTGTAGATGGTTGGAAACGTCGTCTTCTGCTTGAAGGCATCCCTTGCGTGATGTTGCGGGCCGCTGTTGGCCTGGAGGGGGCTTCCTCGGGGTTGTGAATGGCTTCTTTCGCCTTCACTGTGCCCACTGTCCTTTTGTAGCGCCTGCTATCCTCCGTGGTATGCCTCAAAAGCGTGTTGCTGATCGTGAATGGCCACTGTTGAGACCGAGCAGCATGAATCGAGCCTCACATACGTACCAAAGGCAGTCCCCAGCACTTTCAGTTGATCTCCGGTCGTCATGAGTCGCTTGAACGCCTCCCGCGCTGCTTCCCTCGATGGAAACACGTCGAAGTCCTTGCCTCTTCCTCCGCCAACGTACGCAATACCGATGATTATCGATACGTAGCATGACGAGATCATCTTAGCCACTGTTCTGAACAGTCTCGACGTCCTCACTTGCACATATGCAACGCCTCCGAAGCCGTATCTAACTCAGCAGCCTCCTTCGCAGCGCCTCTTGCCGAAAATGCGCCAACCTTCCTCCCTCCTCCTCGACGAACGCACCGAGTAGCGACTATTAGCGACATAAACGATGATGAGATCCTTCTAAACACAACTCTCGACAATCTCAGAGCCCACATTCGCCCACTTGCAACGAATTCGCCGAATCAGGAAGGTACGGGGGTGGTGAGTGGCGAAGCGCTTGGGGATCATCAAGAGCATGACCTCTCAAAACACCACAACACCACAAACAAACAAGATCTTGACGAAGAGATTGTCAAGCAGTACTGCCTTAGCATCCTCCATGCCTCGTTTTGCCCATTTGCAATCAATCTCTCCGGTCAAGAGGGTACGGAGGTGCGCGGATGGCGGTGTTGGAGGACCTCGAGGGTTTCAATGACCGGCTTAGTAGAACCGCCACAACATCGCAGTCATGGAGAGACTTGTTGTCGAGATTGATTGGTAGTACCCCCTTGACTTCACCGACAGAAACACCTACCTCATGACAACGCTTTCGCCGACTTGGGAAGACAGAAGGATGCATTGGCGCAGAGCGTCGGGCATTACAAGAGCGAGGAGCAGCAAAACAACCACAGCACAACGGACAAGATGGTGACGAGAACGAGCTTGCTTGGGATGATTATCTCGACCACCTCCAGCGTTGCACATACCTGTAAGCAACGATTTCGCCGAGTTAGGAAGGTACGAGGGACGGTGGCGGCGGCGAAGACGCGGAAAAGCTTGGAGCAACAACAAAAGAGCAAGGTTAGCAGGTTGGCAGAACACAATAACACTTTCGAAAATAAGGAACAATGTTCGATGAGGACAACGCAACACTTACGAGAGTCCTCGACAATCGCACTTCCCATCCCAGCGTCTTTCAAAGGCTCTCCTTGGTTCATCGCCAACGAGGAACTACCGGGCAGCGACGTCGAGCGATGGAGGACCTCCGAACCTACTCGTCCGAGCCGATGACCACTGCTGAGAGTCAGCCCATCGATGCAGAACCATTCGAGCCATCGCTGTGGTAAGCACACCACCACAGGCACAGACAATGACCACGGGAAGCACTACGATAGTGGCGACGTCTAGCTCACGACTCACGAAGAAGCCCTCTACGGCACCAGTCCGAATAAAAACGTCCATCGATTCGCTTCTCCGAGCCTTGATCGCCAGCATCATGGGCAGGTTTTCGGACATCCCACAAATCTAACACGATGGCTTGATCTGGTTCCAAGCACGCACATCATCATCAAAAGCAAACCCGAGCAGCGCACCAAACAATCGAGGAAATCGCCGTCGAGACCGCCAACGCAGTTCCAGTCGAATGACCTTAGTAGCCGGCACGTTGGGACGCTCGATCTCGCTCAGCATAGACAACGGCGAAGTGTCGCGATCTCCGACTACGCCTTCAACAGATACCTCTGCGGCGCCTTCCACGAGCTCTCGCGCATCGAGCCCGCACCTCGCAAGCATGATAACCCTCTACCTGCCACTCGACGGAACCAGCATGATCACTGGAGTGGGTTGTAAGCACTACCAAAGGCGTTACCAGTCACAACAAAGAGCGCAAATTCGAGGTCGCCACAAATGCAACTCGACGACACAGTCACCCCCAGCGATGTGGACCCATTGTGGTTGTCTCCGGCTCTAGTCGTACGTATGAATAGTGCCTTGGACGCCCATCGCCATTGGTATCGACACCACCGAGCGACGCCACCGTCAGGTGATGACCTCCATCTCTTTGGCTGCGCGAGCCGCTTCCAGTCCACGAAGCAGAAACCAATCCAAACTGAGGCTTGTGCATCAAGCCATTGCAACATGCGCCTGCTGCGAAAGTTCTTCGCTTTCGACCGGCTAGTGATGATCCAAAGTCGAGAATAAACTGCACTCCGACCACACAGGCACTGGCAGCAACAAGAACCAATGTCTGTGGTCATCAGATCGAAGCAGCGGCCATTAATTCATGGTCGTCGAGCACCACCTTCACTGCAGCGATTGCAACGACCAAACAGCAGACCACCAGATGCGTCAACCATCCTGCCACCAGCTTTGAGCAAAGATTGCAGTCGACGTTCGTGGAACATGCGTATGCCGTCGCTGCGACTCGGTCTGTTCGCCACTTCCCAATCGTGGGAGATGTTGTCGAGTGCAGCCAACCTAGCAACCGGCCAGCTCTTGAGACGGTACACACCGATGAAGCTCTGGAGGCGACCGAGGCGGCGACTCGACGGCGTCCCTGTCTCAGTACACGAGCCTTAAAGCGACGGCCGTCTCAGGCTTCAGCAGCAGATGAACCCAACCCTCAACAGCAAAGGCAGCACAGTACAACAAAGGCCCGTTAAAGATCATCATATGGAAGCCTCCATGCCGTTGTACGGGCCGCTGGCTGCAAGAGCGACAGTCTTGCGTGTTCCATACTTTCGCGACCCAAGGCCTTTTGGGAAGTACGGAACGAGGTCTTCGACGCAGCGTTCCAGACCATGGGGCCCGTTGAGAGGTGACTGGCGAGGCTTCCTATGACAGCAGACTGTTGTTCATCCAGAAGACTCCCGTCCCTCAAGAAGCGCAGATCGTTCAGATGTGACCACTTGCACGAGAGTAAAGGCCACTGAAGATCCTCCCAGCTACCAAGATGGACCAACGAGAGGAGCGAAAGTACCCAAGTCATCGCCTAAGACGGCGCTTGACTGAAGCAGCAAGAGCAAACTCATCCGCTTTTCGCCACTCAATGAGCTACAACAGGTATAGCAAAACCGAGTCGACCACAACTGCAACCCGACAGCAAGTACTGCCGGAGATAAGGAGTCACTTTCGCTGTCATCGAGTAAAGGTGGCGGTCATCATCTCATCGTCCTCGGCTTACACCTCCGCTGCAGCAATATACCATCGAATGGCAAGCCATCAAGCCATTTCGGTACAAGGCGACTCGAGTTACCTTTGTGTAAAACTGCGAGTAATTCTCTCGCTCACGTCCATCGACCTCGAGGACGGAACGCATCGAAAGATTGGTGGTGATACACATGCACCCTATGGTTCTCGCCGGGCAACTTCGCAACATCGACCGGGCAAGACAGTGCCTCCGATCCTCCCTCCAATGCGACCAAAACCAGCAATTCCCATCAAATATTGCAGACATGCGTCGCCAGTCCACCAGAGACATCGGTGGGTTGACCGGCCAATTCATGCCAGGTTGAGAGCAGCATATCCGAGTCGGTACGATTCGAGCCTCCCTGGAACTATAGCTAGACGATGGAAGTCGAAGAATACGACAGACGTCAAGCTGCTCGTTGCAGAGAATCGGTGGTGCCACTGCCCGAGAACTTGGGAGGCCAAAGCCACGATCGTGAAAACAGACGCCTCCAAGACGAGCAGTCAGAGCGCCTTGTGGCGGCAAAGTCTGGTTCGCGAACGACGAAGAAGCGAATCAAGATTGGTAAACAGGACGATCAATCTAGGGAGCAATTGCGATTTCATCGTAGAGAAGGGGCCTCACAAGTCCGCGGCGGATTCTGAACACAATCCGACGGTGTACTCAACGAAACTGAGCAACCGTGAGAACCCGCTCATCATGCTTGCCATTTGCACCTGTTCGACTCTGGAGATGTAGCTCTGAAGCCGACGCCATGGTAGCTCATCGTTGACGGTCCTCGATGGTGCGTAGGATGATAGAGCAACGTCCATGAACCGTGGGACACGATTAGGCCCTCCGCTTGCTTCTCATGCATGGTCTTCAAGATCGCAACGAACAGTATGCCTCGGAGCAAGTGCTGACGCTCGTCGAAGGCAGCGCCGAGGCTGCTGACCACGGGGCGGCTCGCCACTGGCTCCCCTCCGGATCTTCGAGCATACCCACGGCCAATCTCGAATCCAGCAGACCATTAGCAGTGTACCGGCTTCACTGCACCTCCAAGGGTTGTTCGCAGCCTGAAAGATGCTGGGGCTGTGATGGGCGTTGATGCTAGAGCAACGGGCAAGAGCGAATGACAACAGGACGCTCCTGACGACAACGTGCTCCATGTGCAGGCTGCAGGCTGCTGGCCAGCTGAATACGCAGAGTGTTCCTGGTGGGTGGTCGCACCTTCCTTCGGAGCTCGAGTAAAAGAGCAGATGATCGATGTGTTGGCCCCAACGAAACGCACAAGACGAATGGCGCTGCACCACCATCAATAACACCACCACCACCACCACCACCAATACCCAACACCGAGAGAGCAAGCGCTCAACATTCTTACGACAACCAAAGAAAGAGACGAGACGAAGAGAAAGAAGTGAAAGACATCGCACCCTCAAGCTTCAGCTCGAGTTGGAAGGGGCGATGGGGGAAGAGCTTTACACCTTCCTACGGACCCAGGGTTTTTTAAACTAAACTACTCGCGACGAAAGCAAGAACGCAGCAACACACTCGCAGATATCGTTGATGTCATGGCTCGTTCCCATGATTCTGGAAGCACATCCAGAAAAGCTCATTACCATCAATCATTCTGTGCAAGAAAAACAACAAGCATTGCCAGGAATTATCATCATCCCGGACCTCCATCGCTCCATCGCTCCATCGCTCAATGCAATCCATGCCGAAGAAACAACAATCATTGAAGCTACCAGGAATTAGCATCATCCCGGCGACCTTCATCCGTCGTCCATCATTCGGTCGTAAGTATGTTCGTTATTCCATGACAGTATTCGTCGGGGAAGCATGCTCAATGCATTCTTCGCCAGCTCGCAGAAAACACCATGCCATATGAAAAACATGCAGTCGTTGATATCCGTCTCGCAGCATTATGGCACTATGCAGCACACATTACCACTCGGTTGGAAGGAGCGACTGTCGGGGAAGGGAACGCTGTGTACGCGATAGGAAAAACAATCATTATCGTGTTGTGTCGCCGTCACCGCAAAGGGGAGCGAGCGAGTTGTGTTTGTCGAGGCACCAAGGTGGCGCCAGCTGAGAGGTCTTTGCCGCGTCTCTTGTCGGAGCACTATGGGTCGTGCCAGTCCACCTGTCGAGAGCAGCTAGACGCCGCTGGTCGGCATCGAGACAGTGGCATCGTCGTCATCCACCTGCTGGTTGCCGCCAAGGAACAGCGTCTCGTCGAGCTGTGGCAGACCGGAGTCGACACCAGGCATCGGATCGTTGAAGTGGGCAAAGTCCTCCATGAAACTCTCGAACGTGTCGGTCACGGTACGCGGCGCCGTGGTGTTGAAGTCCGTCATGCCGGTGGTGCGCTGCGGCTGGGTGAAGTTCTGCTCGGTCGTGTAGGATGAGAACCCGGCATCGGTGGTCTGCGACGGGACAATGGGAGCCTGTGGGAGATCGGTTGGTGACAGCGGATTGCTGCCACCGAATTCGGGGCGGTGACGGAACGCGCCTCGGCCATCTGGACCGCCATTGCCATGCCCGCCGTACATCATGGATGCGTTCAGCTTGCCGAAGCTGCCGATGTTGGCCATGCGGAATGCGAGCGGGTTGTTCCTGTCATGGTGGATGATGTCCGGAACCACTGGACCTGAGAGCAGTGGGCGACCGAAGTTGGGGTTCTCCAGGCCGTAGTGACCGGGGATGTATGGGACACGCTCGCTGTAGTCCGCTTCGGCCTGACGCTGCTGGAGGCCCGTGGTGAAGGTCGGCCGCCCTGATGGCATAGTAATAGCAGGGCCGCTGCCATCGTGGTGAATCTGGACACCTGACCTCGAGAATGTGAGGACGTCCTTGGCCTCGGCGTTGTTCTTGAGCGGATGGTATACACGACGGGTGCCAGAAGAGTTCTTCTGATCTGGGATCTCCTCCATAAACCACTTGCCTTCTCTGGTATTGGTAGGCTTCTTGTACGCGGCCTTTGGCACACGGGTCGCACGCTTCTTCTTTGGCGGCGATGACTCTGCGGCAGAGTGTTCCTCGCCAGAGATGTCGGAGAGACCGTCGTCGGAGTTGGGCACACCGGTGATCTCCCTGTCGCGGCGCCACTGGCCCATGACGTAGATGACCTCTCTTGGGAATATACTCTTGCTGACGTTCTCGAGGCGGGTCAAGGCGGAGTCATCCTTCTTCTGGTTGCGCATACGCTTCCCTTCATCGGTGGCAGCGTCCATTGTGAACACGCCATCGAACGGGAACTTGGTATCAGAAACGTGTACCATTTCCGAGAGCTGACCGGGGAGGTCGGAGGGCCTGTTGTTGCCATTGGAGTTGTTCGACTCGGCCATGCTTCTGACACGCTTCACTTTGCGCCCGTTCTTACGTGGTGCGGTCTCGCCGTACAGTGAGTCACTGTCGGAAGTGGTGATGCTGTCGAGGACGGATGGCTCGTTCATTGTCGAATCGACTGTGTATGGTGTGTGCGGGCCACTGCCCATCAGTGGTGTGTACGACCGATTCATGATCCCAGCGTCGAATCCGTAGGGCCCCATCGGTGTGCCAGAGCGCGACTGGTCTTCCGTCTTGATGTACGGGCCGAGCTGTGGGTCGAGGGTGCTCTCACGCAGACCCCGGGAGAGACGATTCGAGAGCTGTGGAGCCGACTGCGTGCTGCGAACCTTCGAGGTACCTGAGCCAGCTACACAGGACAATGATCAGTGACTGTGGGTCAAGTTCAAGAAGAAGGTTTACTCACAACGACGGGAGCTGTTGCTCGACTTGGTGCTGCCACCGGACTTCTTCCTGGCCTTCTGCTGAAGCCTATCCTCGAGCATTTGGTCGAGGTCGTGGATGTGCATCCACCGCATATAGCTGTCGAGCACTTGCTTGCGCTCGCTGTCGGTCTTGGCCAATTGGCCAATGACGAACTTGCTGCTCAGATGGGACTTGCTCGCCAGGTGAGTGAGCAGGTGGCTCATGTCGGAGAAACACGGATCTTCTGGGCAGATGATGCACTGGAGAGGCACAGTAGTGCCATTGGGAGCAAGGCAGGTGCGTGGCGTGACTGGCATTGGGGTGTTCATGTTGATGTGTGGTTGTTGACGATGTTGTCAAGGTAAATGATGGTGCAGCACGAGTGAAGTGTGCTGATTCTGATGAGTATGCTGACGATGCTGTAGGCGTTCTGAGTGAGCCCCTGATAAGCTGAGCTGCTGGTGCTGCTTGCTGAAGGAGTGTCTGAGTGACGGTGGCGGTGGTGATGCACCCGACCGGCGCGATTATGATGAGAAGCAGCAGGAGGTGAGCAGCGTGATGGTGCTCAGAACGAAGTAACAAGGGAGGTCATCCAAAGGAGCGACGAAGCAAGAGAATGAACCAAGATGCAAGAGGCGAGAGTGGACGTTGTGGTGTGAGGTGCTGGAAGTCAGGGAAGAGAGGTAAGGTCAGGCTGACAATGACCTCCTTCCACTGGCTGTGCTCTTGGGGTGCTCTTGCTGCTTGCTGGTATGGCTTTCTCGAGTCTCGCAGTGGGCGTTGTTGCTGAGGAAGTCGCGGTGGTCAGGGGAAACCAGCTCCACCGACTTTTTGAAAGCACGCCAAGCCGAAACAGCACATCACGTGCACAAACAACAACGTCACGCGTACGAGAGCAGTCTTCTGATGAGCGAGAGCAATGTTGTATTGGTCTCTACAGTGCGCGAGCGAAGTTGCATGAGCTCACGGCACGATTGGGGAAACATGGTATGGAATGTGATGAGCTCAAGTGTTGCAGGCGCTGCTCAGGGGGAACGCCCGGCACAATTGTCAGAACGCTCAAGCAGATTGCCCTTCTCTCGCATTGTAGTTCAGTTTCATGCTCGACGTCGACTTGGGTTCCCAGATTGCGAGAAGCAAAGTCAGGACCTACCGCGAAAGCAAGCGACGAAGCGCCCGCCATTCCACCAGGACTATCTATCGCTGGCGTGCCTTTCGTTCTCTCTCCTCCTTTCATCTCATATGGTCAACGATCCAATGGCTCGTACTTCACCTCCGCAGTATTCTATCTACGATGTGCTTGGGCATGCAGCTGTCAGAAAAAGCATTAGCCACGTGATTTCATTTTATTTCACTTCACGTCACTCCACGTGACTCCATTTCACTCAGGTGTCAGGGTCACTTACTACGCAGGATCCACGAGCATAACACCGGGATACCCGATCAAGCTCAGCCCAGCAATGGCAAAATGCGTGTGGAACACATCCACCATGTCACCAGGTCGATCAGCAATGCCACCCTCCTCAGGATCTTGACAGCGAAGGATGAACTCCGTCAGCTTCTTCTTGTCAATCCAGTCCATCTTACCGATCATGGCAAGACTGCTGCCCACCCACCAAGCGTAGCAAACATCGACAAGCTTCATCGGCCGGCCATTGAACCCGCCGCTGTCGTCAAGCTGTCTCTCGCTCAGCCAGGCACCCAGCCGATCTTTGCCTTCTTCTCCGAGGAAGGAGTCAAGCTCGCCTGTGATGCTGAGAGCACCGAGGCAGGTAAAGATCTGACCGGCGTGAGACTCAGCTCCAGGCGCGACACCGAAGCCGCCGTCGAAGTTCTGACAAGCCTTGACGTGGTCGGTCGCCGCTGTGACATTGATGAGGGGTGGCTCGTCTTTTCGCTGAGGCGGTAGGAGGTTGAGTAGCGAAAGTGCGTTGAGTGCGCCGTACAGGAACCGCGTGTCCGTCTCGCCCCACTCATCGCCAGCGAACGTCCCATTCGGCTGCTGCAGGTCTGCGATGTACCTTGCGATCTTCATCTTGCCGTTCGGTACTCTCATCTCCAGCTCAACGAAGTCGTCCACCATCGCCAATATCTGCACGGCCGATACTGTGTAGAGCATATGTGCATCGTGGCCAGGTGCTGCACCAAAGCCGCCATTGTCGTGCAAACAGCTCAATACGAATTCGATAACTTCTTCTGGTGGTAATGCGGCGGGCTGGCCTAGCAGATGAAGTGCAGTCAAACCCCAGTAGATACCGCTGATGCGGAGATGTTCGGTAAGGTGGGACTCGAGCTCGTCTCGTCTCTACTACAGTGTTAGTGTTAGCACAAGGAGATGGTGGTGGTGGTGGTGATGTTGCATACTGTGTCAAGGCTCTGAATGTAGGCGACATGCTTCTGCACCACCAGTCCGAGCTCGTCTGGAAGCTGACCGCTGCCTGTCCCACCACGTCCTGGTCCCGCTACAAGTGACATGTTGTAGGTTGCTGATGTGAAGTTGCACGAGGTGGTTTTCGTATGCCACGCGTGCTATAGCTCATCTGTGATGCGGCTTAATTTCCGGCAGCCAGACGAAGTGAGGTCCAACGTGAAATAGAGTTGCCTACGCGAACCTGGCGCTGATCATCAGTGGGACAGAGGTGAGGTGGGCTGCTTGGCAGAACTTCGTGCCTGACAGGGGCAATGACTTGCGTTAGGTGGGTCAATGCACGTTTGGGAGTGGAGAAGAGGGTTCATTGATCAGGAACCACCACCTCTTGCGTACTTCGAACCGTGGTCAGGAGAAGGCGTGTTCGCGAGAGTAATCATCTGGACCCCGCCGCCCTACGGTCAGGCACAGCATCGCTGTGTTTCAGCTGACCTCCTCCCGATCCCGGACACGAGGCCCGCTTCATGCATGCTCTACACTAAAGTACCGTAGCCGCCTACAGGTACCCTTCCCCTGCCCAACACTGCGGAGGTTCTCCATCCGGACGTCTGCAGAGCTCGCGCACACAAATCGCCGCCCACACGACACTCGTTCGAACGTCAATAGCCTTGTCCCACGCGCACACACACCAACACCAGCAGTCAGCGATCCTGAGCAAATATCCTAAATTCAAGCGACCGCATCGGCCATAGCGAGGAACAGCAGGGTGGAGCAGGTCGAGCCGAAGGACGACGGACAAGAGGCGCAAAGCCGCAGGTATGTTCTCTTTGTTCTTCGAGTCCCCTTGCACATTGTTTGCATTGCCCTGTGTCACCCTATACTGGCATGTCAGAGGAATATCAGGAGCTTCATAGGATACCACATGCTTACCCGACTTCTTGCACGAGCAGGCTGCACCTTATGTGCGTTTGAGACCACTCGAAGTCTTACCCCAGCCTGCTGGGCCCACTGAGGGCGAGCGGCAATAGCGGATGTGGATGCAAGGCACAACTCTGCGCATTGCTGGTCACACCGTCGCCATGCCTCGACAGGCCAAACCTAAACCCGCCGACCTCACCATCAATGCCAACGTCGCTCCTGCCAGCACCAGAGGCAATGCAACACCCGACCCCAAGAGCAGCCCAATGAACCTACAGGGCATAGACCTATCATCCTTTGGTGGTGACATCGGCATGGATATCGAATCTCTCCCACCGTTGCCTCAATCGCCGCCTATACCGCCTTCACCTGGGTTACATAAAAGGGAGCACTCAGCAAGCGGGACGAACGGCGTCAAGAGTCGAACCAAATCAGAGGCAGAAACACGAGACCAGCGGTCTCTACGACAGGTCAAAGATGACGAAGACTTCAGGCCAAGCAGCAGCAGTATGTCGAAGATATACCACCTGCGGAAGAACCCAGGCAGCACCCCTGAGCTCAGTCTGGTGGGGAGCAAGGAAAACGCGCGCAAACAATCGAATGAGGGTGAGTCGTGTGATCTTTGTGTGCGCGTGATACGATGCGTGCCTTCCTTGTTTGGCAGTGAGAACTCTCACAGGTTTCAGTTGGTGGCGTGATGAGATCTCAACTTCACTTCACTTGAGATTTGTTTATTGAATGAAGTTCACAACAACACACCTCCGACACCACTTCAACAACGCCAGAGCCATTGCCACCGCCGTCTGCCGCATGGCAGAACGCTACTAACAACGCAACGCAATCAGCTCAATATGCTAACAGTGTGATTCAGGCAGTATAGCCCCAACCGATATCCGGCCGCAGCCATCACCGCACCGCAGTGAAGACGGCGTCAGCGTCCGACGAAAAGATAAAAACCTCCGCAACCCACTCGCACGGTCAAAATCAATAAGGCGAGATTCTCACTCAAAAACAAAACCGAACGGCATTCCGACGTTCGATCAGCCTCCGAAAACCGCACCTTTAGCGTCTAACGGGCAAGCCGCACTAGATATGGGATTCTTCAAAGGCAAAGGCCACGATCGGCGTGGCAAGTCTGCTGAGCGTGCGGCGGCGAGCGAGAGTGATGAGAACGCCGCACCAGCAAGTCGTGCAGGTAACAACAATGGCCGTAGCTTCGTGTCAGGAAGCAAGAATGTCATGTCCAAGGCGGTCAGTGGGGGCGGGAGTCTATTCAGTCGACTAGGCAAGGTGGGGAGGAGTGGAAGCAGCACTGCGAAGGAGATTCCCGATAACGAATACGTGTCAAGGGTCATCAATCTACCGCTCGTCGAACAGACACGTGCCACCAGGATTAGTAAAGACCTGGACGGATGTCGTGACAAGACCGAGTTCTGGATGCCGGCCCTACCGTGGAGATGCATTGAGTGAGTCTCCGCATCTTGACATACTGCGATCTTTTAATGCTAATCATGCATAGCTATCTCAACCAAAACTGCGAGTCCGAAGGTCTGTACCGTGTACCAGGCAGCGGTCCGCAAGTCAAGCACTGGCAACGCAGGTTCGACACCGAGCTCGACATCAACCTCCTGGATGAGCGCGAGCTGTACGATCCAAACAACATCGGCAGTATGCTCAAATCCTGGCTGAGGGAGCTGCCTTCTGAGATCATGCCAAAGCAGCTTCAGCAGTCTCTTGCAGCAGAGCTCGCCGCGGGCAACAGAGACTACCAGAAACCCAATCAGCCCGTGCCGCAGAAACTGCGCGATGCGCTCTCACATCTGCCGCCTTTCAACTACTACCTTCTGTTCGCCATCACATGCCACCTCAGCTTATTGCTGTCGCATACGGACAAGAACAAAATGGATATCCACAACCTTTCCATCTGCATCGGACCGTGTCTGGAGCTGGAGCGCTGGCTATTCGGCTTCCTAGTTGGCGACTGGAGGAACTGCTGGCAGGGTTGCTTCACAGAGAAGGAGTATCTCGCCGCGGAAAAGGCGCACCATGAGGGTCGCGAATATGTGGTACCGCAAATGCCAACCATCGCCGACCAGCAGGCGCGGGCGCAGACGCAGGAGCCGGAGCATGATCAGTACGAGGATGACGAGGATGAGTCGCTCGAAGTCGGGAACGAAGATCGCATACTGCACAGCAGTGGCACAGGAAGGACCAGCGACCACAGCCGCGGAGCAAGCACGCAAGGCAGCCGATACGAAGACGCCCGCTCTGCACCTCACTCGCCTCAGCGCGCCACCGCGACCGAAAACACGCGCCCCGATGTCTTCCAGACACCTCGAGCATCCTCTAAGTATGCCGTCGGCAGCGGCAGTACTTCCAACCCCAACGGACGGCAGATGACTAACATGGAGCAGCACCGACCACACACAGCTGGCAAGCAGAGCGAGAGCAACAGCAGTTCCGCGGCCGCCACGCCTAGACAGCCTCACAGCCGCAGCCAGAGCGAATACCAGCTTTCGCCCGTGAAGCCGAGCTCGCCGGTCGATTTCCCGTTCTCGTTCAGAGAGTCGTGAAGACATGGCATGAGTAGCGGCATGAGCATACGGCACGGAACACAGCACATTCGCGATAGCAGTTGGCACCGGCCTTGCTCAGCAGAGCACGTCGACAAAGCTGGTCACCACACCACGATCACAGATTGACGGATACGCATCCAGATATGCCTGATACCCCTTCTTTTCGCGCGGCGTTCTGGGAGACGGATGGGGGATTGAAGCAGGAGACAAGCGAGGGACATTTTCGATGGCAAGGCGCTGGGCGCAACAGGGAGAGTGATTTGGGAAGCGAAGACTTTTGAGGAGAGCTTAGTGATACTGCTTGCGATTGCAGATCTCACCGAGCGAAACGATGTACTACTAGGAAACTTTACCAGCAGAGTCAGAGCGGAGACCAAAGCAGCGGCGAACCGTCGCGCCACTGCCGATAGTCTATCGAACTACCCATTCTGATTGCCACCCGCTCTCTTTCACTTCTCCCTTCTCCTCATCCCAGCTTAGTACACAACTTCGTTTTCCCTCATTTCTCGTTGTGAGCCACCGCGCAGCCATCTCACCCATATACTCCCGCATCACCTCTATACCCGCTTTCTGCGGAGCTTTCAGCCCCATCCCGTGATCCGCGCCTTGCACTTCCACCATCCAGGTCTTCGCTTTCATCTTCCCTCTCACTTCACGCAGCTGCGCTAGATCGCACATCGAGTCATGACTCCCGGAGATGAACAGCACATCCACTCCCTCGGGTAGATCAAGCAGGATCTGATCCCGCAGATCTCCCTTCGAGGCGCCGACGAGCGGGTAGCTGACCAGCACCAGCGATGAGATGGGGGAGTCGGATTGCTGGGGTTGCTGTGCGGTTAGGACTGCGGCGCGAGCGCCCATGCTGCGACCACCGAGTGCGATGGGAGATTTTGCGCCGTGCTGGGCTCGTGAGTGCTGGAGCACCGATTCGAAGCTTGACACGCGGGATTGCAAATGCATCGTTCCTTGGAAACATAGTACGGGTGATACAGTAGAGAAGCCGGAGGCGAAGAGGGCAGTGGCTGGGTTTGACATGCCGCCTCCGGCGCCATGAGTGAAGATCAGAGTTGGTGCGGACTTCGGGGGGCCGTAGTGTTGGCAGGGGATGTTTTTGCCGGGCTTCAACGAGGGGATGGTGAAAAGGGGTGGGCCGTCTTGGTGCTGGGGTGCATCCTGGGTAGGTTTGGCTTTCTTGGGAGACTTCTTTGGTTGAGCGGCCTTTTTCTTCTTGGTAGGCACTGGAGTACTGGTCTTGGGCTCAGTAGGGTTGGAGGCTTTTGTGCGAGATCTGGTCACGCGAGTTGTGCTCGTCTCTACATCGTTGTTTGATGCGGACTTGCTCTGCTTGTTCTCAATATCGTCTCGCTTTCGTTTTGGCATGTTGGATGGGAGACCTCTGAGAAGGCTGATGAAGTCGTAGATGGCAACTTACCGTCGACGATGGTCAAAAGTAATACCTACATTCAGCGTTCACGCTGTAGGACATTGCACTGCGTCGACGTGTGAGACAGAACAAACACTAGTGCCGATTTCGCGTTGGCCAATGAGAGCATGAGCTGCCCGAGCAGATATGAGGCACCAGCGCAGATATGAGGCATCAAGGCTGCACACCCGATTTTTCCTTAATTGACAATCGGGTGTGCGGGAGAACCTGAGCTAGCTCCCGCCTTTCGGGGACCAATAAAAAGCTCGAGATCAGGTAAGGCATCAAGGCTGCACCCCCGATTTCTCCTTAATGGAAATTCGGAGGTGCGGGAGTACCCCCGCTAGTGCCCGGATTTGAGCACCCAATGATAGGCTGTTGCTTGTTGCTTGTTGCTTCACCTCACGACACCATGTTTCCCAAACACTTGCGAAAGGTGACCATCGATGCAGCTTGCGACGGCTTTTGAAATCTATTCACCGTACAAGTCGTAGCAGTGCCAGCCCTAAGGTCTGTGTCACGGTGGGAGGGCAACTGTCTCCTCTTGGTTTTCGCTTCTCCTGAGGAAGAACGAAGGCAGTCCGCGGGCCGGGACGCCTGCTTTGTGCTATAAGACGAAGACTAGCAGCCGTTCGATTGAAGCACTTTAGACTCCCACGAACAAACTTGATCGTTGTGACAATAGCTCGGATAGAACGCCATGACAGAGATCCCACACATTTGACCGGACTGGAGGAGCGTTGAACGAAGACCGTACTGGCGGCATCCCTGTCAACGACTGAGAGAACGGTGGTGATCATCGCCCTAGAGTAGTGAACGGAGTCAGGGGTGTCTCTGCGATCATGGACGACCCCAGCGAAACCTTGAATATTTCAGCAGTATGTGCCGTCTCAGATATCGTGATAGATGTCTCGACTCATGGACCGCCTTGGTAGCTCTACATATACCCCATCAAGTCCCTCCGCGGAGTCTCGCTCCAGCATGCCACACTCACGGCCCAGGGTCTTGCCTACGACCGCCGCTTCATGCTCCGGGAGATCAAGTCAGACGGTACTCGACGGAATATGGCTTGCTACCACGACCCATTGATGGTCCGATTCATCCAATCGTTGGCGCGACTCGACCGGAGAGATCTCGCAGTGACGAGTATTGATGATGCTGACGCAGTGACGGTGCGCTTCTCACCAACGGACGGTAGCGCGGAGAAAGCGATCACGATTCCACTCGCTCCAGAAATCGCAAAGCTCAAGCAGACGGCCATCTCGATGCACGGGTGTCCTACCATCGGATACGAAATGGGTCCGTCCTACAACCAATGGTTCTCTAATTGCTTCGGCAAGGACGTGGAATTGATCTTCGTCGGTCATAATCGATGGAAGGTCCTCGGTAACCTGTCGCCTAACGCGGCTCCAACGAGCGGTGTACTGCCGTCGATCTTGAGCACGATCTCGAGCGTCGCCGGCTTAGCTAAGCCTGCCATTGAGGACGGCCATGAGTAAGGTCTCGGACTCGCCGACGTAGCACCGCTACTCGTCGTGAATCAGACCTCTCTCGGCCACACGACTCGCTCGCTGCCGGAAGGGATGCAACGCGATATCACGAAGTTCCGCCCCAACGTTGTTGTGTCCGGCGCTACCGATGAGTTTTGCGAGGACTACTGGCGTGAGCTGAGTATCGCCAGCTCAAATGGCCCTCAAAGTGGGAAGGGCACAAAGATTCTGCTTACGCAAAACTGTGGTCGTTGTGTGTCGCTGAATCTCGACTACGATACTGGAGACTTCGCCACTGGGGAAGCGGGCAAGATGCTCGCGAAGCTGTCGAAAGTCAGGAGAGTTGATGCAGGCGCTAAGTATAGTCCCGTTTTCGGTCGGTACGGGTTCTTGGATAAAGACGCGCACGGGAAGTGTATAACCGTGGGAGACGAGGTCGCTGTGACAGGGATTAATGCTGAGCGGACGGCGTTTCGTAAGGTATACATTTCTGGCGATGTGGTGGTCTGCTAGTGGGTTGCAGATGGGCGGTTCCCGGTGCCCTCTTAGCAGGCACGAATGCCATGTGAGTAATGCAAGGCAGCTGACCTCAGCAACCACAGCGGCGTCACCGTCGTCAGGACATTCGAGAACATGGTCATATGACCTGACCTAGCTGCATCTTTCTCCGGCTTATGTAGGAGCGCGACGGCAGCGTCTCAGTCACTGGAGCGGCGGCAGCGATGATTGGTACATCGGAGAGTATTACTTGTACATCTTGGAGTCTGGAGTAAGTAGTTGGCCCTGCGGGTTGGCTCACCAGAGCACAAAGTGCTCGACTTCAGTACAGCCAAGATTAGGGCGACTGGTAGACTGAGCTGGAGATGGGGGAGTGACCAAAAGCCACTGTTTGAAATTGTTCATTCGGTTCCGTTGTGAGGCAGATATCTCGGCATCTGCTAGATTTGACTTGCGTCCAGGCCACAGTGATGTCTTTCTCCATATGAAAGCGCTGGAGCTTCGTCTGTGGTACATACGCATTTCAGCATTCTTATGCCTCCTCACCCAGACCCCCGAGTTGCAAGCCCAATGCTTGCGACGAGAGTGCTCGAAGTGTAGCGAATGATACCACAACAGCCACGCCTCAGTATGCCTCAGCGCCAAAGTATGGTACGGACAACAGTCCCATCCAGCGCAATGGCGGCGTTTTCCAAGCCTCCAGTCCTCATCATCGAATATGAGGCTCGATCGCAGCTCCGTTCACCTCGCATCGTCTGCCGAATGCATTCCTCGTCTTCGTCGTGGTTGATAGCCACTACCCCCTTCATCGCCGCTTCTTCATCGCCGACTTCTCACCTCTGCCGCCCTTCCCACCTTTCTCTGCAGCCTTCTCAGCCTTCTCGTCGACCTCCACCAACCAGTCCGCGCTCTCGGAGTTCTTCCCCTTGTACCCATACTTGGGCACCCAGTCACTCTTCGCCTCGTCATACTGCAGCTTGCCCTCTCGCTTCTTCTTTTGGATGCCCTTCTTCGCTGCGAACTTCTCCCACTTCGTCTTTTCCTTCTCCTTGGGTACTGGCTTTTCTCGAGGTAGCTGCATTTCTGGAGTTGGGAGAGTGATTTGCAGATCCTCGCCTTCCGCGCGGGAGATGGGACAGTTGGTGAGCAGCTGGTTGATAAGGGCCTGAGCGCAATCCCGTGCTGTGGATGCGATGATGGCTTCTCGTTCTGCGTCCGATCCTGCGTCCTTGAGGGACGGAAGTGGGTTCGGGTCGTTGCAGAGGAGATGGCCTAGGTCGCACATGAGGGGTTGTGCTTTGGCGTCCTCCATTTGTACGTCGACTGTCGCCATTTTGGAAGTGTGGTTACTTGAATTAGTGAATGGTGTTCGTCCAGCCGATCGTGGAGAGGATCTCGAAAAATGTCACATCTTGGCAACGACTTTCCTCGGCTGATCGGCACTAGCCGCTAGCGTGGACCCTGCGATCGCACGTTCTTCTTGTTGAGCGAGGGACGGGGAGGATGTAAGTCGAAGATCTCTAAAATCGTGTACCGCGGACACGAGCTAGATACTGTAGACTGTTCTGGGGAGTGCTTGAGGTCTTTCCAGCGGCGCAAGCTAGCATGTGAACGATGACGATAGGTGGGACTTGAGCTGCAGGCGCGAGCTTGATCAGAGTTGGAGCTTGCAGGTCGTCGTTCCTTGCTTCGAAGCAAGGCTGAGAGGGCAGGAAAGGCTTAGTAACTACCTACAACACCTTCTCTTACCACTTACCTCTCAATATCTTTCACATATCCCAAAGACAACCCCTACCAATCCCAAGCCTACCATCAACCAATTTGCCACGATGCCTCCAACTCTCGCCCCCTTCAACCCACCATTGGGTCCTCAGCCACCGAGCACCAAGCTCTACCACCCTCAACAAGTCACTCTCGCTCTCAAGGAGAAGATATTTTCTCTCTCCGGCGATGACTTCACCGTCAAGACTGCCGAGGGCCTCGACATCTGCAAAGTCAAGGGCAAAGCCATCAGTCTTCGGGACACGAAGAAGTTCAGCGATATGCAGGGCCATGAGCTGTTTAGCCTCACCAACAAGATGCTGGCCATCACGAAGTCCTTCCATGGAACCAGCCCCGACGGCAAGCACGACTTCGAGGTCGCGGGCAAGTTCAAGCTGATGGGTAGCAAGAGTGTGGTCACGTTCAAGAATGCGAGCGACGGGAAGGAAGTCGAGTTGGTGGTCAAGGGTGATTGGATGGATCGAAGTGCTGAGATTACGTACATGGATAAGCCGGTGGCTGTGATTTCGAGGAAGTTCTTCAATGCGAGTCAGTTCTTTGGGGACAAGCAGACGGTGAGATTTTATTTGATACGGAATAAAAACTGTTAAGCTAACAGTGCTACAGTACTTCGTCGCGGTGGCCGGCAATGTGGACTTGTCCATGATCGCCGCCTGCTGCGTTGCGCTCGACGAAAAGGAGAACGAGAAGTGATGCAACACAACAGCCGCGAAAGCATGAGTTAATGAAGTCACGTCGTACGAAGTAACACCACAGTATATAGCTTGACATTTCCGACAATCAGGTGAGAATGCGTTGCGACAATAGGACACTGGTAAGCAAATTCACCTTCAGAACTCTATTGCTGTGGTGTTTCACCAACCCTCATATATAACCACGACATTCTTCCTACATTCGCAACCCCTTACAAACACTTTTATCTTGCAATCTGTCTTTCACAGTCACCGACCACTCCACAGGAGCTCCGCGACTTCTTGAGAAAACCCAACAAGCGTTCCACCTCAGTCTCTGCAGAATACGAAATGGATGTGTTGCCGCGACGATCCAAACGAATCCGCTCACAGCGCACACCAGACGCGACGCCACTACAGTCCTCGAGCAACCCACCTGAGCCTCCTGGCGACTCTTTGAGAAGATCCAAACGGGCCAAGTTGGAATCCTCGAAAAACGAATCGAAGGTGCCACCGCCACAGTCCTCTCCAAGTGATAGGAAAGAGCCAACGTTACCCGGCTGGATCTTCTCACCACGCTTTCGAAAAGTGCCGCCACCACATTCCTCGACGAACCTACCAGGACCCGGCGGCACACAGGAGATCTGCAGCATGCCGACAGTGCTCGATCCTGAGCTCTCGCAGCCCAGATCAGAGATGCCGCCGCCACAGTCCTCGACGAGCCTACCAGCGCCCGGCGGCACGCAGGAGATCTGCAGCTTGCCGACAGTGCTCGACCCGGAGCTTTCGCAGCACAAATCGAATGTGCCGCCACTGCAGTCGGCGTCGAACCCACCTGAGCCATGCAGCTCTGCGAGGAGACCAATCAAGCCGCTGCGCCGCCACGCGAGGCCAGAGACAAAGAGCAATATCCGCACCTACCAACTCGAGCCTGTGTACCCTCACATCAAGTACATGAAGCCTCTACAAGCCGACTCGACGACCCGTAAACAGTGTCGCAGACGTGTGAGGGATGACAAAGCTTGGATATTCGACGAACATCCCGTGGTGGACTTCAGGAACGAGTCTGTGTTCCTTGACGAGGACGATGACGAGCACCCCCTGGAGACTTGGGCCTCTTGGCAGTTGAGGAAGGCTCATAGGATGGGCCGAGATGAGTGGGCGAATAGGGAGTCGGCGGCTCCTGAAATGGTGAAGGATGATGAGAGGGAGGGTGATGAGGGCAATGGGGAGGAAAAAGAGGATTCTCTGCCAAAGGGGGAGGGTATTGAGTCTGGTCAAGCTCAGTGGCCTGAGAGCCGAAGTACTGTGCAGCCAAGTGAGGAAGGAGAGAGGACGCTGTCACAAACGAAGTGGGAGGACATTCAGTACGGTCAGGCGAAGTGGCCCGAGACCGGACGGTCCAAGAGGTGGTAGCTATCCTGTAATAGCACCTGCGTTAGTTGCGTCTAAGTGAATGTCAACCATGATTTCCACGATGATCGTTCCTTCCCAAACTGTCGGTATTGGCTTGGCGCCTCAAACCCTAAATTTCCTTGGTTGAATCCCAGGAGTAAGAGTAAGCGGCTCTCACGCCTCATCTCACTTGACTTCGCATCTCTGGTCGCAGAATGGGCCAACCATGTGGCTAATCCAGCAAGTCAGCATCTCGCCGGCTTTCTCCTCGGATTCTTTGACCCTTCTTACCGGCCTCGCGAGCTGTCAGCAACCTATATTGGCGCGTCCGCGTCGTATGGCAGTGCAACGTGTCACGAGTATACCTCTCGCATTCCCTCCATCAGCGTCACTAAACCAAAGCGAGGCCGTAGTCCTTACGCTTCCGTTCCGACCTCCGTGGACGGCCGCACCGCACCCGCGCACCAATGCCCGGACATAGTTTTCGGAGCCCTAGCACTCGACAGTCGCTGGATCCGGCGGCGAGGCTTCGCCATCAGGTCATGCTGCGATGTCGAGAAGGTAGGTGCTGACGAACGTGAGTCGGTATTCCATTATGTCTCGTATGTCCATTCCTGGGCAAGCGGAAAGCCTTGCATTCCTAGACGTCAGAGTACCCCTCGGTGGCTTGCAGCAAGAACGCGGCTCTGGTGTACAGTAATACGTCCGTAGAATCCTTATACTCCGCCCTTGTCATCGTACCATCTCTTCTGTAAAGCGTCTACAGTATGGCTGGACATCGTTGCCTCATCGATATGCCGCAAGGGTCGACGATACCTGCAGTAACAATTCTTGCTGACATGGATAGCATATCGCCTCGAACGTCGATACAAATTGATATGCCGCAGGGGGCCGATGGCGAACCTTTGCGTGTCCTCGCCTTCGACACACAAAGCACTTGTGCTCAACTATTCAGCAAACAGCTATCCGCTCATTTAAAAATCGGTACGATACACCATCCGTACGTGCTAGCGGCGACTCTAGGACCCGAGCACATACATCGGAAGATCGGCAACGACCAGACGAAGAGGTTATGGCAGGGACGAGCGGACGGCGCATCTGCTCGAGTCAAAGCTGCCACTTTTGAGGCTGCAACGAATGACTTGCTGCGGAACGCAGACAAGCTGGAGCAGAAGGTGGGTGGTAAAACAATGTTGACAGTCTTGCCTGTATGTCGAAGCTGACATTCTTCTAGGATAAAACCGTCTTCATTACAGAATATCCTCCGTTCGTGATCAAGCACGAGATAATCGAGGCTGCTCTCAAGAGCCAAGAAACGATTGTCTCGAGGATGGCCAACCCAACCGTGATCCCCGACGATTTGCTTAAGCTATTGACTCCGATGATCTTTATCAATCACCCTGCTTTGACGATCCCGAACTGGCTACGTCTAGCAAGAAACGAGTACGGCTCTTGTGGCATCGACGAAGACGACTTCGCTGTTTGGACCTCTTTACGTTGGTCACGGATACTGTTCGACTACCTACGCAGCACACAGCATCTCAAACGCCAGGACTCCGTTCACTCGAACCACTCAACAACGCGCTGGGAGCCTGGATATGTCGCGACAAGACCATACGTTGTAGATGCTGCTGATGTAGCGAACAACACCCACGCAATGGTTGCAGCAACATGTCGTCTCCTCGGCATCGACTACAAAGAAGTCAGCACCAGCTGGCTCAAGTACTTCGAACGCGCAGCCTCCACCGCGCTCAAGAAGACTCTCCCTAGCATTACGAACGCTTTCTCAGAACACCTCCTCAGCTCTCAAGCCTCCGCCATCAACCTCGACGCTGAGACCGTGGAGTGGCGGAAGGAGTTCGGGCCTGAAGTGGCCGATATGCTGCGCAAGAGAGTCGACGAGGAGATGGTGCACTACCGCTACCTGCAGAACTTCAAGGTTAGAGTCGTGCCGAGTCTGACGACTTCGGCGCTGATGCAGAATATCACTGGTATGCCGGATCGAAGGAATAGTGCGGTCACGCCGAATAACGCGGAGATCGAGGGGTTGGGGTTCGGGCATCCGCTGAAGATTATTAAGACTGCAATTGATGAGCCACAGAAGCGAAGGAAGTCGGATTTTAGATGAGCCAAACGAGGTCTGCGTGTCGAGTTCGAAGACGGCAGTGCCAGAGCTCAGCCGTGGACCAGCGAAGGGGAGGCGTATCGGCCAAGAGATGGGATAAATCGCCACGACGCTTTGTGCGCCTTGCTCCGTGTCGGGCTACATGATGCGCCTTACCAGGGTTTCGCGTTCCCCTCTCGGCCAACGTAGTCCCGGTGGCGGCTCCTCGCGGCGTATGCATATGAGGATTACGACCTGACAGAATGGATGAGTGATGAACAACGAAGAATGTATATGCCACGAAGGGTACGAGGGCCAATACCAGCATTGGCGAGAGACACAGGGCGAGTGTCATCTTGATACCACCAAAGCCCACAACGCTATTGACGCGACCACCCAGTCTATAGAGGACAACGACGCCCAATACGGATCTCGTCGACACACCATCATCCTTCAAACGCACCATCAGGGAAGTCCTTCAGCGCCAGCTTGGAGGCACAAATCACCACGATAGAATGCTTCGACGCATTGATCGCTATCTGCGAATACAGCCCCTGCTGCACGTGGCCGTTGACTCTAGCCACCATAGTGTCGAGATCGTCTTGGAACCATTTGCGGAAGGTCGTGAAGGCATCGGCGGAGGTGGCATCGATATTGTGCCAGATTGCGTCGATGCCGGTGACCCGGACCGATGGGTCGCTAATGTCGACTTGGAGAGGGTTGAGTGCTAGTAGGTGTGAGTTCATGATGACGTTGCTGGTAACGTGTGGTGTGGTTACCATTAGGGTCCATGTCGATGGAGAAAAGTTGACGCCGCAGCGGTCGTGGAACGTTCAACAACTGAAGTCGGACAGTGTATGTCGTAGCGACTGTTGTGCTTCTGTTGTGTCAAATTTGCGTGCTAACCAGTCTGACTCGTCTTTGTACCAATCGATTGTCTTGACTGATGAAATCGAGATGAAGACGTGAACACAGATAGAAGGCAGAAGCACTTGGAAATCAAACCGAACTAAGGTAGCCTCGCATGTACCCATGTACTCATTTACTAGGAGGCGATCTGCATTCAATGGCGTTACAACATGCACGAGGACCTGCAGTGTCTGTACATGATTGGGTCTTGTGCTTGACCATGTAACAACAAATTTGAAGTGCTAGTTGATCAAAGCTTCGGTTGCTCTGTTTCTGATCCACTGCCTCATCAATAATTTCCACAACCCTCGATTCCAACCTCAAGCAAACAACATCGACACCCCAGCAAGTTCACTGCATCGACTCATCAACAACCCACCTCCAACTAAGGAACAGTCTCACTCACCATGAAGTTCTCCACTCCCCTGATCGCCTTCCTCGGCCTCTCAACTACTTCAGCCAGTAAGTCGCACCATATTTCCCACCCCAGTTCTACCGCCCTCTGAAAACTGACACACTTCCCGCAACAGTGGCCGACGCAGTCAACCCGCAGCGCCACAACCCCATCGACCGCCGCGACCTCATCACAGCAACAGTCACCACTCTCAGTTCCGCCACCCTGCCTGTCATCAACCACTTCACATCGCTGAGCGGTGCCGTAAGCTCGGCCGAGAGCGCCCTCAACAGCGCCATCGCCAGCGCGGAATCTTCTGCTAGGGTGACTTCGACGAGTACGATGGTGGTGGTGGCTTCGACTGCGACTGCGACGGCGGGTTCATGTACCAATACGGGAGGTGCTGCCATGCAGACAGTAGGGGTCGGACTCGGGGTGGTTGTTGGTGCGGTGGTGGGCGCGATGGTGTTGTGAGGGTGAGCTGGACGATATGAGGAGTCTGGGTGGTTAGCGTGATGATACCCTTCTGCTTTCAATTGACCGAGAGACAACACGAGGAGATCAATCATTGCGTGTTGCAGTGGAGAGCATAGTTGGATCAGCCACTGTGGCAAAACATGATATTCTGACTTTGACTACACCTTGTGACCCATGCTCACCTACGATGAGCTTTTTGTGATAGTGTCGCAAAGCCCCAACGCCGTCGCTAATGCTTCGTCTCCAGTCCGCTCCTCTGCGAGGGCATTTGCTTTTCTTTGGCTTGGCATGGTTTCCTTCCCACCTTCCATGCCGCAAACATCCATGTGGCGTGCAGCCTTGTAGTAGCCTCATATTTCATCGTCTCATTCGACTCGATAGGCAACTATCCTCATCTGCCAGGGAAGCCACCAGGTGGCGCAAAGCCGCGACCGCCCGGAGGAGGCTGGAAACCTCCTGGTGGGAAGCCAGCTACAAATCGAAGATCAGCACAGTTCCAAGTTGGTTCGTAGATAGTACTCACGTGGTGCTCCACCAGGTGGGAAGCCTGGCGGGGGTCCTCCTCTACCCGGGAAGCCCATCGGTGGCGCCCCTGGAAAACCCGGCCCTCCGACACCCGCAGCCGGCCCCTGCAGCCCAGGTCCTCCGATACCTCTTCCTGCGGGTCTTGAAATACCCGGCCCTGCCTGCATAGCTGTCGGTGCTCCCGCGCCCGCCGCGCTTGTGCCGAGTCTTGCAGCTCGGTCGGAAGGTGGGGGTCCATCGACTGAGCAAGAGACCACGTGTGCGCCGCGTACGATGGCCAGGCCGATGCTGCGCTTCTCTTCGGTCTCGACGATTTGGGTTGTGGTGGATGCGCCTGGTGCGCCGCTGCCTTTGGTCTTGCGCTTGACTTTGCGGAATTCTTCGCAGTCGGCTAGGACGAGGTTCATGTGCTGTAATACCCATTAGTTGCGAGTCGCGTGGCAGTTCTACGTCGGTAGATGTACCTTATCGAATGCCAGCATCTGCCCAACCAGCTGTCTTCCGTCGTTCATGGTGGCTCGCATCCTGTAGTTGATCTGGCGGAGTGTAAGCGTCAACTCATAACTGAGGCCGGTCTGGAGTAGTACTCACGAAGCCAATCTACACTCGTTATCAGCGATCTGTCTCTGTCAACGCAGGGCACTTCTTGACGAAGGCATGGGAGTGTGAACTTACCATCTTGCCCTGCTTGTTCGCCATCGTCGCGCTGTCGCGTGCCTAGGCACTTCTTGTTGTCGATAGTTCTGGGCGATCTTTCGCAGCTCGTCAACAGGGCTCGTGGTATGGCTGGCGGCTGATTGGAATAATCCACGCGAGCTCTCACGCAAAAAGTTCAGCTTCAGCTTCACGAGCGAGGTTAAAGGGCGCTCGGGCCACGCTTGGCGCCGCACAAATCGACCTTCATCTTTCGACGCCAGAAGTTTGACAGCGAACCTCATCTCTACATCGGCCATCGCCAGGACGTGAAGACTTCACCAGCACAATGGTACGTAATAGACGTCCACTCATTGATACACCAAAGAATTCTGGCCCAGCATCCGATTACAACTGCGCCAGAGGAGATACCAGAACAGCCGCTAATCAATGGTATCACAGGCCAAGGGCGAGAAATCGACACAGCAGGCCGATGGCCAGAACATCAAGACCCAGGGCTTGACCGACAAGACCAACAACCCCATGCGCGAGCTCCGCATCCAGAAGCTCGTCCTCAACATCTCCGTCGGCGAGTCTGGTGATAGGTTGACAAGAGCCGCGAAAGTGCTGGAGCAGTTGAGCGGTCAGACACCAGTCTACAGTACGTCAACCCGCATCATCATACGTGAGAAAGCGCATTGGAGGACAGGGTACTGACGAAGACATTGCACAGGCAAGGCACGATACACTGTCCGAACCTTCGGTATCCGCCGTAACGAGAAGATCGCCGTCCACGTCACCGTCCGCGGCCCCAAGGCAGAGGAGATTCTCGAGCGCGGCCTCAAGGTCAAGGAGTACGAGCTGAGGAAGCGCAACTTCAGCGAGACCGGCAACTTCGGCTTCGGTATCTCCGAGCACATCGATCTGGGCATCAAGTACGACCCGGCGATTGGTATCTACGGCATGGACTTCTACTGCTGCATGTGAGTAAACACTACGAGTACAAGCGACTGGGAGAAAGTTGGCTGACACGAACCACAGGACCCGTCCCGGCGAGCGTGTTGCCAAGCGCAGGCGCGCACAATCCCGCATCGGCGCCTCCCACCGCATCAACCAGGCCGAGACCACCAAATGGTTCAAGAACAGGTTCGAGGGTATCGTGCGATAGATGGGTCGTGAAGTTGGTGGATACATGACTGCATGGCGTCAAGAGCATGGATCGGTTCAGGTAGTACAAGAGTCATGGCCTATCGGAAGCTGCTACTTCATCTCCTCCCAGCATGAGCAAGATCACAAAATGGAGGCTTCACCTTGATGTGACTTGCCGCTTAACCATTGATCGCTGCCTCACTGCGCCCTCCTTCGTCCGTCCCTCTGGTAGGTTTGTCTCCTTCGATCCAACCTTCCCTCTTCCCTCCCGTCGTATCTCTGGCGTGTCTTGCTTGGTTCAGTGAGGGTAAGTACTCGATGCTATGTAGGTATGAACATTGATCTGTCTCGGTTCAAGAAAATCTTTCAATCTGCGCCCAATCTCGTCATTGGCTCCAGCTCAACATACCTCATATTTTTAAGATCCCATGCCTGATATAGGCCTTCGTCGCAGCTTCTCTGGTCCTTCTGATCGCTTTGCTCCGATCCAATGAAGCCTGTGGGTTTGTTCGGGTGTGACCAAGGTGCACATTCTGAGGTCTTCTACATTGGCATAGGCTTCAGCACGAAACGGAGAAGAGCGACATCGATGCATGCTCGGGGCTTTGCGTAACGATCAAGCACGCTAAGGATCAAAGGAAGTGGCACTTGAACGTTCTTGAGAAACCTGTTTCTTTTGATGCTGAGCTGCTACAACGAATCTGCTTGTCCATCCTACCCGGTGATCGACAAGGAGATCCTTGCTCCGCCACCAAAACTGTACTATTCTCTCCTCCGAGAACAGCTCATGGCTCCTCAGTCCGCAACATCGCCTCTGCCGCATTGAGAGCTGCCTGGTCAACCCCTGGCGTTCCAGTCTCGAGCGCTGTGCTCTCCGACTTGGGCACGGTCTCTGTGATACTGGACGTTGCCTCAACCGCTTTGGATCCCACCCCTCCATCGCTGGGAACGGCCGCCTCGGTGTTCAGCATTCCGTCCACCGTGTTCGGTGTTACATTTTCCATGCCGCGCATGGTGAACCACTCGTGGTGCAAAGCGGCTCTCGCCGTCATCCGATCATTGGGGTTGTACTTCATGATCCTGCCGAGCAGATCTGCAAACAGGTTGGTCTCAGCCTCCCTAACAACACGATGGACCCACCTCTCGCCCTCTGTGTACCAGTATCCAGGAGCAAGAGAATCGGCAAAACACCGCGGGTCTTGCGCGACGGATGCATGGACATTGCTTCGCATTTTTGCTTCTTGCTCCGCTGTCAGCGGCTCGACCTTCATCGCACGTCCTTCAGCATCTGCTTCGTCTTTGAAGATGTCCTTGCGAAGCTTCCACGTCGTCCACCACGGTTGTGGTAGCGGGCCGCGCAGCAGCACCATGCTGTAGAGCAGATCGTCGATTTCCTGGTCGAAGAGGTTGAAGAGTTTCCTTCCCGTTCGGATCTGGTAAATGGTACATCCGAGAGCCCAAAGGTGGCTGCCGAAGCCGGCGGTCTTTTCGAGCAGTAGTTCTGGAGTACCGTAGATTCTTGGAATGCCGAGCTCTTCTGGTGGAGTCGAGGGGTGGAAGGACTGGCCCAGATCGATCATGCAGGCTTTGTTAGTGATGAACCTCGGGTCCACGTTCCTGAAGTCTATGGGGCCGACTAGGTGTCTGGGAGCGCTTGGTTCTGTTGGGATACTTCCGGAGGTAGTGAAGATGGTGACGCGGTCTGGCTTGCCAAACTCCCGGAGCACATCGTCCTCGCTCAGACTGTCCAGACCGGTAAGCTTCAGCAGGATGTTGGAGGGAGTAAAGTCTGTGAGTACGATAGAGATGGTTCACACCGTAGACAGGCACTGAGGAGGGGGAGAGAATGACTGACCGCGGTGGCAAAGTCCGCACATGTGGAGTGCAGCCATTGCTTGCACAGCTTGCAACGCAACATCGCGCAGCGTCTCGTCTACATCGCGAAACGCTTCTGGCATGCGCGACACCCATGGTCCAAGGACAGGAAAGACAAAGCACAGGTGCATGCCGTTCGGACCATCATGCCAGAACCGATCTAGTGGTAGGCAGACATACTTTCTGAGCTCGCTCGCCAGATTTGCTTGAAGGAATTCAGCACCACGCAGCTCCTGGCAGTCTTCCGTCGAGACTTCTGCCATCATTATCTTCAGGGCGACGTACTTCGGAGTCTCACGCTTCTTGTCGCGGCACAGCCAGACGTTAGCATATCCTCCATGGCCAAGCTTGTGGATCACTCGATATCGGTCAGCTTCTCCTAGGCGGTCGCCGAGATGTACTGGGTGGTGTCCACCTGCTTCGTAGCCGGCGACGTGTTCCAGGCCGAAAGGAGCCTCTTTCAACATCAAGCCATTGCCTTTCGGCATGTTGCTGTGCTCGTTGTCGGGCGTGGCCATCGTGGTGACGTCTCTTTGCGATGAGCTGAGGCGGACAGGTTCGTAATACATGCTCTTCAAAACGTGGTGACTGGTGTAGAAGATGTCGGTTTCGTTCGTTTGCGCAAAACCCTTTGTGCGTTTCCAGAACTGTAGGTTGTCCGAACACTTACAATAGGCGGCGCAAACAGGAGGTAGGAAGGTGTCGAGTACACTAGATTGTGCAGGAGATATTCGATTGTTTCAGGAAGGAAGCACGTCAGAGAAGTCAAGGCAACTTAGCCCACGTACTGACGCCGAAAACAAACACATGTGCCATGATTCAGTCGCATGTGTGAATCACACCAAGTGCCAGCGTTTCGTGCAACGCCCACTTCAGTGCCGTAGGATGACCTCCGTTATGGTCGTGCTCGAGAAGGCATCTGCACGGGAAAGAGCAGTCAACGAAACTTTTCTTCAGCCTGGTAAGTCTTTAGCTTGCGATGGTGGATATAAAGCTACAATCAGGTAAGAACGTTTCGCTCTGCAAAGCCTCGTTTGAACAACTCCATGAAGGTCACAGCACTCTTTCAAGTTCTCGTCTGCTGCAAGAACCAGTTCCGAGACGAGTCGCTCCACATCGTAATCATAGTCTCGCCGTTTCGGTCATCGTTCCTTCTCATTTTTTCTGCTGGCCCTTCATCATGCTATCGATCCAGGGTCAGTGACATGTCAACGCCGACGTTTGGTCTATCACATACCTGTCCCACATGTTCCCGAATGCACCCTTTGATGCCGACTGATCAGCCAGACTCCGACGGTTGGCTTCTGCCTTGTCGTTGCCCGAATGGCGTTTGGCTTGTTGCATGCTGTTGAACAGCTGGCCCTCAGACTACGTTCTATTAGTGCACTTGCAGGAAGCGGAATTTCATGCCTGAGACTTACGCTTTTGCGGCCGTGGTTGACACTGCTCATCGGGTTATGATGGTCGTCCTTGGGAATCTGCTCGTCCGGCATGATGGTGTTTGTCTTTGTGGTATGTGGTGAGTGGTGTTGCAGATTATCAAGGCTCGAGGGGACAGTGTGCTTTATTAAGAGGTATGAGTGATGTCAAAGACAAGACGAAGGAGTAAAGTCCGCAACGACCCAGAACAAAGAAGAGCACGCAACCTTCACGGCCCGACTCGTAGTCTTCCGTCGTCATCATCTTTCGTGTCTTCAAAGCACAAGCGCGCCATACCTACTCGATGCCCGACACCGCGAGATCTCGTCAGCAAGGGACGATCTAGAGTGCATGAGCTAGTCAGATCGTTCTAGACTCATTGGCTACAAACGATCTCTGCATGCGGGTATGCAAGATCTGTCCATGACACATGCAACGGCTTGCGGTAGTGCAAAGCTCGATCGAACTTCAGGTAGGGCTGAGGGTGTGAGGTCTGAAGTCAATAACGTCATCGTTGTGGAGTGGGTGGATTTGGTTGGCGAAGCTTTGCGATGGAAGTCTGGTGAACCGACAGCGAGCGAAGCGTGCATGTGTTAGTAGAAGCTTGTGCCCGATATCCTGTATAGGTACTGACTGAGCATGCCTTGCTGCAGTTAACTTGATCGATTGCTCTGCCATATCTGTCTTTGATGCTGCCGGCACAAATGTCTTCTCTCATGCCATAATATCCCCAATTACGTTTCAGCATATCCCATCATGTTCATCCTCCACCTACTTGACAATCTTGCAAACCAGGTCCTGGCTGTCGACCGAATCGCCGCTCTTGACTCCCAGTTCGCTCACCTTACCAGAATGTGGTGCAGAGATAACCATTTCCTGTAGCACGAGTTAGTGTCGCCATCAAAACTGAGATCGTGTCGTAACATACCATCTTCATAGCACTCAGGATGGCGATCGGATCTCCCTTGCTGACCTCCGAGTCTTCCTTGACCCTCACCTCGATCACCACACCGCTCATTGGGGCACCGACTTGGCTGCTGTCGCTGGTATCGGCCTTCGGCCTGCTCACGTTCTCAACCGCAGCGTGCTGATCATCAACAGCGACCGATCGCATCTCACCGTTGAGCTCGAAGAACACCTCGCGCTGACCAGTCTGCTCGCTCAGCGGCCCAACGGCCAGAAGCTTCAGGATCAGGACCTTGCCCTTCTCAAGCTCGACGCTGAACTCTTCGCCGACCTCCGGCTTGTTCAGGAAGAAGCGAGTCGGGAGTACAGACAAGTCGCCGTACTTGGCGCAGAACGTCTTGTAGTCCTCAAACACCTTCGAGTACATGACATAGCTTGCCACGTCGGTCTCGGAACAGCCGCCGTATTGCTCCTTAAGCTTCTTGCGGACGTCATCGAAGTTGATCGGGTCCAGGTAGAGGCCTGGTCGCTTGTCCATCTTGCGCCTGTCACGGAGAGCTCGGGTGCGGAGCGGCTCTGGGAAGCCACCATAGGGTTGTCCCATGAGACCTTCGAAGAACTCGAGCACTGAGGATGGAAAGTCAAGCTCTTCGGCTTTGTCGATTGTCTCCTGGTAGGTCAAGCCATTGGACACCATGAACTGCGCAAGGTCACCGACAACCTTTGATGTAGGTGTGACCTTGACAATATCGCCGAGGATCCTGTTGGCATCTACATACGCCTTCTTCGTCTGTGCCCACTGCTCACCAAGGCCTTGTTGTGCGGCCTGGAAGATGAGATTGGTGAGCTGACCACCTGGGATCTCGTGCTCGTACACCTCCGGATCAGGGCCAGTCAACCAGGCCTCGAACGGGGAGTACATCATCCGCACTTGAGCCCAGTACTGGTCGAGAGCGCGCACGTGCGCAGCATTAAGGCCAGGATCGTGCTCTGTACCCTCGAGCGAAGCGAGTATAGCACCGATGCTTGGCTGGGAGGTTGTGCCAGACATTGCGTCAGTCGCGCAATCGACGGCATCAGCACCGGCTTTGGCGCATGCGACCATGGAAGCGACACCAGTGCCTGCAGAGTCGTGCGTGTGGATGTGGATTGGGAGATCTGGATACTTCTTCCTGATGCCGCCGACGAGCTGCGTCGCGGCCTTCGGCTTCAACACACCCGCCATGTCCTTAATACCGAGGATATGGGCACCCATTCCCACGATCTTGTCGACAAGACCCATGTAGTACTCGTAGTTGTACTTCTTTTTGGGATTAAGCACTACGTCAAAGTTAGCACTGACTTCTCTTGCGCAGGGGTAGCTCTCGGCCTTAGATCAAGCCACTGAGCGTCACAAGTGGCATTCTCTCTTCTTGGAGAATCTTCGGAATGCCACTCGGCCCGCTCAGAAGTCTTGGGAAGCACTTACTGTCACCCGAGTAGCACAGAGCACCCTCAGCCACACCTCCAGCCTTCAGGACAGCCTTGATACCAACCTCAAGCTGCTCAACATCGTTGAGCGCATCAAAAACTCGGAAGATGTCCATTCCGTTCTTCTTGGCCTGCTCGCAGAAGTGGTAGATGGCATTATCCGGCAGCGACGAGTACGCCACACCATTTGCACCACGCAACAGCATCTGGAACGGAATATTCGGCACCAGCTTCCGCATCTTCCTCAGCCTGTCCCACGGATCCTCGTACAAGAAGCGCATGGCGACGTCGAAAGTGGCACCACCCCAGCACTCCAGAGCCCAGGCATTGCTGAGAGCATGGCTCGTCTCTTGTGCGATTTCGCAGAGGTCGACGGTCCGGACTCGGGTCGCGAGTAGCGACTGATGCGCGTCACGCCACGTGGTGTCCATGAGCAAGCAGCCCTTGTTCTGCCTGACCGCTTTGGCAAAAGCTTCTGGTCCTTCATTCACGATAATGTTCCTCCAGCCTGTCTTGCACGGCTCTGTGATGTCGAGCGGCTCGCCATTCTCGTCCTTCAACACTGGCTTGACGATGTCGCCCTTGAACTTCGACTCGCCGATCTGGCCCTTGATCTGGCTACCGTTGACCGCGATATCGCCAAGGTATAGGAGCAGCTTCTGTGCACGGTTCTGGCTACCGATGAGCGAGAACAAGGAAGGTGTGTCGTCGATGAAAGTCGTCCAGCAGGTGCCTTCGATAAACGTAGGGTTGGAGAGAAGTGAGGTAAGGAAGGGGATGTTCGTCTTGACTCCTCGGATGCGGAACTCGACCAATGCACGGAGCATCTTCCTACGAACGATCTCGTACGTTGAGCCATGGCATGTGCACTTCACCAACATACCTAGATAGAAAGGATCAAAAGTCAGCAGTGCTCTCTCTTTGCTGCGGCAGGCTTCTGCTGGAAAGCATGCTTACTGTCGTAATGTGGTGTGATGATAGCGCCTGCAAAACCATTGCCACCATCGAGACGAACACCATTGCCGCCAGCTGAGCGGTACACCTCAATCTTGCCGCTATCCGGGCTGAAGTTCTGCGCAGGGTCCTCAGTGGTAATACGGCACTGGATGGCAAACCCACGAGTCGAGATGCGGTCCTGCGTCAAGCCAAGCTGCTGCAGCGACGCACCAGCCGCGATCTGGATCTGAGCAGCAACGATGTCGATACCAGTGATCTCCTCAGAGACAGTGTGCTCGACCTGAATACGCGGGTTGATTTCGATAAAGTAGTAGCGGCCTTCCTGGTCAACCAAGAACTCCGCTGTTCCAGCGTTGCAGTAGTTCGCAGACTTCGCAAGTTTCACAGCGTCGTTCAGGATGTTGTCTCGAGTCTCGGGGTTGAGGTCCTTGGCCGGACCCATCTCCACAACCTTCTGATGTCTTCGTTGCACCGAGCAGTCGCGCTCGAACAAGTGGACGACATTGCCATGGCTATCACCGAGGAGCTGGACCTCGATATGCTTCGGCCGGTACAGAAAGCGTTCGATGAAGACAGTCTCGTTACCAAACGAAGACTTCGCCTCAGACGTCGCTCGCTCAAACGAGTCCTTTAGATCCTCCTGCTTCCAGACAACACGCATACCTCTCCCGCCGCCACCGAACGCAGCCTTGATGATAATCGGGAAGCCGTGCTCGTCTGTGAACTCCTTTGCATCCTCGAATTTGGCCACAGGGCCAGGTGTTCCTGGCACAGTCGGGACGCCACATTTATGAGCAATCGTGCGTGCTGACACCTTGTCGCCGAGGTCGTTGATCGTCTTCGAGCTAGGTCCGACCCAAATCAGACCTGCATCTTCGACCGCCTTTGCGAATGCGTAGTTCTCGCTCAAGAAGCCGTAGCCAGGGTGGATGAGCTGGACGTCGTGCTCCTTGGCTATCTTGATGATCTCATCTCCTGCCAGATACGCGCCCACCGGCGTGAACTGCCCTCTTTTGCCAATCACGTAGGCCTCGTCCGCCTTCTGCCTGTGCATAGACAGTCTGTCTTCATAGCTGAAGACGGCGACTGTCTGCAGCGACAGCTCGTGGGCTGTTCTGAAGATTCGGATTGGGATCTCGCCACGGTTGGCCACAAGGATCTTCTTCAGCTGCATAATCGAGCTGTTAGCTCGTAGGCGCTGATGGACCGTGTTTTTGCCATGGTATGTCTCGCTATCGGGGTCGCGGGTGCCGTACTCGCCGTCGGCGGTATCGTCGATGGCGGACATGGTGGATGGGTGGTTGATGGGAGGTGTGTGAGGCTCCTGGAGCGGAGGTGAACCGTTTATCTCGCTCGGCTGTGGATGGCTCAGCGGTGTAGGCTAGCGTACTTGCTTGTTGTGTATCTTACACTGACTCTAACCTTCCTGCCACGCGATATGCACGAGCAAGATCACCACATGTCAATGTCACGGCAGCTCAAGTGAATGTGGTACGATGGAGAGAGAAGGGCACAGTACACCAAGGACGACAGGAAATAGCGTCTAGTGGCAGGTAGAGGTAATCAGTACTTTGTTATTGCGTCGTCTCAACGCGCCGTCATCGGGATTTTTATCTGAGCTTGAGAGCTGCACAGCTCTTCTGCGGGCATAGTCTTCCCGATCCAAGTTAGCAGGGGCGGGGGTTGACCTCGGTCGATAACACCTTATCAAGGACAACGGAATCTCATATGATAAGGTAGCCGAATATGTGCCAAGCCCCCGAGTCACACTCCCGTCTCTCGAGTCCACCTAAGGTATCCCGATCTGTAGATTCTATCCACACCACTCGCCTCCGAATTTTTGCCTCGCACCTCACTTCTTCTTGTATGGTGGGTTGCTGTAGCATGAGTCGGCGACAGAAGGCGATGCAAAGAGCTAGATAGACATACAAAGGCTTCATTGTACTGTCCTTCTTCGGCAGCCAGCTATCTTGCAGCTTCATCGTCGGGTGGCGTATGGGGAGAGAAGTTGGTTCGTCCGCATTCCCTTTATGAAAGCATAAGTCAGCACTCGCGAATGGCCAAAGGGTACAACCTTATAAACCTCATACTCGACCGCCTGCTTCCCATCCACCGACACATACCAATGTCCATGCGCCACAAACACCGTCTGCTCCATCCATTTCCTATAACACACCATTAGCATATCATCTGGAAACTCCCAGCGCACAACCGAGCTTGCTGACCGGCCCAGGCAGTTACTTACATCGACTCCCCACTAACCTCAAAAACCGGCGTCGTAACGAAATAATGGTCCTCGCTCCTCGTCCTCCGCGCCTCGGGACTCCACTCCAAACACTTCTGCATCGCCTCATCCACCTTTACGATCCCGGGGTAGTAACCGTACAGACACTCCCCGGTCTCCTTGTTACGAGCGTTAACGCGGATGTCGAGGTGTCCGGTTCCGGTGCTGGGGTCGCAGCCAGTCGGAGCCGCCCTATATGATCTCGAGGTCGATGCCGCTGCCCTTGATGTAGCCGCCGGTGACGGGGACGGCGAAGCGGATTTGGCCACCTTTGGTAGGGCCGAGGTTGAGCGTGTCGTCTTTGCTGATGAAGGCGCGGACGGCGAAGACTTGTTCGAGGGTGGGAGGCATTGTTGTGTGAGATGGTGTGGTGTCGGGTTTGGATCTTTGGGGTGGGTTGTGTGAGGCTATGGGAGGGACTGCTGGATCTCTCTGATGATGAGTTATTGTTGGATCGTGCTGACGGCAGACTACTTTATACTAATCATGATCTCCAATGCTCTTGGGAGAGTTGGCAGTTACATGAGCGACCATTGGATGACTCTTGGTGGACGTGGTCCGAGTCTTTCTCGGGCAGCACCTCGAGACGAGATCTGCATCATTCAGCCTCGTCGCATACCGTAATCTCTTACTATCTCATGCGTCCGTTAGTATTGAGTAAGATGTCAGGTTTTTTGTCCAACCACTCCCCTTAACGCCGTTCATATTTCCAATCCAAAGCGAAGTCTGACCGAACGTTCTCCATACGGGCATCTTAAATGTGTTCCATACTGTCACTGAACACAACAACATAAACTGAAGATGCGTCACCAGGTGGAAATCCGCAGTCTCAAAGTAGCATCCAAGGAGTATACGCCGTAGAATGGCGCCTCATATCTAAGTAGGCTACAAGGCAAATAGTCCCAGAGCTTTCAATCCCGAAAACTCCCGCTTTCCCAGCGCGGCGCTGGATGTGAGGATGTCTGGTAAAGTCGGAGGATCAGGTTGCACACTATGCACTCAATCCACTACTGTACAGGGCAAACAATTCCAGAGCTCTTGTTACGCCGAAAACTCCCGCTTTCCCATGCACGAGGCGAGAATAGAGCTAAGACCGCTCTCGCTCTCGCTCCCTCAGCCCGCAACTGCTCCGTAACTACCCATGAGGTTGCTCAAGATACTGTAGTCCATGCAAATTTGAGAGATCTTTCCGTTTGAAGCCTCGATGCACTCAGAACCCCCTGTAGCCAGTTGGCTGAGGCATGATGCCGTTCGTCTGTCCGTACGGAGTTGGAGAAGGAGCCTGCATTCCACCCTGTGTGAGCATGAGTCTGCTTCCGCCGAGTATAGGTCCATTCGACTCGTCCTTCTTGTCCGCGGCCTCTCGTGTCTTGCGCTCATCGTTGTCGCGCTTCAGCTCTGAGATGGTCGCCGACTGCTGGGCCATGTAGTTGATCATGAACGGCATGGTGAAATCGTTCAGGCCGTGGCGCCATGACAACTCCATGACGGTGTGCATCGGGAGAAGATCGTAGCAAGAGTAGAGCATGCCAACGTAGCACTCCTTGCTGCCGATGTCGACGAACTGGGAGAGTCGTTAGCAATGGTCATCCAGATGGTAGGACAACGTGAACTCACGTATCGAATGAGCTCCTCCACGACCTCATTCTTGCCTGACATAGCTGAAGTCTCGATGGCGTCCTTGTAGAGCTTGTCCTGCTTCGACAAGGCGATCGACTTGTCCCACCTCTTGTTCTTCCGGTAGATGTTCGCCGCGATCTGCCTGAAAAAAACAAGGTCGTGCTTCTCTAATCTCTGCGCAAGCGCAACAGCCTCGTAGTTGTCGAAGTTCTCCACGCTGTCACGAAGCTGCTTGTAGTCCTCTTCCTCGATGAGCAGGTCGTTGATGGCGTCGTTCACCGCACGCTTGTTCTGCGTCTGCACGTTGAGCAAGAAGGGCTTGATGAGCGGAATGTTGTCAGACTTCTCAAACATCCGGACCACACGGTTGACATCGATGCGTGGTGTGAGCGCTTGCAGAAGGTCGGTGATGAGGGATGGCTGCTCCTGGAGGTAGAAGTTGAGGGCACGATAGTAGATCTCACTAGAGTACAGTGTCAGTAGACATCTCATGTGTGGTACGTGCATGGGATGGGTGCTTACAGGTTAGCAACCTTGATGACGGTCTCCTTGAAAGTGTGGTGCTCCCATGCATCAGCAGCGCGCTCCATCATTGCGAGTGCAGCGTTGTCGTACTCATCGTAGTGAGTGTAGAGGAAGACAAGCTCCGGCCAGAGATGCGCCTCCTCGCATGCGCGGATGGCCTTCGGGATGTTGATCCTCTACAATGAGTGTTAGCGAGCATCGAAGAGATTGGAGAGCGTTGTATACATACACCCCAGAAGATGCGAAGGTGCTCCATCACACGCTCGGGATGGTATTTGGCAAGAAGTTCGGCGAGCGAGGTGAACATTCCCATATGAGCCTAGAATTGGGCGAGAATAGTCAGCACATGTCGAAAACCTGCCAGCGTTGCATGTTGCGCTATGGGGTTTTAGAGAACCATTCAACGTGTCAATTTGACTTACCCGTTCAAGTCCAAGGCCAGCCTCAAGCAGCGAGATGAGCTCATCGAAGTACCCATTACGCTCGTACTGCTTTACGAGATCGGCCAATTCGTCTGCGTGCACGATGAGATTGAGGCCGCAAATCTGGGCAAGACGGAACTCCTTCTTGGCCACGCAAGCCTCGTTGACTTGCTTCCATACTTTGACGCTGTTGGCCTTCCGGGCACATTCAACAGCAGCTTGGTATTCTTCGAGGTGGACGAGAGTGGTTGCAAGCTTGGCCCAGTTGGAGATTGAGGTGAAGAAGATCTTGGAAGCCTCGTAGTAGCCTTCCTCGTATGCCTTGTCTCCGGATTCCTCGATGTTCGCGACGTTGGTACCGCGGAGGAATTCCTCGAGCTCTGGGAGCTGGTTCGTGCGGGCGTAGCAGAAAGCGAGACCGGTGTCGACGGCAGGCTCCCGAAGAGTCTTGCGAGCCATGCGCAGGTACTTGATGAGGTCTTCATCCTTGCCAGCGTGCGTACCGACCTCAACAACTTCCTGGAAGTTCGATGGATCTTGAGCACGAATGTACGACTCGATCGCATCGGGAACCCGGAGACCGTCGAGTTGAGCCTTGGCGACCTTGCTCCAGACTTCGGGTAGGTCAACCTGGTCCGCGTACTCCTGGGCTCGATCAATGCTGACAACGTGCTCCACGAGAACGTTGGCTGCCTCCGAATGGTTCTGGGCCTTTTTGTAGATCAGGAAAGCTTCCTCGAACATGCCAACCTCGATACATTGCTGGGCAATGTCATCCGGGCTGTAGTTGTCAAGATTCTGGATGTAGCCTGCCACACGGCCACGATCAGACTTGGCGGCAGTGAGCATGAGCAGGTTCTGCAGATTAGCGTTATCGCTGAACGTCGAGGGCTCCAGGATGATCTTCTCAAGCAGTTCGATTAACTAGAGAAAGGAAGGGTAAGAAGGTCAGCGTTGTCTCAGACATAGAACCCTGCTGCCGATCACTGCTTACCTCAACCGGCAAGTCGTTTGATATGAATGCCTTGACAGCAACAGACACCTGCTCAGGATCCTGGCTCTCGGGTACCGCCGTTGCGATGACCTGATCCACCAGAGACCGTCGATGGATGTTGTTGTCCGAGAGAACGTACTGCCAGACCTCAGGGTCAGCTCGCCCAAGCAGGTACCGTGCCTGCGCGCGGAACATGGCATTCTCGTTCGTGATACTGATGAGCTCGAGGTCGTTCTGGCCCTTCTGGTATGCGATGAACGCAAGATTGGGATCCCGAGCTTCGCAGTAGCGGCCTACGATCAATGGGTCGTAGAGGTCGTTCTCTTTCAAGAACTTCTCTGGATTGTTGTTACTGCTAGAGAACGTGAGGAGAATCCGTTAGCAGAAGTCTCACTTGTCTCGGAGGGGGAGGGGTCCTGCTCAACAGCGTGCTTACTCGATGTAGATCTTCGCCAGCGCATTGTAGACAGCTTGCTGTTGGTTCCCAGCAGCCAAGGTAGACTCCAGGAACGGCAGCAGAAGCTTGAGCCGGTTCCTAGACTCGACCTCACCGACGAGCTCATCGATGGGTATCGACTCCGGAGGAACAGAGGCCAGCAGCGACTTCACCACGGACTCCTCACAATCGACGTCCAGCAAAGTTCCGATCACCGCCGGTGTCTTCGCAGGGTTGACCCGCTGCACATACACTTCGATCGACTTGAATTGCTGATTCTTATACAGGTAGAGGACGAGGTCGTGGATGAAGTCGAAACGGTCGCAAACGATGATGAGAGGAAGCTGCTCGGTTAGTCGCTGCTCCTTGAGGAAGTTCTTGACCTTCTCCGGGTCGTAAAAGTTGCTGATGATCAGTCAGCAAGCATCCCGCACATTTTCGATCTCTCTCGATCGCTGAGAGCTTACCTTTCACGGCAGATGCGCTCAACCTCCTGCAGCTGGCCCATCTTGGTAGCGCTCTCGATGTACTTGAAGGTGACATCTTTGTCCTCGCTGATGTTGACGATGCCGCCCAAGTAGAAGTAGAGCCCTTCGAAGGTGTTGTACTTCTCCAGGAGATCGATGATACGTGTTGGCCCAAGCAAGTCTGAGTACTTCTTGGCAATGTTGATGACTGCTTGCAGGTTTTGGCGAATGTTCACCTTCAGCATCTCGTTCAAGCAGTCCAGCGAAAGCTCAACGGTGAGCTTGCCGAAGTAGTTGAGCAGAAACTCTTCTGGCAGCTTGTCGGCCTGAACGACGCATCGCTTGATCGCCACCGGGTCTTCGTACAGCTCCAGAGCACGACTAAGCAGACCGGCTTGCTCGCAGAGTCCAGCAATTCTCTCCTTATCGTAGTACGAGAACATCTCGTTGCCCAAGATGGCGTCTGCGACTTGTGGTGCTGACTGCAGGTTCATCTCGAGCAGCCGTGTCTGGAGGTGCCCCTCTTCAGGCTTGTTGCCACTGAGCACGTCCAGCAAGAACGAAGTCGCCGGCTGGATCATGTTCTGAGACTGGAAGACGTCCACCGCGCGATCGAGGTCAAGGAGCGCCGGGTTCTCCTTGGCAATGCTCGTGGCGAATTCGGCACCCTTCTCCGGGTTAATGCTGTTTTGGAAAGCTCATGTCAGTGGATTTTCTCACAAAGGATTTCTGAGCTGGGAGAACGTACCGAGTGATGTGCTGGAGCAGAGCATTGTAGTCCGGAGTGTACCCGACCGACTGCGAGTACGACAAGATCTGCTCGAAGTTCCCAGACTCTGCCATTGCTGCGATGACCTTTTGGCTGGCGCCTGCCTCTTGATAAATCCTTGAAGCCAGAGCCACATCGTGGAGCCTCACAAGATCTCCCAGCTGTTCAGAACAACCAAGCTTGCCCTCTCCCATCCACTTCTCCAGAAGATGCTTCCTGCTCTGCTGCAGAACTGGTCGCGCAAGCTCCAAAGTCTCGTGCTGGTTCAGTTTGCCCTGATCAAGAAGCATACCGAAGTACTGAAGGATGACAGACAATTGTCCCTGCTGCTGAGGAACCGACTTGAACTTCTCGATTGTCTGTGGTGTGCGGAGGAAGCCTCGGGGTGAGTTTGCGGCAACTTTCGCAGCTGCCTGGTAATCTCCCGCATTGAAGACTTGGTCGAACCGGTTCTGGTATAGGCCTTCAGCACCCGGCAATCCAGCTCTTGTTGCTAACTTGTAGGCGAGCTCTGCATTCTCGGCGCTCCGTAGCAGATACGGGATGATCGTGTTCTCGTCCACGCTCACGGAAAGCACCTGCCCTTTCCTGTTCACGCCGATGATTCCGGAAGACTCATCGTCGGGTGCGGTTGTGAAGATCGTGTCGCTCGAGATGCGGTTCATGAAGATCGAAGTCCCCGATTCGAGGTCGTAGAGGTGGATGAAGCCGAATTTGGTTACAAGGTAAATGACCTTGTATTTGGGCGACACCTGCATGGCAACTGGGAAGTCGCTGTTGGCTTCCGCCGGGAAGTAGATATCGACCGCCTTCTTCAGGAACACCGGGTTCGATGCCTGGTGATCCACTTCGACGATGTGGAGCTTCGCGCCAGTTGCAGTTCGGTTCGCAAAGGTGAAAAGCTTGGTGTCCGAGGCAGCATCGTCCATCCGCAGAGTACCGAATGCCGCTGCATGTCCCTCGATCGACTGACTGATTCCACGCTCTTTCGAGTAGAGCTGCATGCTTCCTACCACCCGCCCTTGCTGCTGCGAGATACCGACCACGGTCATCCACTTCTCGTCGTCGCTCACGCGGTAGTTGATGATTTGACAGCCCGCGAGATTCTGGTTGCGGTCAAACATCTTCTGCGGCGCGCTTTGCGTGGAGTCGAAGATGTTCCAGTGGTAGACGCCGGTGTCTGTGACCAGTCCGAGCGAGGTCTCGCTGAACCACTTCCAGAACACCACATCCTCTGCCATCAGCGTGCTCTTGATCTTGGTCTTTCCTATCAGGTCGAAAATCTGTAGTGTCTTGCCGCCGGCCTTCAAGGCAATGATTTCCTTGTTCCCTGTTGGTAATTAGCACAGGTCTACGGTCAAGGATCTGGATATGTCGTACAGTGCATGATGGCACTGTCGGCCTTGATGGGCCTCTTCATCACGCTGTTGGCATTTTTGAGGTTGACGATAATGACCTCCGGAGAGGCATTCTCATCGACCTTCTGACGCACGCAGATGAAGTTGTCGGACTCTAGGGTGCACGAGTTGAAACCAATCGCTGGTTGCTGTTTGTTGTCAGCCTCAGTCCAGCTTCTCCTATTCGTGTGCGCCACGACCGACTAACCTGTATACCGATGGAACTGAGCTGCAAGATCTCGGTGAACTTGATCGGGAGCGGTTGTTGCGCCATGATGTCGGTCTTCAATGGATCAACCTCATCAAGTGTCTGTGTTGGCGCAACGCCGTGTTATTGTCGACTTCTTGCTGGTGCCTAGTAGTCCCTCCACGCACGTCCGGACAACGCGCAAAGGTGATATTAGAGAAGCAGAGGTTTGTAAGGAGCGAATGGAACTCGTGACGACGTGACAACCGCTTGGGATGGGGAGGATGGTGTTAAGGAGTTGGTGACAAGCTGTCTCCACGAAAGTCGCGAGCCAAGGCCGTTTCCTGCCTCAGGTTTGGAATATTGCCACGTGCTTACTACTCCAGTTTCACTTGCACATGCTCGCTGACGTTGAATTCCAAACCCTCTCTCAAATCGTTTCGGGTGAACGATAATTGTTGATTCCTTATGTGAGCCGAATGAACTTTGCTCATGGTGTGTACGTCAGTCGAACGTACACGAAGCTCGATGAGGTTCGTTGTCTATCCTGCAGATACGGTGATGTACCATACGACCAGAGACATTCCTGCGCGTCCGACCGGGAGCTGCTGAGCAGAACCGGCGGTACAGTAGTACGGGAACTATGTGGCTTGAGCAGAACGTGTTGTCGCCGGAACCGTCTTCATCGCGAGCAGCAACACATGACATGTAGCTAGTAGCCTTTTCCGCCTCCTTGTAGTCCTAGAGATGATGAGGCTTGTCGGCTATATCGCACGACTGTCACATCTAACACATGCTGCCACAAAGGAAGTTGGGCAGAACTCATATGCACGAAGGAGTCATCAACAATATCGCCGTATGAGGCAAATTAGCCGAGGGGGCTTAAGAACATTAAAGCCCCACGTTCATTCGATGCCGTTTCGCACTCCTTTTGTCCCTCACCACTTCACCAACTTCCTAACACCAACATCTCGATCGCCTGACGACACTGCACTCATACTCACGTTCCAAGCCGCCACGTGCCACGACTACCAAACACGTCCCTGACGCGCCCGGATCAAGACCGCGCGCGCCACTCAACCGACCAACCGCAATCATGGCGCCCAGCAAAGCACCCACAACGTGGGACGACGAGGAATCCGAAAGCACGCCTCCGTCTTCGCCTCCGGTCGTCGCGGCAGTGCGAAGAAGCAAGTTCGACGATGAAGAGGACAGTGACGTACTTGAATCATGGGACGCGGCAGAAGACAGCGAGGAAGAGCGCGAGAAGGCGAAGAAGGCCGCTGATGTCAAAGCAAAGGCCGACGCCGCTGCGAAGGCTGCCCACAAGTCGAAATCGCAGCGGATAGAGGAGAAGCGACAGGAGAATATGCTGCGGCGCGCGGAGCTAGAAGGCGAGAGCAGCGAGGAGGAAGAAGACGAGGGAGATAAGCGCGCAAGGCTGCGTGAGTCTGAGAAGCTTGCCGACTTGAAGAACGCGGAGGACTTGTTTGGCGGAGTGGGAGGTGTGCCGGCCACACGCTCAGCCGCGAAGCCAGTGACGGTGCAGGAAGGCGAGGACCCGACAAGTATGGTCGATCTGAGCAAGCTGAAGCTGTTCAATCCCACGACCGCACCACAGTTTATGCAGCTGAGGGAAGCACTCGTTCCACTCCTTACGGCGAGCTCGAAGAAGCCGCAATATGCTGTCTTTATGACGGAATTCAGCAAGCAGCTTGTCAAGGATATGAACAGTGACCAGGTCAAGAAGATGTCGAGTGCTCTCGCGACGATCAGCAATGAGAAGATGAGGGACGAGAAGGCGGCGGAGAAGGGCGGCAAGAAGTCGAAGGCTGTCAAGACAAAGCCCGCCATGAGCGCGAATAGAGACGTTTCGATGAAGGCTGATACGACCAACTACGATGATGGGCTTGATGAGTGAGTGCTCACTTCCACTGCTACATATGGCGCATGCTGACTCTCTCCACAGTGACGACTTTATGTGAGCGTGAGCCGTACGACCGTCAATGGTGCACGAGCACGGAACTTCGAGACGAGAGATGGGAGACGGGAGAGAAGAGGCGTTCATCCAAGATGGTGTGACAGCTTCAGCGATTCGAGCATGGTTAGCCGTGATTTGACTGCTTGCTGGGAATAGAGACGGCATGTTTTCGTGTTTTAGCATTTGATTAGCGTCTGCTTCGATACGGAGCAATCTGTTATGCAATTGAAAGATACCTCTGCGATCCAGGATGAGATTCGAGATGTCCTGTTACACACTTTATTCAACCTGTCATATCTCTGTCTGTCAGTCTGTCAGTTCCTGCCATTTCTGGAGCAATATTAAGTGGGTCCGTGCGTCGATGTCGATCCTTGACCCTCACCCTTCGAGAATCGACCTCCTGCATATTCTTGTGCCACCACTTAATACTTTCGTTGCTGTCACTTCCTCGTTGCGCTTTTTCCTTCGAGGGTGCGCTATTGTAAGATATGTTGAGAGCTGGCGGCGTCTGCTTGATTGAGAAGGAAGGACTTCTTGCACATTTCAATTGGAAAGTATCACATACTAGCCAAGACCATGGCAAAACGTAAAAGACCCGAGATCGAGGAGTCCGAAGTGGTAACGAAGTCACGCAAAGACAGGAAAGACCGCAAAAAGCGCAAGCTTGCCAACGGAACTACCATCACCAGGCCATCGTCAAAGGCTCCAACAGCCGGCCAGAGTTCGAACACCAACGCCACGCCTTCTGTGGCCAACATCGCCGAAGCAAACTCGATAGACATCCGGAGCCTATCGCCACAACCGCCTGCAGGTCTCAGCGCAGGCCAAAGGAAGCGGTGGCGAAGAAAGCAAAGAAGGGTGCAGCTGTTCGGTGACGATGGACAGCCAGACCCACGACCTTCTGCCCAGCACGCCCCGCAGTCTGTTCCGGCAGTGTCTAGCTCCGAGAAGAAAGGATCGAAGGGTATCGACCGGTCAACACTTCTTCGACTTGCAACCACGAAACTGCTACCATGGCGGGCGAGGATCTGGAAGGATGACGGGCACGAGGATGAGCAGACGAAGCCCAAGGCTCTCAAAGAAGCGAGTCCGCATCCCAGCAAGGTTACGAAGCGCTCGCAGAAATCTACGCAGAAAGGGGCTCCCCTTATCGTGCAGCCGGATCCACGCCCAGTGACCGTCGCTAAGCCTCACAGCTCTCGCAGTGGTCCAACTTCGGCCTCTCATCCAACACATCAGACTTCAGACCTGCAGTCGGAGGCAGCGCGAGCAAAGCCGTATCGCATACTGAGGCTGCCGCCGCCCGCGGTGACAACCACAAGCGTCCAGATGTCGGCGTACAGCAACAAGCCAACGAGCGTGCCTTCACATCCGGAAACTTCTGATCCAGTAGCGGCTTTCAAACGCTTTCAGGAGCTTGTGAACGGTGGCAAATCGGATGATAGTGACGAAAGCGAGAGCAGCGAAAGCGAGGCAGAGGATGATGCGCATCCTCTGCCACAGCTGATCAATCCCGCTGTGCAATTACAACGCGTTCAGGGCGCGAGCAAGCTGGACAAATGTACTGCGGTGGAAGCAACCATACCTAGTAAGCCTGGTTCCGCCTACAGCGACAGCGACAACAAATTTGCGGCCAACGCTCAGCTGGTGGCAACTCAGCATATGCAGCAAATGACTACGCTAGATGACACGTCGGCTGTCGATGCTACGAAACCTGATGATGCCCACAGTGCGAGTGAAAGCTCCAGCTTGGTATCATCGGAGAGCGAGTCTGAAGACGGTGGTGTTCCCGTTATAGAAGACCTCGATGCCAATGGAGTAGAAGACACCATCCAGCAGGCCACGAATGATGAGATGGATGCTTCGACAACAAGCGAGGTTAACCATGCGGACGCAAACGGGACGATTGGCAATGACGTTTCTGCCCAGCGTGATATGCTAAACGTGGTGCCCCATCACACTTCGAGTAACGACTCGAGTCCCTCCAATGTTGATTCGTCCAGCACTGGTTCGGAATCGGACAATGAAGCGGCCGATAATGAACGCCCTCTTCAGTCCGCTCTGGTGGGCGACGACGATGCTGCTTCAACAAGGCTTGAAGTGCGTGCACAGCCTCCTAACATCGATGATTCACCGGACACAGATCAGGAGATTGAGAATGATGCCGGCCTACCGACCATCTCCTCGTCTAGGCATCTTCGAATCACTTCGAACACCAATGCAGCGTGGCCAGCAAACGTAGGCATCAAGCGACAAAGCTCTTTTTTAGGCCTGGAGGCTGGTGGGACTCAGTCCGCGACTGGTTTGGATCCTCCAGCAGCCAATGATGCCGTCCCTGCATCAGATCCGTTCGACGTCTCCGAGGCCGATGCCAAAGCTGCCCTCTTGGCCTTGGACGAGGTTTCAGAGGGCATGCTCACAGTCACCAGGCCGATCCCTCAAAAGTTTGGTATGTCCCTGGACTCCGATGATGTGGAAGGAGCAAAAGGACTTATCAATATGGATTATAGCGATCGACGCGGCAACCCTGACCTGGTAGCCAAGTTTGGCTGTCCGAAGGGTGCTCGCATGGAGCACTTACTCTGGCCAACATCTGTGGTGTGTAATATGGCTCAAATACCGGAAGACCAGGGCGATACACCTACGCTTGAGAATTTATATCCACAGTCTGCAGCGTCCAGAAGTAGCATGAGCAGTAATATCATTGTTGCTACGCGCCATTCTGCTGCGATGAGGTCCAAGTCATCGAGCTCGTTGAGTGAGCTTAGTCGGACGCCATCGCCACCATCTCCTATGAAACACTCGCAGGAGCCTCCGGTCGTTGCTGAGGGTGAGCGAACGGTTGCTGAGCATCTGACGTCTCTTAACATCGCCACTACTCCCAGTCCTTCGCCTGCGAAGAAGCGGAAGATGACTGGTACGACTAGCAAGCACTTTACGCCCCAGAAGCGGACAAGACGGAAGGCTGCGCCCGCAGTGACCGAAGAAGTGGTCAGGACACCCCATGTCCTCGTCAACGACAGTGAAGAGACCGAAACCTGTGGAGATAGTAGTGCTCGTGCTCAAAATGCTCTGAAATCCATGTTCCGTGCCGAATCAGCTATCAAAGCACTTCGGACTTCTCGAGGATCATCCATTGCCACGCATTCGGACAGCGAGCCTAGTCTTCACTCCAGCCATCTCGGCGCAGATACTTCTGAATACGAAGCCAGTACCCAAAGCATCGAACCACCTTCCGCAAGCCCAGTCCCTCCACCCGCCTCAGCACCACCCGTCACAAAGCGTAAGTGGAAGTCCACAGGCAAGAAAAGCACCTACTTCACCCCTACCAAACCGCCCCTCGACCCATCCATCATCGACCGCGTCGACTTCTACAACACCACCAGCTCCGGCCGCAAGACCCGCGTGCCCGCCGGCACTTCCACCGCGCCCATCCCCTCTATCCACGAGCCATTCTTTGGCATCATCCAAGAGAAGCTCTGGCGCGAACCCTTCTGGCTCCTCATCGCCGTCACTTTCCTCAATAAAACTACTGGTCGAGCTGCGGTGCCTGTGTTCTGGAAGTTGAAGGAGAAGTACGGGACCCCTGAAGGTCTTGCGGAGGCGGACGAAGAGGAGTTGAAGGGTTTGATCACGCATCTCGGGCTGCAGAAGCAGAGGTCGAAGCGGTGTATTAAGATTGCGAAGGCGTGGGTGGAGAGGCCGCCGGAGAAGGGGACGAGGTGGCGGACGCTGCATTATCCGTGTAAGGAGGATGGGAGGAGCTTGAAGCGGAAGAAAGCTGTTGAGGAGGATGCGGAGGCGATTGAGGGATTAATGGAGATTGGACATATACCTGGTTGTGGGCCGTATGCTTGGGATAGCTGGAGAATGTTTTGTCGGGATGTGTTACGACGGGTTGCGGATGACTACAATGGTGAGGGCGCTGAAATTAGGGAGGATGGAGAGGAATTTGTGCCTGAGTGGAAGAGGGTGCTGCCATTGGATAAGGAGTTGAGGGCTACACTGCGTTGGATGTGGTTGAGGGAAGGTTGGATATGGGATCATACGACGGGTGAGAGGAGGGAGGCAACAGAAGAAGAGATGACGAAGGCGGAGAAGGGTGAGATGGAAATCAATGACCCGAAGGAGAGGAAATTCGCCGAGCGGGCTGCTGGTGCTGAAGTGTAAGTGATGACAGGCGGCGACGCATCATCCTGCCACTGCCGCGTACTCTCTATGAGTAGTTCATCCTCCCAGTCTTGCGCAGAGGTATGAAGGATTTTCACATGCCTAAAGTATCACGTGCAGCTCCTGCCCAATTAGATCTTAGCGTGACAACTCTTTCGGCCACCTGACCATCTCCTCTATCATCGCAAGACCACCGTCAGCATCCCGAACTGCCAGCAAGCATGGACGTCATCCCCATCCTCCTCCTCGCCGACTACGGCGTTGGCATGTACTCCGACCTCACCATCATCTCCTCCTCCACCCGCTCAGTCGCCGCCCGCTCCTTCGCCGTTCGCTCCATCGTAATCGACACGTTCTGTCCCGCCCTCAAGCAGCACGCCCGGTATGACGCCGCAGAGCGTCGCATCGTGATGGCCGAAGACGGAGAAGTCATCAGCAAGGTACGTCTCATCCCTCTCTAAAACATCATCCGCCTGCATGCTGCCTCACCGACTGACACACCCACAGTTCCTCGAATGGGTGTACGGTATCCCAGGGCCATCATGTTCCGGCCTCGAACCCGGGACGGAGGTGGATGTGATGGTGCGGCTCGCAGACCTCTCAGATGCGCTCTTCTCGGAGACACTACCAGAGGGGCGTTGGAGCCTCAAAACCAGCGCTCGCCGCCGGATAGATGCCATCATTGAGCCCCTCGAAAGCATGGACGAGATCGTCGAGTGCATGGTGAAGATGTCCGAGACGTCGCCTCGGGGGGTGATTGTGGCGATGATTGCGAGGAGGATGAAGGAATTGTATAATGCTAAGGGTACTGATGAGGAAGAGTCTGACGGGGAGAGTGAGGAGGGGCAGTAGGGGTATGTTCTCTGGAATGAGCATAGGGGTGGTCGTAGTACAGCGCTTGCTGTTGCTCCGCAAAGGCGATGCCACGCAGGAGACTATGTGGCTGTAGACTTACGCTTATGGCTATCTATTGAAGCAGCGATCCTCCCTAGCTGGCTGATCAGCCTGTCCTCCGCAACAAAGAGGCACGAACTCGCCAGACAATGTCCTCTGCATCGGCATCGCTCGGTTGCTGCTCTCAGAGAAACGTTCGACCAGTCCAGCCGCTCATCCATCATCCAACGTACGTGAACAAAACGTCTGTGGCGGGCCGATGGGTTTGTTCTCCGCCTTCACGATGTCTTGTTGTTGTTGTGACGATGTGCGCGAGGTTGCCATTGAGGGACCCAGGCATCCAGGACAAGAAACCGACGTCAAAGCGGGCTGGAGCGTCTCCTCTCCTGGTTGGGACTGGAGGTAGCATCTACCAGTACGGTGCTCGCCGTCACCACGCCATCTGAGACCTCTATCTTTTGCGCCTCCCATCTTCGCCGCTCGGGAAACTTCCGCCAGCCTCTGTACTCCTTCGCCCATAAGGTGGTGGCGCAAAATGAAGTGACGTTGCAAATTAGACGCTGCATGTTAGTCAGCTTCAAACCATCGACCCCCCCCCCCCGCCCCGCCCCGCCCCCTCGTCTCCTTGGCATCGGGGCGGAGACCTGAACATCCGTTAGCTCCTGCACTTCCGCTAGCCTCCGTATTCCTTCACCAATGAGGTTGCCGTGGAGAGTGAAGTGAGGTTGGAGCTTGGCGATTTAGTCAGCTTCGAGCCGTCCACGCCCTAACCCCCCTCATCGCCGACGCCCTACTCCCTCGTCTCACCCCTATCGGGGCGGGGACTCGAACATCCGTTAGCGTCTTGAACTCCCACTAGCCTCCGTCTTGCTCCGTCAACGACGTCCCCGCAGGCAATAAAGTAATGTCGGGCCACTTAACCAGCTTCGACTCGCCCAGACACCCCCTCCCCCCTCCGTCCGCTACCTCGAACGTCTCCGCGGCTTCGAACATCCCTTAGCGTCCGCGCTTGATCGCCAATAAGATCCGTCCTAGCTCGTGAGGTGACGTTGAATGCTTGGCGACCCAGTCAGCTCCGAGTCGTCGACGCCCTACCCCCTCGCCTCTGCCCCATCGGAGCGGAGAGTTGAACTTCCGCTAGCGTCTTGAACTTCCGCTAGCTTCCTACGCTGCTTCGCCGCTTACCTTCGACTCTCCCACCCCTCCTTCCCCCTCATCTCCGCCCCGCCATCGGCGCCGGAGTCGAACTTCCGTTAGCTTAGGTGACGCCAACGCCCAGGGTTGTCCTTTGACCTGCTTCCCCCACCTACCCCGCCGCCTGTGCGAAGGAAATGGAACTTGGAGAATGGGAATAGGATCGAGAGAACAGGGAGCAGCAGACTTACGCTCATGTTTGCCGCAACTTTATAGTACAGTTCAGTCGCTCTAGCCATGCTATTGACTCACGCGCTCAAAGAACTCCAGCTATGCATTGCCACCCCACTCTTCCATCACTCAACACCCTTTCTCCCTCCCGAACCCCTCATCCCACTACACCACCTGCGTCCCATACCCCTTAATCCGATCAGCAAACGCCCAACTCTGATTCTCCAACTTCTCGTTCTCGCTCAGCTCCACCCCGTTCTCATCCACCACCGCAATCGAATACTCATTCATACTCCTGGCATCGCGATAAAACAGCACCTTCATGCACTCCTTGATTGCCTCCACCGCCTTCTCCCGGCTCAGCTCCCGACTCGCCGCCTCGTTCGGCACAACCCTTCGCAAGATAGGCTGCGCGAGATGCGCGCCGAAACCTGTCGCGAGCGAGGGAGCGGAGAAGGTGGTCCCGAGTAGATCCGCTGACGCGAGGAACGGTTGGCTCTGGTCATCGAGGCCGACGATGAGGAGAGCGTTCCACAGCGGATTGAAGTCTGTGCGGCGTTTGTACATGACTTTCGCCAGGTAGGTGTGCAGGTTCTTTGCGCTCATTAGGGGTGCATCCACCAACCCTTCCTCACCCCCTTGCTTCGAGTCGCCAGTGCTGGAAGTGTAGTTCTCCTCGACGTCCAAACTATTCAGCAAGCGATCGAGGTACTGCATATCGCTGACATCGCCCCCGAAGCCCACCACCGCGCGCTTGTTGAAGGGTTTGAGGCGGTGGACGTCGGTGAAGCGGGCGAGGGAGCCGTAGGAGGCGAGGTTGTCGGCGGCGATGACGACGCCGGTGGAGAATTTGAGGGCGAGGACGGAGGTGCCGGTTACGATGGGGGATTGGGTGCGGGTGGTGGGTTGGTGGGCGCCGCCGAGGGAGGAGGGGAGGTAGGTAGGGTTGTAGGCGCCGTAGATTTCGTCGCGGGGCTGGAGGGCGTGTTAGTGGAAGGGGCATGTGGGTGAGGTGGATGGGGGGGCGTACTCTGCCCCAGGCTTCGGGGAAGTGGTTCATTGTTGGGATGGGTTGAGGGTGTAGGTTCGGGTGATGATGTCGTGTATGAGTCTAGACGGCGTTTGGTTGGGAGAGTTGAGGCGATGGTGTTGTTTGGTGGGGTTGTATAACAAGTGGTAGAAACAGTGATGAAGTCCAGGCGCGAGCAGTTACGCGGAGCTCGACTAGCTCGACTAGGGTTAGGGTTCACAGACATCACATCACATGTCAAAGTCCAAGAGAACAGGAAGGTACACGAGAGATCATCACACGATGAACGCACTGGTGGGATACGAGAGCAGCGACGAGGATGACATCAAGCCGGAAAGACCAGCCAAGGTAAGCAATCAACTACACCTGCAGACTGAAAGGCAATGGATACCTACTAACCATTCATGGCATGCCAGATAGCAAAGACTTCCGCCAACAGCACAACCGGTGCTACGACGGCCTCCAACTCGACAACACAACCCGAACGGACTCCAGCTCCTCAGCCAAAGCACAATACTCCATCCGGACCGCCACACTCTCTCGCTTCACAACACCCCCCAGGCCCAACACCCAACCCAACAGCATCCCTCCCAGACCCCACACCCCCAACCTCCGCCCCAGCCACCCCACCCCTCTCCCCCTACAC